>Ga0302179_10000824_pt1 | contig 19672 bp, 15 predicted proteins | sample I_Palsa_E3_1_FD_198788 | JGI IMG/M metagenome (GOLD analysis project Ga0302179, IMG submission 198788) | Peat permafrost microbial communities from Stordalen Mire near Abisko, Sweden - I_Palsa_E3_1 | ecosystem: Environmental > Terrestrial > Soil > Palsa > Peat permafrost | place: Sweden...
AGGATGGGGCACCCGATCATTTGTGATTGGGGGGTTAGGCATTGCGGCATGAGTAGAACGCGCCCATCAGGGCAGCGATATTTGATACAGATTCCGGTGTACCGTGGTGTTCACATAGGCATAATACGAAGGGGTCTTGCCGGGTACAAGGTGTGCGCGGTTTACCGATTGTGAGCCGGGCATAGTGCTCGCGTCGGCGGACGCGACGATGCCTTCTGGGGGAAATTTTGGCAAGGTTTCTCCTGCACCGAGGGGTATCGCCAGACTTCTTCCTGGGCTGGTGCGCGACGCCTCTTCGACCACAATAAAAAGGAACTTGCCGGTCGATGACCAGGTGGGACCGCAAGGGCGGTTGCACACGACCTGTGCAGGTCCGCCTTCGACGGGAATTGCCTGGAGCACAACACCTTTTCCCTCTGGAAGGGGAACCGATGCCATGATCCATTGCCCGCCAGGCGAGATACTCGCGAGGGAATCAATCGGGTACGGGACAACTTTCGAACGCCCGGAACCATCCTGGTTCATCTGGCCCACGTAGTTGGCGTTCCCCTCTGTGAATTCAAATAAGATTTGTCCCCGTGGGCCGAAATGCGGAGACGTGTCGCCGGGAAGACCGATCTGCCTGGCAGGAGAGCTTCGGTCCATAGGCGCCAACCACAATTGCGATTTTCCGCCCGGCACACGAGCGGCATAGACCAGCTGTTTACCGTCCGGCGATACATTGTAGGCAGTCATGGAAACGCCCGGGAACACCGCTTCACTCTTCCCGGACTCAACCATCATTCGCCAAAGCTCGGGGCCCGCTCCCGCTCCCGCTCCCGCGGCCTGATGCCACATAAGATAGTAAAGGGTGTTGTCGTCGGCACTAAACGAGGGGGGCGAGGGTTTATCGACGACTTCTCCCTCCGATGACAAAGATCTCTCGCCACCTGAGTCGTGAATCCAGATGGCGCTTTCATGCACTCCCATGGAGGTGATGAGCGATCGGCCATCCGGCGCCACCGCGAGTCCTTCTTCCTCAGTAGGGCCAGACGTGATTTGCTCCGGATCACCGCTGGGAAATCGCTGTCGCCACAAGTGGCTGCGCCCGTCGACGGTAGCCGCGAAATACATCCATGAGTTATCAGGAGACCAGCCTGCCGATGTACACGCGCCTGCCGGACCAATCGATCGGCTTTGTGTGCCACCGTCGAGCGAGATGAGCCGGCAACCCGTAAATTGCCCTGTCCCATCCATCTCCACGACCAAAGCCGATTTGCGATCGGGAGAAGCGTAGGAGTAATGAGCCATGGCCCGTTCATGCGCGGGGAAATACAGGTCGCGAACTTTTTCATTGGTAAGCGTTTCGGTGACAATTCCCATATGCAGGCCGGAACGAACTCGGGAAAAGAGAATCTGGCCCGGGTCAAGCCAGGTAAGCCCGGCGGCGTTGTTCAGGAAGAGTTGGGAGTCCCCGCCCAGCACCGAGACGGTGTAGGTCGACCAAGGGGGAACAACCGCAGTGTAGGCGATCTTGGACCCATCCGGCGAAAAGGCCAAACCGTATTTCACTCGACGGTCGTCTGTCAGCTGCCTGGCTTCTCCATTGGGAAGCATTTTCACATAGATCTGATCGGCCGACAGGAAGCTGGTGCTTCCGCGGATGAACGCAACCACTCGCCCGTCCGGTGATAAAGCGGGTGCGGTAGCGGAATCTGTAAAGTCGGTGAGCTGTGTGTACTTCACGACAGCGGGATGGTCGAAACGAAAGAAGTAAAACGCCAGGGCGATCAAACCTGCGGCCGCACAGATGCCGGCTGCGAGAAGCCAGGGAGCCCACTTTCGGAGACTCTGATTTGATGGGGCGGTCTGGCCACTGCCTGCATTGGCTTGCGCTAAGCCGGCAAACACGCGGCGTCTCTCTTCAGAATCGGGGGAGAGAAAGCTCTCGACTGCTCGAGTCATCGACCCCGCGACCGGCCCGGATCGCAGCGCGGGCGCGGCAGCGAGCGCTCCCGTTTTTGAACTCGCGGGCCGCTCACCGGTAAACACCTGATGCAGCACGACGCCGAGGGCAAAAATGTCGCTGGCTTCGCTCGGTGGCTCTCCGCGAAAAAGTTCGGGAGCCATGTAGCCGGGGGTTCCGGCGATCATCCCCACGCTCTGCGTGGTCGTCTCCGCTTGATGAAGACGGGCCAGCCCGAAATCCATGATGGAAACGTTGAACCGATCTCCGGCCCGCTCGAGCATGATGTTGTTTGGTTTGAGGTCGCGATGAATGATCCCGGCGGCGTGCAGCGCGGCAACACCAGAGATCAGTTGCCGCGCAATTTCGACCGCTTCCGGGTTGGCTGGCTGGCTGCGTGCGATTCTAAGCCAGGCTTCGAGCGTTGGCCCCTGGAGCAGTTTCATGGTCAGGAAGAGAAAGGGGGGTCCTGGATCCTGGCAACGAAAGATCTCATAGATAGGGCACAGGTTCGGATGAACCACTTTGCGGGCCAGAATGACCTCTCGTTCAAAACGACGCAGGCTGCTGGTATCCGCAGCGATCTCCGGTCGGATGATCTTGAGCGCAACGCGATCGTTCTGGAGAAACTGGTCTCTCACCTCGTAGACTTCGCCCATTCCGCCGCGAGCGATAAAGCGAACGACCAGAAAGCGGGCGGCAATGATTTGTCCGGGTTGAAAGCGTTCTGAACTTTCCGGCAGCGTCGTTTGTTCGAGGCTCTCGAAGCCCGGCGATGATGCTTCGTTCGGTTGGCCAAATGCGGGCTTTCCCAGAAAACTGCCAAGGCGATCGTTGTCGAGAAGCAATCCCTCCACCAAGCGACGAAGCTCCGGCGCCTCGCGGCACGCCTGATCGAGAAATGCCGACCGGCTCTCAGGCGGCAAGTCGAGAGCCGCTCCAAACAATTTCTCGGCGGATTGCTCCTGTTCGGCCATTCCCATCGCTCCGCCCGGTTGTGGCAGCAATTTACCGTCAATCTACAACATAACCCGCTGAGTGCTCCAGCAATGCTTGAAAATGGCTCTATTCACGCAACTGGCCGCACATCCCGAAGACTTCGAGACGCTGGTCATCGGGATTAAGTGACGTCCAGATTGGAGGCCGCTCATGCCTGCACCCCGCTCTCATGGACTTCCCAGCCCTACGGTCTGCGCAAGTATTGTCATTGCGATGCTGGCGATGATTGTTATACCAGCAGCGATTACACTCGAAACCGTCCAGCATCCCGCTCCGCTCCAGCACGTGGACCAGGGCTCCACACCTCATGGATACACGTTTAGCCTGCTGCTCTTTATCGTCCCCAGCACTGTCATCGGCGTCTGGTTCATACCGAGGGAGGAATTGCACATCCCTCGGCGCGCTTTCTGTTGGACCCTCGCCATTCTTGTCCCGCTAGGCTTCTTACTCGATTTCGTCTTCGCCCAGTGGTTCTTCGAGTATCCGAACCATGGCGCGACCTTGGGTATCTCTGCTCCCGCGCTCGGCCGACCCGTTCCAGTTGAAGAATATGTCTTCTATTTCACTGGCTTCCTCACCATTCTTCTTCTCTACGTGTGGCTGGGAGAGTTCTGGCTGGCGGCTTACAACGTCATCGACTACCCCGGCGAGTCGAAAAAGGTGAGTCGCCTGCTGCAATTTCATCCCTGGTCTCTGGTGGGAGCTGCGGCCCTAATTGCTGCTGCCTGGTTTTACAAAAAGCATTTCGCCCTTGCCGACGATCGCCCGGGGTTTCCTGGTTACTTCACATTTCTGGTGGCGGGAGCGCTGCTTCCCGCGGTGAGCTTCTTCCCGGTTGCGAAGCGCTTCATCAATTGGCGTGCACTTAGCCTCACGCTCTTTTTTATGCTGCTTGTCAGCCTGCTTTGGGAAGCTACCCTCGCTGTTCCCTACCAGTGGTGGAATTTCCAGCACCGTCAGATGATGGGCCTGTTTGTCAGCGCCTGGTCAGAGTTACCCATAGAAGAAATTTGTGTCTGGATCGCAGTTACCTATGCCACAGCCATTGTCTTTGAGGTGGTCAAGGTCTGGCTGGCATCAGAACGACCGATACGCGAGGCGATGCTGGGCCAGAAGGGAGGCGGCTGACTCAGTAGGGCCACGTTGTCCACATGGGGACAGCGGGTGTGCGATTCCGGACAGGCACCCATTTCGGAAGTTCCTGTCAGCGCAAAATACGCGGCAACTCCTGCAGATTTGCTTCAGTAGGCTTGGCATCCAAAGTGCCCACACTGCTCACCAGTATGACCGCTCAGCACGACTGGTCAACGCCGCAACCGAAAGAACCGAGGGCTCCCGATTTCCCAACGGTTCGCGAAATGAAGTACGGCGCTGTGGAGAAATTCAACGCATGAGAAAGCTACGGCAAAGTGTCCTCTCTTGTTTTTTCCTGCTTGCGCCGCAATGGGCCATGGCGCAGCACACGTCGTTGATTGCGACCTGGACGGCCAGTGCGATGGCTGCGGACCCGGACCCAGCCGAGCCGTTGTTGAAGATAGACGGGCAGACGGTAAGGGAGCGTGCAAGGATATCCATTGGAGGTTCGCGGATTTGTATCCGTCTCACGAACGAATACGGCTCGACTCCCCTCGTGATTGGTTCGGCGACGGTTGCGACGCCGATTGATTTGGCGAGGCTCCAGGCAGGCTCGATTCGCACTGTCACCTTCGGCGGCCATTCTTCGGTCACCATACCGGCAGGGGCACCGGCCCTGAGCGATCCGGTCGACTTTTCGATCGCCCCTGGCGCCGAGATTAGCCTCAGTCTCTATTTCCCGCACCGCGTCGCTACCCCGACGGTGCATTCGCTCGCGCTCAAGCGGGCCGTCGTCTCGCAGCATGGCGACCAGACCAGGACGGAAAGGATAGAAGGGGGAGCCACCACTGAGTCCTCAGTCGCGTTCAGCGCTGTGCTGGTTCCCGCTCAACCGGCCCAGCGGCTGGTGGTGGCGTTCGGGGATTCGCTCGTCGACGGAGACAAGTCCACCGTGGATGCAGACCGCAATTGGCCGAGCGACCTCATCCGTCGTCTGCGCCTGGTGCAGGGGGGATTCGAAGGGGCGGTCGTGAATGAGGGCATCGTCGGAAATCGCCTGCTAAGCGACGGCTTCGGCACAAGCGGGTTGGCCCGCTTCGACTGGGACGCCCTGGCGATCCCCGGCGTAACCCATATTGTGCTGCTCGAAGGAATCAATGACATCAGTTTTCCTGGAGCCAAACTGGGCGGTGAGTATCTCGCCGATCCAGCAGATATGCGCAGCGCGGAGGACGTGATTCAGGCGTATCGGCAGCTCATCTCTCGCGCGCACGCACGCGGCATCAAGCTGATTGGCGCAACCATGACTCCCTGCGAGGGTATGCCGCTTCCCGGCTACTATTCAGAATCGAAGGAAGCGTTGCGCCAGACGGTCAACAAATGGATCAGAACCAGTGCATCGTTCGATGGTGTGATCGACTTCGATGTGGTTTTGCGCGATCCGGATCATCCCAGCAGGGTCTTGCCGCGCTTTGCTTCATCAGACCACCTCCATCCTAATGACGCGGGATATCAGGCTATGGCAGACGCGATCGATCTCAGTCTTTTTTGATAGCCTGACGCTTTTTCGGGTCTGAGGGCAGCAGCAGTTGTTGGCTGCTTCTCGATCGCACAGTCCGCTGCACTTTCGCGAGACCTCCCTGCATTTTTTGCTTGTTTTGCTGCATGCCACTGGCCAAGTCTCTCCCGGCGCCTGAAGCTCGAACCGAGAGTCGACCATGGCCCCCTTCACGCTGGAGATTAACGACCGCCAACAAATCGTAGATGCCGATCCGGAGATGCCCTTGCTATGGGTGCTGCGCGACCTGCTCAACATGACCGGCACGAAATACGGTTGCGGCATCGGGCTTTGCGGAGCCTGCACCGTCCACATGGACGGCGCCGCAATCCGCTCCTGCCAGACATCCCTCGCAAGTGCGGCAGGCAGGCGAATCGTGACCATCGAAGGACTTGCTTCCAACGGTCTCCATCCAGTACAAGAGGCATGGATCGCTGAACAGGTGCCGCAGTGCGGCTACTGCCAACCGGGACAGATCATGTCCGCCGCCGCGTTGCTCGCTCGGAATCCTCACCCGGCCGATGCGGATGTCGACCAGGCGATGGCCGGCAATCTGTGCCGCTGCGCCACCTACTTTCGCATTCGCAACGCCATTCGCCGTGCGGCAGCGGAAACCCACGCATGAGCACCAAACCCAGCCCGCCGCATGCAAAGAGCAGAGCCGCCATCTCGCGCCGCACCTTCCTCACCACCTCCGCGGCCGCGGGCGGAGCCCTGGTCGTAGGTCTCACGCTGCGCGGCCGACTTCACCTTCCCTCTTCCGACCAATCCCAAGACCCGTTTAGCGCCTGGATTCGCATCCATCCCGACGGAGAAACCCAGCTCGTTCTGAACAAGTCTGAGATGGGCCAGGGAGTCTTCACCGCATTGCCCATGATCCTCGCTGAAGAGGCGGAGATCGATTTCGCGCGCATCACCGTCGTTCAGGCCGACAACGCCGATGGCACTGGTGGGAGCGGATCCGTGTGGGAGGGTTACAAACCTCTGCGCCAGGCTGGAGCACAGGTCCGCGAGGTCCTTATTGCTGCGGGGGCTCGTCGGTGGAGAGTGCCCCCCAACGAATGCCGCGCCCGCAACAGCCAGGTCGTCCACACACCTTCTGGCCGCAGCCTTTCCTACGCCGAACTGGTCGAAAACGCGCGCCGGCTTCCCCTACCCGACCCCAACACCGTGCGCCTCAAGGACGCCAAAGACTTCACCCTGCTCGGCCGCTCGATCCCTCACCTCGACATCCCCGACAAAGTGAAGGGAGCAGCCCGGTTCGGCCTCGACGTTCGTCTCCCCGGCATGGTCTACGCCGTCGTAGCCCAATGCCCCTACTTTCGCGGCGACTTGCTCCGCTTCGACGCCACCAGAGCCAAGGCAATCACCGGCGTTCTCGATATTTTCGAGATCCCCACCGATCCCGGCTCGGCGAACAAAAACACGCGCGAAGTTGCCGTGGTCGCTGCCAATACCTGGGCCGCCATGCAGGGCCGTAAAGCACTGGAGCTCGAATGGAAGCCTGGGCAGTACCACGATGAGTCTACCGAGTCCCTCACCGCACAGCTACGAGCGGGCCTCGATGCCCAGGAGTACTGGAACTCCACCAACACTACCCTTAACCCTGATACGGTCCCCGCAGCGAAACGTATCGAAAGCGATTACGAATTTCCCTTCCTCGCCCATGCCACCATGGAGCCCATGAACATTACGGTCAGGCTCAGCGATGGCCGCTGCGAGATATGGTCTCCGACCCAGACCGGCGGAGGAACCCAGCAGCATGCCGCCAAAATCCTCGGCATCGATAAGCGCGACGTAACCGTCCACGTCACCTTCATGGGGGGAGGCTTAGGGCGCCGCTTCGGCTCACCTTACGATCACCAGGCACTGCAGATCGCGCGGCGTATCCAGCGGCCTGTCCAACTCGTTTGGACCCGCGAAGATGACTTCACTCATGACCGCTACCGCCCCGCCTGCATGCACCGCCTTCGCGGCGGCATCGATGAGGAAGGAAACCTGGTTGCGTGGACCGACCGCATGGCTGACACCACCATTATCGGCCAAAGCGATCCCAAGCAAGCGCAGGCGTACGAGCTCGGGGGAGCCCTCGATCAACCGTACCTGGCACAGCATTTCCGAATGTCGTATGTGCCGGTCGAGAGCGGCGCTACGCGGGGAGCGTGGCGCGGGGTTGAGATCGCCTTCAACGTTTTTTCTGTCGAGTGCTTTGTCGACGAACTGGCTCATCTGGCCGGACAAGATCCCTACCTCTTCCGCCGACGCCTGCTGACGAGGGCGGCCGTCCACTCGACCGCACGCAGATCAAACTTCGACGGAACACTGGCCGATCCCACGCGTGTGATCGACATGCTGGACCTGGTCACTGAAAAGGCCGGCTGGGATAAGCCGCTCGGGCCCAACCGTGGCCGCGGTATCTCTTGCTTCTTCTCCAAGACCAGCTACCTTGCCCAAGTCGCCGAGGTCACGGTCAAGGATGGCAAGCTCGGCGTCGACCGCGTCATCACGGTGGTCGACCCTGGCCGGGTTATCAACATGAACGGCATCCGTGCGCAGATTGAGGGTGCTGTGCTGATGGGGCTGAGCGCCGCCCTTAAAGAGCGCGTTACGGTCAAGAACGGGATGATTCAACAACAGAACTTCAATAGCTATGAAGTGCTGCGGATGCCCGATGCCCCGCAGCTCGAGACCCATCTCGTGGAAAGCGGCCGTCCTCCCGGCGGTATGGGCGAGCCGCCGCTCGCGCTCATCGGCCCCAGCGTTGGCAACGCTATCTTCGCCGCTACAGGAAAGCGCCTGCGCAAACTTCCCTTTCAACTTGATGAGGTGTCATCTTGAAAGCCGTCAGCTAATTAGTTTCTTCGTGCCGTTGCCACCAGGTACCACGCCGGCCAGCTTAACGCCCAATTAGGAATCCACGCACCGCTGCTGCTCCACAGGGGAACCGTCAGTGCCGTTACTCCCATGGCGAGAGCGACAGCTGCGCCCGGTTTGATCCGGACTATCTGTAAGCCTCGGCGCGCTCCCCAAAGCGCAGCCGGCAAAAACAGCAGCAGGCAAAGCCGGGATAGGCTTTCCACCCGGAATCTTTCCAGGCAGAACAAGCAAGGAGCGAACGACAAAGCCGCACTGACCCAAACGGTGCGCCGGGAGATCGACCCAACCACGAAACCACCCGTCCAGGACCAGGCCATCAAAAGCAGGACGTTGCAAAGGAACAAAGCCAATCCAGGGCCCACGCTAAGGCCGGTCGCGTGGCGGATGGTCACGTCTCCAAATTGTTGGTAGGTGCGACTTACGGAGAGGGAAAATCCCATCAGGAGAAAGCTTCCAGGCAATGCGAGCCCAAAGGCTGCCAACCAGGGGCGCCAGTTGGTCCACAAAGCCGCCTCCCGCCGTATAACGAGGCCGACAACAGCAAGCAGCGATTGCCATGGGCTTTCGCCGCTTTCCAGCAAATCTCCCTGCACCGCGTCGCGTTCGTCGCGCTCCAATAGATGGGAGACGAGATCGAATAAGCCGGTCGTTATATAGGGCTCGTTGGTCATGACGGCACCCGCGCTTTGTTCGTGGCCCACGATACTCCGCGGCTGGCGCTGGTGATGGCGTCGTAGAAGTCTTTTGCGGCCTGCATCCCTTTCGCAGTCACACGAACCATGCGTTTGGCGCGGCCACCCCGTTGTGCTGTGGCCTCGCCCATCCAGGTCTTCAGAAAGCCCTTGGTTTCCAGGCGATCGATCGTGGTGTAGAGCGCACCGATGGAACACTTGCGCCCGGTCACTGTGGTCAGTTCTTCGCGAATCACGGCGCCATAGGCCTCGTTGCCGAGCCGCGCGGCAGTCGTAATTAGCAGGTATTCAAATTCACCCAGCATGGTTAGAGCTACATTGTGATACTAATCGACGGCCACGTCAAGGGCGGATCAGACTTTGAATGGGTGGCCCAGGTCTCGCTTTTGAGACCTGGGTTTCTCTTAGCAAATGGATCCTGGCCGGAATACCCAGGTCTCAAAAGCGAGACCTGGGCCACCCACTCAATATTCGCCCGCGTAATTTTCATCTTCTTAGGTGGGCCTCAGACCGGTCAAAACACCGGCCTGGCACTTTCCACAATAAGTACATTATTTCCACGCTCAAAAATTCATGGACGCCCAGGAAACTCGCGTGCAATTGAGTATTATCAAAAACAACGGGAGAGAAATCTTCCAGCAGGAGAGAGTAGACGAAGGCCACCACGAGACCGGTAACGAGCTCGCGGAGGGCGCGAGGAAGCTCTCAACGGCGTCTTGATGTTGGAATGGCGAGGAAACGCAGACGAAAGTCCGTGGGTCCGAATCGTTCCGGATGATAGACAATGTGACCTGGAAACCGAACCAGGTCTTCGAAAAATCGGAAAGCAGAGGGCGACATCTCCAAAGGATGTTGCCCTTTTGCTTTTTGCATGCGGTCTCTATTCAGCGCGCAAGGTCTCTGCGGGATTGATCGCTGCAACTCGCAGGGTGGGCACAATAGCAGCGACGAAGGTGACAGCCAATAGGATCAGAACCACAGCAAAAATGGTGCGGAGATCATACACACCGACCCCGTAAAGCACGCTGTGCATCGCCCGCAATGCTCCCGTACACAGAACCAGGCCCACGATAAGTCCCAACGTAGACGCCCGTAGCCCGGGCGCTCCCACATGCACCATCGCCTGACGTATGGTGGAACCCAGAGCGACGCGGATGCCGATTTCCCGCGTCTTCTGGGCCACGATATTGGCCACGAGCGAAAAGATCCCGACACCGCTCAACAGCAGAGCAAGAGCCGCCATCACTCCCAGCAGCGCAACTTCCACACGCTGTATCGCCAGGGTCTTCGCCAGCAGATCACGCATACTGTAGAAGCCTGAGAAGGGGAGATTCGGATCGACGCTCGCCATGGCGCGCTCCATCTGCGCGGGCAATCCCTCGACTGGGCCCGCGGTGCGAACGATCCAGCTTGGTTGAAACCAGCCATGGACGAGCGAAAGGTGTTGCGCATCCACCTGCGTGGCAGGAACGTACATTGTCTCTTCATCGGACAGCGGCGCAGCAGGATCGATGCCGGGCGGAACGGCCACATCTTCCACTACCCCGACAATGAGAATGTCTTTGTTCAGATGGAAGCCAACCGGACTGGCGCCATGAAAATATTTGCGCGCAAAGGTCCGGTTGACCATGGCCACTTGCTGCGTATCGGGGCCATCCGCGTCGGAAAAGGAGCGCCCCATCAGAATAGGAATCTGCAGGGCCGCGAAATAACCAGGTGTGGTATAAACCTCATCGACCGTGACTGCCTGCCCTGCCTGCTTTCCATCACTGATGGTCAACCCGTTAATCAAAGTGCGCTCATACGGCAAACTCAGGCCAACGGCGGCCTGTTGCACGCCAGGAATCTGGCGCATGGCAGCGGTACTCTCATTGAGCAGCTTTTGGAAAGCAGACGGGTCGTGATAACGCACATCATCGAGCGATGCTTTTGCCGTCATCACTCCCGACGGATTGAATCCCGCCGGCAAGGTCTGCAGATGGATGAGCGTGCGAATCAAAAGTCCCGAAGCAGCCAGCAATACTACGGTCAACGCCGTCTCGCTGACAATCAAAGCCTGTCGCAGACGCAAATGCTCGCCGGCGGTCGTGGTGCGACTGCCAATGGCAGATCGCAGATCGAATGTTCGCGTCGTGAGTGCCGGCAGCATGCCAAAAAGAACGCTGGTCAACAAAGAGAGAAAAACTGTAAACGCCAGCACCCGGCCATCGAGCGGTACGCCGGCGACAGGAAGGAAATGTTCGGGTAGAAGCAGGAGCAGTCCGCGTATTGCAGCGAAACCCACCGCTACCCCTGCCGCTCCGCCTGCCAATGCCAACAATAGGTTTTCAATCCAAAGTTGCTTTTCAATTTGCCAGCGCGAAGCGCCCAACGCCAGCCGGGTAGCAAATTCCGGTGTTCGTCGCAGCATGCGCACCAAGGTCAGACCGGCGAGATTGGCACATGCAATCAGCAGGATGAATCCTGCTGCCAGCATCAACGTCAACACTTGTGGGCGCACCTTGGCCGTCTGCCCTTCTTGCAGGGGAACGGTATGGAAACTGACCGTCGCGCCGGGGTTGTTGGCTTGTTCATAGCGATTGGTGCGGAGAGCCCAGGCATGGTTAATCTCTGCATCTGCCTGCTGCCAGGTCGCACCATCGCGCAGCCGGATGATGGCATCAAAGTTCGTTCCCGCTCCTTCGCCCTCACGGCTGGGCTGAAGCGGCGTATAGACGTCGGCATTCAAGGGAGTGATTGTGTTCTCAGCGAGCACACCGATGACGGTGTATGGTTCGCCTCGTAACAGAATTTTGGCGCCCAGAATCTTTGGATTGGAAGCGAATGTGCTTCGCCATAAACCGTAGCTCAAGATGGCGGCTTGTGGTCCGTTTGGACGGTCCTCCCCTTCCGAAAAGTTCCGGCCTAAAAAAGGATGAATCCCGAGTACGTCGAGGTAGTGGGCGGAAATGCGTCCCGCACGCAAATACCGGATCTGGGAATCCGCCTGCAGATTCATGCCCGACGCTCGCGGAAATGAGACGGCCGCCACAAGCGAAGGGACATTGTCGCGCAGCAACTCGAATTGCTCGCCGTTTACATGGTGTCTCTCATAGGAGGCAATGGGACCGGTGATTCGGGTAAAAATTGTGCCCATCCGTTCGGGATGCGGATAAGGGAGGCTCTTCAGCATGAGCACATTGACGATGGAAAAAATCGCGGTGTTGACGCCGATGGAAAGCGCTAGTGTAACAATCACCGTTATCGTGAAACCCGGGTTGCGCCAAAACTGCCGCACTCCGTAGCGTACGTCGTACCAGATACGCTCCGCACTGGACCCGGCACGGCGTTCCCTTACTGCCTGTTTTACCTGCTCGATGCCGCCAAAGTCGGCCATAGCCGTGCGGTGGGCTTCGGACGCAGACATACCGCCGGCGATTCGTTCATCGGCCATCATGGTTACGCAGGCCCGGACTTCTTCGTCCAGTTGGATCTCAACCTGCTCCTTGCGAAAGAGATTTCGCAGCATGCTGTGGATGCGGGACCAGAGTTTCATCATCCCCTCCCCTAGGTTGCCTTCAAGGCATTTGCCATGGCGACGGCCACCCTTGCCCATTCTTCCTTTTCAACTTCCAGCTGGCCTTTGCCTGCCCTGGTGATGCGATAGAACTTCGCGCGCCGGTTATTTTCCGATTCCCCCCAGAAAGAACTCAGCCAACCAGCCTCTTCCATGCGGTGAAGAGCCGGAAACAAAGAACCAGGCTTGACCAGAAATGTCCCGTGAGTAATTTGCTCAATGCGACGTGAAACGCCCAGTCCGTGGAGTTCTCCCGTGCCCAGCGCCTTGAGAATCAGCAGATCGAGTGTGCCTTGCAGGAGATTTGTTTGCTTTGAGCTCATCCGGCTTTCCTATCGAAACTCTATACGAGAGTGTACTTTTTCATACAGGATGTCAATAGGAGCCCTTAGCCCCACGTTATCTGGTCGAAGATCGCTCGCAGGCGTTTTCCTTTTTCCAGATTGATACTTTCAATGAAGGCTATCCGGCCCTGCAGATGTTCATGGAAGTGGGGATGCGCTTCAAGGTTCTGGGTTTCTGGAGAGTGGCGCACGCAATTGGTAAGTATTGCCTTCAACAGGTCGAACTGGGGCCGCCTGACGTTGAGTCTCTGATTGGTCACCAGGCCGGCAAGGTGCTGGCGCGTTGATTGGCGCATGATGCGCGTCTTGCGGTGCTGGACAGTAAAGCCTTCCTCCCCAAGGATGGCTGCCACATAAATAGCGAAACGTTCCACACAGCGCGCGAAGCCCTCACCGCCTGAGAAAGCAAGGTCGTCTGCATAACGCGTGTACGTAGCACCGGCGGATTGGGCGAGCCCGCTTAGCCGGCAATCGAGACGGTAGCTGCACAGATTCGCAAGCGAGGGTGAAGTAGGCGCGCCCTGCGGCAAATGCGGCCTCGCGTACATGCCCTGCACCCCCCACAGCTCCCCTGGGCCCAGCACGCGATCCGGTTGCCTGATCACGTCGCGCCAGATGCTGCGCGGCACGGCGTTGGTCACGAGACCGCCGAGCAGGTCGGCAACCGTCTCCGGGTAACCAATCGTCCGAAAGAAACTCTGCACCCGAACTCCGGCAAAGCTGGGAAAGAAATTTTCCAGATCCATGCGCAGAACGACCCTCTGGCCTACGTGCGGAGCAGCAAAGGTCTGAATGGAGCGGCCCTTCACAAAGCCATGTACCGCGGAGTGCGACGGAATGCGGTCAAGGATGGCGAACAGAATGCGCCGCTGCAAGTCTTTCAGGCGAGGCTTGGGAATCTCAATGAGCCGGATGCTGCCGCTGGCTTTGGCCAGCACGCGGTAGTGATAATGTTCGAGCCGAGCCTGAGGGCGCTTGTAGCCTAGCCCCTTCAGATCGGCGAACCAGCCGAGTTCCGAAGGAGTCACCTCAAGCCATTCCGCCAAACCGCCGACGGTTTCGATGCTCGGGATGGCCCAGTTTTGCGCCGCGGGCATCGGCTGCATCGGCTGCGGCCCGGTGATCCAGTGCAGTATTTTGATCTGATGCCCGTACTTGTACGCGGCCTCCACCAGACCCGGATCGACGCGAAGAAAGCCGATCAAGTCACGCCGGCGCGGACGAATGCTTCCAGCAAAGGTTTGGACGTACCGCCCCACAAGAGGCCGCACCCAGCGCCAGTTACGGCCCAGAACGTGGACGAGGCGGGCAGCGACGGCATCCCTTTCCTGTTCGCCGCTGAGGATCGCGTTGGCTAGTACCTTGAGGATCGCCGTTGAGAGCATTTGATTTGGCGGCGGACGACTCCAACGAGTCTCGCTCTGCGTCAGCATAACTGCGCACGCGCGCAGTGTCGCTTATGCGATGAATTGCCAGTCTTCCACGATGCCCCAGGGTATCCCTGGAGAGGCCCGTCAGGGCCCGCTTGGAGCATCCGCCGTCCAGGCCAAGGATAGCGCATAGGATCTTATTTCTGGAGAGCCTTAAACCTCATTCACTCAGAAAGAATGGGTTCCTTGACCTCCTCCGTTCTCGGCCCCAGGGCTTTGTGGCGTTCAAGGAAGCGAACGCAGGCGTTCCAGCGCAAAATAGGATCGTCGTTGCCGGCCGGCCGTAGGCGCTCCGCTTCCGCGAATAGCCCCAGCGCATTCACAACCCAGTCGTAAACATTTCCGCTGGACCCCAATCTCCCGGAATCATGGGACGCTTTTGCGCGCCGTTCCCAGGCAATTCCGGAATAATAAGCGCGATCGTAGGCTGATTCCAGGACGGCGATCTCTGCCATCGCGGCGGCAAAGGCCTTGCCGTCTCTCGCCAACTCATCGGTGAGCGCCAGAACCAGGCTGATGCGCGCCTCCCGGTTTGCCGGGGCGACTTCGAGGATATCGCGGCAAATGCTTTCAGCTTCGGTGGGCTCGTTCAACAAGCGGTAACGCTCGGCCTTGGCCAGAGCGCCGTCAAGGCTGTTACGGGAAATGGGCTTGAGTGCGTACATAAGAACCCCTGTTTCTTAGAGGATGTTAAACAACTGCTTCAACGGATCAAAGAACCGGTCCACCACCCGTTCCTTGAGAGGAATAATCGCGTTTTCGGTAATAGTGATTGACTCCGGACATACTTTGCGGCAGCACGTGGTGATGTTACAGTAACCGATGTTGTGTCTTTTCCTCAGGTCGTCGACACGGTCTTCGCTATCGAGAGGATGCATTTCGAGCGCGGCGGCGTAAACCAGGAGGCGGGGCCCGATGAACTCGTCTTCTTTATGGTGTTCGCGCAGGACGTGACATACATCCTGGCATAGGAAACACTCGATGCACTTGCGGAACTCCTGCACCCGTTCGACATCGGCCTGCTGCATGCGCCAGGTTCCATCGGGCAAGTCAGGAGAACGGGGCCTGAATGGCTTGATGGTCTTCTTGGCCCGGAAGTTCCATGAGACGTCTGTGACCAGATCGCGTATCACCGGAAAAGTGTGCATCGGCTCCAGGATGATGGGCATGTTCAGGTCGAGATTGCTCAGCCGCGTCATACACATGAGCTTGGGCATTCCGTTGATTTCCGCCGAGCATGAGCCGCATTTGCCTGCTTTGCAATTCCATCGCAGCGCAAGGTCCGGCGCCTGGTGAGCCTGGATGCGGTGCACGGCGTCCAAAACCACCATACCCTCCTCGACCGGCGTGACGTAGTCCTCAAAGCGGCCACCGGCTGCATCTCCGCGCCAGATGCGGAACATCGCTTGCGTTGCCATTCGACCTCCCTTAAGTCATTTCCTGGTGCTTCCTCTATTTCATTTCTTGAATCACAGCTTGCAACTTATCGGGCATGGGCGGGAGCGCGCGCTTCTCCACCAGCATTTCGCCATCCGCCCCGCGCTTGACGACGATGTTGTGCTTGCCCCATTCAGGATCTTTGTCGGGATAATCCTCGCGGAACTGGGCGCCCCGGCTCTCTTTGCGGAGCAACGCGGCACGGGTAATTGCCTCCGAGACCAACACCAGATTGGCGAGATCGATCGCCGTGTGCCACCCGTTGTTGTACTGGCGGTGGCCGGCGATGCCCACATTCTCCGCCCGCCCATCGAGCGCTGCGATGACACTCAGTGCCTGTTGCATTTCACTTTCGGTGCGAACGATGCCTACCAGGTCCTGCATGCTTTCCTGCAGGTCATATTGAATCTGGTATGGATTCTCACCGGAGGCGCCGCGGTCGAAGGGCTTGAGAGCATCATTGGCCGTTTGCTGGAGCTGCTCCTCGTCGACCACACCGTTGGTCCCATTCGCCCTGGCAAATTCTGCGGCATAGCGGCCGGCGCGGCGCCCGAAGACCACCAGGTCTGAAAGCGAATTGCCGCCCAGCCGATTCGCGCCGTGCAGCCCCGCTGCTGCTTCTCCCGCAGCAAACAGCCCCGGCACGTTGGACATTTGCGAATCACCATCCACACGGATACCGCCCATCATGTAATGCGTGGTGGGGCCGACTTCCATAGGCTCTTTGGTGATATCAAGATCTGCCAGCTGTTTGAACTGGTGATACATGCTGGGCAGCTTGCGTTTGATATGTTCCTCCGCCTTTGGCAGATGCTTCTTGATCCAGGCAATATCGAGAAAAACCCCGCCATGCGGTGTGCCCCGGCCTGCTTTCACTTCGCGATTGATGCAGCGGGCAACGTGGTCGCGGGTGAGCAGTTCGGGCGGCCGGCGGGCGTTCCGGTCGCCCTGGGTGTAGCGCCATCCTTCGTCTTCGTTGTCTGCCGTCTGCTCTTTGTAGAGGTCAGGAATCTCGTCGAACATGAACCTCTTGCCTTCGCTGTTACGCAACACGCCGCCTTCGCCGCGCACGCCTTCGGTAACCAGGATGCCGCGCACGCTGATCGGCCAGACCATGCCTGTGGGATGAAACTGCACAAACTCCATCTCCTGAAGTTCGGCCCCCACGCGGTAGGCGAGCGCCAGTCCATCGCCGGTGTATTCCCAGCTATTACTGGTGACCTTGTAGGCGCGGCCGATGCCGCCCGTGGCCACCACCACCGCTTTCGCCTGCCATAACTGGAAGAGGCCCTTTTCGCGGTCGTATCCGCAGGCTCCTGCGACGCGCCCCGAGTCCAGCAGGAGGCTGAGCACGGTGCACTCCATGTGGACCTCCATGCCGCAGTGAATGCCGTGGTCCTGCAGAGTGCGGATCATCTCCAGGCCGGTGCGGTCGCCCACGTGCGCCAGCCGCGGATATTTGTGCCCACCGAAATTTCGTTGCAGGATCCGCCCGTCCTTCGTTCGGTCGAACAGTGCGCCCCAGGCTTCCAGTTCGCGCACGCATTCCGGGGCTTCCTGGGCGTGCAGCTCTGCCATGCGCCAGTTGTTGAGGTACTGCCCACCGCGCATGGTATCTGCGAAATGGACTCGCCAGCTGTCGCGATCGTCGACATTGGCCAGCGCCGCTGCAATGCCACCCTCGGCCATCACGGTGTGCGCTTTGCCCAGCAATGACTTGCACACCACTCCCACTTTTGCGCCGTGAGCCGCGGCTTCGATGGCGGCTCGCAGCCCGGCCCCACCTGCACCAATCACCAGAACGTCATAGCAGAACCGTTGGAACTCCGGCATCTACAGGATTCTCCAGTCGTGCCAGATCCCCATCGAGCAGAGGCGGACGTAGATATCCGAGAACCCTACCCAGAACAGGCTTGCCCAGGCCCACTTTTGGTGTTTTGCGTTTAGACAGCTCACGCAGTCGTAGAGCTTGTGCCGTACCGGATGCTCCGAAATCTGATCGAATGTGCCCCCAACTAAATGGCGGAAGGCGTGACAGCCGAAGATATAACCAGCCAGCAGCACCACGTTCACCACCAGCACGAGGCTTCCCACCCCGATGCCGAAACCATTCGGGAAGCGGAACGATACGAGCGCGTCATAAACCAGAAAGGCCCACACCAGGTAGGAGAGCCGTAGAAAGTAGCGATGGAAATTCTGCAGGACGAGGGGAAAGCTTCGTTCGCCAAGATACTTCTTGCGTGGCTCACTGACAGCACATGCTGGAGGATCGGCCCAGAAGGACTTGTAATAGGCACCGCGGTAGTAGTAACAGGTGAGCCGAAAAAGGCCGGGGATCCATAAGATGAGAAGCGCCGGAGAGAAGTGGAGAAAGCTTGGGTACCAAGCCGGCTTAGGACCAAAGAGGGCGTGCGGCGAGGACCCGAAGAGTTCGGGAGAATAGAAAGGCGAGATATAAGGGCCAAAGGTGTAGTGGCTGCCCTGCCAGGCCGCCCAGGTGGAGTAAACCAGGAACGCGCTTAACCCTAAAAGAACAGCCGACGGCGAAACCCACCATGAATCGCGCCGGGACGTCTGGCCGAACTTGCCGCCTTTCCAGACGACATCGGGAGTTGCCATCTTCGCCTCCGGCGTACAGGATCCACCCTTTTCGCCGATGGCAGGGGATTATATAGAGGGAAGAACTACGCCGCCAAGTGAGCTTAGGAACAAAAGGCGAACTCAGGGCGAAGATGGAAAAGATAACCGAAGGAATTCCGGCTGAAAGAAACAGAGAGTATGATTCAGATACTGACGTTGCGAGTGAAACCGCCCTGCCAACCAGGATCCTGCGCATCAAATCGCTTCTATTCGATATCTGCTGTACAGTTTCGTCCATATTGACGCTATCACTAGCGTTGCACCCGGAGATGCAGGCGGCGCCAGTGCAGGAAGTGCAGCGTGCGCCGGCGACGGTAAATCGCACTGGCTTGCCGAACCCACCCGAAGCTGCAAGCACTCCCGTCAAAACGGACCGGCGCCTGATTGTGATTGGCTTTATGGGCGGCCGCATCAAGGGCGACAATTTCGTTCATATAGAAGCTCGCCTGGCAAAGCAATTGCGACAGCGCTACCCGCTCGCCGTTCACTCCGCAGTCTTTGCCAATCACGACGGACCTATCGCTCTGAGGACGGTGCTTCAGCTGTTAGACAGCAACAAAGACGGCCGTCTGAGCGATGAGGAAAAAGAGGCGGCCCGCATCGTCATCTACGGACACAGCTGGGGTGCGTCTGAGACGATTTCGCTTGCCAGGCGATTGAACGAACTCAGTATTCCGGTGTTGCTGACGATTCAGGTCGACAGTGTGCAAAAGTCAAATCAGGACGACAAATTCATTCCGCCAAATGTGGGCGAAGCGATCAATTTCTACCAGTCGGAGGGCCTGCTCCATGGCCGAAGGTTCATTACGGCAGTGGACCCGAAAAAGACGACCATCCTCGGAAACTATGAGTCAACCTATAAAGGAAATCCGGTGTCTTGCGACGGGTATCCGTGGTTTGCACGAACCTTTATGAAGCCGCATATCGAGATCGAGAACGACCCGTCGGTGTGGAGCAAGATCGAGGCGCTCATCCAGACAAAAGTTCTCGAAAGCGAGCTGCTCTAAACAGCGGTTTTGTGCATCCAAGGATTTGATCTTAAATGTCTCGCATTGCCGCCATGCAGAATTCGATATTTGCGCAGCATGGGACGTCGCCGGGACATGAATCGACCGAGGAG
>Ga0302179_10000825_pt1 | contig 19670 bp, 19 predicted proteins | sample I_Palsa_E3_1_FD_198788 | JGI IMG/M metagenome (GOLD analysis project Ga0302179, IMG submission 198788) | Peat permafrost microbial communities from Stordalen Mire near Abisko, Sweden - I_Palsa_E3_1 | ecosystem: Environmental > Terrestrial > Soil > Palsa > Peat permafrost | place: Sweden...
ACTCAGGGCAACAAGCCACGGCCCGTCATCTCGAGGGCTTGTTCCTGGTGCGTGTCGATACAGCTTCCTACCGCTGGCATCCGCAGAAGCCCTTCCTCGTTCTCCGGTTTGTCATCCTTGAGCCCGATTCGTTCGCCACACATTCCTTCTCCGGGCGCCTGTACTGCAGCGAGCGAGCACTGTGGAAGCTCAATTGGTTTCTTCGGGACTTTGCTTATGACACTGAACTACTTGGGAAGGATCAGGTGGATGAGAAAGCGCTCCTGAACCTTCGAGGGGTAATTCGAACCTCACTCGTCACCTTCAACGGACGTTCCTATCAGAACCTTGAAGGGTTTGCTCCTGCCGGTGAGTGGGAAGAACTGCTCACGTCTTCCTCAGCTCGGCTGAGTCACGACCATGATCTATAGCCACACACAGATCAGCCAATTCGTTCGCTGTCCCCGCAGTTATCGCTACCGCTATCTCGATGGTTGGCAGGAGAAAGAAACCCGCGCCGCCATGGCCTTTGGCCGTTCGTTTGAAAAGGCACTCGGAGCCTACTTCCTCCGCGAGGATCCAAGCGCGGTGCTGTTCAAAGAATGGGGTGCATATCGCGATGCGCCGTTTGAGTACAAGAAAGGCGACTCCTGGGACCGTCTCGTCCACCAGGGAGTTCATCTGCTCGGGCGATTCGCTCAGGACGATCGCGTTCAGATTCCCTGTCCGAAGAAAGACCTGCAAGTGAAGTTGGTTCGATCCTTAGGGACGAACAACGAATTCGTTTCCTACATCGACGCTCTTGGAGAGCTTGACGGCACTCCCTGCGTCATTGATTGGAAGACGACGGCGAGCCGTTATCCGGAAGAGCCCGAAGGACTGCTGGCGCTCGATCCACAGCTCATCTGCTACTCCTGGATCAGCGGAATTCCCGAAGTCGCCGTGGTCGTATTCGTGCGAAAGAATCAGCCTGAGATTCAATACCTCAAGGCCACGATCTCCGATGAGCAACGCCGGGAGTATGGCCGCTTGGTTGAAACCTCGGTTGCGCAGATCGAAGCGGGTCAATTCGTTTCCCACAGCGGCATCCGGTTCCCTCAGAACGGGTGTGTCAGCTGTGCTTATCTCGGGCTTTGTCTCAACAACCAACCCTTGATCGACGCAAATCTCGTTCGTCGGCCAGGAGCCATCGACCTTGACTGGCTTAATGACTTGGGTGACTAACGGGAGACCCTTGGTGGCTCCGAAGCTCAACCGCCGCCGGGCTATGTTCGTTCTGACCAAGATCGAGGAGATCCTGGGATGGGAGCGAGCAACCGAGCGGGAGCGTGATACCCGCTTTGTCGAGCTCGGCCGTTATCTGTGCGAAGTGCGCTCCGGGCAGTACTGGCGTCTCGACAATCTGAAGTCCTTCGATGAGTTCCTCGAGAAGCGTTTCCCGGAGTCGCGGAGGAAAGCCTACTACCTGATGGCCATCCACGAGCAGCTGCGTCGGATCCCCAAGCCATACCTGAAAGAGGTGGGATGGTCAAAGGCGACGGAACTGGCGAAGGTGGCGCGGCGGGATGGAGCGGAGTTTGATTGTGCAACCTGGTTGCACAGGGCCCAGCAGTTACCCAAGGAAGAGTTCAAGCGCGAGGTCGAAAAGCACCTTACGGGGAAAGAGACAGAGCCCTGGGAAATCCTCTACTTCAAGATATACAAGAGCCAGCTTGCGGTTGTCGAGCAGGCGCTGGAGACCGCCGCAATGATGCTGGGAACCGACAAATCTCGGGGCTACTGCCTTGAAATGATCTGTGCGGATTTCCTGGCGGGTGCGAGCCTCGAGGGAGACTCCAAAGCATTGCTCACGTCCCTCGATCGACTTTATGGTCTTCTTCCACATCCCCAGAAACAAGAATTCCTTGAGCGAACACGAGTTGCTTCGTGAACGGATCTCGTCACAGACGCCCCAGACTCAAGCTCAGCCCACGGTCCTACCGAAAACTGTGGCGCCAGATACTTGAGCGCGATGGATGGCGCTGCCAGAATTGTGGAAGTCGTGCTGACCTTCAAGTTCACCATATCAAACCGCGCGGCCGCCTCGGAGACGACGCCGACTCCAATCTCGTCACACTGTGCGCCAACTGTCATCAGAGAGTTCATTCCAATTAGTAGGGCAAGAAACGTTTCTTAGAGTCTCCGAGATCGATTTCGATGCTTACAAACGACGTTTACGGAATTGGCCGTTTGCCGTAGCGACGGAAGGCCGTCGATGGGAATTGCGATTTTGAACAACCGACGTCGTGCTCATTCCACATCCGAAACGAGTGAGCTTGGCAAAAGGGTCCCTTGAGTTCGAATCTCATCCGCTCCGCCAGCCAGTCTCGGCGTTTCGCTCTCTTGGTGCCCTTTGGTCCCAAATGTCGATTTTGCGGGCCAAAATGCCCGAATAATATGCGGGTCAGCGCCTGCGAGTGCTCCAAGACCCGAATTGGCGCTTCGATCGTGCCGTTTTTCTCCGAAGCCGTGTCGAGTAGTGCCTTTTCACGGAACAAAGGGAATTGCCAGACCGAATTGACTACCCTCCGACAGCCAGTGTCAGGCCAATTCTCGGTTCCCGCCATTTCAGCGGGAACATTACCAGGGCTCTATGGATATTTTCCGCGAATGGGGCACAGAGAATCGAGCTGATCGGTCGGATTTTGAGTGAAGGTGTTCCTAAGGTTGCGGTGTCTCCCCTTCTGGCATCGCAGTGCTGACGGTTGTTTAAATCATCGGTCGGGCGAAGCTAATTCCGACGGCACGTCCACTACTCAAGCAGGACCGGAATCGCAGAGCCATTGAACTCGATATTCGGAAAACACTATGTTCCTTCAACAAGAATCGTACGGAAACTCCTGCTCTAGCCCGATCAATCGAAGGGCAAGCCTCCGGGCTCTGAAGTAGCAGTGTTTGCGAATAAATGTTGCTTATAGACAATCACTGGCGCTTCCGCATTTGTTGACACCAGAAGCACGTGTTGGCCGAAAAAGACAATTTACATCGGAATACGATATAATCGTGCTCGGATATGTTGCGGCCCAGCAGAGAACGCTTCAATTTCGAGGCGCTGGCGGATTGCCGATATGCGATTCGCCGGTACCTGAACGTCAGTGAACGCAACGCACGGGCAGCGGGGCTTGAGCCGCAGCAATACCAGGCGCTGCTTGCCATCAAAGGTGTTTCTCCCTCGCAAGAAGCGACCGTCGGCGTTTTTGCGGAGCGGCTTCAAATCCAGCATCACAGCGCCGTCGAATTGCGCAGCCGGGTGGATCGGCGGCAGGTTCTTGTTCAGCTCACGCCGACTGGCGAACGGAAGCTCAAGCGCGTTTCTCTGCCGCATCGCGATGAACTGCGGACGGCCGGGCGAAGGCTACTTCGAGCCCTGGAAGATTTCATTTCGCAGAATGGATCGCGCTTCAGCACACAACGGCAGCTGCGAAAATCGGGCAGATGCGGAGCTGGGTAGGGCGAGTCGCAAGTTATTCGCGTCCATTCACCGAACTGAGGGCTTGAGCCTTGAGATTGGCGAGTGTTTCCGGAGGCGGGGGCCTCCGGGCTCTGAAGTTACGGGGTGGCTGGCGCTAGACGAGGACTGCTGAATGCCCTTGAGGTACTGCAGTTCGAGTCTCGGGCACTGAAGTTTCGGACGGCGGCGTTGAAACTGTTCGGCTGGGAAGTTACGGGTGGGCTCGCGCGGAAATTCTGAACGAGATTCACAAACACGTGTCAGTTGGGGCGCAGATGGGCGATTCGATTGGAGGAATGGCTGGGCTTGGCAAGCCGGCGCCGGTTTCCGGTTATCGGATGGGATTGATATCGCTGCTTGCTGCGGCGATCGGAAGTTTTGCGGGCCTCATCGCATACGTTCTTTACGATCTGATCGGCCTCTTCACCAATATCGCGTTTTACCACGATTGGTCGTTTCATTTCCGCAGCCCCGAACATACGCAGATTGGTACGTGGGTGATTGTCGTGCCGGTGATCGGCGGATTGATCGTCGGAGTGATGGCGAAATATGGCTCCGATAAAATAAAGGGCCACGGGATTCCTGAGGCGATGGAAGCGGTGCTCACATCGCGCAGCCGAATTGAGGCCAAGGTCGCGATTTTGAAGCCGCTTTCTGCCGCGATCGCCATCGGAACGGGCGGGCCGTTCGGCGCAGAAGGGCCGATCATTCAAACAGGCGGCGCGTTCGGATCGATCGTGGGCCAGCTTGTATCCATGACGGCTTCCGAACGCAAAGTGCTGCTCGCGTGCGGGGCGGGTGCGGGCATGGCGGCCACGTTCAACACGCCGATCGCCGGCGTAATTCTGGCGATCGAGCTGCTGCTTTTTGAATTTCGCGCGCGATCTTTTATTCCGTTGGTGGTTGCCAGCACGATGGCCACAAGCGTCCGATATTTCCTTCTCGGACAGCATTCGATGTTTCAGATGGGCAATGTGAATTACGGATTGCCCGTCGGCCTGCCCTTCTATCTTCTTCTGGGCATCATTTGTGGCATTGCCGCGATCGGATTCACGAAAGTGCTCTACTGGGTGGAGGATCAGTTTGAACGTCTGCCGATGAGCGATTTTTGGCATCCGGCGATTGGGGCGCTGGGCCTTGGTATCATCGGATTTTTCGTTCCACGAGTTCTGGGAGTTGGTTACGACACGATCTCCGACATTCTGAACAACAATTTGACGCTGAAGATTTTGTTGCTTGTCGCGGTGTTCAAGGCGCTGGCGCTGGTGATTTCGCTGGGGTCGGGAACTTCGGGCGGGTTGCTGGCTCCGATGTTCATGTCGAGCGCGGCGATGGGCGGCGTCTTCGCGATGCTTGTGAACTGGATGATTCCGGGTGCGCATCTGTCGCCGGGCGCGTACGCGCTAGTGGCTATGGGCGCTGTGTTCGGGGCGGCGTCACGTGCGACATTTACATTTATCGTTTTTGCGTTCGAGATCACGCACGACTTCAACGCGATACTTCCGCTGATGCTCGTCTCGGTGATCGCCGATGCGATCGCGCTGCGCTATTTGCCAAACTCGATCATGACGGAGAAACTTTCACGTCGCGGACTCGACGTTCATCAGGAATTTGAAGCGGATATCCTGAAGCAAGTGCGCGTGCGGGAACTCATGCGCCAAACTGTGCCGACGATTTCAGCCGAAATGACAGTGCGCGAACTTGGCGACCGCATCGCAAAGGGCGACATGCATCTCGATCTGACGCGAGGGCTTCCCGTCGTGTCGCAAAATGGCGAATTGGTGGGTCTATTGACGCAAACGGATTTGCTGCGCGCTGTGGAGCGGCATCCGGCGGGCGATTTACCAGTGCTGGATGTAGCGACGAAATCGCTGCTCGTCGCTTATCCGGATGAACGGGCGTTCGATGCTGTTTTTCGGATGCTCCAGCATAATGTGGGGCGGCTGCCGGTGGTCGATCGCGCGAATCCGAAGAATATGGTTGGCTATCTGAATCGATCGAGCGTGCTCAACGCGTGGACCCGCCAGTTCGAACACGACAATCTTCGAGAAACCGGATGGCTGAGACGATATTTTCCGGGTAAATCAGGCGGCTCGGTTATCGGAGGAGGCACGCTGATTGGGAAAATTCTCGCGCTAGATGAAATGAAGCTGACGGTTGCAGTTGCGGGAGAGCCGGAGGCGCGCACTATGGAATTCGAGATGCACGAATCGCTGCGGGGAATTTCGGTGGGAGATCAGGTGCGAATTCAATATCACGCGGAGAACGATCATGCGTTTTTGGATCGTGTTGAAGAGTTGCGGGTGCATTAAACAAACAAGATTTTGAGATTTTACAGTCCTCCGGAGGCAGGGGCCTCCGGGCTCTGATGGCGTCTTTCTTCGCTTGGCGCAGACTATTTTATCGTGGTTCGTACTTGGCGTAGCGGATCGGTTTTATGCTCGAGCGGGAGTGCTGTCCAGTCGGGGAAAGGGAGTACTTGGATTTTCGAGGGTGGTTCCGAAGTTACGATTGGCCAACGACAAATGGATGAGACGGCGATCCTTCCGCCATCGCGGTACCAGTCGAAGTCTATTCAGCTAGGCGAATAAGGCCGCTGAGTTACGGCTCGTCGCGAGCCCAGGGACGGGAAAATCCTACTCGATCGAGGAGCCCGTTTGCCGGCTTCTCGGCCAGGGAATACAGCCGCAAGCCATTACCGTCGTTTCATTTACGCACGCTTCCTCCATTGAATTGCGCGTCAGAATCCACGCTTGATGTGTGAACCATAACCAGCAAAACGGCACTAACGTTCGCGTCAGCTCGCTCCATTCGCTTGCCTTGAGACTGCTTAAAGCGGCCAACTTACTTCTACCGCCTCTTACTACCCGGTGTCCTGCGGCACGCAATGCAGTCGTAGCAGAGACCCGAATGGCGTCGTAGGCTAGCCGGAATTCTCGAGATGAATAAGGACTCCCGCGGCAAACTTAGCGCCGCCCCGCATGCACAATATTTTCCACGAGAAACAATTTCCGGGTCGCTCGGGCTAACCGCAGAATTGGTCGGACTAATCAGGAACTTTACCCCCGAATCCGACTGGTGAAGATGGCGAATCATTGTCTACACTCGCCGATGGATTCCGGTCGAGGGCCGAGATTCCCTCGACCGGAATGACGTCGCGTGGATAGATCGCCTGAAGGACATAACCGGGTTGATATCGCGTGAAGTTACCGGGGCCGTGAAGGGACCAGCCGGACTTCACCGGCAACTTTCCAATCCAGCGCTCAACGTACAAGCCGAGGTAAAGTTTTTCAGCTGGAAGGTGGATCGTTTTTAGCTCGACGATTGCACCCGGCACGCCCGCGCTAATCGGACTTAGCTGATACTGCATCACGCCTTGCTTGCCTTGAAAGCGCAACGGCGGCACCGTTCCAACTGCAAACGCGTAGATGGCGAGGTGCCAGCCATTTGCATCAACGGGAGTTGATCGTCTGTAGTAGAACTCATCTGGCTCGAAAGTGATTAGATCTTCAGTCTCTTCAGCTTTTTCAAACTCATCCATTCCCCATACCGAGACACCGACGCTTGGGCCGCTTACGATTGGCACGGAAAGTGGGTGGGTGAACAGGCCGAGACCTTTCGGTTCGCCGGTCCTAGCATCTCGACCTGAAATAATTTTGCCGGGATTCTCGCTAGAAAATTGCGCGAAGCCGTCAACGTGGTAAGTCAGCTTTACGCGGTCTTCCGCCGTGAATCCCACACATTCACCCCAAGGGATGTTTCGCGTTCCCATGTTTTGTGGATCAACCAGATGCTTGTAAAGGAAGCCGCTCCGGGCGTGATGGTATGGCGCGAGCACTGAGAAGCCATCCCCGTTCAATCCAATAATTTTCGTTATTTTGCGGAGATCCTCACCCGCGCCCGGCCGTATGGCGATTGTCCATTTGCGGTTTGAGCTCATTTTGCGCCCCTGCGAGATGATTCTAGATGTGGCATCCGTGCAGGGCAAGACGGACACATTGACTGCCTTGCAAGCAAATCAGAAGCGGTACGTAAAATGAATAACTTACGCGCCTTCAAATGCCGCACGGCGTTTGACTCCCCCGCCTCCCACATCCGATACTTTCTGCAGTTCAGGCCGCACGGAAGGCTCGTTTCGTCTGCTCCGCGCAGCCTACACGCTTCGTAAGGTTTCGGGCACAAGCCGTGAATAACTTTCGCGGTTCTTCACATAATGAGTAATAGGGCGATGCTATGATTTATCCAGCTTGGGGCTCACTGATGTACCACACCTAGCGGGCGCCCGCCTTAATTAACCCGGAATCGCGACCGCAAGGAGGCACGCGAGAATGCCGCAAAACTTATTCATTCAAGACACAATTGCGGTAATTTGGGACTTCGACAAAACGCTGAGCCCGCACTATATGCAGAAGCCCCTTTTCGAACACTTCGGCGTCAATGAAAGTGATTTTTGGGCGGAAGTCAATGGCCTGGGACCCTACTACATTAAGAACGGCTCGAAGCGGGTGTCCAAAGACACTCTTTATTTGAACCACATCCTCAGCTATGTACGTGATGGCATATTTCACGACCTCAACAACGCCTTACTCAAGGAACTTGGCGGCAGAATCCAGTTTTATGAAGGGATTCCACTTCTTCGGGCGCGCCAAGCAATCTGTGGTTCATAATCCCGTCTTGGCGAGGCACGGTATTAAGGTCGAGCACTACGTCGTCAGTACCGGGCTCCGCGAAATGATAATCGGCAGCCAGATAGGTCCGCTAATGGATGATATTTGGGCTTGCGAATTCGTAGAAGTCGTTGCGCAGCCCGGTTACCTCAAGAAGGATCAACCGTCGCTCTTCGACGGCACAAAGAAGCCGACGATAGTAGATATCGGTTATGTCATCGACAATACCTCAAAAACCGCAACGATACGGAGATCCTTGGCAGTCCCAGCTCCGAGTATGCCCGCCGACGAGAAAGAGACCTTCTGACCTTTCACCTACGTTTTCCTTCGTTGTTCATGTATCGCCGCGCACAACGTGGGAAAAACGTTACTCAGATGCATTACGCGCGTAATGGCATTATTACCCCCGAAATGGAGTTCGCTGCCTTGCGTGAGTCGATGCTGCTAGAGCGCTTAGTCCAGGATCCCGCCTACTCATCGCTCTTACGCCAACATCAAGGACAACCTTCCGGCGCGCGGCTCCCCGAACAAGTCACACCCGAGTTTGTTCGCGCGGAAGTGGCTGCCGGCCGTGCGATCATTCCGGCCAACATCAATCATCCGGAAATAGAACCGATGATCATCGGGCGCAACTTCAAAGTGAAAATCAACGGCAACATCGGCAACTCCGCAGTCACCTCTTCACCCACCGGTGCGTAGCGCATCATCAGGAGAACTTCCTCTACACGAATTTCGATGAAATCTGCGAAATCATGAAGAGCTACGACGCATCGTTTAGTTTGGGCGATGGTCTTCGCCCCGGCTCGATTTATGACGCTAATGACGAAGCGCAGTTCGCAGAATTACGCACTCTCGGAGAGTTGACAGAACGTGCTTGGAAGCACGACGTCCAAGTGATGATTGAAGGTCCCGGGCACGTACCAATGCAGCGTATCCAGGAGAACATGGATCAAGAGTTGCGGCACTGTTTCGAGGCTCCCTTTTACACCTTGGGTCCGCTCGTCACCGATATCGCTCCCGGCTACGATCACATAACCAGTGCGATTGGGGCAGCGCAGATAGGGTGGTTCGGAACAGCGATGCTGTGCTACGTAACCCCCAAAGAACACCTTGGTCTGCCGAATAAAGAGGATGTCCGTACGGGCATCATCAGTTACAAAACTTCCGCGCATGCTGCGGACTTGGCCAAAGGATGGCCTGGGGCACAACTTCGCGACAACGCTCTCTCCAAGGCGCGTTTCGAGTTTCGCTGGGAAGATCAGTTCAATCTGAGCCTCGATCCAGATCGCGCCCGCGAGTTCCACGACGAAACTCTGCCACACGACGGCGCTAAAACTGCCCACTTCTGCTCCATGTGCGGACCGAAGTTTTGCTCGATGAAGATCACCGAGGAGATCCGCGCAAAGTACGGAGAAAGTGCCCAGTCTGGCATGGCGGAAAAGTCCCGCGAGTTTATTGAACGTGGCGGGGAGGTCTATGTATGACGCGGCGGCCGGACATCGCGGTCATTGGCGGGGGCCTGCTTGGCCGCTGTCTGGCGTGGCGTGCGTCGCGGGCTGGTGCGCGTGTTGTCCTTTACGATGCCGCAAGTAGTAAGGGAGAAGATTCAGCAGCTTGGGTGGCCGCTGGGATGATTGCCCCAACGACGGAAGCTATTGATGCTGACCCACAAATTGCATCTATGGGAAGGCATAGCCTTTCACTTTGGCCGCAATGGTTGGCTGAACTGCCGGTCCCGGTCTTCTATCGTGACGATGGAACGCTCCTGCTCTGGCACCGCGAGAACTCCGGAGAAGCGACCCGGGCTCAGAGAATTCTTGCATCGCGCCAATCAGAAGCGACCGTTATGCGCCTCGAAGGTGTGCAAGTCGGCGAATTCGAGCCCGGTCTCGGTACACGATTTCCCCGAGCCTTATACATTCCAGGCGAATCGCAGTTGGACAATCGCGCCATCCTGGAGGCAGTTGCAAGCGCTCTCGAACAATCCAGTGTGGAATGCCACTGGCAGACTTCCGTTTCGGATGGCACAGTCCCCGATGCGGAAGTCGTGGTGGATTGCCGTGGCACGGGCGCTAAGCGCGATTGGCCGAAGCTCCGGGGCGTTCGCGGCGAGATCGTGCGTCTGGACGCGCCCGAGATCGAACTGCATCACATGTTGCGGCTTTTGCATCCGCGCTACCCCGTATACATCGTCCCTCGCGCGGACGGAAAACTTGTCGTTGGCGCAACTTGCGTTGAGGGCGAAGAAGGCTCGCCCGCAGCGTGAAGGCGGCGGCGGTGGCGGTGGCGGGCGCGGACCTGGGAGTTGCCGATGCGCTATTCGCAATGACGGCATTGGTCTCTATCGCGGCGAATTCCCGGCTGTTCTTGAGAGCTTATTAGCCGGCCGTTCTTCGGTGGAAAGGGACTCTAAGACCAACCAGTTCCTTGTATCTCCGAATATCCGAAAGCCGATCAGCCTCGAGAAACGCGCATCTCGCGAGCGCTTGATTTCCTGACGAGATGCCGACTTATCGTTACTGATCGGCCCGACCTAGATAACTTCCGGTTTGCCGACAACTCATCCACCACCATGCGGTCAATATTGGCCGTAGCGACCGTTCGCGGAGTCGATGAGCTTTTGCGAGTCATAGCCGACACCGTCCTTAAAGACGATCTCCACTTTTTCAATATCCGAAATCGTTGTGCCTGGATCGCCTTTGATGATCACGAGGTCCGCATTTTTCCCGGCGGCAATGGATCCAATCTGATCCTGCTTGCCCAGGTAGATGGCCCCGTTTAGGGTCGCAATTCTAATGGCCTGGACGGGCGAGAACCCGGCCTCGACCAGGAGTTCGATCTCGCGCTGGTCGCCAAATCCGGGGACGACGCCCCCGCTGCCGGTGGGATCCGGCCCCGCCAACAGCAATCCTCCAGCTGCGGCGAACGCATATTCCATCTGCAAGTCGTGCTTGAACAGCATGGCCCAGTCGGTTTTTGGAGGCTTCATTGTCGCAGGCCGCTCGCGGCTGTAAAGGTAGGCCTCGCGCGCTTCTGGCACCATTGCTTCAAGAACCTGCTGTCGGAGCGGAGGACGACCCGGGATTTCTTCCTCAAACACCGGAAGCGTCGAGGTGATCGCGACATGATGTTTCACCAGCGTATCGATCAGATCCTTCGCCTCTGGAGTATTGGGATCCATATGCTCGAGGGTGTAGTCACCCATGCTTGAGCTGCACTCGTCCGGCTTCTTGTCAGGATCGAGTTGCGTATTCACAAAAAAACCATGCTCCAAGTCGTCGATGCCAAGCTCCGCCGCTTCCTTGTATGTCACCGAGCACAGGTGCCCTGTAATCTTGATACCGCGCTTATGAGCTGCTTCAATCGCAGCCTTCAGTTCCGCGCGGGTGATATTCATGTATGCCTTGAACGAGGTCACACCACGGTCTGCCCAATAATCGACCATCTGCCTCGCCTCGTCAGGGCTGCTCAGCTCATGCATCTGAATGAAATAGCTGTGCGGTCCTTCCAAATAAGGTCCGGTCACGTCGATGTGGGGACCAGGCAACTTGCCCTCGTCGATCGCACGTTTCAGATTCAGGTCTGCATAGGTCTCGACGCTTCCCGTAGTGCGCATCGTGGTCACGCCCCCAGCCAAATAGAGACGAGGCGCTGAGAATGTCATCTGCGGCACCAGCATCGGCGGCTCGAAGTTCCACTGGCTGTCTTCATTCGGCCGGGCGATGTAAAAAAGGTGGTTGTGCATGCCGACGATTCCCGGCATCACCGTATATCCGCGCAGGTTGAGGACCGTCGTTCCGTCGGCGGCCGGAGTTTCCGAACTCGCTTGCACCGAGGAGATCTTGCCCTGTTCGATGATCAAGTTCTGATCCTCGACTGGCGGTCGTCCCGTACCATCAATTACACGCACGTGCTGGAGCACCACTCTCGGCGTGTTCACCAGCACATACTTCTGCACCGGCGGGGATAGCGAAGCGGCCTGTTGGGCGTAAATGTCAGGAAGGATAAAGAACTGAAACGCGCACAAGATCAGGAACCGACTAACACGCATGAAATCCTCCAAGTCTCGTGATTGTAGCCCATCAGCGCAAGCTGACCGAGAGGAGGCTGAAACTAAAGCCCACCGTTGCGCAGCTCAGTCTGTACCGCCGGAGATGTGACTGCTCGAGATACCTACGCGATCGTTCCCGAATGACGAGCAACCCGGAAGTTATCAGTTCGTCCGCCGGATTAGTACCGAGAAACGCGCTTGTGTCCATTAATGGAGTAGTTCCAGGATTGTCGACTACCCGGAAGTAACCTTCGAGCCCGATCTGCCGAAGGGCGTGCGTTAGACGTTGTCGTCAAATCCTAGTGAGTAGTGAACAGTTACGCAGCCACTCGGCTGAATCGCGGTTACTTATAAGAACCTGTGCAAAAGTGGACTGACCGACTTCCGTTGTCCAAATAGCTTTGTGAGGAACTGCATCGGCATGGCGAGCTGCATGCCCTGAACAACGGTAGCGAGACTCAAGTCTCCCCGGTACGTCCACGACAAACTTACTTGGAGGTTGCCCCGCATGAAAAGATGCGGCATTTTTGATCGCTGGAATTCTGTTAGTGCATGACGGCATGACGCATTCGACCGCAACAAATTCCTTTGCCATTTTCGCGGCGCGGCGGGCGCTTGGGAGTCCCGGAACCTTAGCCGGTATCGAAAAGAACCGAGGCGCTCGTGGCCGCCGCCGCGACCCAATGGAGAATCGACCGAGTGACCTTACGGCTTAGAGTCCTGCTCATCGTCGGTACCGCAGCTGTGGCGGTGATCGGCTCACTCTACGCCGCCTCACGGTCTTTGGCCCTCGATCGTTTCCTGAGATTGGAGGATTTGGAGGTCAAAGCAACCACGATTGCCGTACAGACAGACCTTCGTGAGGAAATCGAAAAACTCGACCGCGCCAACGTCGATTTGTCGGTCTATGACGGGACCTATGACAGCATGCCCAAACCCACGAGAGAGTATCTCCACTCGATACTTGGCGACGGCCCGAACGGATGGCTGGATCAACAGAGAGTCAATTTCCTGCTCTTCGTCAACCAGGCAGGAAACACGGTCTCCGCTAATGGATTTGATCCAGACACGTCAGCTATAGTGAATGTGCCGGAAGATCTGAGAGCCCACGTCTTACATTCAGACCGACTGCTGGACTTTCACGGGCCGAGAGATAAAGTTGACGGTCTTATTCTTCTGTCCAGCGGTCCTGTACTCGTTGCGTCCCACCCCATCGTTCATACCAACTATGCCGGTCCGTCGCGGGGAGCCTTAGTTGCTGCGCGCTATCTCGACTCTCGGGTATGGCAACAACTTGCAGACAAGAACAGTGCGTCCTCGGTCGTCGCGTTTCGGCTGGATCGGCAACTACCGGCGGACGCGAGCGAGGCGCGCGCGATCCTGTCGGCGTCGGTGCCCACCTATGTCCGAGCGGTCGATGGAAGGCTCATTGCCGGCTACATTTCCCTTACCGATATCTACGGGCATCCGGCGCTGATCCTCCGTGTAGAAATGCCCCGCGCGATCTACCGCCAAGGTCGCATCAGCAATTTGTTCCTTGCCGGGGCTACGCTGTGCATCGTGGTGGCCGCCGCGTTCGTCATGTTGTGGCTCTTAGAAAAATTCGTCGTCTCCCGCCTGGAGGGGTTAAGTTCCAGCGTGGCCAGCATCGCCGCCAGCAGCGACCTCTCGGCGCGGGTCTCATTCAGCGGGCGCGATGAAATCACCAGTCTGGCCTCGGGAATAAATCGAATGCTTGAATCGCTCCAGGTGTCCCAAGAGCGCACACGCGAAGCCGAAGATGAGCACCGCGCCGAATTGGAGAAGGCCAGAGACGCCGCTGAAGCAGGCAGCCGAGCCAAGAGCGAGTTCCTCGCCAACATGAGCCACGAAATCCGCACACCGATGAACGGCATCATGGGGATTACGGAGCTAGTCCTGGACAGCGTTCTTACTGGCGAGCAACGCGAGCAACTGGGTCTCGTTCGACTTTCCGCGGAGTCCTTACTCTCGATCATCAATGACATTCTAGACTTCTCCAAGATTGAAGCGGGGAAGATGGAACTTGAGTTGATTCCCTTCGATTTCCGCGAGAGTTTCGGCGAAACGATGATGGCGCTCCGTTTCAGCGCGCACCAGAAAGGATTGGAATTTGATTACGAAGTGCGACCTGAAGTTCCTGAGGCTCTGCTGGGTGATCCTGGTCGGATTCGTCAAATCCTGGTCAATCTGGTCGGCAATGCCATCAAGTTCACCGAACATGGGGAGATTTTCGTTCGCGTGGAGGAGCCGTCGCCAGCATCGACTACCAGCACCCTGCATTTCACGGTGAGAGATACGGGCATCGGCATCCCCGTTGAGAAGCAAGAGAAGATCTTCGATGCCTTCTCCCAATCGGACGGCTCGATGACGCGCAAGTATGGCGGCACAGGCTTGGGACTTACGATTTGTGCGAGACTCGTGGGGATGATGGGAGGGCGCGTCTGGCTGGAGAGCCAGCATGGCCAAGGGAGTACATTTCACTTCACCATCCATCTAGCAGTTCAGGACACCGCTTTCGCCCCGCCCATTCATCTTTAGCCAGAGCGCGATTGACGCAATCACCTGCAAAAATCACGATCTGTTTTCGAGATAGTAGCCGTGGCGGCGGATTTCTTCGAGATTATGCATCGATAGAGACGCCATGGTGCGATACTGCGCGAGCTTGTTTCAATATACAGTCCTTTTTGAGTATGCCGTCCAGGGATGCGCTTTTCATGAATGATCTGCGTTTTACATGCGGAGAATTCCCTGTTAAATCCCTGTTCGTTCCCTGTTATTTTGTGCGATCGGGAACTCTTAGCTTGTGCAAACTCCACGTCAGTGTGGACTTACAGCGCGTTCGACCGAGCGAGCGAGTAAAATTCCCTGTAAATTTCCCTGTTAACTGCGGAGACGAGTTCGCTCTCGACTACCTCCTCCGCCACTCAGTCTGGATTATTGTCTCTCGTAGTCGTCTTCTAGGAATAAACTCCATTTTGCGGCCCAAAAGGCTCGAATGTCATACGGTTGAGGCGGTGCCCTATCCACCCATCGCCCCATAGAAAAGAAGAGCGACGGACAATGTTAGGACCGTCTTAGATTCGGCAATCAGGGGCAGTGAGAGGCCAAACCCCAACGTCGACCCAATCACGATGCTCAGACTGCCGAACTCGTTAGTGAGCCATCCAGCGGCAGGCATGGCGAAAACGGAACCGATTGCCGCCATCATCAGCGACCTGTCCAAAACGGCGGGAGAAAGATGGAGGTTCGCCTGAAATGCAGGGATTCGGGAGGCCCAAGTTGCGATGATCAGTCCGAGGATCAGGAAGATTAAGGACACGCCCACGCGTACCTGTTGAAGGCTGCGTAGCGGCATCAATCGGGTTCCGTCCGATCCGAGCGGTGACTTGTTGAGCTGTGCTGCAAATTTGATTGGCTACACCGGCCATAACCGGGGACAGGGATGTCCAATCGGCTTGCGACTCTTGATGCAGTCTTTTCGACCGTGTCAAACAGCACAGCGTGAATTCCTAAGCGACCCGCCGCTTCGACGTTTTCGGCGCGATCATCCAGGTACAAGATGTCTTGTGGGGCCGCTTTGAGTAGTTTGAGACAATTTCGATAGATCGCCAGCTCCGGCTTTATGGACCCGTAGTCGCAGGAATAAATCAGGTATTCGAATGTAGAGAGGCTCGGAAAATACTTGGTCACATGGCGACTGAGTTCGAGTGGCATGTTCGAGAGAAGTGCCAAGGGGAAGCCTTCACGGTGCAACAGCTCTACCCATTGCACAGCGCCTTGATTTGGTCGCGTGATACTTTCGCTATCGAACTTGATTAGCGTTGCTATCTGATCTCTGCTCAAATCTAATTCTTGCTGGCGAACAACCGCCGTCCAGTAGGCAGGGCCATCGATTTCACCGCGGTCGTAGGGCGGCCGTAGCTTCCAGTAAAGTTCCGAGAATCGCTCATCGGGGATACCGCTGACGAGCGCCATACCTTTCATATCTTCTAGCGTTTGCTCGAGGCAAAGAACGTTTCCGTAATCGAAGACGACTGCTTGAACCGAGTGCTTTCGCGAAAGACCTTGTATGTCGCTAGGTTTGGCAGTACCATGCACAAATCGGAGTATACGCGTACAGACGCGCATAATAAAGTGCCTTCGTGCAACAAGGTGCAGAATGAACCATCCGGAATCGGAAGCAGACCAAATCGCCTTAAAGGAAGAGCGTCACCAATACATCTTGGAGCTGCTTGGCAGCGAGGGCCGAGTCCTCGCCGCAGACCTCAGCAGTCGATACAGGGTCTCTGAAGACACCATTCGTCGAGATCTGCGCGAATTGGCGCGTTTGGGAAAGATCCAACGGGTACACGGCGGTGCCCTGCCTCGCCGTGCCGAGGCTGTTCCTTTCGTCTCCCGCCAACAAATCGACATGGAGAGCAAGATCGGAATTGCTCGCGCGGCGGCTGACATGATCCGCGACGGTCAGGTTGTGCTGATTGATGGAGGTACCACTAATCTAAGAATAGCTTCCTACCTTTCAAAAGAGCGTTCGGCAACGATCGTTACCAACAGCCCACCGCTTGCGCTGGCGTTGGCGGATCATCCGAAGTTGAGCGTGCTGATGCTCGGAGGAAATTTTCTTAAAGAGGCGCGGGTCACGGCGGGCATCGACACCATTCGGGTAATCGAATCCATCCGCGCTGATCTGTGCTTTCTCGGAATGTGCAGTTTGCACCCTGAAGTCGGAATAACGGTCGGCGACCTAGAAGAAGCCTACGTGAAGAAAGCGATGACAGGGGCTTCAACGGAAGTGGTCGGCCTGATTTCAGTTGGGAAAATGGGGACATCTCTGCCTTACCTGGTCGGTCCCGCTTCTCGACTGACACGTTTGATCACCGATGCATCGGACGAAGATGTCCTGAATCCCTACCGCTCCCAAGGCATAGAAGTCACAAGCACGTAAGCCGAAGCGGTTCGACAGTTCTATAGGTACGCCGTGCCGACATAGGACGGACCGGGACAAGAGTCTATGCTGCGCGATCAAAGGCTTCATGCACGCGATTCATCGCGTCTTCACTCGAGGAATTTTTCATGCATGAATTCCGCTACGCAAAGGAACACGTAATAGCTCGAACCTTTCCTAAGGCTTTCCGACTGATAAAGAAGTATTTGCTCTTGGGACTGCTGGTGGCGAGCGCGCTCAAAGCACAACAAAGTAAGCCATCTGCGCAGTCCTGGGCTGGCGTTGTACGCACGACTGCCGGCGAACCTGTGGCCGGAGCGAAGGTAACGGTCTTCACATCCGGCGCCAAACAGAACCCAACCACAATTACGGGAGCCGATGGAAAGTTTGCGATTGCGAGCACTACACCAGGACCGCATAAGGTGAGCGTGCAACTGCCCGGGCGAGGTCCGACAGGGCAAGTGGTAGTGAATATTTCTAGCGTAATGATTGTGCTGACGGTGTCCGATCAAAACGTGCTGTCGATTGCAGCCAATCCGCAAACTTCTGCAGGGGCCTCGAATGGCAACCTGAGCACAACTACGAACACAGCTGGCGGAACAAGCGAGGAGAAACTCTCCAGCCAAAAGGTCGACGAGTTGCCGTTGAACGGACGTGACTTCAGCACGCTGCTGCTGTTGGCAGCTGGGACGATGACGGACGTGAACGGGCAGACAAATTTCACCCAGCAATTTGCCATCAATGGCCAGCGCGGCGTCGAGGCTGTCTTCGCGATGGACGGCGCTGATATTAGTGATCCTGAGATGGGGGGGAGTACGTTCACGAATTTCGACGTGGACGCTATTCAGGAATTGCAATCAAGCTCGGGCTGGATGCCAGCAGACATCGGGCGCGGCGCGGCAGGCTTTACCAATATCGTGACACGATCTGGGAGAAACGGATTTCACGGTTCCTTCTTCGAGTTTCTAAGGAACTCTGCCCTCGATGCGCGAAATTATTTCGATCACCCGTCGATTGCAGAGCCTGGCCGAATCCCTCCTTTCCGCAGAAATGAGTTCGGTTTTACAAACGGCGGACCGATCGTTTTGCCGCATGTATATGACGGGCGAGAGCGGACCTTTTACTTTGTACAGTATCAAGGGTTCAGGCAGGTGCTTGGAACAACACAGGTACTGGCCGTGCCTACAGCGGCAGAGCGAGCGGGCCAGGATGTGGTGAAGTATCCGGACGGCAGCACGGACACGCTGCAGATAGCAGGGGGTCCGAATAGCCCGGGAGTAAATCCGGCAATCGCTTCCATACTGGCGCGCTATCCACTCCCTAACAACCCAACAGGCGCGTATGGCGCGCGAACCTATGCTGCTCCTTCAAACGTGAACACGGATGCGGATCAGTTTTCTATCCGCATCGATCAGAAACTTGGCGCAAAAGGACAATTGTTCGCCCGGTTCAATTTCGACAATCTGACAGGACCGACAACAAATCCAGATCAAACACTGCTTAACCCGAGCTTCGGCGTGCAGTATGTGGACCGGCAGCGCAACGGGGTCATCACCTACACGCACGATGTGTCGCGTCGGTTTCTCTGGTCGACTTCGCTCAGTTTCACGCGGACGACTCCGTCGTTTGTGACACCGAACCACACCGATTCGGCATTGAAATTCGTCGATGGCCTTTACGAGGCGTACAACAGCGCGGCGGGTTCGGTGATGTCTGCGGATGGGAATTTGTTCCAGGGACAATTGAATTTTAGCTGGACGAGTGGGCGCCACGCGGTGAAGTGGGGTGCGGAGGCGCGACTCAATCGCGACACGACATACTTCGGAATCAGTCCCAATGGCGAATATGATTTCGGCGGCGGAACGGTTTACTCGCCAGTGTTCATTCCTTCCGCCAGCGGACAGCACAACGTGCAAGTCGGCGATCGTCTACCAGACACGCTAAGCAGTCTGCTGATCGGCTATCCGTACGGGTACACGGTCGCGGTGGCGCCGCCTTATACGTCGGATGGCGCGCATATTGGGCCAGCGGCGATCAACCGGAATGACGTGAACGCGTACGTTGAGGACACGTGGAAAATCAATCCACTATGGACGCTCGATTACGGGCTGCGATATGAGCTCTACACGCCGATTTCGGAGCGAGCGTATCGAACATCGAGTTTTCTGAATTCGTTCCCACCGGCGGGCGTTGGACAGGAATACTTGATCAATCCCCAGCCTACTTATCAGACGGATTGGAACGGCTGGGGGCCGCGCGTCCAACTGGAGTGGAATGCCCCGCAGGCCGTGCACGTGCACATGGGGGGAGCGATCACAGTGATACCGCCGAATATCTGGCAGGACAATCTTCTGACGGGGTCAACGCCCTACGTTGTTTATCCACGTGTGAACGCGGCGCAGAACGGGGAGATTTCGTACGGATTCCAAATCACACCGGACGAGTTGCCGCAGGTCTACAACACAGCAGGCATGAATGTGTTGGCCAGCGGCGATTCGAAAAAAGTGCCGGCGAACA
>Ga0302179_10000826_pt1 | contig 19661 bp, 14 predicted proteins | sample I_Palsa_E3_1_FD_198788 | JGI IMG/M metagenome (GOLD analysis project Ga0302179, IMG submission 198788) | Peat permafrost microbial communities from Stordalen Mire near Abisko, Sweden - I_Palsa_E3_1 | ecosystem: Environmental > Terrestrial > Soil > Palsa > Peat permafrost | place: Sweden...
GAAAGCCTGGGAGGACCTGACCAGGCACCTGCGCGGCCGTGGCTTCACCGACACCGACCTGATCGCGGCCGGCCTGGCCAAGGAAGGCCAGCGCGGCCCGCGGGACCGGTTCCGCGACCGGCTGATGTGGCCCATCCGCGACCTGTCAGGCGACGTGATCGCGTTCGGCGCGCGCAAGCTCGACCCCGACGACGACGGACCCAAGTACCTGAACACGCCGGAGACCTCGCTGTTCCGCAAGAGCACCGTGCTGTACGGGGCGGACCTGGCCAAACGGGAGATCGCGCAGCGCAGGCAGGCGGTCATCGTCGAGGGCTACACCGACGTGATGGCCTGTCACCTGGCCGGGGTGCCGACCGCGGTAGCGACCAGCGGTACCTCGTTCGGCGAGGACCATATCAAGGTGCTGCGCAGGCTGATCATGGACACCGAGGGGTCGGCCGGCGAGGTGATCTTCACCTTCGACGGCGACGCGGCCGGGCAGCGGGCGGCGCTGCGGGCGTTCAGCCTGGAGGAGAAGTTCGTCACCCAGACCTTCGTGACCGTGCAGCCCGACGGCCTCGACCCCTGCGACGTGCGGCTGGCCCACGGCGACGGGGCGGTCCGCGACCTGATCGCGCGCCGGGTACCGCTGTTCGAGTTCGCCATCAAGGGCGTGCTCGGGCATCACGACCTGAACACCACAGAGGGCCAGCTCGCGGCGCTCGACGAGGCCGCGCCGATCGTGGCGAAGATCAAGGACACCGGGCTGCGCACCAGGTACGCGGTCAACCTGGACCGCTGGCTCGGCATGATGGACGAGCGGTTCGTGCTGAGCCGGATCAAGGCGCACGCCGGCGACAGCCGGGAGCCTCGCCGGGGCAGCAGGGACAGGCCGGGCGGCCCGAGAACCTCGGGGACCTCGAGAACGCCGGGTCGCGATCAGCAGGACTGGAACGGGCACCAGGGATCGTTCGGGACAAATGGCAACGGGCAGCGGGACGGCGGGAAACGGGGCGACGGCGGCAAGCCCTACGACCTGAGCGACCCTGTGGTCGTGGTGGAGCGCGAGGCGCTGAAGCTCGCGGTCCAGCGGCCCGCGCTGTGCGGGCCCGAGTTCGACGCGCTCGGCGCCGACGCTTTCACCGCGGCGGTACACAAGGCCGTGTTCACGCTGATCGCCACCTGCGGTGGCACCGCGGCCGGCGGCGGCAGCTCGCGGGAGTGGGCCGCCAGGCTGCGGGACGGGGCGCCGAACGAGCGGGCGCAGACGTTCGTGACCGCGCTGGCCGTCGAGCCGCTCCGTCGCGAGGGCGAGCCGGACGTCAAGTACGCTGACCGGGTCCTCGCGCAGGTGGGCGAGCTAGCAGTCAGCCGCGAGATCTCCTCGGTCAAGGCCCGGCTCCAGCGCATGAATCCGGTGGAAGAGCAGGCCGGTTACAACAGGATGTTCGGGGACCTGGTGGGGCTGGAGAAACGCCGGAAGGCCCTGCTCGACCGCGCCGCCGGCGGGTGAAATCGAGCCGCCAAAGATTATGCTCGCCGAGCTTAATTCGGTTAAGTAGCGGTGAGGTAACAAAATTAGGTCCCCCGTAACCAGGGGTTCGTGACGCAGACTGGTCCCGTGACCCTCACCGTGCTAACGAACGGACCATCACCAGCAGAGCAGCTGACGGATCTCGTGGCGCTAGGACGGGAGCGAGGCTCCCTGACCATGGCTGACGTCGTGGTGGCCCTTGATCGTGCCGACCTTCCCCCCGAGGCTCTGGACGCGGCGGTGCGCGCTCTCACCGACGAGGGCGTCGATGTGCTCGACGTGCCGCGTGAGGACGAGGTCGAGGCTAGGCCCGCCGAGACCGACGGCGGTAAACGGGCCGCGACCAGCGATCTGGTCCGGATCTACCTGCGGGAAATCGGCCGCGTGTCGCTGCTCACCGCCGAAGACGAGGTGGATCTGGCCAAGTACATCGAGGCGGGCCTGTTCGCCGAGGAGAAGCTCGACGTCGACGGCGGCTTCGGCCTGCCCGACTTCCAGCTGCCCAGCGCTGTCCACGGCGACCTGGAGCTTCTCGTCGCCGAAGGGGTCAGGGCCAAGCAGCGGCTGATCGAGGCGAACCTGCGGCTGGTGGTCTCGATCGCCAAGCGCTATATCGGCCGCGGGCTGGTCTTCCTTGACCTCATCCAGGAGGGGAACCTCGGCCTCATCCGCGCGGTGGAGAAGTTCGACTACACCCGCGGCTACAAGTTCTCGACGTACGCGACGTGGTGGATCCGGCAGGCGATCACCCGGGCCATCGCGGATCAGGCCCGGACCATCCGGGTGCCTGTGCACATGGTCGAGACGATCAACAAGCTGTCGCGCGTGCAGCGCCAGCTGCACCAGGAGCTGGGCCGGGAAGCCAGCACCGAGGAGATCGCCGCGGAGATGGGCCTGGAGCCCGAGCGGGTCGCGGAGATCCAGCGGATAGCCCAGGAGCCGGTATCCCTGCAGTCCCCGATCGGCGAGGAAGAGTCCGATCTGGGAGACTTCATCGAAGATGCTGACGCCGTGGTGCCCATCGAGGCCGCGGCGTTCATCCTGTTGCAGGACCAGCTGGAGCGGGTCCTGCATGAGCTGGCCGAACGGGAGCAGCGAATAATCCGGCTCCGGTTCGGCCTCACTGACGGGCATCCGCGGACCCTGGAAGAGGTCGGCCAGGAGTTCGGGGTGACTAGGGAACGGATTAGGCAGATTGAATCCAAGACCCTAGCCAAGCTGCGCCATCCGAGCCGCGCTCAGATGCTCCGCGAGTACCTGGACTAACTCGGGGAGCAGCGTTAAACCCGGGCTGCTCCCCCCGAGAGGTTGTTAAACCCGGGCTGCTCCCCCGAGAGGTTTCAGTCGGCGCGAGAGGTCCTAGTCGACTGGGCGGCTGCCGTTCACGGTGACGTGCTCGGGGTCATCGGAGTGGCGGCCGGGTATCCGGTCAAGCTGACCGCGCACCTTGGTGGCGCCGGTCTTGGCCGTTTCGGTGATCTTCGGCATCCGTTCGGCAGCCTTGCGGCCGGCCACCTTGCTGAGCTCAGCGGCCTTCTCGCCCGCGGCGTGGGTGGCCTGCTTGACGGCCGGGCTTTCCGCTATCTTCCGGCCAGCCTTCTTCATCTGCTCGTAGCGCTCGCGACCAGCTCGCGTGCCGGCCACGAAGCCGGCGGCGAACCCCGCGAGGAACGTGGCGCGGTATCGCATCTGGGACCCCTTTCACGCGTGTACGTCATGTGTCAACATGACCTTCCCCCCATTACGCGAGCGTACTCATCAGGTTAGGCTCTGATGAACACCGGGTCGGCGCGCGGTCGCCGTCGCATGCCCGTCCTTGGTGCGCTACCCTTATCCGGGTCGATCCCGCGTAGCTCAATTGGCAGAGCAGCCGGCTGTTAACCGGCAGGTTATAGGTTCGAGTCCTATCGCGGGAGCCCAGTCGGAGTTCACGTCGTTAGCCCTCTCACCTGCGACAACGCAGGAAGAGAGGGAATCGCCATGGCGCACGATGCGCCCTCGTGGAGCAAGATCCCCACAAAATCCCCACAACCGGCGCGCGGCCGGGCCTCCAGGCAGGCGAAACCCAGTCGCACGGCACCCCGCAGGATGCTCGCGGGCGGGACCGGACGCGCGGCCACCCGGGGCAGCGGCCCGGTGATCGAGCTGGAGTGCGGGATCACGGTGTACCCGGCCCGCGAGGAGCAGGGCCGCTGGAGAGCGGTCTGGCACGAGAACGGCGAGCGGCAGCAGTGCGAGGCGGCGTCCGAGGAGAAGCTGGCCGCCAAGCTGGCGAAGGTCACCGAGCGGCTGGAAGCCGACGCGCCCAACATGACGCTGCGCGGCGCGGACCTGATCGCGTTCTATCTGTCCCCTGACCGCCTTCCCCTCCAGCGGCAGTGGTCCCGCAAGCACGCGCATACCCAGCGCAGGCTGTGCGAGCGGTTCGCTGCCCCGGTCATCGACGCGATCGTCTGCCAGGACATCAAGACCGAGCACATGCAGAAGGTTGTCAACGCCGCGTCCACGCCGGGAGAGGGCGACCGGGTGCAGGGCATGATCTCTGCCTTGGTCACCGCGGGCCTGCAGGGCGGGTACCTGACCAGCGCGCGACTGGCGAAGGTGCACTGGCAGGCCGGGGATCGCGCGCTGCCCGCGCCGCGGACGAGTGTCGCGGGCGAGTCGGTGCTGTGGGTTGATCCCGCCGAGGTGCCCGCCGATGCGGACGTGGCCGGGCTCGGCCGCGCGCTGGCCGCGGGGCGGCACGGGGACCGCGACGAGCTGATGGCCAGCACAGCTGCCTACAGCGGGCTGCGGTGGGGCGAGCTGGCTGCCCTGACCATCGCCCAGGTCGACCCGGCTGGGCGCATCATTACGGTGGACCGCAAGGTGGTCGAAGTCGCCGGGCATCTTTATGTAGAGGCGCCGAAGAACCGTAAGTACCGCAGGACGATCTACCCCCGCCGCACGCCCGCTGGCTACCTGCTGGCCGAGCGGCTCGCCGCCCGCCTCGAGCAGGCCCGCGCCGAGCAGGCCGCCGGAATCAATCCGCTGGGACTGATCTTCCCGTCCCCGACGGGAAAGCACTGGCGGTCGTCCAACTTCAACCGCAACGTGCTCAAGCGCGCCTATCTCGCCGTCGGCTGGCGCGACCCCAGCGGCAACGGCAGGTGGACCTGGCACAGCCTGCGGCACGTGTTCTGCACCACCGCCTTGTTCACCTGGAAGCTCGATGCCACCGACGTTTCCCGCATGGCCGGCCACGCCAACTACCGCATCACCCTGGACATGTACGTCGGCACCACCGCCGGCGTCCTCGACCGCGCCCGCACCGCCACTCAATAGCCGCGCCCGGCCATGAGGGCTGGGCAGGCGCCGTAGACGCAGTAGTCCGGTTCCTCCCTTTTGTGCTGCCGCCTCGCTACTGAGTAGTTCGTGGCGGTGGCAAGCGGTACAGCGACTGCCGATCGTTACTGCTGGCATGCTTGACGTCATGGAGACGCCAGCGCACGAACGGCGCCAGATCGAGGAGTATCTCCGCTCGCAGTCAGGAGACGACTTCGAGATCGAGCATGTGGAAAAGCTGACCAGCGAATACGTTCTCGGTCATCAGTATGACGTCTGGGACGCCCATACCAGCGACGGCCGTTGGTGGGTGATCACCAATCCCGTAAACCTATACAGCCAGGACCAGATCAAGAGCATGGACATCGCCTTGTCCTTCCATATCGGCCTGATGAGCCGGGTTATGGCGAGGGAACCGCTCCAGGCTAGACGCCAGGACGCGTGGGTCCTTGAGGTTGCCCGGCGGCTGGACGTGGCGAGCGAGAGCCTGGACCGGGCCAGGGAAGTAGAAGACTTCCAGGCGGTCGGGATGCGGCTGCGGGAGACGCTGCTCACCTTGGCGGCGAAGCTCGCCGACCTGGGGTATCAGACGGATGCGGGCGCCTCCGAGTTGCAGAAGGGCAATTTCAAGGCGTGGGCCAGCGTATGCGCCGAGTCAGTGGCCACGGGCACCAGTACGCAGTACCTGCGGGCGCTGCTGAAGGCGCTCAGCGAGAAGACCTGGAACTATGTCGCCTGGCTGACCCACGCCCGTGCCGCTGGCCGACCCGATGCCCAGATCGCCCTGTCAGCCGTAAGCCAGGCCATCGAGGCGTTCATTATTGCGGTGCGTCGGCACCACCTCGGCACTCCCGAGCGGTGCCCGGCCTGCGCGTCCTACCAGCTCCGGGCCGAACATGCCGGCAACAACAGCTGGACGAGAGTATGCGAGACCTGCGGATGGGAGGGACCCGCCGAAGCCGCCCCGCCGGCGGCCGATCACGATCCGGCGCGTGAGGCGGATGAGACGGAGGAAACAGGCCGGCAACTGGCCCCCGAAGGAAAATGCGTACAGCTTCGTGATCTCGGGATCTACCTGTCGCCCGATCAGGCACGCTCGATGCTGGACCAGGCCAGCAGCCAGGCAGCCGCTGACGGCGACCAGCAGGACTGGACGAACCCGTTCGCGTTCTTCTTCCCCGAGGACGCGAGCCTGGCCGGCGCGCACCGGATCGCCTACACCGCCTTCCTCCACGCCCCCGCCGACGGTGCGGAACTGGCCTATGCCTGCGACGACGCTGCCTGCGTCAACCCGGGTCACGCGCGTGAGATCCTTCTGCCTGGTGAGTCCCGCTGGATGTGCGGCATCGTCGAGAAGGTTACCTGCCGCCCAGCGCGTCTCGAACTTCACATCAGCATGCCCGCAGACGGAGCCCGGCGCGTGTTCGTGGACCACGCGATGCTCGATCAGTACGGGTTCGGGGACGCCAGTAGTCTCGCCGAGCGCGTCGTGTTCTTCACCCCGCCGGATGACCAGGGCTGGGTTCACCTGCTCCCTGTGCAGCGCCGCGTCGATCACACGCATGGCTCCGCCGCCGACGGCTGGCTCCACCCGACCCACGCTGTTACTGACGATCAGGACTGTCCGTGCGGCTCAGCGGAGCCATACAGCGCCTGTCATGGCGGACAGATCACACCTGGAGCCCCGTTCCCACCATCTTGAACGAGAACTTCCGGCGAGATCCCAGCCAAACATCGTCGGAGCGGCTGACGACCTGTTTGAGTTTCAGTCGAGTTGCAGGGTGGCCGGGTGATGGCAGGCGTGGCTGGATGAGCCTCCTGGCCAGGTATTACGAGGCTGGACGTGGCTGAGTGTGGCTGGGTGACTGGGGTCGTTGGCTGCCAATCAGGCTCCCAATTAGGCTACCCGGCCACCCCGCGACCTCGCCGGAATTCAGCCGTCGGGCGGAGGCCGCCGCGCGGCCACCTCGTCCGGCGTGACGAGGTGGCATAAGAGCGTGCTGAACTGGCCCGCAGCTCGTGCGTGGGCGGCCAGCCGAGCGCAGCCCGGTGCGTGACGTCCAGGCCGAACTCGTGCCTGCCTGAGGAACGGACGTGACCGACGTATATTGCGTGCTTGCCGCGATCGGGTGTCGTCGGGACCGGTGACACGGGGATCGCCGTTGAACACCCCGCAATACGGTCTTCGCGCTGACTCCGGTAACGCGAGCGGTTCACGAATGGTGGTCAAGGACCGCCTCCAGGCCGGGCGCCCGTTCCGGCGACTGGCAGATCCGGGCGACGCCGGACGCGACGGCAGCTGCAGTCGTCCTGCGTCAGCGGGAATCTTGCCCGGCGAGGGCCCAGTGGTCGAACACGCTCCACACCGTGACGATGCGGTTCGCGTGGACGGTGTAGATCACGTACTCCCTGAACCGGATGGGTGCGCCGATGCTGGTGAGTCCGACCCAGGGCCGGCTTAGCGTGCCGGAATCGGTGTACCGCACGATCACCCGTTCGCCACACGGGATCATCTCATCGACCGTCCACGTGTAGTCGGGCAGCGCCTCGACATTGGCTGCGATGTGGCGATCCCACCACTGCGCGCCCGTCATGCGCTCCCCGTTGTGGTCCAGTTCGTCGGCCACGATCGCCAGCGCATCCGCCCGCCGCCGTCCGTTGAGAGCGGACACGTACCGGTCGAACAGATCCACCATCTGTGCAGCGGTCACGTCAGCCATGCGACCCAGACTACGGATCATCCGGCGACTGCGGTGATGCGCGCACTCGCCGCTGCCACGCGCGTCAAGCCCATCTGATCAGGCCAACCAAAGTGCTGGCCATCTGCTGGGGGTCTGGGCCGCCGGGGACACAACACGGCTGAGCGTCCGTTTTTCAGGAGCTCTATCACTCCGAGAGCGTTTACCTGGAAAAGGACCCTACAGCCCAGCTCACGCGCATCGAGGCTGCTGATCGGCTATTCTCCGTGCCTTTACACGTATAACAAATGTACCGGAGTGTGCCGTTCCGTCCGTGGTATTCCTGTGGGAATCCGCCGCCGTGTCGCGGACTTGTGGGGATTCTGTGGGGCTCGCAAGAGGTCCCTTGACTTGCCTGGCCAACCGACACGGACACCCAGGTACGTCAACGTCTGGGTGGTGGTGATCACAGCCCCGGATGACCCAGGGTTACCGGCGGCTGCAGCCCCAGTGCCCGCGGCAGCACGGCACCACGGCGATCCGGCGCGGGTGCAGGAGACCATGTCACGGTCACCGACTCCCACCATCCTCGCTGCGGATGGCACCCGCCGCGTCCTCGCGCCGCCAGTTCCCCCGGGACAGCTGCACCTGCTGCCGCCAGAGCCCCCTGGTCGTCATGGACCAGGGAATGACGTGAGGCGTCTCGCATACCAACGTTGCGCGCCTGCCGGGACACTCCGGCAGAGTCTCATTGACAAACCTATATAGACATGCCTATATTTATATCATGGCCGGAAACAGCGACATCGTTGGCGAGGCCCTGTCCGCGCTGGCGCCCCTGACGGTCCGCCGCAGGAGCCGGGAGCTGAGCCTGACCGCGGGGTCGGCGATGGCCACCCTGGAACGGACCGGGCCGCGGCGGCTGACGGATCTGGCCGTGAGCGAGGGGGTGACTCAGCCGTCGATGACGTCAGTGGTGTCCCAGCTGGAGGACCTCGGCTTCGCCGAGCGCCTTCCTGACCCTGCTGACGGCAGGGTGGCGCGGGTCGCCATCACCCGGGCGGGACGGCATCACCTAGCCGCGGTGCGCAGTGCCGGTGCGTCGGTGTTCACGGCCCTGATCGGCAAGCTCACGGATCAGGAGGCGGCGGCGCTCGGCGCCGCCCTGCCAGCGCTCCGGCGCCTGCTGGAACTTGCGGGGGAAAGCCCCGACGGCCAGGCGCGCCACCCGGACGCAGCAGCGGCGCCTGGCCCGCGCCCGGACCGTATGACCCAGGACACAGCGGAGATGCGCTCGCGGGACTACCCAGGGCGGGTCGCTGGTGGCACGGCGCCAGTGATCGTGGTCGGACTGGATGGCTCGCCGGCCAGCTGGGACGCCTTCTCCTGGGCGACCGGGGAGGCCGCCCGCGACAACGGCAGGCTCATCGCCGTGTACGCCACGCCCGTAGCAGAACCTTCTTTCGGCGTGCCATCCGCCTGCGCCGCTGCTGAGCAGGCACGGCAGGAGGTGGCCAGGCAGCTGGCGGGCGAAGCCGCGCAATGGGCCAGCGACGCCGGCGTGCCGCTGAGCTTCGTCCGCGAACCGGGCGACGTCATCCGCGCCCTGACCAGCGTCGCGTGCTCGGCGGGCGCCGATCTGGTGGTGGTCGGCAGGTCAGCGAAGATGCTGCATCACCTGGCAGGCTCAGTCGGCCGGCGGCTCGTCTCCTGTCGCGACGCGCCGGTGACCGTTGTCGTGCCCTGACCGGGCCGCAGCCGATGGCGGCCCCACCCGGCTGAGACCAAGACATCTTGCAACTTGCCTGTCAGAGTCCCTCTCCTCGTTGCCAAGGGACGATTCATGTGGGCCAGGACGTCTTGCAAGACGATCTTGGTGGGGTCCGAAGAGCTTGGAATGGTGAGGGAGAGTGGAAGGCAAGGTCGCGTTCATCGACGTCGCGGCGCGCGGTCACGGCCGCGGTCACGCGGTCCGGCTGGCGGCCGAGGGCGCGGGCATCATCGCGGTCGACATCAGCCACGCGGTGCTGTTCCTGGCCTCGGATGAGGCCCGCTTCATCACCGGCGTGACGCTCCCGGTCGATGCCGGGTTCATGGTCAAGTGGTAATCGCCGTGCTGTTCGGCGCGGTCTTCGATGGGCTCCAGCGCCTCGGCTCGTCAGCCGGGCGGCCACCGCCAGTCCGCGATGAACGGAGCGGCTAGAAGAACCAGGAGAACTGCGGTGAGCAGGGAAAGCTGGCAGTCCCGTTTGCTGAGCGGGCTGGGCGGATGGCTGGTGGGGCCCGACCCAGGCCTCAACCGGCTGCGCACCGTCTTGTGCGCGACGCTGACCATCGCCGGCGCGATCGGCGCGGAGTGGCTTTTCGTCCGCTTCACCGGGGCGTTGCAGCGGCCGGCGCCTCCGGCGGCCGCCGGGGCGGCCGCAGCGGCCCAGGTAGCGGCGGCCAACCGCGCCGTGGTGATCTTCGCCATGGTCCTCGGCGGGGTCGCCGGGCTGATAGCGGCGATAAGCGTGAACGACACATCGCCTCGGGATCAGGTTGTCAGCATGCTGTTCCTGCTGCTCCCGATGATCGCGGTGCTGGACTTGTCGCTCGCCGTCGGGGCCGACCGTGTCCTGGCCCTGTGCCTGCTGCCGGTGATCCTGGCCGCGGTGACCTGCCTGCGGCGTTTCGGTCCGCGCGGCGTCCGAGCCGGGCCAGTGGTATTTGCGGGCTACCTCGCCGGGTTTCTGCTGCGGCCCGTGATCACCCTTGGTGATACCGGCTGGCTGACGGCGGAGATCGGGGTGGGCATCGTGGTCGCGACCGTCGTCAAGGGCGGCGTGTTCCATGACACCAGCGGGCGGGCGCTGCGACGGACCCAGCGGTCCTATGCCGCCAGGACGCGCCGGCTGGCCGCGCTGGCCCTGACGGCGTTCGACCAGCCCGGCCCGTGGGCCGGTCGCCGCCTGCACCGCCAGAAGGCCCGGCTCGCCCAGACGACCCTGGTCATCGACGGCCAGCTCGCCGATCCCGCCGCGGCGCCGGCCGGCTCCGCCGCGCCCCGGCTCCATCAGCAGCTGTTCGATGCCGAGGTGGCCCTGGCCAACCTGGCCCGGTTCGCCGAGGCGCTCGGCCGGTCGCCGCTGCCGGCGGGCCAGCGGGAACAGGTCCGGGAGATCCTGGCCAGCCTGCGGGACGGGCGGCCTGACAGTGCCCGGGCGTCCGCCCGGGCCTTCGCCGAGGCGCTCACCTCGCTAGCCGGGGCGGCCGACGGCAATACCGAGATCATCGCGCACCGCTTCGCCGGGTCGGTCACCGACTTTACCGACGCCCTGTCGCAGTGGCTGGAGCTGGGAGCCCAGGACCACTCAGCCGGCCGTGATGCGGTGTTCACTGCGGCGGTACCCCTGCGCCAAGGCGGCTCGCTGTCGGTCACGGCCGCGGCCACCGCTGAAGCCTCCCTGACGGCCGAGCCTGGTCGCCTGCTGCGCCGGGCCGCTGTGGCTCCCTATGTCCGCACGGCGATCCAGCTGGGCGTGGCCGTCGCGGTGGCCATCGCCCTCGGCGACGTCCTGTCCGGGCAGCGCTTTTACTGGGCGGTGATCGGCGCTTTCGTCGTCTTCCAGGGGACCAGCAACACGGAGGAGCAGGTCAGCAAGGCGTTTTCCCGGATCGCCGGGACGCTCGTGGGCATCGTGGTCGGCTCTGCACTGGTCAACCTCATCGGGATGCATGCGGCCTGGACGATCGTGGTCATCCTGGCCTCGGTGCTGCTTGGCCTGTACCTGCAGCGCGCGGACTACGCGTTCCTGGTCATCGGCATTACGGTGATGGTGTCGCAGCTGTACGAGGAGTTCGGGGACTTCAGCAGCTCGCTGCTGGTCCAGCGGCTCGAGGAGACCGCCATCGGCGCCGCGGTAGCCGCCGCGGTGGTGCTCGTCGTGCTGCCCCTGCGCGCCTCCCGGGTCGCCCGGGCGGCCTTGCTCAGCTATCTCACCGCCCTGGCCAGCCTGCTCCAGGACGCGCACGGAGCACTCGGCGGGGCGGAGAATGCAGCCTTGCTGCAAGGCGATACCTGGGCACTGAACGCCGCCTACCGGGCCCTGACGTCCACCATCGAGTCAATGGGGCGGCTCCAGGCCGGCGGCCTGAGCCAGCGGGCCGGCGCGGCCGTGACCGCCGCGAGAGCGTCCCGCCACTACGCTCTGAACCTGCTCCGCGATATCACGCCTGCCGCTGCGCCGGACGCGGACACCGCGGCCCTGCTGGACCGAGGCTGCGGAACCCTGCAGGCATCGCTGACCGCGCTCCAGTCCGCCGGCGCCGGATCGCCCCGGGAAAGCTATACCCGCTCGGCCTCCCTGTTTGACCGGGCCGACCATCGGCTGACCGGCGCCGGGGGCAACGCCGCTAAAGGCCATCTCGCGTTCCGCGACCTCAGGCTGATCGACGGGGCGCTAGCAGAGCTGGCGGGAGCCCTGGGCATGGACATCACCAGTTACGACATCGGCCCCGGCGGTGGTCCAGCCCCTTCCGCGGGCACCCTTGATCAGCCGCCGGGACCGAGGTCAGTTCCGTCGCCTCCGGGCACGCCCGGCTGACCGCGAGCGGCGCATATACCAGCTTGAGGACGATCTTGCCGCAGGTGTCTGCGTGCTCCTGCTCCTGGTGGTATTCCTGACCGCATCGTTCGGCGGCGGTAATGGCCAGGAGCGCGAGCGGCTGTCCGACCCTCGGCGATGCCGCGGCTGACGGGTTGCATTTTCTTAATCTATATAGATGAGTCTATGATTAGGTTATGAGCCCAGAAAGGAAGCAAACCCCCGGCGAGCGGATCGCGGTCGCCGAGGCTCTGTACCGGCTCGTGTCGGCCGCTGTGCGGCAGCAGCCCAGGCAGATCAGCCTTACGTCGGCGTCGACGCTGGCCACCGTGGAGCGCACCGGCCCGCGGCGCATCACCGACCTGGCGGCCATCGAAGGGGTGACCCAGCCGTCGATGACCGCGCTCGTCACCGTCCTGGAGAGGGCAGGCCTGGTGGAGCGCCGGCAGGATCCGCGTGACCAGCGGGTGGTGCTGGTGGCGCTGACCGCGGCAGGGACGGATTACCTGCGATCCCGGCGCAGGGCCGGGGCGGAGGCGTTCGCCCGGCTGATCGACAAGCTCTCACCCGACGAAACCGCGATCCTGCTGGCGGCAGCGCCGGCACTGCAGCACCTGAATGAGCTCGATGATGAGCAGCGGGCTGCGGCGTACCAGGCTGCCGGCCAGGCAGCAGACCCGTCCGCTAACCGAGCCCGGCTGGAGGAATGAACGATGGAGCCGACCCAGGCAGTCGCTTGCCACGAAGTCATCGACCACGACGAGTACCCCGTGCACCAATGGCGCGTGACTCAGCTCAAGCGTCTCGGGATCCCCGGGCCACTGGCCGAGGCTGACGCCGACAACGTCGACTGGCATCAGATCGCCAGCCTGGTGCAGCACGGCTGCCCCCCGGGGCTCGCCCTCCGTATAATCCGCTGATCCGGCCCCCTCGGGCCTCCGGTGTACGTCCCAGAGGTGGTGCCACGGCTCGTTCGGCAAGGGAGGTCTGTTCGCGACCGCGGCGCTCGTGCGCCGTTCCCTGACGGGAAGCAGGGTGAGGGAAGATGGATAAGGCGATCTTGCTGGCCCTCGCGGCGAGCTTTTGTACAGCCACGTCTTCGGTATGCCAGCGCCTTGGCGCTAGAAACGCAAGAAGCCCCGGGGCGGCCGGAGTCGACATCTGGCTCATCTTCCGGCTAGCCCGCCGTCCGATCTGGCTTGCCGGGCTGGCCAGCATGATCCTCGGATTCGCGTTCCAGCTGGCGGCGTTGCACTTCGGCGCGCTGGCGCTTGTCCAGCCCATCTTCGCGCTCGAGCTGCTGTTCGTCTTCGGCTATATGACGGTGCTCGGCTCCGGGCGGGTAAAGCGACGCGACTGGCTTGCTGCGGCCGCTATGTCGGCCGGGCTCGGCCTGCTCCTCTTCGCCGCCTCGCCCTCCGGCGGGCGGCTGCACGCGCCGGGCTCTTTGTGGTGGCTAGCCGGACTGGCCACCCTCGCTGTCGTGCTTGCCGGGCTGGCGCTAGCTTCCGGACTGCGCCACAGGTCCCCGGCATCTGGACGCCGCCGAGCCGCCGTCCTCGGCGCGGTCACCGGGATCGCCTGGGGCTTTGTGGCGGCGGTCATCAAGGAGTTCAGCTCCCACCTCGGGAACGGCGCCGGTTCGATCCTGTCCAGCTGGAGCCTGTACGTCCTTATCGGCGGCGGTGCGGCAACTCTCCTGCTCGCTTCTCACGCACTGGCCGCAGGTCCCCTGGCCGCATCGCAGCCAGGGTTCACGATCCTCGATCCGCTGGCGGCGAGCCTGCTCGGAATGTTCCTTTTCGGCGAGCACATCCAAGCTGGAGCGCTGAACCTGACCGTTGAGACGCTGGCGCTGGCTCTGCTGGCAGGCGGGGTCCTGGCGCTAAGCCACAGCCGCCTGCTCGTCGGCGAAGACGAGTGGAACCCAGCGAATGAGCCTGGCGGCACGAACGTCGTTGGCCGGCCATCCGCACACCCGTGCGCGGGGGCCTAACCCGGCCATCCTGGGCTCCGGTATGGTCCCGGTCGTCGCTACGACGGACCGTACGCCGGCCAGCGCGTATAGGCGCATTCCGGGGCTGGCCCAGGCCGAAGGCCAGGTACCGCCGCGATCAGCGGGCAGGCGTACGGCACCGAGTCCGGGTCCAGCGCGATGGCTCGCCGCGACCGGCGCCAGGACGGCGACCGCGGTAGACACGCGGATGGCCCGGTCCACCATCGTCGTAAGGATCGTGCCAGCCGCGCAGGTCCTGCCGGTCGAGTGACGTCGCGGCGTGCGCAGCGCCGGCACGGGCCAGGATGCGCCGCACCTTCTCCCGCGCCGGCGCCCATGCGGTGTCCTCCGGTTCGGGCAGCCGCCCGAAGCCTTCCGCCGCTTTTTCGAGGTCACCGGCCAGCAGGGCGTTTTAGACATACTGGAAGCGGGGCAGCCGCTGCACCTGCATCACGGACTCGTGCTCCTCGAGCACGGCGACGGCACGCGCATGCTGCCCGTCCTGCTCCAGGGCCGCCACGAGCTCGCTGAGCACCGCCACGGCGTCCGGCGCCAGTTCCAGCGCTCGCGCCAGCGGCCTGACAGCCAGGAAGCCGACCCCGCGCTCCATGCACGCGTAACCGAAATCGTAAAGCGCCCGCGCGTCCTCCGCGCCGGCGCCGGCGCCGTCCCCGCCCTCCGCCGCCGCCGCGGCCTGCGCCAGGTCATCGAACCCGGAAAGCCTCGCGGCTCCCGCCACCAGCCGCGCCACCTCGCCCAGCGGCAGCGCCTCGCCGTCCGCGCGCAGATACCGCAGCAGGCCCGAGATGTCGCCGGACGCCAGCAGGCCCTGTGCCTTCTCAAACTCCCCAGTCACGCCCACACGCTAACCAAGCGCCTGCGCGCGCGGCCGGCATTTTGGCGTGCCGTCATCGACCGTAATAACTATGACTTACCACCGTATCGGGGGGGTGCGGCTGTGGCGAAACGGTGCTGGTACGTCCGGGCGGTACCGTCAATGAGGTGGCTGGGTTGAACAGCCTGAGGATCCGTCATCACTGAGATTCTGGTGATGTCGCCCCTTTTCGCCTCGCGTCAAATTGCGAGGGCCCGGATGCGATGGCATCGTTTCCCAGGTGTGCTGTCTGCCGCGAATGATTCTGACTTGACAGGCATCTAGGCACTCGTGCCGGAGGTGGGGAGGGGCCGGTGGCTGAGGACAGGCGGCCTGGACCTGGTGCGCTGCCGGGCGTCACCGGGGGGAAGCCGGGCCGGCGTGCCGGGCTGGTGGAGAAGGCGGCCGGGGACTGGAAGAGCGCGCTTGTCGATCTGGGTGGCCGGAACAACCTGCTGCATTACCGGGACCTGAAGCTCGGCACGGTCGATCTGACGGCGGCGGACCGGGAGGTGGTCAGCGGGCTTCTGCTGGGCAAGGCGATCAGGGTCTCGGGGTTGTTCGCTGATCCGGTGCAGCGTGAGCAGGTGCTGCGGCGGGTCCGCACGGTGCATAACAAGGCCAAGGAGAATTTCGAGGAACGCGGCCTGGAGACGCTCTCCGTCGGGTGCGGCCTGGCGATGTGGGAGAACAAGCGGGCGGCGTGGGCGCCGTCCGCGCCGGTCTTGCTGCAGCGCGCCGCCTGCGTCCGGTCGGCGCGGCGCAGGATGAGTTCGAGTTGTCCCTGACCGGTGAGATGGAGGTGAACCCGACCCTGTTGCATGTGCTGCGGGCCGATTTCGGCTGCGAGGTCGATCAGGGGGCGCTGGCCGCGCGGATCCCGGACGGCAGGATCGATGAGCTGCGGGAACTGCAGGAAACCTACAGGTGGATCTGCGAGCAGGCCCGGCAGGTACCGGGGTTCGGGGTGGATGAGCGGATCGTGCTGGCGAATTTCGCCTACGCCAAGCTCGCGATGGTCAGCGATCTGGACGGTGCGCTGGACGAGCTGGTCGCCCATGACCTGATCGCGGCGCTGGCGGGTGATGCGGAGGCCCGCGCGGCGATCCGCGGTCAGGGGCCCGGGCCGGGGGCGATCCTGGGCCCTGATCAGGTGCCGCTGGCGGATGAGTTCCTGGTGCTGGATGCCGATTCAAGCCAGAACTACGCGATCAACGCGGTGCTCGCCGGGCGGAGCCTGATCGTCAAGGGGCCGCCGGGGACGGGCAAGAGCCAGACGATCGCGAACCTGATCGCGTCGCTGATTGCCCGCGGCAAGAAGGTGCTGTTCGTGGCCGAGAAACGCGCGGCGATCGATGCCGTGACCAAGCGCCTGACCCAGCGGGATCTCGGCGAGCTGGTGCTCGACTTGCATGACGGCGTGGCCTCGCGGCGGGCTTTCGCCCAGATGATCGGGCGGGCCCTGGACGCCAGCCGGAACGCACCCCGCCTGGACAACGACGCGGAACTGCAACGGACGGAACGGCGCCGCGATCAGCTCAACGGCTATGTCCGCGCCTTGCACGGCACCCGCGAGCCGTGGGGAATGCCGGTCTATGACATGCGTGCCCGGCTGCTCGGACTGGAGCCGGCACGGACGGAGTTCCGGCTCCGCGGGGCCGCGCTTGAGAGTCTGGGCGGGGCAGCGGCCCGGCAGGCAGCCGAAGACCTCGCGCAGTACGCGCGGCTGGGCGGACTGACACTGGTGTCGCGCGGCAGCCCGTGGGCGCAGTCCCCGATCATCAGCGCCGAGGAAGCCCGGCAGGCAGATGAGGTGCTCGATGAGGTCCGCCGCCATGCGCTGCCGGGAACACTCGCGATGCTCGGACGCGCGAGCAGCGAGACCGGCCTGCCCGAACCGCAGACGCTGGCGGGCTGGGCTGGGCTGATCGACGCGTGGGCCGGGGCCAGCGCGGCGCTGGCGGTGATGACCCCGGCGGTCTACGACCTTGACCTGCAGGCAGCATGCGACGGGTTCGCGGCAGCGGCCCGCGGCGGAGTCGCCCGGCTGTGGGCGGCGCTGACCTCAGCCCGGTACCGCGCGGCCCGGGCACAGCTGCGCGCGACACTGCCGCCCGGGCGCACGCTCAGCGACCGGGACCTGTACTCCAGCGCCGTGGCCGCGCGGGACAGCGCCCGCACGTGGGCCGGCCTCGGCGGCCGGGGCATCCCGCGTGCCCCGCACACGGCAGCCGAATGCCAGGCGTCCTATGAGCACCTGGCCGACCGGCTCGCCCAGCTGGAGGCATGGTCAGGACAGGCCGGCCTGGCCCAGATGGACGCCCGGGACTGCGGGCAGGTCCTGGACCGGCTTGACGCTGACCGGGGGACCTTGGCCAGGCTCCCCGAGCTGCGGCGGCTCCGCGTCTCGCTGCAGGCCGCCGGACTCGGCGAGTTCCTGGCCGGCATGGCGGCCCGGCAGGCATCCGAGGATTTCGCCGTCCGGGCCTTCTGGCATGTCTGGCTCAGCTCGATCCTGGACCATCTCGCGCTGACCGACCTGCCGCTGGGAACCTTCACGGCCGAGGCGCACGACAAGACCGTCCGGGAATTCAGCGACGGCGACCGCCGCCACATCGGGACGACCTCGGCGCGGGTCCGCCGCGCCTACGCCGAGAACGCGGTAAGAGCACGCGACCAGTTCCAGGACCAGGCCGCGCTGGTCCAGCACCAGGCCGGCCTGAAACGGCGGCACCTGCCCGTCCGCGACTTCGTCCGCAACGCCGCCGACGTCCTGCTCGCGCTGAAGCCCTGCTGGGCGATGAGCCCCCTGGTGGTCAGCCAGCTCCTGCCGCCGCTGCCCTACTTCGACGTCGTCATCTTCGACGAGGCCCCCCAGATCACCCCCGCCGACGCGGTCACCTCGATCCTGCGCGGCCGACAGCTCGTGGTCGCCGGGGATGACAAACAGCTCCCCCCGACAGCGTTCTTCGCCTCCGGCAGCACCGACGACGACTCCGAGGAACCCGAACCAGGCACCCCGGCTGCGGCCCTGCTGGCAGGCACCGCAGGGTTCGAGTCAATCCTGGACGCTCTCGGCTCAGTGCTCGGTTTCCGGCAGCTCACCTGGCACTACCGAAGCCGCGACGAACGGCTCATCGCCTTCTCCAACGCGCACATCTACGACCGGACACTGGTGACATTCCCCGGCGCAGCCGGCGGCAGCGTCCTGTCCTACGTGCCCGTGCCGTCGCGCCCGGGTGCCGGCACCAACAGCCCGGCACCCGAAGTCGACGCGGTCGTGGACCTCATCCTGCGGCACGCCCGGGAACGGCCCGGCGAGTCGCTGGGCGTGATCACGATGGGCATCAAGCATCGGGACCGGATCGAAGAACGGCTCCGCGACCGCCTCCGCCAGGACCCCGAGCTCGCCGCAGAACTCGCCGGGTTCTTCGACGAACGCCAGGACGAGCGGTTCTTCGTCAAGAACCTGGAACGCGTCCAGGGCGATGAACGCGACGCGATCATCTTGTCGATCGGCTACGGCAAGAACGACCGCGGCGACCTCGTCTACCGGTTCGGGCCACTGCTGACCGAAGGCGGGGAACGCCGCCTCAACGTCGCCGTCACCCGGGCAAAGAACCGGATCACGGTCGTGTCCTCGTTCTCCTCCCGCGACATGGACCCGGAACGCTCCACCGCCGAAGGCGTCACGCTGCTGCGCCAGTACCTGCAGTACATCGAATCCGACGGCGCCAACCTCGGCAATCACGTCCAGGACAAACCCGCGCTGGACCCGTTCGAGGTCGACGTCCGCAACACCCTCCTGCGGCACGGGCTGAAACTGACTCCCCAGTACGGCACCTCCGGCTACTGGATCGACTTCGCCGTCCAGCACCCCTCCCAGCCCGGCCGCTACATCCTGGCCATCGAATGCGACGGCGCCACCTGCCACTCCTCCCACAGCGCACGAGACCGTGACCGGCTCCGCCAGGAACAGCTCGAACGGCAGGGCTGGCGCTTCCACCGGATCTGGTCAACCGAATGGTTCCAGGACAAGGACACCTGCACCGACAAGACAATCGCGGCCTACCACGACGCCGTCCGCGACGCCGACGACGACGAATCAGCCACCTACGACAGCCGACGGCAAGCACCGGGAACCGGGGCACTCCCCGCCGACGAGGCCGAGGGCACCGCTCATCCGCAAAACGGATACAAAGCCGCGCTGTCCCAAGCCATGCCACAACCATCCGCACTCGGGCAACGCCAAGGCCCACGTCCCTGGGTAACCCCCGGATACCCGATCGAGACCTACTCAGACGCCGAACTGCTCAAGCTGGCGCGGTGGATCAGATCCGATGACGCGCTCCGGACCCAAGACGAACTACTCCAGGAGATGATGCGCGAACTCGGCTTCCAGCGGCGCGGCAAAAACGTGGTCACCCGGCTCACAACCGCGATCATCCGCTCGGCAGCAAGTTGACCGGGGACCGCCATGCTGCGGGGTCGGTTGCCGCTATCGTGACGCTCCGCGGATCGCCGACGCACTCCAGCCGAACGGAATCAGGCGACCTACCGGTTAACAGCCACCTTCCCCCGAGGGGTGGTCGCATCCGCGAGAAGATCCGGGGGCAGGGTGCGGCGCCGTAGCGGGCTGGGGTTCTTTGGCCCGTTGTGGTACCCGGCTGCCGGGGGCTTGCGGTTC
>Ga0302179_10000838_pt1 | contig 19389 bp, 27 predicted proteins | sample I_Palsa_E3_1_FD_198788 | JGI IMG/M metagenome (GOLD analysis project Ga0302179, IMG submission 198788) | Peat permafrost microbial communities from Stordalen Mire near Abisko, Sweden - I_Palsa_E3_1 | ecosystem: Environmental > Terrestrial > Soil > Palsa > Peat permafrost | place: Sweden...
TTAGTGCTACGATGCCTCCTGCCTTGGAGAGGATTGCAAAGAAGTACATGCGACGACCTGCTACTGTCGTCATTGGCAATGCAGGTCAAGCGGTCGATACCGTGGAACAGAAAGTGATCATGGTGAGCTCAGATGAGACCAAGAGGAAGAAAAAGTTGGAGGAGATCCTGAATTCCGATCAGGAGGGTCCTGTGATTGTATTTGTCAAGGAGAAGAGGATGTGTGAGTCTCTGGCTAGGGATCTGTCTCGATGGGGCGTATGTACCCTTTTCATGCTGTGCTAACGATGTTAGTGGAAAGCTGTTACTCTGTATGGTAGTAAATCCCAGGATCAGCGAGAAGAGGCGCTGAACGCACTACGGGAAAAGAGAGCAGACGCGTTAGTTGCAACCGATTTGGCTGGACGTGGTATCGATGTCCCAGACGTCAAATTAGTCATAAACTACAATATGGCAAAGACGATCGAAGGTATCCTGCCCAACAATACTCAGCTAACTTTAGATTACGTTCATCGTATCGGTCGAACGGGTCGTGCTGGAAAGAGAGGCGTTGCAATCACTTTCCTTGGTCCAGAAGATACCGATGTGTACTACGACCTAAAACAAGCTCTCTCCAAATCAGCGATATCTACCGTCCCCGAGGAACTCAGACGTCATGAGGTACGTCCTGTATGTTTATCCGGATCGTGCTAACTTATAGGCTGCGCAACGAAGACCAGATGCTACAAAGTCTGCGTCAACGGGAGAGAGCAAGATTTCGAGCTTACTTGGAGGGACAGCTCTTCCTCCTGGGTTCGAGTCACTGGGTGTAGCAACCCAGAGTGCAACTTCGCGGTACACCCCGTCGCCGTTGGTTCTCCCAAGGGGTTACCGATAAGGTTATATGTATGGAGTTTCGGGATAAAGAAGGTTGTTGATACATGGTTATACTATTCCCGCGAGTTTTGTGCAACATATGAAAAGGCAATATTCTACAGAACAATGGCGTTGAATCAATTCTCTCGCGTGATGCAGTTGTTTCAAAAACGAACCACGGTTTCAAAATAATGAAGAATACATCGCTACAAGTGTCCTACAGTACAAGATAGTGCTGTTCTCGTTCCCCATGTATCGGGTTTGTGTCCAACAATTGACACGTTCATATTCCGTGCTGAAAATCTTCAATCCACTGCCTTGGTCCATATTGGCTTGATCCGAATATGGTACACTGGCCATGAATCCTCGGGACAGTCATCTTCCGTCATAGCGAAGCAATCATGTTACTGTGATCTCGGACCGGAGAGGCTGAGATTTAACATCGCATAGACAGCCAATCAACGAACCAAGGTCGTGGGTTAATTTCGCGTTGCTGTGGCAATTGCGCATGGGCATTCCTGATCAGGGGACGATCGCTCTTTGTAGCCTTTCCAAGTTCCCGCTCCACGTTTAAGCTTCCGCCCAGCCTGCAGGCAGTCGGCGTGCTCACACGCTGTTAATAAATCAGCCGGAGAGTCTCCTTTTCTCGCATCCCACTTTTGCTTCGCACTTCAGGCCTACCAACACAAGACGCTTTATACGAAGAAGAGAAAGAATCAACGTATGTCCTACTGTTCCGGTGCTGTGAATATTGAGAGACTGATTTTGGTTGCAGGATCAAGAATGGCGCTGAATTATAATACCTTCACTACTAGCTATACAGCTTTCTACCCTTGTCTTCCTCAGAACGGTGCTGTCCTCGCCACTTGCAACGTTACCTCCCCGCAAGGAACCCAGGGTCACTCCTATTGCACTACGCCGCTCGCCGGGACTCAGTGGTATCCCTAACGCGGTATCGCCCCACACCCCACGCTGTCTCACCAGTAGCCTTTCAGGCCAAGTCCCCCGTCCTACGGGACAGGGGCATCCTCACTCCCCGCTCTGGAAGGTGACAGATTCCAGAGAAGCGTTCTCTACGGCAAGGGGGAAGGGATCATGGATTTCACGGGTGTGTTGCAGAGTGTGGTGATATGTCTCGCAGAGGTTGAATGGACGGGGTGGGTGTTTGAGGATTATGGGACTAGGAGTTTGTTTCTTCAGGGTAATCATTGGGGGCATGTCGATTTACGAAAGGGGTAGTTTCCCGTCTAGTAAGGGTGTAGACTGATTTGGGTAGGTTGGTTGCTATTTTGGATCTTGCGTCGGATTGTTTGGGGTGTTCGCAGTTGATTGTTCGGCTGGATAATAGTTTGGAAGATACTTGTATACTCCAAGCTGGGTTGCGTGACTAATCTTAGTAACTTTACTGAGAGCGTTAATGCCCCTGGGTTTTCAGCTTATTCAACCGAACTATCATCAATCCACCGGAACACTGATAGGAATGACGATATAGTATATAACAGACAGTATATAGTTTCAATTTAATGGGTCTCTGGTGTTACGTTCGCATCTCAAGCCGCAGTCCTATTCAGATCGTCAGTCGGCTATATTTTCTTCGATCATGTTTCTAAAGACTGCGTTTTTAATGCTGCAAGCCATAAAACTTCTACATTCTAGCTTTCTCACTGTGTACTTTTCTCTTGGGATAGTTAACAAGAGTTCCGTTCCTCCAACCGAAACTCGGGCAGATGTCGAAACGCAGATCTCATTTGCCGGGGCTTTTCTGAACTTCCAATCACAACCCGCCTGTCACCTCCAGGAGGGCGAGAAAATTTCCAACCACCACCTTCATCACCACCCATCACCACCACCCAGACCCCCACCAACAATGGGTAACTTCAAGAAAGAACGTAACCGCCGGGGCCGCGAGTCCGAGTCCAAGCCAGACGCCATGTCACACATCAAAGTCAAGGGCGAGAACTTTTACCGGGACGCCAAAAAGGTGAAAAAAGTAAACATGTACAAGGAGGGAAAACCGGTGCGGAATGCCGCTGGAGACATTATCAAGGCGGCTGCGTATCAGAGTAAAGAAGTGCCGAAGGCGAGGGTCGAGCCTAATAGGCGGTGGTTTGGGAATACGAGGGTTATTGCGCAGGATGCGTTAGCGGAGTTTCGGCAGAGGATTGGGGCGAAGATTTGTACTCTCCCCTTCCCCCTTGGGTGTCCCTTGTTCTCTGGTTGCTGCTTTTTGTTTGTGATCGTGGATTGTTTGCGCACTGGGCTTATGAGTAGCGGATCCTTATCAGTTTTTGATGAGACGGAATAAATTGCCTTTGAGTCTCTTGCAGGAGTCTACGACGGTATATTCCTTCTCTGAAATGAAGACTGATTGAAAGCAACCCAAGGTCCAGATCGTTGAGACTGAGTCGTTTAACAGCACATTTGGTCCCAAAGCAACGAGAAAACGACCGAGATTGAATGGTGCGGCATCGTTAACAGATCTCGTTGGCGCAGCAGCCACCAAGGACGAAACCTTTGAAGAAAAGAAACAAGAGGAGACAAATGGAGAGGGAATAGATTGGATTCAAGCTGCTAGAGAGGCTGTGTTCTCGAAAGGCCAAAGTAAACGGATATGGAATGAATTGTACAAGGTACCTTTTTCTTTTCTTTTTCTCTGTAGGGATTGGAATTAACATCAGGTCATCGATTCCTCCGATATCGTTATCAATGTCCTTGATGCTCGAGATCCAATGGGAACACGCTGCCGCGCCGTCGAACAATTTCTCAAAAAAGAAGCACCCCACAAACACCTCGTCTTCGTCCTAAACAAATGCGACCTCGTGCCGACCTGGGTAGCTGTACTTCCCCTTCCCCTTTTGTCCATTGTCTTCCCACGCGCCCCATGTTATACTTGAATGTTTTGCACTCCAAATGTTCAGTCAAGGTCCCTTTGTTCTCTGTCAAAGAAGATCTGTTACGACTTTGGAACATCAACCGCTTGTCGCTTAGGTATACCTCGTTTTGAGGGATTTACCGCTAGACTTGGGGGTCTTTCTCAAGAGTAGAGTAGCAGTAGTCACCATTTTGGTGGTTATCACACTGCGACTCTTAGTGTTGAACGATACATACCCGCATCTTATTTCGCAGTCTTTGCTTAGCCTTTGTTTGTGAATTATGGATGGGGATTGATTTGTAGGCGAAATGGGTGAAACAACTTTCTACGGAGTATCCGACGTTGGCATTTCATGCCTCTCTTACGAATTCCTTCGGAAAGGGCACTTTAATCACTTTACTGCGACAATTCTCGTCGTTGCATTCGAATCGGAAACAAATCTCCGTTGGATTCATCGGGTACCCCAACACCGGCAAATCATCCATCATAAACACGCTACGGAAGAAGAAAGTGTGTAAAACCGCGCCCATCGCAGGGGAAACAAAAGTTTGGCAATACATCACGCTTATGAAACGCATCTATCTCATTGATTGTCCCGGGATTACTATGCCTGAGGGCGACGAGACTGATATCGTTCTAAGAGGTGTGGTCAGAGTTGAGAATATCGAGAGTCCACAGCAGTATATTCCGCGCTTATTGGAGCGTGTGCGGAAAATTGCATTGGAAAGGACCTATGAGATCAGTGGATGGGAAGACTCCTCGGAATTTCTGGCCTTGTTAGGAAGAAAGGGCGGACGATTGATGAAGGGTGGAGAAGTCGATGAAGCGGCTGGTATGTTCCATATATGACGGGTTGTGCTTATGAATAGTTGCCAAGATGGTTATCAATGATTTCTTGAGAGGCAAGATTCCTTGGTATATCCCTGATCCGGCTTGGCCCGAGAGAAGTGGCAAGGAGCCGAAGGAGGAATTTGAAGGGAGGAAAGGGAAGTTGGGAGAGATGCCCGATAAGTCTGAAGATGGTGTAGTGAATGAGGTAGAAGAAGTCACCGAGGGGCAGGATAATGATGATGATGTGGATGAGGATGAGGATGATGAGGATGAGGATGAAGAGGATTCGGAAGGTGATACTTGGGACGGACTAGATGTGGAAACGGATTCTGATGCCAGCGATGTTGGTGATGATGAGATCTCAGATGATGAGGAGGACGAGGAAGAAGAGGAAAGGTTAAAGGACCCAAGACCATCAAAGAGAGTGCGTGTGTAGGATACCCTGAGCATAGGTTTACTATAAATTCATAGAGTCTAATACTAACAACTGACATCCTATACATATGCTGTTCAGTTGAGAAGTGAATATCTAGATATTTTGATCTCCAAAGGCTCCTAGTGCGTGCATTGATTCTCAATCGATACCACCTTGCGGACTGCATCAGGGGATATCGGACAACGTTGTAAACCCTCGGCCTGAAGTCCTTTCCATTCCCGCCGCTTTACAGACTCCCATACCTAGTAAAATATAGATCTAAATCCCCTGGATATCACCTCAATCAACCTCAATAGTCTCCCCGTCCTCATGCTTAACCCTCTGTTTCTCTTCCGTAACTCCTCCCGTATTTTCTATAACCTCATCAACATACTCCTCCAGCTCAGGAAACTCCTTCCGTATCTCCTCAGCAAGCACATCTCTGAAATCCTGCTGTCAACTCTGCTGCCCACCAAAGGAACGAACCTTCACAGCATCAATCTTCCCGTTGACAAACTGATTGTCCTTCATGAGCATATTGACAAATCTCCTCGTATACTTGTCAGGATTCAGCCCGTCTTCAACATATCTACTCTTAGACTCCTAAACCCCCAAGGAATATACGCAAGAACATCCTCTGGAATCGTCTCGGTGACATTCCCTGCAGACCGCTGCAGTTCCTGTAAATAAACCGTAAACTCATCACTACAATAAACACTCGCCGTTTATCCTAGAGTACATTTTCTGGAATAACAGGTCGCCGCTGCCGTCCTCGAGATCGTGCACCATTATGGCCGTCTCGAGAAGACTCTGGATCAGTTGCCGCAGACTTTGTTCCAGCGCCATCAACTGTGGGCTGGAGTCCTGTGGAAGACGCGCCGGCGGGAGCGAGTTTGTCGACGCCTGCGAGGGCAGACGGAGGCGGATTAGGCCTGGAGACGTTGATGGTGGGACGGCCATCGCATTGGGGTTCGTCATGATGCCTGCTGCTGGTGATTGCACACAGGACCGGGACCGGGCGCGAGAGCGTCTGTTGATTTGATCGGCTCAATCGATCATCAGCGGAATTTTACGCAACTGATTATTTATCCCTCCGAAAAACGTCGACTGATATACACCGGAGACCGGCATGGCGCGACTATATCTATCGATGCCGAGGGCATTGAAGAATCTGGAGGAAGTAAAGCTTGTGTTCTCACATTTCGAACAATATGGCCGATTACAACAATTCGTAGTACACAAAGTACACTATCCCTGCGTTCACCAAGTTTTAACATTTTGTAGGACTTTTTCTCAAAAGACCGGGAGACGAAGATATTAATAGCCTACGCAGACGAAGCAGTTACCGAACAAGTCCTCCAAAAGGGTACCGGGAAAGTCTACTTCCCGATCTCGCAACCGCCGTCCGGCTCAGCAAGTACCTCGCCCGCGACGAAGACAGGAGACGCCGCCAACGGGAAGACGGAGGAATTCCTGATCAAGATTAATCCGTCGCGGGGGACGTTGGCGGAGGCAATCCAACGGCGCACAAGGAAAATCTTAAAGACAAGTGATGTTACGCAGAGTAAAATAAATCAACACACGTTGGAGGGGTTTGAAGGGTATCATGGAGAGTTGAGGGCGTTGTGGGATCGAGTGGCGAAGAATTCGAGGGAGTTGTCGGTGCGGATGATGGCGAACGATAGATTATGGGAGGATCGAAATAAAAGGGAGGGGGCAAGGGAGAAGTGGAAGGGATACAAGATGGTTGGAGAGCCTAGAGGAGAGAATGCGTTGGAGAGTGGAGAGATGACGGCGGAGATTATTGAGGAAGAGGCGAATGCGTTCGTGGAGGCTGCTGAAGCTAAGGATCGAAGTAGATCGGAGCAGAGTGAAGAAGGATTGGAAATGATGAAACACGCGTTGTTGGATACAAAGCCGGAGTTGGACGGTGATGGGGTCGAGAAGACGGCGGAGGGGAAAGAGCAGGAGCAAGAGCGGTGAGTCGTTTAGTCCCCCAAATGGGCTAGGACAAGAAAGCGCCATGGAGTTTATGGAGGCCGAGACGTGGTGGTGACACAAGTACGAGGAAGTGAATAGCATAGATCCCAAATATCATTGCGATCCGGTAGAATCTGGGTATTATCTTTAAATTTCAGGCATAGCCGAGTAGAACAATAAGTTGTGAGTCTCCGTCATTTGCTTAAGTGGGCCACGAAAATTCCAGCAAGCATCCGAACATTCCAAACCGGCGGATACAACGACTACCTCTGACAGAAGACGAAGATCATATCTCTTCAACGAAAGCTGGTGCTCATGAACCATATCACATCACATCAAAACTGAGAAGGATATGTATCGATTGATTATTTCAACTCAGTACATATTCGCTCCATGCAAACTCTACCATCCGCCTCCCGCAACTCATGCCTTACGACTCTTCGCAATGGCAGATCGGACCTCAACTCCACGCTAGAAGTCAGCAAGCCGACCTTGCGTAGTGATACCTGTTTCTTCAATCGCGACACCACAAATCTCTCGAAGTCTGACAGTGCACCTCTCTTCTCCCGTACGGCATTTTTCTTTGCGTGGCGTGTGGCCGTGAACTTTGACTCAACATCTGCGGCAGCCCATTTCTTGGCGACAACACCGGAGCGAGCGCCTCGTGGGAATTTGGGAAGGACGACGGGAAGGAGAGTGAGGTGGGCGAAGCTGATGACCTGGCGAGACGCACCGTCTTTGGGTCCATCGATCAGAGCCTAATATATTAGTGATCTATCCACCCGCGACAACGGGGATGGAGGATACCGATTTCTCACTGACGATTTCGACTACAGATTAGCTAGCTGCAGCAGAAGAGAGAGAGAGTAGATACCGATGACACCGAGCTTGCCGGTCTCTGGTCCCTTTGCAACGAGGACTGCGCGTCCGACTTCTACAAACGTTTTGAATGCCATTTGTTGACGGTTGGCGGGATTGGAGATTGCTGGTGATGCTGCTGTGCTGAATTAATCTGGTGGAGCAGTCACGAAAATTGCCCTGAAAATTCCTGTGGCAGCAGTGCCCTATATACTGCCCTACCCTGAAAACCAAATCTGTGGCCGCCTAATTTGTGACTGCTGGTGATATCCACCTTAACCTCACGGCACAGGCACATCGACACTTCACCACTTCAACCATGTCCGACGGTACCTCTCCTTCCCTCCCTCTCCGTTCTGTGTGCGCATGGATACTGATAGAGCTGTAGCCGGCGAAGAACCAACTCAACAGACTCCCATCCTCTCAGCCGAAATTGTCGGTGACGGTTCCGTCAAACTATTCAACAAGTGGTCCTTTGAGGATGTCGAAGTCAAGGACATTTCCCTCACGTACCGTCCATTGCATCTGACCTCGCTCTAACAGACAGTGACTACATCCAACTGCGCCACGCCGTCTATCTCCCCCATACTGCTGGCCGATACGCCTCGAAGCGATTCCGCAAAGCACAATGCCCCATCATCGAGCGATTGACCAACTCCCTCATGATGAACGGACGAAACAACGGTAAGAAGCTCTTGGCCGTCCGAATTGTCAAACACGCCTTCGACATCATCTATCTCCTCACCGACCAGAACCCCCTTCAAGTCACCGTCGACGCAATCGTCAACTGTGGTCCCCGTGAAGACTCCACACGTATTGGATCCGCTGGAACCGTACGACGTCAAGCGGTTGATGTGTCGCCTTTAAGGAGAGTCAACCAGGCTATTGCATTGCTCACCATTGGAGCCAGAGAAGCTGCTTTCCGAAACGTCAAGACGGTTGCTGAGTGCTTGGCTGAGGAGTTGATCAACGCCGCAAAGTATGGATCTTTAGAAGGCATGCGCTAATTGTCAGGGGATCCTCAACATCATATGCCATCAAGAAGAAGGACGAACTCGAGCGTGTTGCACGATCCAATCGTTAGGGTGTTGGTGGTCGCAGTATTACGTATCTGGCTATTTTCACCTGTAGAAGAGTAGTCAATACATATCATTCACAAGCGTTGATTTATCACTGAATTTGACTTGGCCGAATCTTGACTCGTACACAAGTGCTTATGAGTTGGGGTGTTCTACGCAACAGCCGTTAGGATTATTTCATAAACCCATCAGGATGAAGCTGGATAGATACCCCATGCCTCCTACCTTTTCACCCTGTCTTGTACAATGACTACAGCAAATATCAAGTACATCACTCGGAAGAAGTTAATTTGGCAGAAGGCAAACACCAACCGCCTATTTTTCTTATATTTTTCCATATATCATAAATACACCAGGCTATCTCCCATGACATTGATATCTCACCAACACATACATAACCCATATATCTACTATGCACAAACAATTCCCTCCCAATCGATCCATGCATTTCCACCCATTCACACGCGCCGGCTAAACAACACACGTGTACACGCACAACACAAAACACGCACACACAACACAGATGCCAAAACGATTCCAATCACCCAGCGAATGCATGCGCGCGACCACAAATCCAACAAAAATGCTATACCTGACAAAAACCGATACACAAAAAAGGCCTATTCGTACATGGAGATATGGCGGGTGGATAAAGTGACACGATGATTCATGAAAGATTGAGCAGTTTGCGGAGTTCTTTTTCCGCTTTGACGTTCTGGTCTTCTTCGGAGATGGGGGAGGCGGCGGGTTGCGGATCGGATGGGTGGGTGAGGTAGTTTGGGGGACGGATGCCGGAGGCGGAGACGATTCGGCGGGGGGTTGTGGAGGCGGAGGTCGAGGGTGCGAGTCTCCTGTGAGGGGGCTGTGCTGCGCTTTGGCTTCGGCTGTGGTGGATTGGTGAAGGCGAGCCGGGTGCGGTTTCCCTCGAGGAAGGTGCTTGGGAAGGGGTAGAGTTGATGGAGAGTAAGTTCTTTAGAGTCTGTGTGCTTGTTTCGAGATCAGCCTGGCGTGACTGCGAAGGTTGTTGCGACTGATAGTTCGCACCCTGATCGCTGTATTGCTTACTGTGGGTGAACTTGGTTCTAGCAAGGGGGCCAGCTCTATTTTCCGCGGGTGGTTCCGTCGTAGCTCTAAACCGTTGACCAAGATGATTCCTCGAAGAATTCGGATTCTCAACTTCAAAGTCCATTTGAAATGGTAACTCTGTCGTCGAGTGATCTAGCATCAATTACAACCCAGTACTTTGCAATTACTCTTAAAATCCAGTCTCCCATTGACTTTCCGAGGGCTTTCGTTCCAAAGTAACGGAGACGCGGAACGTAAATCCAAATGCTCATGAAATTCACCCGCAGAAGCAGGTCTAACGGTTGGACTTCCATTCATATACTGTCTCTTCCGCAATCCACTTTTCTCCTCCCGATCCGCCTTGAAGAACGGCGCAAGAGGAGAGTCGTCGTGAAGCGTATGTCCGTCGAAAGACCTTACAGCTTTAACTGGGGTATTCGGCGAAGAAGCCTCAATATCATATTCATTCTGTAACGCAGTCTTCGGCTTCGAAGTAAAGAACGAGGGCATCGGTAACGATGACGGGGCAGGCGATGAATGGAACGTTGGCCCAGCATAATGAGCCGCCAAGTCCGGTCCAACTCCATTATAGGCGTGGGAGATGGCGGTCTGGGAAGAAGGGTCGTTGGGGATGGCCTTTGGTTTGGAGGGTGTGGAGAACTGTTGTTTCGTGCCATTTACTTTGGCAGACTTTGGGGATCGTTTGGAGTGCGTCGGCTGCTGCTGCTGCGCTGCCTGAGGACTCTCTGTCCCGTTTGGTCCATTTCCAAGATCGGATTTCGATTTCCGTTTCGAGGAGGGACGTTTCGGGGACGAAGAGTGTCTTTTCTGGTCCAGGGACAGTTGATCGAGTTGTTGCGATAGCGCCGACGTCTTCATCGGTGGCTGTGAAGAGGTGGCCGCTGTGTTGGCGGGAGTGGTCGTTGAGTTTTCTCTATGTTTTGTCATTGGTAAGAGATAGCAGAGACAGTAGCATAGATGATGAGAGTTTGTATAGGCGGAGGCTTGTTGTTATTGTTGTTGAGAAATGCAGCATGAATGGGAACGGCGCTGTTCTGGTGACGCCTTGGCTAGGAGGCTTGTTTGGCTGTGGAATGTCCAAATTGCGATCTCAACTGACCGCTTACAGCGAGAGAGGCTAGAGCAGATCACTTTGTCTTCCCGTACCCAGCCTCTGATTGGCTGCGAAGGCCAAAAAAATCCACTTCTCCTGAACGCAATTCACTTCTCAATGACGACCAACTCCACTACGCAAGGATGGCTGCATATCAAGCAAGAGTAGACCCTCATCATTGCATCTCGCTAAAAAAATCGTAGATACGTGCTTCCCGTGGAGCCTAAAGCCGACGATCGAGATGGCGAAGATGGAGAAAATCTCAAGAAACGAAAACGGGGACAAAACCAGAACCGGAAGAAGCCACAAGTTCAGCGTGATGCAAAGCTCTGTCCGAGTTACATCAAACGGATTGAATGCTCTTTTGGAGAAAAGTAAGTTCCCTCCTCTACTCTGCTCTTCCTTTGCCTTGGACTGAGCTAATTGCAGGTGTAAATTCTTGCATTCGCTAAAGGAGTATTTGGAGAAGAAAGAGGAGGATATCGGAGATGTGTGTCCTGTTTTTGAGGCAGTGGGGAAGTGTAAGGAGGGATGGGCATGTCGATGGCTGAGTGGACATTTAAGGAAAGCTGAGGAGGGGGAGGAGGGAGAATTGGATGGGTGGATTCTGATTGTTGATGAAGCGAAATTTGAAAAGAGTGTGAATGAGGAATTGAATCGGGTTGGTCCGGAGGAGCAAAAGAGTTTGAGACTGGGACAGTTTCCATTGCCGTTATCAACGGAATACTTGAAACGGATTGAGGCAGAAGAACAATCGAATGGAAATGGGACAAATGGCGGGCGTATGGTGCAAGCTACAAACGGAACTGCTCAAGACGGAAACAATGTCGACGAGAAAACGTCTCTCCAGGCCGATGAACGAGCGACCTTCAATGAGATTCCACTCCGACCAACAGAAAAACGCAAAGTACTATCCCCGTTCTAATAAACTAACTATAAGATAAACTGGTCCGGTCTACACGTCCTCGCTCCCCTCACAACCCTCGGCAACCCTCCCTTCCGCCGTCTAACACGCTCCTTCGGCGCCCAACTAACCTACTCCGAAATGGCCCTCTCGAGCTCCCTCCTCCAATGCCAACGTTCAGAATGGGCTCTACCCCGCGCCCACCCGTCGGAAACCCATCGCCACACGGGTCCTCCGGATTCCTACTACGGGATCCAAATTGCAGGAGGCAAAGCCCAGACGGTGGTCAGAACTGCCGAGCTATTGACGAAATTATGCGGCGATGGGATTGATACGATTGATTTGAATTGTGGATGTCCGCTTGATATGGTGTTCAAGGCTGGGGCGGGGAGCGCGTTGATGGATAATCAGGGGAGATTGACTAAGATGTTGAAGGGGATGGTGGAAGTCAGTGAGGATGTGCCGATTACTTGCAAGATCCGGATGGGGGTTAGTAATGGGAGGAATACGGCTGGTAAATTAGTTAAGAGGTTGATTATGGAGAATGTCAGACTCTCCGCTGTCACTTTGCATGGAAGAACTCGCGCCCAGAGGTAGAAGTCATTGAAATGCGGTGCTGATCGTAGATACGCAAGAGCTGCTGATTGGGAGTATATTGCTGAATGCAGTGCTATCATAAAGCAGGCAAAGAAGGAATTGGCGATGGCTACTGATTTCAATGCTGATAATCTGGAGTATGGCGAAACCCAAAGAATGGCCTTCCTTGGAAACGGCGACGTCTATTCCTATACCGATTTCTACAATGCAATCGACCACTCTGGCGTCGACACAACAATGATAGCCCGCGGTGCGATCATCAAACCCTGGATTTTCGAAGAGATACAACAACGCCAACATATCGATAAATCCGCGACAGAACGTCTAGAGATGCTCAGACAATTCGCTCATTGGGGCTTAGAACATTGGGTATTCTATCTCACTATCTTGACTGAGTATAGGGATCCGATGCCATTGGTGTATCCAACACGAGGCGTTTCTTTTGTGAATTCATGAGTTTCTTCTATCGATATGTTCCGCTGGGGATTCTAGATCATCAATCTATTCCGCCGCATTTACATGATCGTCCACCCCGGTGGTGTGGTCGTTCCGAACTGGAGACGCTATTGGGAAGTTCAGATGCACGAGATTGGGTCAAAGTCAGTGAGATGTTTCTTGGAAAGACACCCGAGGAATGGAATTTTACTCCAAAGCATAAGAGTAATAGTACAGACGCAGAGGGTTGAGCATTTAAAGGCAATTATGAATAGAAGTACAGCCATATTTGATTTTCCTAATCTAAGTTTTTAAAAAGAAATCCCTAATGTCCACTCTTAACAATTGTGGCCTCGCGAGGAATTCTTTCCTTACTTCTGGGTCGTGTAGTGCACTGTTGACCGTCTTCATGAATGGATCATCCTTTGCGGTCTCGGGATCGAGAGCATATAATCTCTTGACATTCTCCTGTGACCATGGATCAGTGTATTTCTTGTAAATATCTCGTCGGATTTCAGCGTATTTGTTCAAAATCGAATCAGGCTGGTTCTCGTTGAAAATTCCCTCGAAAGCATCGGCCAGACATCCAGCGTCTAGCATCCCACCGGTCAATCCGAGGCCTGCGGTCAGTTATAACGATTGGTCATGAAATACCTCCAAAGGGATTGCACAAATGTGCTGCATCTCCAGCTAACACAACTCTGCCCTTGCAGAAGGTATCGGCACAACGCTGGTGGATGCGGTATGGTGACATGCTCTTGACCTCATACTTCCCTTTAACTGGTTTCGGTCCCGGGAACAGAGCCTCGAATTTCGCAGGGAGACGCTCCATACATTCCTCAGCCGTAAGACCTTCCTTCTCTCCGTACGAAACTCTCCATAATCCGGTGGAATCAAGGTGACATAGCAGAGCCCAATGTTCGGGGTCGACAATGAACTGTGCAGACCAAAACCCGTTCTCTCTGAAAGGGTAGTAAACGTTTGTGGCGACTAAGATTAGATATATATGGGTGAGATAGGTATAGATACCAACTGTAAACGGCCAAGTGAAACCCTCAAATTTAACATCAATGAGTTTTCGGACGGTACTCTTCCCTCCGTCCGCGCCGACAACATACTGTGCTTCGAAATGCACCGTTTCGCCCTTGAGTGTCTCTGCAACGACTTTGACGCGATCATCGAATTGTTGCAATGCCGTCACTTTGTGTCCCCACAAAATCTTGGCATTGGGGTATGCTTCCAAATGCTTCAGAATGACTGTTTCCAGACGGAATTGATCCAATGTCACTGGATTCAGAGGATCGTTCGTTTCGACCTCGCGCTTGACTCCAGCAATGATCTCGCCGTTGGCTTTTCTCCAACATACATCTGAGTTTTGCAATCCCAGCGCACGGACATCATCGAGTATCCCAGCGCGCTGCAGTTCAAAAACTGAAGGGCCCATATACACGGCCGCACGAGGAGCACTGGAAGGGACTTCATCTGCTTCCAGAAGAAGCACCTTGATTCCCGCTCGTGCAAGTCGAAGGGTGGTAAAGGTCCCGACTGGCCCTCCACCGACGACAAGGACCTGCGTCTCAGGCTTCGTTGCGCCGTTCGTCACTCCGTTTGCCGTCCCGTTTGCAGTAGCCATGTCCGATTTGCCGTGATTCTGCGTGCAGTGACAGACAGACAATGCGTGTCTACGGTATTTATGGGGTTCTCCACGGACAACTCCGGTGACCTTGGCGGTGGGGAAGATCTGGGGACGGGCCGGCCGGCCATTGGACAGAGGTCCCCGCATCTCACGAACGGAAACTACCGCGCGCAATGAGATCGGCAATCGGCAGTGGAATTCGGTATTTGCCGAATCTTATCGTTGTGTGGATAACCCACGGGGCCATAAATAGCGAGGGATGGAGACATTTTTGAACGAACTGCAGTTTGTCGTGAGCATTACAAATATAAATGGCTACGGGAACACGTTGCCGGAATATCGAACCTCTCAGGAACAAGACTTCGGGGAAGTTATATTCGTGGGATGAGAAGGATCCGATATAGCCTGTCAGTTTGAGCTCATTTTCGTTTCTGAGGTGATGTTCAAGCCATTACAATGTTTCCCTACCACATCGTATACGTGCATATGATCTTCGAAATACGAGCGATGCTAAACAATACGTACAATCGCCCCAGGTATATGAATTTCCCGTTGCACGGAATACAACCTCAGTTATTCAAACTCCTCAAACGCCCAATGACTCTCCCAGTAATCCAAGTATTACCTCTACCACTCCCTCTTCCCAGTCCCAATTCTTCAGCATCAAACTTCCAAACCCCCTCCCTCTGCTTCTTCTCCACAATCTTTTCGTATGCATCCATGGTGAATTCACCATCATTTCTAACCCAAATGATGGCATGCGCAACGCAACTCTGAGCATCTCGTTCCCTCATACAGTAAGCCCAATATCTATCCATACTAGCCTTCAAGTCTCTTCCATCCAATCTCCCATTCTCGCTCTGTTCGGCGAGAATAAATAACATTATACTAGGGACGTAATCCTGCTGGCCCAATTCCACGAGTGACTTGAAAATACGCGTGATGCGTAAATAATTGTGATAGGATTCAACGAGATTTCGGTATTGCTTGGAACAGATCCGGCGGTCTGAATTACGCGTTATCAAAAGGGAATTCGTTGACGAAATCGCCATGCCGTAGAAATCCAACATGAGTGATAAAGATTTGACGACACGGGCCTGCATTTGCGGATCAGATCGGATCAGCGCAGCTTCATGTCTTTGAAGAGGGTACGAAAGATGATTTAGACCTTGCTCTCTAATCGGAAAGAGCCATTGAATGTATCTGTGAGATTAGCGGAATAGCGAAGTAGGATTACCCGTGGTGTTGCTCCAGAAGCTTGAATCGTCTGAATGCCTGCTCATGGAAGTCATCGATACGAATACCATACGGGCGAAACCGGATCTCGTTGTTGTAGAAGCGAGCATTTACCGTACAGTCGGGATCATCGTCACGATTTGGATAGTTCAGAAGGAAAGCGGCGATATCGCGGGCCATATAATCATATCGACGTACTCGGACTGGATCTCGTAAAACGAGTATGTCTTCTTCGTCAGTTCCTTGGTCCTCCTCGTCTCCTTCACTTGATTTTCTTGAGCTCACTGATTCTGCGTCGTTTGACTGTTCCTGCTCCATTTGATCGGTTTGTGATGGAACGAGGTTAACTTCGTCTGCATCACTCCCTTGACTAGACGAGTCGTCCGAATCAGACCTCACTTGTAATGACTCAATATCCATACCAATCTTTTCACTTCCAACGTCATCACGCTCATCGAAAGCGCTCCTCTCTTTTCCCTTTCCCTTCGTCTCGTTGCGTTCAACTACCCTGATTGTGGCCTTATCAGTTTCAGGCACGCCTGGATCAGATATCTTCGACGCTTCATCTGGAGCAGCAACAGTTCGCTTAACCTCCATCCCCGTATCTTCCGATTCTTGAATCTGCGGCGCCTCTTTGGTAGTACCCATAGATGTCTTTACAAGGAGTCACACTAGCACAGGTTGCGTGGAGGAAAGCGCAATAAATGGCGACGCGCGTTGCGCTTTCCCTTTCAGGTCCAAGGATCGGCACTGCACTCTCTCGTAAGCAGCCTAAAAATAGTGATTGATCGACCCGACCGAAACTTTCCGTCGATGGCCACGCGAAGAGTCGTCGTCACCGGCTTAGGTCTGCTGTCCCCTCTGGGGATTTCTGTCAAACATTCATGGAAACGGCTGATAGCGGGTGAGTCTGGGACTGTGTCTCTTCTTGATCATCCTTCGACGACGAACCTAAGGAACGAATATGCTGCTCTTCCGAGTACCGTCGCGGGAATTGTTCCTGAGGATTCCTGGATGGAGAAGTTGAGTAGGGACGATCAGAGGAAGATGGGACGGTTCGCGCAGTTGGCCGTTGCTGCTTCGGAGGAGGCGTTGAGTGATGCTGGAATAAATACTAAGGAATTGAGTCTTGAGGAACGAGAACGGATAGTACACTCCGATGGAAGGAAATTGCTGAGGTAGGGTGTATGCTGTGGATCTGGGATTGGTAGTTTCGAAGATGTGGTTAATACTACTTTGGCATATTCCAGTGGGGTATGAACCTATTTGATAAGAATTAACTGTAGGGACTGAAGAAAGTTTCTCCGCTGTTTGTCCCGAGGTTACTTATCAATATGGCTGCAGGACATCTCACGATGCGGCACGGCTTCCAGGTACGAAACCGGCTCCGGAAAGTTTAACAACAGGGACCTAATCATGCAGTCGCAACCGCTTGTACAACAGGCGCTCATGCGATTGGCGATGCAGCTCGATTCATTCAGTACGGCGACGCAGATATAATGTTAGCCGGCGGCGCAGAAAGTTGTCTCCATCCTCTCGCAATGGCCGGTTTCGCCAGGTCTTGCCCCGCATGCTTCCATGCTAATGGTAGAGCAAAAGCACTCGCGACTACGTTCAACGATACCCCTGCCAAGGCATCTCGCCCCTTCGACGCCTCTCGATCAGGCTTCGTGATCGCAGAAGGTGCCGGCTTGGTACTACTAGAAGAACTATCTCATGCACAGAAGCGCGGTGCTCAAATCTATGCAGAAGTATTAGGATATGGATTATCTTCGGATGCTCACCATTTGACTGCCCCGCCGACAGATGGACAAGGGGCATACCTAGCGATGCGTCGGGCCCTGAAACATGCGAACAAGTCTCCTAAGGATGTCGCGTACGTGAATGCCCATGCGACAAGCACGCCGCTGGGTGACAGGGCCGAGAATCAGGCCATACGACGACTTATGTGTGATGACGGGGGGATGAACAGTAAAGACGTGAGAATAAGTAGTTCAAAGGGCGCGGTCGGACATTTACTTGGCGCGGCAGGCAGTGTGGAAGCCATCTTCACGATCCTCGCCCTGCATCACGTAAATCTACTCAATGGGGTTTCAGTTGATTGTAGGGGATTTTACCGCCTACGGCGAATTTCGAGAAACATGATGAGGAGGGGAGAGACGAGTGGGATTGTAATTATATTGTAGATGGTGCGATGGAGGTTGATTTGGTGAAAGAAGGGAGAACGGTGGGTTTGACGAATAGTTTTGGATTTGGCGGGGTCAATGCGAGCTTGGCGTTTGGAAAATATGTGGAATAGGCATTGGATCACAAGGAAAAGCAGGCATCTTGGAGAATATGAGGGTCATTCCAATGTGGGGTGTACTGTGAACTCTCGTCACTATACACTCCACCTCATCCGACGGTTTCAATATTAAATTGTGCTTATCTCCAACTCCACATCGTGATAATTTTCTGCGCAACGGTGCCAAGAGCAACTCAAAAGGTGTTCGCTATGATTCATTATCTTCCACCTTCTGGGGGTTTCGGCTCATTGACTCTAATACCGCCTGCGCCAGTACCTCTATAGCATAATCTAGAGTTTTCCCTGTAGGAAAGACCGAAACATCGCCTTTGCCGTCCACCATACCGTTTTGTATAACGTCTCGGGATCAATAGTCAAATATAAGGTCGACAACAATCCAAAAGGCAGCATTGATGGTATCCACCCTACAATCAACATCCCAATTCACTAGATCCCACACCTTGTGCCAATTCCAGAGCCCAACATTCATTGGGCATTGAGTACTGCGCGGGTGTCCCCCTCGGGAGATGATGCTGGTCACCAGGCTTATAAACCTAAAACAGTAAACCGAGGCGTTAGGAATGGAGATACCCTTGCATAGAGTTCGCCAGGGATAAAAGCGCGCTGCTCCCCTCGGATAATAGTGAAATAATCATCTGCTAGGTGAACTCCTGTATGTCCCTCAGTCGCAACCGGCGTCCCAAAGAAAATCAAATACTCCGTCAAAGAAGCATGTAGTATCATCATCGCCCCCTGCCATCAACAACTGCATGACACGTATAACAAACCATTGCGCCTCCCGCGTTATTCAAAACCCATCCATTTCCTTCAAACGGCATGACTGCCTCGCCATATTCTGCACGAAGCGACACGACGATATCTTTCATCAAGGCTTCTGTGTCGTTGCCATATTTTGCGATTGAGTCCCTGGAGATTTGTTGGAGTTTTTCGGGCGAGAAAATGTAAGTTGTGCCCAGGAAGTACTTATCAAGAAGGGCTAGGATGAGGATAATGGGAATTGAGTAGCGGGCGAGAGAAAGGAGGTTCATGTTTGAATGGAGTGAAAAGGAGTGACGCGAAGGGGTTGCGTGCTGAATATCAACAAGTTTCTCGGCCCTGTTGAAATCGGAGAGATATCCCAATGGGGAAATCAGCCACGAAAATCGGCAATCTCTTCGAAAACAGCCAGCACGTTGTCAAAGAAGTAGATTACAATGCATGAAACCATT
>Ga0302179_10000839_pt1 | contig 19377 bp, 14 predicted proteins | sample I_Palsa_E3_1_FD_198788 | JGI IMG/M metagenome (GOLD analysis project Ga0302179, IMG submission 198788) | Peat permafrost microbial communities from Stordalen Mire near Abisko, Sweden - I_Palsa_E3_1 | ecosystem: Environmental > Terrestrial > Soil > Palsa > Peat permafrost | place: Sweden...
GCTTGTTCATGCGCTTGTTCTCTTCCTTGATGATGCCGGTGAAATAGCCGGATTTCTCTCTGTCATGGACCACTTTTTCGTTCCGCAGGGCGTCTACTGCCAGTGAAATGGTTGCCAGGGGCGTTTTGAATTCGTGGGTCATGTTATTGATAAAATCGTTCTTGATCTCGCTGAGCTTTTTCTGGCGAAGCAGGGCGTTGACCGTCACATAGAAAGCGGCGATGATCATCAGGGTAAAGAAAATGGCGCCGGCGATCATTATGCGCATTTGACCCTGGACGAGGCCTTTAAAATCGTGGAGGACCACGACCATTCCTTCATCGGGCAAGACAGCGCTGGCCTCCGTATTTTCCGGGGCTTGTATGGGCGCGAAAAAGGACAGGTTATTGGCGGAATCGCTGAATTCCTGCACGAAATCCGGGGATTGCACCGGTGGGGAATGATAGCTCAGGTCGGAAGACCCCATATTGGAATAGACGGAGAATTCGAAACGGGCATTATTGAGGCCCGCGTTATTGAATGCTTTTCGAAGTCGATTATTGATCTCCTGCTCGGTAAATGTTTGTGTGATCAGCGGGATCCGCATCATCTCCATGATCAGGGGGTCGGTCGGCCGCCAGGAAGTCCCTGGCTTAAGCCGTAAGGATTTGAAGCTGGGTGGGCTTGCCCGCTGGGCGCCCAGACCTTCCGCGACTGTGCGCACCGCATCGATCATGTGGTGATTGAGTTCTTCCCGCTTGTTCTCGATCATCGTCACGATCCAATTGATCTGGATATAGATAATCCCGACCAGGGAAAGCGTGATCAACAGAAAGATGACAGGGAAAATTTTTTTCAAACCCATACTTTTAATTTCGGCCGGAGGCCTCGTTAGAGCTTCGGTCTCAACACCGTTGAGACCTCGCTCGCAGTCTTGCGGTTGCCTTCGTTGCCGCTCCACCGGAGCGGCGCCTCGGTTAGGCACAAACCGGGCAACGCCCGGTTTCGGTGCAACTGCAAATTTATCAAAAGGATAAGGGGCTTCCTTTTAATACTCCGGGCAGGGACGGTATTTAACGAAGGTTTCACAAGTTAAGGGGTTTTCGGGGTAAAAAACGCTATTTTATTGCGCTTCAGGCTTGCGGGGAAATGGTTGAGGGGGCATCTCTCCGGGTCAAAACTCATTTTTTCCGGAGGCATTTTGTTATACCGCAGGATTCCTTAATTTAGATGATATGGATAGCCCTGCACCTGGCATATTGTTGATCGCCGATCCTTTCCTGAAAGATCCCAATTTCATGCGAACGGTTGTGTTCCTTTGCGAGCATCAGGACGAAGGCAGTTTTGGTTTCGTGCTGAATAAAAATTACGAATACACGTTGGATGAACTGGTCAGCGGACTCGATGACCTGAAGAAAATTCCTGTTTATCTTGGTGGTCCCGTGCAGATGGATACGATTCATTTTCTGCATCAATACCCGGATAAGATCAGCGGCGGCTATGAGGTCATCGATGGGGTATTCTGGGGCGGAAATTTTGAGACGGCGATCGAGCTGATCCGGTCGGGAGAGATTGACATGAATAAGATCCGCTTCTACATCGGTTATTCCGGTTGGGGAAGCGGGCAGTTGGCTGATGAGGTAAAAGAAAAATCATGGTTGACGGCGCAGGCAAGCCGCAAACTGGTCTTTCATAAAAAACCTTCTGAGATATGGAAGGATGCGCTCCGCGATATGGGCGGAGAATATGAGATGATGGTAAATTTTCCGATCGATCCGCAATTGAATTGAGTGGAGGCATCGGAGTGGGGACGTTGCGGGCTGCGCGGCTTATGATTTTGTTTCTTCGGGTACCGCGCCTTCAACCAATACGGTGACCTTATTGTTCAGCACTTCCACGAAGCCGCTTTGGATCGTGAACCAGGCCAAATGATTATTCTTATCCTTGAGGACTTTTATTTTTCCTTGTTTCAGCGCGCTGACCAGCGGAGCATGGCGGTTGAGGACTTCGAAAAGCCCCATGACGCCGGGTAATTGCACGCCGTATACATCGGCGCTAAACAGCTTTTTCTCGGGTGTCAATATTTCCAGGTTCATTCCAAGCCCTTGCGGGTCGTTTAGTTTTGTAAATATAGTGTTCCGTGCTGCCGGAAGACGGCGGTGGGGGAACTTGGTTTATTGGCGGGCCTGGGCCTGCAGCTTCTTACCTTTTTCGATCGCGTCGTCGATACTTCCCACCAGGTTAAAGGCTGCTTCCGGATATTCATCCACTTCGCCGTCCATGATCATATTGAAACCGCGGATCGTCTCTTCGATGGGTACCAGCACGCCTTTCAGACCGGTGAACTGTTCGGCCACATGGAAGGGCTGGGACAGGAAACGCTGTACTTTACGAGCGCGGGCCACGGTCATTTTATCTTCGTCGCTCAATTCATCCAGGCCGAGGATGGCGATGATATCCTGTAATTCCTTGTAACGCTGCAGGATCAGCTTGACCCGGTTTGCGCAGTCGTAGTGTGCGTCGCCCACGATCTTGGGTGTCAGGATCCGGGAGGTGGAATCCAGCGGATCGACGGCGGGGTAGATCCCTAAGTCCGCGATCTTGCGGCTCAATACGGTGGTGGCATCGAGGTGAGCGAAGGTCGTTGCGGGTGCCGGATCGGTCAGGTCATCCGCGGGCACGTATACGGCCTGTACGGATGTGATGGAGCCATTGCGGGTGGAGGTGATCCTTTCCTGCATCAATCCCATTTCCGTTGCGAGCGTCGGTTGGTAGCCAACGGCGGAGGGCATCCGGCCCAGCAGGGCCGATACTTCCGAGCCGGCCTGGGTGAAACGGAAGATATTATCTACAAAGAAGAGGATATCGCGTCCCTGGCCCTTTCCGTCGCCATCACGATAATATTCAGCGATGGTCAGACCACTGAGAGCAACCCGGGCGCGGGCTCCGGGGGGTTCGTTCATCTGGCCGAAAACGAAAGTCGCTTTGGATTCGGCGAGCTCGCCCATATTTACCTTGCTGAGGTCCCAGCCGCCTTTTTCCATATCGTGCGCAAAGTCTGTTCCGTACTTCATGATACCGGCTTCGATCATTTCACGCATAAGGTCGTTCCCTTCGCGGGTACGTTCGCCTACGCCGGCGAAAACGGACACACCGGCATATGCTTTGGCGATATTATTGATCAGTTCCTGGATCAGAACGGTTTTTCCTACACCGGCGCCCCCAAACAGACCGATCTTACCGCCTTTGGCGTAAGGTTCGATCAGGTCGATGACCTTGATCCCGGTGAAGAGCACTTCCGTGCTGGTGCTAAGGTTTTCGAAGGCCGGGGGCTTGTTGTGAATGGGGCGGCCGCCAACCTTGGAAACGGGGGGCAATCCGTCGATGGGGTCTCCTGTTACGTTGAAAAGGCGTCCTTTGATCCCCTCGCCGATCGGCATGGTGATGGCGGCGTTTGTGTCGGTCACCGGCGTGCCGCGGACCAGTCCTTCGGTGCCATCCATGGCGATACAGCGTACACTATCTTCCCCGAGATGCTGCTGGACTTCCAAAACCAGGGTTTCACCATTGGACTTCTTCAGTTCCAGTGCATTATAAATTTCGGGGAGTTTGCCATCAAACTGCACATCGACAACGGCGCCAATGATTTGTTTGATTTTACCGGTACTTGCCATATTGTTAGATAATTAGGGTTTAAAATTTGGCTGCAAAGGTAAGGGGGCAGCGGGAAAGAAACAATGAATTCTCTATTTTTGTTCCTATACCATTGCACTATGGAACTAACAGAAGTTACCGATCCTTCCCTGGCGAAGGAGTTTATTCAGGCAAATGTACGGCTAAACAGGTCAAATCCGGGCTATATACGCCCGATGGACAATGAAATCGAAGAAGTATTCGATCCGAAGCGAAACAAGGCCTTCCGGCATGGCGAACTTGCGCGCTGGCTCCTGAAGGACCAGGATGGCCAGGTAATCGGCCGGATCGCTGCTTTTGTCAACAAAAAATACAAGACCAAGGGGGATGATGTTCCGGTGGGTGGGGTAGGCTTTTTCGACTGTATCAATAACCAGGCGGCGGCGGATATGCTGCTGGATGTCGCCCGTCACTGGCTGGGTCAGCGCGGAATGGAGGCCATGGATGGACCCATCAATTTCGGAGAGCGGGACAAATGGTGGGGGTTGCTGGTGGAAGGATTTCACGAGCCTTTGTGGTCGATGAACTTTAACCCGCCGTATTACCAGGCCTTATTTGAAAATTATGGGTTTCAGCCTTTTTTTCATCAATTATGTTTTGGTCTCGATCCGTTAAAGCCGCTGAGTGAGAAGCTGCTGAGACGGCATGCCGCAGTGGCCGCCGACCCGGCCTATAGCGCGGCGATGATCGACAAGAAAAACCTGGAGAAATATGCCATGGATTTTCTCCGGGTATACAATGAGTCTTTTGCGGGGCATGGGGGGGGAAAGGAGTTGAGAAAAGAGCAGGCGATGGGGATGTTCAAGCGAATGAAGCCGTTGATCGATGAAAAAGTGGTCTGGTTTACGTATCATAATGGAAGGCCGATCGGGATGTTTGTCAATATCCCGGAACTGAATCAATATTTTAAGCATTTTAACGGGAAGTTTGGCCCGTTGCAGAAATTGCACTTCGTTTGGCTTCGATGGCGGAAGGCTTGCCGGCATTTTACGGGTATCGTCTTTGCCGTTGTGCCTGATTATCAGTCGATAGGTGTTGAGGCCTATATGGTGGGGGAATCGGCAAAGGTGATCCAGCCGGATGCTTTTTATACACATTATGAAATGCAGTGGATCGGGGATTTCAACCCGAAGATGGTAAATGTGGCGAAGACGCTGGGAGAGACGTATGTCAGCCGGAAGCTGACTACGTATCGGTATTTGTTTGACCGGACGAAGGAGTTTAAGCGGCATCCGATGCTGGCGAAGTAGGGGGGCTACTGGTGGTTGCGGGTTGCGGGGTTGCGGGGGGCGCGGGGAAATTTTCCATTTTAGGGAATAGATTCTCCCGGGTAGAATAATTCCGTGGAACGGTATTTTATAACTTTTTGACTATTAGCTTATTATGTTCTGGCATAAAGTGTGAAATATTCATACTACCTGAAAATAAGTAGATAAACCGGCAGGATAAAGAAGGTCCTGATCCGTAAGACTGAAAAACACTTGAGGTCACCGAATGGTGACCTCAAGTTATTTAAAGCCTATCCTTTCCCTTTCCTCCCAGGTCTGCAGGGTTTCTTTAGCTGCCATGAGTTGGCCGATCGCTTCGTAGATTTTGGTCAATTGCTCATCGTGGGTCTCCACGGTCGACCGGATTTCCTGTATCTGATAGACCAGATCTTTGTAATTCAAGACAAATTGGCGTAGGGAGATGAAGGCCCGGACGATGGAAATGTTCATTTCAATAGCCTTATCTGAATTGAGTACACTGCTTAACATGGCAACTCCCTGTTCTGTAAAGGCAAACGGCAGATACCTGGAACCTCCCCAACTTGAGGTCACAAATTGTGACCTCAAGTAATTCCGACAGATCAACGTCCAACATGACTTTGTGACCCCGGATCTCCGGCCCTCACTGAATTTAACCTGCAGGCGCCGGCACGAATCCACTGTGCGGGGGGGGCGGCATGGCCGAGGCAGGCGGCAAGGTGTTACCGGTAGCCAGCAGGATCAGCACGGCGCCGATGATACCCAAGGACAGCAACCCGACAGCAGCAACAGCAGGGCTTGTTTTGGCATAACGTTCTGTTTGTGTGTTAAGTAAATTATATTAACAACGTTCATTAATCAGATAAAAAAAACGCCCCCTGGGGCTTAGTGGTACGGCGTCGCAGCGGTTCCTACTTCTACTGGCCTGTCTTGTGCTGGCCGGCGTTTTCCAGATTGTTCACGAACCAGTTGAGCGATTCCTTCATAACCGGCATCAACATTTCCTTTTGGGTCAAAAGCTTCTCCATTCGTTCACGGATCGCCAGGGAAACCAGTCCATGTACGAAGCTCCAGATGGAGAGGCTTACCAGGTGGGGGTCTCCTTTGCCGATATAGCCCTTCTCGATACACTCGGTCACTGTCTCTTTGAGCACGTTGATAGCGGCATCACCCGGTTTCCATTCGCATCCCGGCTCCGTCAGATTTTTCATCGGCTCGTCCAGGATAAACATCAGGTCATAAAACTCGGGATTTTCCATCCCGAAGCTGAGATAATTCTCGCCCATTTTATGCAATCGCAGCAAGGGGTTGTTGATGGAGGCCAGGTTCTTGTTAAACTCCACCATCTTTTGAAAGCCAATATCATGCAACGCCTCAAATATCTCATCCTTGTCTTTGAAATACAGGTATACGGTAGTAGGGCTGTATTCAATGAGGTCGGCTATCCTCCGGATGGTGACATTAGCAAAACCTTCTTCCATGAATAGTTTTATGGAGGCGTCCAGGATCAATTTCCGGATCTCCAGCTTCTGCTTCTCTTTTCGTTCCTGTATCCCCATGTTATTAACAATGCAAATATACTTAACAATGTAAATATTCCAAATTTTCGGGCATATTTTTTAAAGATAGGAAAAGAGGGCATTGCCTGCTTTGGTATTTACTGTAGGTTTGCCACAGGAGCTCAAGTAATGGATAAATTTATCGTTTCTGCCCGAAAATACAGGCCCCAGGATTTTTCGACGGTTGTGGGGCAATCGCACATTACCACTACCCTTAAAAACGCCATTAAGAATGGTCAGTTGGCGCATGCTTTTTTATTTTGTGGTCCGCGTGGGGTTGGCAAGACGACCTGTGCCCGGATACTGGCGAAGACCATCAATTGCGAGAATGTAAGTCCGGCGGGGGAGGCCTGCAATCACTGTCGCTCCTGTGTTTCTTTTAATGAAGGTACATCCCTGAACATTCATGAGCTGGATGCTGCCAGCAACAATTCGGTAGATGATATCCGGACGCTGGTGGAGCAGGTTCGTTTTGCTCCGCAGGCCGGCAAATACAAAGTGTATATTATCGATGAGGTGCATATGCTCAGCGCCTCGGCGTTCAATGCCTTTCTGAAAACATTGGAAGAGCCGCCGCCCTATGCTATTTTCATCCTGGCGACAACGGAAAAACATAAAATACTGCCTACGATCCTGTCGCGCTGCCAGATTTTCGATTTTAAGCGGATCACTTCGGCGGACACGGTGGGGCATTTGGAGGAAATCTGCGGGAAGGAAGGGATCCGGGCAGAGAAGGCGGCGTTGCAAATGATCGCGCAGAAAAGTGAAGGCTGCATGCGGGATGCGTTGAGTATCCTGGACAAGATCGTGAGCTTTACCAATGGCGATCTCAGCTATCAGAACACGCTGGAGCATCTGAACATCCTGGATGCCGATTATTATTTTCGCATCCTGGACGCCATGCAGCAGCAGGATTTGTCGGATGCGCTGTTGATCTATGACGATATCAACCGGAAGGGTTTTGAAGGGGACCTGGTGCTGAACGGGCTGGCGGAATTTATGCGGAACCTGCTGGTATGTAAAGACGAAAAGGTGGCCGACCTGCTGGAGGCTGTAGAAAGCTTTAAAGACCGGTATGTGAGCATGGGGAAAAAAATCGACGCGATTTATCTGGTAAGTGCGTTGAATGTGCTCAATGACGCAGAGATCAATTATAGATCTGCCCGCAACAAACGGCTGCATGTGGAGCTGGCTTTGATCAAGCTTTGTTACCTGGCGCAGGCTATGCAGGTAGTAGCGGGGGGAGCGGAGGATAAAAAAAAACAGCCTGAGCCGTTAAGGCCGGTGACGTTCCGTAATATACCGGCGATGGAGTTGGTGGGAAGGAGTAGCGCGAGCGGGGGAGCAAACGTTCCGCCGGGTGGCGTGAGCGGGGGGGCAAAACTGTTGATCGAAACGGTGGCGGCCGGGGAAGCCGTCGGGGAAGCGGTCCCTGCGGGTCAAAGGGATGAGCCGGGGGCCAAAGCCGGGGGGCTTGGTTCTTTATCGAAGATCCGCCAGCAGTTTGCCGAACGTTCGCAAAGCAAGGAAGCAGGCGGCAACCTCGTGTTGGAAGTGGAAGCGCTTCACCGGGCCTGGCAGCAATATGCCGACGGTCTGCGGGAGAACAGGAATCCGGCGGTGCAAAGCCTGGAGTTGGCGACGTTGAGGATCATCGATACCCATTCTTTTGAGGTCTCGACGAATAATAATCTGGAACAAAAGTTTATCGAACAGGAGAAGCGGGGGCTGTCCGATCATTTGCAGCAGGTGTTTGCCAACAAGGCCATCTCTTTTACGGTGGTTGTCGAAGAAAAACTGTCACAGGAGGGGCCGATGGACAAGCCGTTAAACAAGCGGGAGCAGTTTATACAGATCGTAGATCAGTATCCGCTGGTGAAAGAGCTAAAGGACCGGCTGCGGCTGGAACTCGACTATTGAGGGTGAGGAGGCGGACGGGCTGCAGATGGTGGGCGGGCGGGCTGCAAAATATAGTTAAAACATGCCTTTCACCTTGTATATATAACCTATTGGCGGGAATTTTGCCAATACGCATCTATGAACGGTAACACGACACCAACTTTAAAAAGACAGATTTTCCAGACGAATTCGACGGGCCGCTGGCAAAAACTAAAATGGGGGGGAAGGATCTTTCTTCTTTTCCTGGTCTTGGGTATCGTTATCTTTTATATCGCTATTTCGCGGAACTACACGCCGGCGCTGCCCCGGATCAAGGAGCAAAGCCAGTTATACAAGAAGGTGCTGGATACTAGCCGGACTTTTCTATTCAAGAACAGTCTTATCGAACAATATGGGGGATTCCGTAAATACATCAATGAAAAAGTGCCCTATCACGGGGGTGCTTTTCCCGGGCAAGCCAAGCGGGATTCGGAGCGCTCCGCGCTGGCTCTGGTAAAGGCGGATACCAATTTCCGGTCGTTCACCAAATTCCCGACGGGTATCCGGGCGGCTTTTTATGTGGATTGGGATGCCCAGTCTTTTCTATCGTTGCAGCAATATATCGACAAGATGAACCTGGTGATCCCCGAGTGGATCTTTATCGATCCGACAGCCGACACGGTCACTACGAATATCGATCCGCGGGCCTGGGCGGTGATGAAAAAATCGGGAGTCAAGATCCTGCCCATTCTTTCCAACAACTACAAGGAAGTATTCCGGGGGGATGCGGTACACCGGGTCATCAATGACCCGGTGAAGAAGCAGCGGCTGATTGACGATGTGATCAATATTCTGCAAAAAGACTCTTTTGTCGGGGTGAATGTGGATTTCGAAGAATTGCAGGAGAAGACCAACGAAAAGCTCGTAGCGTTCCAGAAAGACTTGTATGAACAACTGCATGCCCGGCATCTGTTGGTGACACAGGACGTTATTCCTTTCAACGAAGATTACAACTTCAAAGAGCTGTCGAAATACAATGACTATATCTTTCTGATGGCTTATGATCAGTATTCGGATGCCTCTGGTCCCGGGCCGATCGCTCACCAGAAATGGATCGAAGGGGCCGTGGATGCGGCCGTCAAAAACATCCCCATCCAGAAACTGATCCTGGCCATGGCCGCCTATGGTTATGACTGGCGGCTGGGCAAAGAGATGTCGGCCAGAACAGTGAGCTACCAGGAGGCGTTGTTTACAGCTAAGGACGAGGAAGCCACGATCGACTTCGACAATGATTCCTATAACCTCAAATATGACTATGACGATGAAGACAATGTCAGGCACCAGGTACAATTTACCGATGCGGCGACCATCTTCAACGCCCTGCGGTTCGCCACGGAATATGGGCTTGCCGGAACAGCCATCTGGCGGCTGGGGGATGAGGACCCGCGGGTATGGTATTTTTATGACCAGGACATGCGGAAGTCGGCGATGCACCATTTTGATTTCTCGGCCTTCAGCAAGGTCGATGCCAGGGCAAACGCGGATTTCGTGGACTATGAAGGATCGGGAGAAGTGCTGGATATCATCGCCACGCCGACGAACGGCCGGATAACGCCGGAGGTTGATTGGGGCGAGATGATAATCCAAGAGGAGACCTATGACAGCCTGCCCTCGAGGTTCGTCGCCCGCAAATACGGGACGCAGGATTCCATGAAGCTGGTCCTGACCTTTGATGACGGGCCGGACCCGAACTACACTCCCCGGATACTGGATATTCTCAGCAAATATCATGTGCCGGCCACCTTTTTTGTGATCGGCATCAACGCGGAAAACAATATCCCGCTCGTCAAGCGTGAATTTAAGGAAGGGCATGAGATCGGCAATCATACGTTCACTCATCCAAATATTGCAAAGGTCAGCCAACGGAGGGCGATCCTGGAGATGGAATCGACCCGGCTGCTGATCGAGTGTATCACGGGGCGGTCGACGATCATGTTCCGGGCCCCGTACAATGCGGATTTCGAGCCGGAGAAATGGGAGGAGCTGATACCTGTCGCCATTGCCCGCAAACAAAATTACCTGGATATCGGGGAGTCCATCGATCCGCTGGACTGGGAGCCCGGTGTGACGGCGGACAGCATCGTGGAAAGGACGATCCGGGGTAAAGACGAGATGACGAGGCAGGGGCTTAGCGGCAGCATTATCTTACTGCACGATGCGGGTGGCGATACCCGGGAGTCGACGGTAGAGGCGTTGCCCCGGATCATCGAGTATTTCCAGAAGCGGGGATTCCATTTTACCACGGTGGCGGATATCCTGGGAAAAACGAGGGACGAGATGATGCCGCCCGTGCCGAAGGGGAGCGGGTATTACCTGTTGCAGGTCAACTATTATTTTGCGGAGCTGGGCTATTGGAGCAGTCATATTCTCTTTTCGACCTTTGTCGTTTTCATGCTTTTGTCGGTGAGCCGGGTGTTGTTTATTGCCGTTATCGCCACCAAGGAGTTTTTCCGCGAGAAGAAATATGCGTTGGCGGCCTGGTGGACGCCGGAAGGCGTGGGTGCTCCGCTGGTGAGCATCATTGTGCCGGCCTATAATGAGGAGATCAATGCGATGGGTTCCGTCGAAAGCCTTTTAAATGGGGACTATCCCAATTTCGAGATCATTTTCGTCGATGACGGCAGTGTGGATGCGACCTATGAAAGGGTGAACCAGGCCTTTGCCGATAATCCGAAAGTTAAAGTCTATTCGAAGCCGAATGGTGGAAAGGCTTCGGCCTTAAACTATGGTATTAGCCGGTCGGATGCGGAATTCGTGATCTGTATCGACGCGGATACCAAGCTGTTGCCGAATGCCGTTTCCAGGCTGGTCATGCATTTCGGTGATAATAAAGGCTACCGGCTGAAGCAGGGGGGCACAACGGGTGAGACGGCGGGGACGGGTATGGTGGGAGCGGTGGCGGGTAATGTCAAAGTGGGCAACCAGGTGAATCTGCTGACCCGTTGGCAGGCCATAGAATATATCAGCAGTCAGAATTTCGACCGCAAGGCTTTTGCTTATCTTAATGCCATTACCGTGGTACCGGGTGCTATCGGCGCCTTTCGTAAGCGGGCGATCGAAGAGGCCGGTGGTTTTACGACGGATACCCTGGCAGAAGATTGCGATCTGACGATCCGGATCCTTCGGTGCGGTTATACGGTGGAGAACGACAATCTGGCCATTGCCATGACCGAGGCGCCGGAGACGCTTAAGCAGTTCTTCAAGCAGCGTTTCCGCTGGAGCTATGGGGTGATGCAAACGTTCTGGAAGAACCGGGATGCGATGCTGAACTGGAAATACCGGTGGCTGGGTTATGCTGCGCTGCCTAATATTCTGATCTTCCAATACATTATTCCTTTTGTGATTCCGTTGGCCGACTTTTTTATGATCGTCGGGTTATTGACTGGCAATGCGTCGAAGATCGGGGGTTATTACCTGGTCTTTATGCTGGTCGACCTGCTGGTTGCGCTGCTGGCTTTCTGCTTTGAACGGGAAAAGTTAACCCGGCTGCTGTGGCTGATCCCCCAGCGGTTGATCTGGCGTTGGCTGACCTGGCTGGTGTTGTTCAGAGCGGTGCGGCGGGCGCTAAAAGGCGAGTTGCAGCACTGGGGTGTGCTGAAGCGGACGGGGAACGTAAAAGTGGTGTGAGGGGCTAATTTTCCGGAGGGCGCATTTCCGGCACATATTTTTGTCTTAATTTCACGGCTCGATTTGACAAATCTATTCTATCCAAACAAGACAATGCGTTATGGCTGAAGTTATTTTAATGCCCCGGTTGAGCGATACGATGACAGAAGGCGTGATCGCTGCCTGGCATAAGAAGGTAGGCGATTCCGTCAAAAAAGGCGATCTGCTGGCGGAAGTGGAAACGGACAAGGCGACGATGGATCTGGAAAGCTATAAAGATGGCACCTTATTATATACGGGGACGGACAAGGGCGGCAAGATACAGGTCAACGACCTGCTGGCCATTATCGGTACGCCCGGCGAAGATATCGGGGCCTTGGTGAAGGGCGGCGGAGCTGGAGCGGCATCCGCGCCGGCTCCGGCAGGGGCCAATGCAGCGGCGGCGGTAGGGGCCAATGTGGCGGCGGCGGCGGCGGCTTCTGCGGGCTTGGGCGCGCCCGCCGGGCCCGCTCTGGATTTATCCAAACAGGAAGAAGTCATTCTGATGCCCCGGTTGAGCGACACGATGACGGAGGGGGTTATTGCGGATTGGCATAAGAAGGTAGGGGATGCGGTGAAAAAGGGAGATATCCTGGCGGATATAGAGACGGATAAGGCGACGATGGAGCTGGAAAGCTATAAGGAAGGGAAATTATTGTATATCGGTGCGCAGAAAGGAGAGAAGATCGCTGTTAACGACCTGTTGGCCGTGATCGGGGATGAGAAGAAGGTGCAGTTGGAAAAGATCGTTGCCGCGTCAAAAAACAAGGGAGTAGCGGCTCCGGTAGCGGCAGGGGCATCACAGCCGGCTGCATCCGCGGCGACGCAACCCGGAACGGCGGGGACAGGCGGTCAGGCGTCATCGGGGGATGCTGCGCATAGTGAGTTGTCTGTTAGCGCCGATGGCCGGATCAAAGCCTCTCCGCTTGCCAAGAAGCTGGCAGCGGAAAAGGGTATTGACATCAGAAAGATAGCGGGTAGCGGCGACAATGGCCGGATCATCAAAAAGGATGTGGACAGCTATACGCCCGGCGCAGCAGCGGCCACCGGCGGAGTTTCGCAGCCCGCACCCGGTGGGAGATCCGCGGCTCCTGCCGCACCGGTGGGACAGGTGAGCTTTGAGGATATTCCCGTCTCGCAGATGCGCAAGGCGATAGCGAGACGTCTTGGGGAAAGTAAATTTTCGGCCCCGCACTTTTATGTAACGATGTCGATCGACATGGACAAGGCGGTAGAAGGGAGGGCCAGGATCAATGAAGTCGCTCCCGTAAAGGTCTCTTTTAACGATCTCGTGCTGAAGGCGGTGGCTGTTGCGTTGAAGCAGCATCCGGCGATCAATAGCAGCTGGTTGGGCAATGATCAGATCCGGGTAAATCATCATGTGAGCATTGGGGTGGCTGTAGCCATCGAAGATGGGCTGGTGGTGCCGGTGGTGAGGTTTGCGGATACAAAGGGGTTGGCACAGATTGCGACCGAGGTAAAAGATCTGGCGGCGCGGGCCAAGAGCAGGAAGTTGCAACCGGCTGAATGGGAAGGAAGTACTTTTACTATTTCCAATATGGGTATGTTTGGCGTGGACGAGTTCACGGCGATCATCAACCAGCCCAATTCCTGTATTTTGGCGGTGAGCGCTATCCAGCAGGTGCCTGTTGTAAAGAATGGCGCGGTGGTACCGGGGAATGTGATGAAGCTGACGCTGAGCTGTGATCACCGGGTGGTGGATGGAGCGATGGGGTCTGCCTTTCTGCAAACGGTAAAGAGCCTTTTGGAGGAACCGCTCCGGATGATGATCTGATACTGCAGGGAAATCAGTATTATCTCTTACACTGTCTATATTTCTGCACGCCGGTATGGGTGGAAAAATGAATTCCTTTATATTTACTGACCTTATTTATCTGGTTAAGGCTTGTTGACGTAGTAATTAATTTTACTGTTATGAAACAATACCTTAACCTTCTCCAACAGCTTGATCAATTTATCAGAAGAAAAAAAACAGGGTCTCCTCCTGAATTTGCCCGAATGATGGGTATTTCCGAGCGAAGTCTTTATGAGTATCTGAAAGTGTTAAAGGAATTGGGTGCTCCGATCCGGTTTTCCCGGCAGGAACATTCCTATTATTATGAGATCGAGGGGCAGTTTTACATTAGTTTTTTCTGAGGGATGCGGGCCGGCGGCAGGAGATGCTGCGGGCCACCGGGCCAAAAAAATAAAGCCGTCTCATGGAAATGAGGCGGCTCTTTAAACCTTATCCTATTGGGCTCCCCTGTAGAAACAGGGTGCCCGTTAGAACTGTGTCCTTGCTGTTCCAACCAAACTTAAAAACTTGATATAAAAAATTAATATAGCCGATCCTTGCTACTAATAATTCAGGCCCGGATGGCGGCAAGCGTGCAATAACCTACCGATCCGGTCACCGGTCCAACCTTTTAAAAGCCTTAACCAGGGGTTGGTATCTTCGAAACCGTTAACGAGAACAAATATAGGGAGACTTTTTCAAATGCGGCCTAAAAAGACCACAAAATTTATAAAAAGTTGGTATTTTTCCATTCGGTGGAAATACCTTACCTTTGCAGCCGTTATACTCCTTTCTATCCACTTTCGTGACAACCTTCTGTTATAACTCCTGAAGGATATTGCTGTGTAGATCGGCATTTTACATTTATAAACAGATATTATTTTGTCATTCAAACATCTCAATCTCATTGAGCCTTTGTTAAAGGCTCTGGATAATGAGGGCTATACCATCCCTACGCCTATCCAGGAACAGGCTATACCGATCATCCTTGACCGAAAAGACCTTTTAGGCTGTGCGCAGACCGGCACCGGCAAGACAGCGGCTTTTGCGCTCCCGTTATTGCAATTATTATGTGAAGATACTGCGGGTCTAAAGGAAGAGACCCGTTCCGGGGGGTCGCGCCCTATCCGGGCTTTAGTTCTTACTCCTACCCGTGAGCTGGCTATCCAGATCGATGAAAGCTTTGCCGCTTATGGCAAATTTACCGGGCTGAGGCATACCGTCATTTTCGGGGGCGTGCCGCAGCAATCGCAGGTGCAGGCTTTGCAGCGGGGGGTAGACATCCTCGTGGCTACGCCGGGCAGGCTGCTCGACCTGATCGACCAGCGTTATGTCCACCTGCAGCATATCCGTTATTTCGTCCTGGACGAAGCGGACAGGATGCTGGATATGGGTTTCATTCACGATATCCGGAAGGTGCTGACGAAGCTGCCGCAGAAAAAGCACTCGCTGTTCTTTTCGGCTACGATGCCTCCGGAGATCCAGAAGCTGGCGAACACCATTCTCGTCAACCCCCTGAAGGTGGAAGTCACTCCTGAATCCAAGACGGCCGAGACGGTACAGCAATCGCTGTATTTCGTAGAGAAGAAGGATAAGCGGTCTTTGTTGCTGCATATTCTGAACGACAGCTCCATTCCTACGGCGCTTGTTTTTACGCGGACCAAGCATGGCGCCGACAAAGTTGCCCAGGGTCTGGTAAGGGCGGGCATCCGGGCGGAGGCCATCCACGGTAACAAATCGCAGAATGCCCGGCAGCGGGCCCTGGAGAATTTTAAGAGCAGGCATACGCGGATTCTGGTGGCAACCGATATCGCCGCCAGGGGTATCGACATTGACGAACTGACGCATGTCATCAATTTCGAGTTGCCGAATGTACCCGAAACCTATATACATCGCATCGGCAGGACCGGCCGGGCCGGCGCCAGCGGCATTGCGTTGTCCTTTTGCGACCAGGAAGAAAAAGAGTTCCTCCAGGATATTCAGAAATTGATTGCCCGTGCGATACCGGTGGTGGAAGACCATCCCCATGTCATGCAGGCGAACTTCTCCTACCGGGCACCTGTAGTTGTTTCCACTCCTGCCGGTGGCAGGAATGGATCGGGTAATGGACGCCGGGAGTCGGTTGGCGCCGGCAATGGTCGCCGGGAGCAGTCTGGATCCGGAAACGGGAGCAGGGGTCGCACCGGGCAACCGGAAAGCAAGCGGCCGGAGGTCAAAAGGCCGGAGATCAAAAAGCAGGAGGACGGCAAGCGACCTGAAATCAATCGACAGGAGGTCAAACGACCGGAGATCAGACGGAACGAAGGCGTCAAACGGCATGAAGAAGTGAAGCGGAACGAAGACGTCAAGCGGAACGAAGACGTAAAGCGACATGAAGAAGTGAAGCGCCCGGAGCCGAAACGTGAAAAACATTCACCGGAAGATCCCGCTTTCCCTTTCCGGGTCAACCGGAGTGAAGGGGACGAAAAATGGTAGAATTTGCCTAATTTGGGCAATGCGATTTTATATTTTGTTGTTAGCGACAGGCCTGCCTTCGCTGTTCGGGCGATCTTCGGGCCGGGCAGAGGAGGCAGGTCTTTCTTCGCTGGTGACCAAAGCTCAGTATGAAAGCTGGTTTCCGCATCATCACCTCTTATACAGTTATGAAGCCCTTATCAAGGCAGCGGCGGGTCACCCGTTGTTTGCGATGGAGGGGGATATTGCCGTACGCCGGCGTGAACTGGCGGCATTTTTTGCCGAAATAGCGCACGAGACGACTGGTGGCGGCGCCGGAGCGCAGGGCGGGACTTATGCCTGGGGACTGTTTTATACAGAAGAGCTCGGTTGCCAGGACGGCCACTGCAAGCAATACAATATGGGTAACGGCGGTCCTTACCGGGCGCTGCCGGGAAAGACGTATTATGGCCGGGGGCCGATACAGCTAAGCTATCCCTATAATTATGGGCAGGCCGGAGCCGATCTGGGATTACCCCTACTGGCGCATCCGGAACTGGTGAGCCATGACGGGGTGATTGCCTTCCGCACGGCGATCTGGTTTTGGATGAGGGCGGAAGATGGTGAACCTTCCTGTCATGCCGTGATGACGGGGCAATGGCAACCAGACATAAAAGATCGCAAGCTCGGAAGACGGCCGGGGTTTGGCATGACGATCAATATTATCAATGGCAATGTCGAATGCAATAGCCGGGTTCCGGCCATCCGGGAGGATCGGGAAGACAGGATCGGGTATTACCGGTATTTTGCCGGGCTGCTGGCGGCGCCGGTAGAAAAAGATTGCGACTGCGCCGGTATGGCCGCTTATACTAATTAAAAACCGCATTCACCTTACGATATTATGAATCTGACCAAAGCCGATCTTCTTCGCACCTGGCAATCCAAAAGTCTTTCGATCGTACTTTTTGCTTATGTGGGGATATCCGTTATCGCTGCGGCGCAGGGGCTGCTGGCGGGTCCAAAGATCTATGTCCCGGGCGGCCGGGCGTATATCGACTATAATAATTTCCGGATCTTTAAATTTTCCTTTTATCATTTAGTACAGGGAAAGGATATCTACCAGCTGTTTCCTGACGACCACTGGGATCTGTATAAATACAGTCCGGGTTTCGCTCTTTGTTTCGGGTTGCTGTCCTGGATGCCGGATACGATTGGGTTATTGCTATGGAACCTGATCAATTCGCTGTGTCTTTTTGCCGGCATCCGGCTGCTGCCGGGATTGAATGACGAAAAGAAGAGCTGGATATTATTATTTTGTCTGCTGGAGATGTTGCTATCCATACAGAATACGCAAAGCAACGGGCTGATGGCAGGGCTTACCGTTCTTGGTTTTGCGCTGGCGGAACGCCGCAATTATTTTCTTTCAACCCTTTGCATTGTTTTTTCGTTCTATATTAAAATCTATGGCGCCCTGGCCTTCCTTTTCTATTTGTTCTATCCGGGCAAGCTGAAGCTGATGGGCTGGTCGCTCTTCTGGATGCTGTTTTTTGCTTTTCTTCCGCTACTGGTGGTCAACGGGCATCAATTGGTTTTCCTGTATCAGAGCTGGCTTCATTTGCTGCTAAACGATCGTTCGGCTTCGATCGGGCTGTCGGTGATGGGATTGATGGAAAGCTGGTGGCATCTGGCTTCGGCAAAAACTCCGGTGACGGCAGCCGGCATTGTTCTTTTTTTGCTGCCGCTTATCCGATGGCGGCATTATAAGGATCTGCACTACCGGTTGTTGTACCTGGCATCTGCGCTGATCTGGATGGTGATCTTTAATCACAAGGCGGAGTCGCCTACTTTTATCATCGTCATGGCGGGGATTGGGATCTGGTATTTTTCGCAAAATCCCGATCCGCTGAACCGGGTGTTGCTGATCCTTTCCTTTCTGCTCATTTCCATGTCGGTATCCGACCTGGTGCCGGCGGCTGTGCGCAATGGTTTCATCCGTCCTTATGGGATAAAAGCGGTAATGGCCATCGTGATTTGGTGCAAGATCGTATATGAACAACTGACCTTTTATGAAACTCCTTGAACGTTCGACATGGCAGCTGTTAAGACTGCCCTTTTCAATTTTCCTGATGCCGGTGTACTGGTTTGCCCTCAGCCAGGTTATTCCGCGGGACTGGGGCCGGGCTTTGCTGATCTTTTTTATCCTGCATGTGCTGGTCTATCCGGCCAGTAATGGCTATAATAGTTATATGGACCGGGATACGGGTCCCATCGGCGGGGTAGAACATCCGCTTCCCCCTACGCGACAGCTATTCGTCCTGACGATGTGGATGGATCTGCTCGCGGTGTTGCTGGGTCTTTTCCTGGGACTGTATTTTGTCGCCGGGCTGGTCGTTTATATCCTGGCATCGAGGGCATACAGTTACAGGGGTATCCGGCTGAAAAAATATCCTTTTGCCGGCTGGCTGACTGTTGTCAGCTGTCAGGGTGCGCTGGTCTTTTTTCTCGTATACCAGGGCAGTCATCCTGCCGCTGCGGGGTCTGCCAGCCTGCGGGCGCCGGTGGAAGGGATGTTGGCCTCTTCGTTGCTGCTGGGGGGATTCTATCCGCTGACCCAGCTCTATCAGCATGACGCCGACAGGCAGGATGGGGTAAGGACGCTGAGTCTGGTCCTGGGATACAGGGGCAGCTTTATTTTCGCCGGTGTCCTATATCTGCTCGCTTTCGGGGTACTTGGCTATTATTTCCTTCTTACACTCCAGCTAACAGAATTTTATGTGCTGGCAACCTGCATGCTACCGGTAGTCGTTTATTTTCTTATATGGGCTGTCAAGGTGTGGAAGGACCCTGCCCAGGCCAACTATGCCAATACGATCCGGATGAACCTGCTGGGCTCGATCTGTGCCAATCTTGGGTTTATTTCTGTGCTGGTCATAGGGGGATGGTAATTTGCCTGGTCCCATCTTTGCAGCGATAGAATACGTATATAAACCAAGAACATCATTTTGAGCAAGATCATTTCTATCGGGACAGCGGTTCCGGCCTATAAACACCTGCAGGAAGATATTCTTCCCTTCATGCAACGAATTTA
>Ga0302179_10000845_pt1 | contig 19315 bp, 14 predicted proteins | sample I_Palsa_E3_1_FD_198788 | JGI IMG/M metagenome (GOLD analysis project Ga0302179, IMG submission 198788) | Peat permafrost microbial communities from Stordalen Mire near Abisko, Sweden - I_Palsa_E3_1 | ecosystem: Environmental > Terrestrial > Soil > Palsa > Peat permafrost | place: Sweden...
CCCCCATCACGCCTACCGCCCCCGTCGCACCTAGCACCCCCATCGCACCCAGCGGCCAGGCCGCCACCCCGTGATGCTGCAGGACGCCCAGGCCCAGCCGCCAGCCGCGTCACTCGTAGATGTCGTGCCAATCGTGCCCTTCCCAGAAGTAGATCTAACGGTGCAGGCCCCCCCGACCGCCACGCTGGGCTGTGTTAATGCCTACACCCGCCGGGACGCTTGTCAACGGGCAGGAGTCGGCTGTGGTGCGGGAGCGGCGAGCTGACCAGACTGGTGACTCCAGAATTGCGTGAGTGCACCCTGGCCATTCCTGTTCAGCGGTAGCGATCGTCTCGCCGCGCCCGCGGACGACGTGACGCGCCAGACCTGGCATTTATGTGCGACGTCAGCTGTCGGCCGATCCTGGAACCTCAGGTTTTATTTGCACTGCTGCTAGGTGGGCTGTGCGGTCGGCTAATGCGGCGGGACCGTGCCAGCTTCCCATCCGGACCAGAAGTCGGTCACCTTGACGAACATGTCTTCCCGGAAGGAAGCGTCCCCGAGTACACGTAGCCGAGCTCCGCAAGGATGAGGGTTCCGGTCGGCAGCAGCACGACAACAAATAGCGGCGCCATCAGGCCTCATCGGCAGACCGGAACAGGACGGCCGATATTCCCCACTCGCGACCGCGAGCTGGCGAAGCGAGACCGTTTGCTCCCGGGCGTTCTTGCCATGAGGCCGCGCCTTGCCAGGCGGCGGCTGTCTCACGCCTCCTTGCTTGCCAGCGGGGAAGGCGAATACTGATGAGCATGGACCGTCGTGATACCGCCCAGTGGGCTCTTGCGGTTGGTGCTCTCGGGGTTGTCTTCGGAGACATCGGCACGAGCCCGCTGTATACCGAGCAGACGGTCTTCAATCCGCACGATCCGCATCCGATCCAGGCGTCCACGGAGAGCATTTTCGGGATCGTCTCGCTGATCTTCTGGTCGGTGACGATCGTCGTCACCGTCACCTACGTCTTGCTCGTTATGCACGCCGACAACGACGGTGAAGGCGGGATCATGGCGTTGATCACCTTGATCCGCAGACGAGGAGTTCCCGGCGGGCGCCGGACCGTGGTGGCGCTTGCGGTGCTCGGGATCTTCGGCGCATCGCTGTTCTTCGGCGACAGCGTGATCACGCCGGCGATCTCGGTTCTTTCCGCGGTCGAGGGCCTCAACGTCGCCGCGCCGTCGCTGGCTAGCCTGGTCGTCCCGATCACAGCGGCGATCATCGTCATCCTGTTTGTCCTTCAGCGATTGGGCAGCGGCGCGGTGGGACGCGTGTTCGGGCCGGTCATGTGCCTTTGGTTCACCGCGATCGGCGTGATCGGGGTCCGCGGTATCGCCGCCCACCCCGCGATCCTCAAAGCGCTGTCACCCAGTTACGCCGTTGGCTTCCTGGCCGGGCATTTCGCCACCGCGTTCTTCTCGCTGGCCGCCGTGGTCCTGGCCGTCACCGGAGCCGAGGCGCTGTACGCGGACATGGGGCACTTCGGCCGCGCGCCGATTACGCGCATCTGGCTGATCCTGGTTTTCCCCGCCTGCATCCTCAGCTACATGGGACAAGGCGCCTTGATCCTCGGCGACCGGAGCGCCGTCACCAGCCCGTTTTTCCTGCTGGTACCCGGGTGGGCGCGGCTGCCGATGGTTCTCCTGGCCACCGCGGCGACGGTCATCGCCTCGCAGGCGGTAATCACGGGCGCTTTCTCGCTTACCCAGCAGGCCGCCCAGATCGGCTATCTTCCGCGGCTGCGCGTCGCGTATACCTCCGAAGAGAAGATGGGCCAGATCTACGTCCCGTGGATCAACTGGGCGCTGATGGTCTCGGTCCTCACGCTCGTCGTCACGTTCAAGACCGCAGACGCGCTGGCCTACGCGTTCGGCATGGCAGTGACCGGCACGATCACCATCACCACGCTGCTGTTCTTCTATATCGCCCGTCAGCACTGGCGCAAGCCACTGTGGATGGTCGTGCCTGCCGCGGCCGCGCTCCTGACGGTTGACCTGCTCTTCTTCGCCGCCAACCTGACCAAGCTCGTCCATGGCGCCTGGCTTCCGCTGGTCATCGCCGTCGCGGTGTTCACGGTCCTCACCACCTGGCAGAAGGGCCGCGCACTGGTCACCCGCCAGCGCCAGCTTGACGAGGGGCCGCTTGGGGCGTTCATCGACCAGATCCATGCCATCGAGCCGCGGCTGCCCCGGGTGCCCGGGACCGCTGTGTTCCTCAACCGCGGCAAGGCCACAGCCCCGCTGGCGCTGCGCGCGAACGTCGAACACAACAAGATCCTGCACGAGCACGTGATCATCCTCGCGATCGAAACCATGCCCGTACCGCACGTCCCGGACGCCGACCGGCTGACCGTCCAGATGCTGGGCTATAGACACGACCGGATCACCCACCTCACCGCCCGCTTCGGCTACGCGGACCAACCGGACGTCCCCGGGCTCCTGCCGCTGATCCGCAAGGCCGGGATCGAATGCCCCCTCGACAGCAACAAGCTGTCCTACTTCCTGTCGACCATCGAGCTGTGCCGGGGCACGACACCAGGCATGAACCAGTGGCGAAAACGCCTGTTCGTCACCACCTCACGGATCACCGCCGACGCCGCCGAGTATTTCCACCTTCCCCGTGACCGCACTGTCATCATGGGCTCACGCATCGAGCTCTAATGCCCGGCAACGGCCGCGGTGATGAACAGCCTGCGGGTCCGCTCGCTGAGATCGCTCCACCGTCGTCTGGCGGGCCGCGGCATCCTCATCCGTGCTCATCCTTGCGCAGCTCGGCTAGCTGCGCAGCTATCTGCAGTTCGGCTTCCTCGTCTTGCCCTCGCACTTCCGCGGGCAGATCGTCCTCGCGCGCCGTTCCGGTGTCCTTGCGCAGCTCGGCTAGCTGCGCAGCTATCTGCAGTTCGGCTTCCTCGTCTTGCCGTCGTACTTCCGCGGGCAGATCGTCCTCGCGCGCCGTTCCGGTGTCCTTGCGCAGCTCGGCTAGCTGCGCAGCTATCTGCAGTTCGGCTTCCTCGTCTTGCCGTCGTACTTCCGCGGGCAGATCGTCGTCGGGAGTCATGGCATGTCCCCTTTCTCACCCGGGCCACCCATGCTGATGGTCCTGACCAGATAGACAGTAAATACCCGGCTATTCCCCGCTACGCGGCCTTGGTCCCCGCGATCGTGACCTTAGCCCCTTGCCCTTGCATCCCTCGCGAGCCAGGAACGCTGCGAGGAGCGCCCCGTCATCTGTGTAGGCGCGGATGGTCCGCGGCGAGAGGTTGGCGCCTCCAGGTGGAGACGCCAGGAGCTGGCTTCACCGGGAGCCGGCGTTCCTGCACGAGCACGAGCCAGAGCACCATCTCGCAGAGCTGGCGCTGATGACCGTGGCGGCCGAGTGGCTCAAGCTGAGAGTCAGGCGGGGCACAACCAGTCGTGAGGGCCGCTGGCTGCCTTCGCGTCGATGCCCCCGGGCGGCGGGTAATGATCGCGAAGCGTGAACGCGTACGGCGTCGGACCATGCTGACGAAGGTGGCGCACCCGCTCCTCGGCCTCGGCCTCGGCCGTGCTGGGGCGGTGCCCGGCGGGTATCCACCAGCACGCCAGGTAGGCCCCGGTCATGCGCTGGAACCATTCGCGGCGCCGGCGCAGCACCTTACGGTGGTCGGCGCCGTAGACGAAGGCGCCCAGCGTCTGCACGCTCGTCCAGACCGACATGTTGACAATGATCCCGGCGCTGGCGGCGACGTCCCACTCAAACGCCTGCACTGCGGTGGCGTTGCCGTCCTCTGTCTGCAGCCGCCACACGAAACCGGGGGCGGCGTCCGCCTCGGCGTTGACTGGGTCGAGGGCGGCCACGAAGTCCGCCAACCGCGGGGCATCGAGGGGAGCGACGAGTCGGGCGATGTTTACCTGAGCGAGTTCGTAGGCCATACGAATCACTTTGATCCCTCGGGGCAACGTCCACCAGTCCCTTGTTCACCACGGGGACGTCTGGGATCACGCGCCTTTCCGCTGGCGCGGTTGACAAAGGGACCGCCTGGCTCGTCAGGGTGATCGCCCCGGCACAGATCCGGGCGCTTGCTCGCCAGGCACGTCCGCTTTTTTCATGTCCCATGTCCCATGTCCCATGTCCCGTTTCCGGCTGGCTCGCCGATGTGTGGATGTGCAAGGCCGTGGCCTGGCGTTAGCTAGCTTGAAAGCGGTGCGGCGCGGTCACCGCTGCGGGCGCTTGCGGACAGGACCGCGATGATCCTGTGCCGGATCGACAGGCTGGCCGCAAGCCGGTGAAATTCGTTGCGCCGGTCAGCCAGATGGCCGGCCTGAGCGACGGTGACTTGATTATCGTCCGGTTCAGCCGCGCCAATTGCAGCGCCGCAGCCGGTTACCACGCTTTCCGGCGCGTAGATCCACCAAGCGAATGGGCCAGGCGGCCCGGTCCGCCTGCCTTGAACACTGTCATGAATGACACGCCGAAAATACCTCAGGAGGTGCCGCTCCGCCGAAAAAGATCTGATCGAGCGACGGCGCTCGCCCGAGGATCGCCGCCGCCACGTCGTGGTGCTCACCGAATCCGGTGCGAAGCGACTCGCGGAGGCCGAGTGCGCACTCGCGGCGGTTGACAACGAGGTGCTCGGAGCGCTCGATGACACCCAGCGCGAGGTGCTCTACAACCTGCTCCTGCAGGCGGCCAGGGGCGGCGAGGTGAAGTGCCCCCTTCAGATTGGAGTCCTCATGAGCACTGACGCGAAAAGTTCGCCCCTGCGGGGCGCTGCACAGCCCGCGACTGGGCGCGCCGCCGGAGGCGGCGCGGACGCCGGCCCCGTCCGGCGTCATCTCGGCCTCGCCCTGTTCGTCATCGCCACCGCACAGCTGATGGTGGTACTCGACGCGACGATCGTGAACGTTGCCCTGCCGCATATCCAGGACGCCCTCGGTTTCTCCGGCACCGGCCTGGAGTGGGTGGTCAACGGCTACACCCTCGCCTTCGGCGGCCTGCTGCTGCTCGGCGGCCGGGCCGGCGACATCCTCGGCCGGCGGAGAGTATTCATCGCCGGCATGATCCTGTTCTCGGCGGCCTCGCTGCTCGGCGGTTTCGCGACCACCCAGGTCTGGCTGCTCGCGGCCCGTGCGGTGCAGGGTGCCGGCGCCGCGGTCATCGCCCCGTCGGCGCTGGCCCTTATCAGCACCACCTTCCCGCAGGGGCCGCCGCGCACCCGGGCGATGGGCGTCTACTCCGCGATGAGCATGGGCGGCGCCGCGGCCGGCCTGTTGGCCGGCGGCCTGCTGACCACCTACCTGTCCTGGCGCTGGGTGATGTTCGTCAACGTGCCCATCGGGATCGCGGCCGCCCTCATCGCGCCGCGGGTACTGACCGAGTCGCCGCGCAGGCGCGGCAGGTTCGACTTCCCCGGCGCGATCACCAGCACGCTCGGCCTGGCGGCGCTGGTCTACGGCCTGACCAGCGCGGCGACCAGCCAGAACGGCGTCTCGCACTGGGGCGACACCAAGGTCATCGTCTCGCTGACCGCCGCGGTGGCGCTGCTGGCTGCGTTCATCGTCATCGAGGCGCGCAGCCCGCACGCGCTGATGCCGCTGCGGATCTTCCGCAACCGGGACCTGTCCGCCGCCAACCTGATCCTGCTGTTCGTCGGCACGGCGCAGTTCGGCATGTTCTTCTTCCTGACCATCTTCGTGCAGACCGTCTGGCACTACAGCGCGCTGAAGACCGGGATCGGCTACCTGCCGATGGTGGCCGCCGTCATGGTGATGGTCGTGGTCAGCGTCAAGCTGGTCCCCCGGATCGGCGCACGGCCGCTGCTGCTGGCCGGATCGGCGGTCAGCGCAGGCGGGTTGTTCTGGCTGTCGCGGATCAGCGAGCACAGCACCTACGGCGGCGGCCTGCTCGGCCCGATGCTGGTCACCGGGGCAGGCCTGGGCATGCTGTCCATGCCGCTGACCCTGGTCGCCATGAACAAGGTGGACGAGCGGGATGCCGGCCTGGCCTCCAGCCTGCGCAACGTCGGCCAGCAGGTCGGCGGCGCGATCGGGCTAGCGCTGCTCGGCACCGTGGCCTGGACCGTCGTGGCCAACACGGCCCGCAGCTCGGCGGCCGCCGCCGCGGCCGCCGCCAAGGCGGGCCACCCGCTGGCCGGCACCGCCGCGCAGGTCCAGACGGCTATCACCGACCACGCGCTGTCGGTCGGCTTCGGCCGCGGGTTCGAGGTAGCAGCAGGGATCATGCTGATCGCCCTGATCGTGACGATTGCCGCCATCCGGGTCAAGCGCGCCGACCTGGCCGGCGGCCACACCCCGCCGGCCAGGCCGGCCGGGGACGAAGCGAGCGCCGAGACGCTCAAGGCCGGGTAACCGCGGAACGCGGCCCGGCCGAGCCGACAGCCCCCCGAGCGCACCGCCGCGGTGATGGGCAGAACCGGCCGGGCCTCGCGCCTGATGACCTAGGGGAGTAACGGACGTGTTCTCATCGCCTGATTCACCGAAGCCAGATCGCCGGCCTGAGCCGGGTCGCCCGCGATGAGCACCGCCCACTGGCGGGCGCGCCGGCTGCCGATCCCGGCGGCCTGGCCGGCGCGCTCCAGCCTGGCAGTCCACCAGTGGGCAATTATTTCGGCCGGCCTGGTGCCGATTCTGCTGACCGGGGCCTACCTCATTGCCGGCATCTTCCAGCCAGCCTCCTACAGCCCGATGCGCAAGACGATCAGCGTGATGGCCGGCCAGGCCGGAACCGACCGGTGGATCATGACCGGCGGCATCTTCCTGGTCGGCTGCTGCTATCTCGTCACAGCTGCGGGCCTGGCCGGTGTCCGGGCCCCCGCCCGCGGCCTGCTGATAGTGGCGGGCCTGGCCGGCATCGGCATCGCCGCGTCCCCCGAACCTGCCAGCGGCGCGACCCCGCGGCACCTCGCCTGGACCGTGCTCGGCGCGGTCACGACAGCCGTGTGGCCCGCCTTCGCCGCCCGGCGCGCCTCGCCGCGGCCGCTGATCCTGAGCGTCTACGGCTCCACCACCGTAACCGCCGTCTTCGTTGCCCTGCTCGGCTGGCTGTTCATCGAGACCCGCGACGGCAGCGTCCTGGGCCTGGCCGAGCGGCTGACCTCATCGATCCAGACCTCCTGGCTGTTCATCGTCGCCCTTGCCCTGCGCCGCGCCGGGCCGCGCCCAGCCGCGCCGCCTGGAACTGCTCGCCTCGTGCGATGGCCGTGACGGCGGTTCCCGCATCGTGCGCCGCGAACAGGTCTGTGACCGGCCGGACAAGCGCCGCAGCAGTGAGAAAGCGACATCAGAGATGAGAACCTACAGCTGAGCCTCCTGAGCGAGTTCAGGACGTAACAAGAGCCATAGTTAAAAACGATCGCCGGGAGATAGGCGCCGATGGGCATCACGTGCGCGTTCATCGGCCGCGCTGGCCGCATGCCGCGTGAGCATGGCGCGAGACCTCCACCCTGCCAGCCGCATCAGATCACCCTCGGACCCGCCATTGGCCAGCCAGTCATGCGAGAACGTGTGCCGCAGCGGATGCAGATCAGGAAGCCCGACCGCAGCCCCCCGGTCCTTGATCATCTGACAGACGCCGCTCGCCGTGAGCCGGCCCTTCGTGCCGAGCCACAGCCACGCGTCGGCCGCGCGCGGATGACCGGCGCGCACGCGGATGTACCGGTCAATGTCCCGGGCAGACTTGGTGCCAATCGGCAGGACCAGCTCGCGCCGTCCCTTCGCGGTGATCCGCACCACCCGCAGGTCCATGTCGGACGCCTCGGGATCACCGGCGCTGAAACGGAGGCCGGCCATGCCCTCCAGCCGCATCCCGGTGTCCAGGAACAGCCGGGTCGCGGCAGACGAGGGCGCGGTGCGCTCAAGCTCGGCCGCGATGAACGCCTCGACGTGCTCGCGGCGGATGCTGCGCGCGGCGATCGGCATGCCCTGGCGGGCCAGGAACGCGACGAAGAGCGTCCCGCTGTTGGTGCAGGGGTGATGGTCCGCGGCGAGATTGGCCGTCTCCAGGTGGAGACGCCAGGACGGCGGAATTACGCTAAGCTCTCCAGCGCTGGTGGCGTGTGGTGCGGTCTGGCCGAGGTGCTAGATTCAACGCTGTACGACCGGTGTGCACGACCCGCAGGGGTGACCGGGAATCATAAAACCCCAGCTCAGACACCTAAATGCAGGCCCCGTTAGCTCAGTCGGCAGAGCGTCTCCATGGTAAGTATTCCGTTCGAATCGCTGTACTGACCTGCGAAGGTGCACGTAAGCGCCGACCGCTGTGCGTCAAATAAGACGCTCTGGATTCCGCTTGCGGGTGCGCCGTCAAAGTGTGATGCACGTCACGTCTGAGTTGTGGTCTTGTCGCGGGAAGACGGGCGAGATCCATGTCTTCTGGACCCAAGGTCACCAGCAGCACAGCCACCCAGAACTCCACTGAGCGCATACTACGCGCTGGCAGGCTGACCAACTGCCCGTGTATGACGTGGTCGGCTGCTGGCTTCACCGGGAGCCGGCATTCCTGCACGAGCACGAGCCAGAGCACCATCTGGAAGAGCTGGCGCCCCACTCACGATCGTCGCCTAGTCCGGAGCGACGCCGGATCGTCCGACGAACTGGTCGGCATCGGCCGCAAGGATCGGGCAGACATCCCTCGTGGAAGACGCAGAGCGCTAACTGGCGAAGACGCCACTAGCGAACCGCGCCATGCAATGCCATTACCAGCGGCAGCCCGCCCGGACGAGGCCCCGGCAGAGCCGTCGTCGCGTCCTGCCCGTAGCGCGGCTTGCTGGAAGGCATGATGAAGTAGTCATGTCTGGCCAGCGGGGGCGGCGGGATGGGCGGCGTTGTCGATAGCGCGGCGGACGCGGGTGAGCAGGGTGGCCTCGGTGAATGGTTTCTCCAGGAGGTCGATCTGCTTGGCGAAGGCGCCGTGGGTGTCCAGGATCGGCTGGGCGTATCCGGACATGTACAGGACGGGCAGGGCGGGGCGAACGGCGTGCACCCGCCTGGCTACCTCGTTGCCGAGCATCTCGGGCATGACCACATCGGTGAGCAGCAGGTCGATGGGGTACCCGGTGTCGGCTGCGATGCTCGGTGCCTCTGCCGCGGTGAGAGCGGCGCGGACCTGGTACCCGTTCTCGGTCAGGATGCGGCTGGCCAGCTCTCGCAAGCTGGTTTCGTCCTCGACGAGCAGGATCGTCTCGCCGCGGCCGCGGGGGGTTTCGGCGGGTGGTGCCTCGGATCTGGCCGCTTTCTCGCCGGTGGCGGGCAGCAGGCCGGTGATGGTGGTGCCGAACCCGGGCTCGGAGTAGATCTGAGGATAGCCGCCGGCTCCGGTGATGATGCCGTAGAACGTCGCGAGGCCGAGCCCGGTGCCTTTGCCCGCCGGCTTGGTGGTGAAGAACGGCTCGAACACGCGGGCGAGTACCTCGGGGGGCATGCCGGTGCCGGTGTCGGAGACCCGCAGCCGGGCGTAGTGGCCTGGCTTGAGGCCCGGCCGGCTGTCTGCGTAGGTCTCGTCCACGGTGATGTTCGCGGTGTCGATCGTGAGCTTCCCGCCGCCGGGCATCGCGTCGCGGGCGTTGACCGCAAGGTTGACCAGGACCTGCTCGAGCTGGCCGGCGTCCGCCTTGACTGGCCACAGGCTATCGGCGGGTGCGGTGTTCAGGGTGATGTGCTCGCCGAGGGTGCGGCGCAGCAGTTGATCCAGGCCCGCGATGATGTCGTTGAGGCTGAGTACTTCGGGGTGCACGACGTCGCTGCGGGCGAAGATCAGCAGCTGGCGGGTCAGCCGTATCGCCCGCTGCGCCGCGCCGCGGACCTGCTCGACGTCGCCGAGCACGCTGCCCAGCCGCGCGTCCTCGCCCGCCAGGCCGGCTATCTCCTCCGCGAGCACGTCGGCAAAGCCGGCGATCACGTTCAGCAGGTTGTTGAAGTCGTGCGCGATCCCGCCGACCAGCTGGCCCAGACTCTCCATCCGCTCGGCGTGCCGCAGGCGGTCCTGCGCCGCGGCCCGCCCGGCATCGGCGTGCACCACGTCGGCCATCAGCCGGGCGTTATAGATGGCCTGGGCGCCCCGCTCAGCCAGGTCGACGCACAGCTGAAGGTCGGTCTCGTCGTACGGCTCCTCGGTCACATCACGGAAGACGACGAGCACGCCGAGTCCCGTGCCCGCGGCGATCAGCGGCGCAAAGATCAAACTGCGTAGTTCGGCGCGGGCGGCTATATAGCCTCGGTCGTCCGTCAGCCCGGAGTCGGCCGGATCGAGCCGCGCCATCAAGATCGCCTCACCGGTTCGCAGCGCTCTCCCGGCAAATGACCCGGATACGGACGCCGGGCGCCCGTGCACGGAATCTTGGAACGTCTGCGTACGGAGGGCATCGTTGTGGTGCGTCGCGGTGGGCAGCAGGAACTCGCCCGACTCGTCGAGCAGGCGTATCTGACAGCAGTCCCCCAGGGCCTGCGCCGTCTTGGTGGCCACCTGGTCGAGGACCACGTCCAGGTCCAGGCTTGAGCCGAACAGCTTGCCGGCCTCGGCGATCATCGTGAGCCGCCGGCGCTCCGCGGCGGCCAGGGCCAGTGCCTTGCCCAGCGCCTGCTGATCGCTGTCCTTGCCGGGCAGATGCGACAGCCACAAGATTCCGGCACCGCACTCCAGCGGTACTCGCAGTCCGGTCGCCTGGACCAGGAACTCCGAGCCGTCCTGCCGCTCGTAGAGCAGCGAGCCGGACCACGCGCCCTCCGCGGCGATGACTGGGGCGAGGCTTTCCCGGCCCGAGCCGGTCACGGTGCGCAGCTGGCCCGCGACGTCGCCGACCGGCTGCCCCAGCGCCTGCGCAGCCGGCACGCCGAAAAGATCGGCGGCCGTGCCATTCCAGAGCATGATCTTCTGGTTCTCGTCGACGAGGACCACTGAGAGCCCGGGCGTGCCCGAGATGGCTGCGATGTCAACCGAGTACCGGCTCCCCCCCGAGATCATGATCCCAGCCTCGTATGCGCCCCGGCCACCTTAGGAGCCGCGGCCCGCAGTGCAGCGGCCCGGAGCCGGTGCAGCCGGTCATGAGGCTTGATTCCTCTCATCCCTCCGATACACCCGCTGCGCCGCAGGTCAAGGGCATGCTCCCGCGACTACTGCCGGGGCGCCCGCGAGTACGACGCATGGGCGACGACGACCAGTCTGTACGGTGACTGTAGCATATGGTAATCGACTAATCACTCTAGATAACGTACGAGGTGGGGGTGTATCAGGTGAACCACGTCAAGTGAGACCGGCGCTGCCTGAGGCAGGTCCAGGCTCGCGGGCTCCCGGCACGGGTGGCTTCGCAGTTCCTGCGGTCGGCTGTGCCGATCACTGCGGCGTGAGCCCCGGGCAGCAAGTGCTTTTCCGCAGGGGCCTGCCCAGGAACCAGTGAAGGAGTCCCGAATGAACCATTCCTTGCTTTATATCGAGGACGACGAGAGCAACATCTGCTTGGTTGAGGCATTGCTCAGGCGTCGCCCTCAGATCGAGTTGCATGTGGCAATGAACGGCCGTGACGGCGTCCGGGCCGCCATTGACATGCAGCCGGGCCTCATCCTGCTCGACAATCGCCTCCCCGACGCAACTGGCCGCGAAATCCTGCAAGAGCTCGCGTCCGCGTCAGCTACTGCGGCGGTCCCGGTGGTTATCTTCAGCGGCGATTCAGACGAGGTCATCGATGAGCTGCTAGCCAGCGGAGCCGCCGAGTCTGTCGCGAAGCCGTTCAATGCTCGCCAGTTCATTGGCATAATCGACCGCTACCTGGCATGACGAATGCTACGTTGGCGATAAGGTGCGTATGAATCAAGACGGCAACGTTGCCGCCCTTCTTGTCCAGCGTTTAGGCGACGCGTTCTTTTGAGATGAAGACACCAAGAACGAGGCTATCGGTCATAGCTATGGTCAGCGGCGACCGCATGGATCCGGTTTGCGCAGCTGCGTGCTGAGGGGGACAGGTTGATCCGGTGCCGCGGCAGCGTGCGGAGCTGGTGCATCTCAACCGGGGCGATCCACGCCTCGGGCTGCAGACGAGGGCGCGGTTCGCTCAAGCTCGGCCGCGATGAAGGCCTCAGCGTTCTCCCGGCGGACGCTACACGCGGCGGTGGTCATGCCCTGGCGCGTCAGGTACGCGACTAGGAGTGCCCCGTTGTCGGTGTAGGCGCGGGATGCTCCGCGGGGACAGGTTGGCCGCCTCTAGGTGGAGACGTCGGCACGGCAGAAGTGCGCTAAGCTCTGCAACGCTGGCGGCGCGCGCTGCAGTCTGGCCATAGTGCTAGATTCGACGCTGTACTACCGCTGTGCACGACCCGCAAGGGTGACCGGGAAGCGTAAAACCCCAGGTCAGATAACTTAAGATAGGCGTCGTTAGCTCAGTCGGCAGAGCGTCTCCATGGTAAGTATTTCGTTCGAAACGCTGTACTGACCTGCGTAGGCGCACGTGAGTGCCGACCGCTGTGCGTCAAATAAGACGCTCTAGATTCGCTCGCGGGTGCGCCGTCAAAGTGTGACGCAAGTCACGCCTGAGTTGTGGTCTTGTCCCAGGAAGACGGGCGAGATCCATGTCATCTGAACCCCAGGTCACTGGCAGCACAGCCACCCAGAACTCCACCGAGCGCATACTGACGCGCTGGCAGGCTGATCTGCTGCCCGCATACGACGTAGTCGGACGCTGGCTTCACCGGGAGCCGGCATTCCTGCACGAGCACGAGCCGGAGCACCATCTCGAAGAGCTGGCGCTGATGACCGCATCGGCCGAGTGGCTGACCCGCAGCCGATCAGCATGCACCGGGCACTGCTCGCAGGTGCCACCTCGGCTCAAGTGGCCGAGGCGGCCGGGACGAGCGTGCGGATCGTGTACGAGCAATGGAAGCAGTGGGCCGATGGGCAGCGCCATTTGCTGATCGCTGGCCGTCCAGGGGTGACCCAGGAGGCGTACCAGACCATCCAGGCCCGCTTCGCGCCAGCCGACTAAGAATTGCTCATGCGGTAGCGCCTACTGACCTGGCGGACTCCTGAGCTAGTGCCGCGAGTGGTAAGGTTTCGCCGCTTTCCGGGCGGCGCAGCATCTTCCGAGCGGCGCAGCACCGCGCCCCGAACTGCTCGATATGCGCGGTACTTCCGATCAGCCGAGTGGCTGTCCACGTCCTCCAGATTTGTTAATCTGGCGCCGATTGGCTTGGCGGCCAGGTCCCTGGAGCGGGAAGATCCGCACTGAACTCGGCTGCCGGTGCAGCTATGTAAAGCCATTCGCAAGGCAGCAGTATTCCACTTCATCGCAGTGTTTCCTCTGCCATTCTTTCGGCTATCAGGTTCAGTTAGATTCAGGTCGGCTTGGCCGTTGCCGCTAATGAAGGACCTTGCTGAAGAACACCCGCCGGTAGCCGTTCTGTGTTGCCCGGTGCGTCTCGCGATATCCGCGGCGCGGGTAGTAGTCGAGGTTCTCGGTCATGGCTTCGTTGGTGTAGAGCCGGATCTCCGGCAAGCCCATGGCCAGGGCCTGCTGCTCGGCGAGGCGCAGCAGGCGGCTCCCCAGGCCCGTATTCTGCGCGCTGGGTGCCACGGCGATGTTCTCGAGCAAGAGATGACCTTCGGCGGGCTGCGCCACGAGCAGGCCCACGAGGTGATCGCCGTGTTCGGCGACTCACGCGTGGCCTCTCGCGACGACAGCGGCGTAGTCATCGGCCATTGGCGCCGGCTCGCGCCCCATGCGGGGGACGTATTTCCCGTAAGAGCTGCTGGCCAGACGCTGCATCGATAGAGCATCGCTCGCCTCAGCCAGCCGCAGCACCACCTCCTGGGAACCGGGTCTGGCCGGATCAGGCGAGGCAGCCATGGTCTGGTCTGGCTGGCCGGCGACAGCGGGTTCCGACGCGCGTCGCCCCTGGTCCTGACCTCCTGAGGACGGCGCGGGCACGGTTCTGGGTGGCCTTAGGACGCGGCGGCAGCTAGGACGCCGGCGAGGACGCCGACGAAGCGGGGGATCGCCTCCGGGTCGCCGGCGCTGCGGGTCGGGTTGAGCTCGCCGATCGACAATGCTCTGAGGCGCGGGTCACCCGCCGCTACCCTGAGTGCCTCGCCGGCCTGGTCGAGGGTGGGTCCGATATTGCGGCCATCAGTGTTCTCGGCCAGCGGGGCGTCGGTGAAGTCCAGGACGTCGACATCGACATGGATGGCGAGCGGGCCAGGCGGAAGGTATCCGAGCGCGTAGCTGGCCGCAGCGGCAGGATTGGCGGCGAGCGCTTCGCTGGAGGTCACGCGCAGGCCCAGCCTGCTCGCCTGTTCCCGCTCCCAGTCGGTAGCCATTCGCGGCTCGACTCCCAGCCACGCCACCTGGTGTGGCTCAAGGAGGGGCCTCGGTCCGAAGGCGCCGGCGAGGACATCGACGCAGCCAGGCAGCGAGAGCGCATGCGCCAGGCCCATCCAGTCAAGTGCGCCGTCGATGATGCTCTGCGGGGTGTTGATGTCATAGTGCCGGTCGACGTAGAGCAGCCCCGGCGGGCCGGCACGCATGCGGCGGAGCGCGGCGATGACAGCCAGCGCGATCGTGCAGTTCCCGCCCAGCACGAGCACCATGTCACCGTGCGCCAGCAGGGGCCCGAGCCGTTCAGCGAGCTCTCGCAGGCAGGCCGTCACCTGATCCGAGTTCTGAGCAAGCGGGTGATCCCGGTCAGGACGCCACACCTGCACCGGCAGATCCCCGTCGTCGCGCACTTCCCGGCCGGCGGCGACGAGTGCCTCAACCAGGCCGGCCGAGCGCAGCGCCCCGGGTGCCTGGTCCTGGCCTGCCGCGTAACTGCCTGCGCTGCTCGGCACTCCCACCACCGAGATACGGCTCATCCGGGCATCATAGGCACCCATGATCATCGATTCACCGCATTCTGCTGGCCGGTATGACATTGGTGATGAGGCCGGAGAGACGCCGGGCCAGGCCTCCGCCGGGGTCCAGGCGCGGATTGAAAATGGTGACCTCGAGGCCGCGTGCGCCGCTAGCGCGGAGGAGGCCACGGAGAATTTCCTTGGCTTCTTCCCACGTAAGGCCGCCGGGGTGCCGGTAGTCGACGGCAGGCATCAGATCGTCGTCGAGGACATCGACGTCCAGGTGTACCCAGAAGCCCTCGACATCTGGGCGGGTGACTGGGCCCAGCGCTTTCCCGACAGCTCTGGCGGCGCCATGTTCCCGGACTTCCGGGAGGTCTATCACGGTGACGGCCGTGTCGCGGATGTGCTCTTCCAGCACATGGTCGTTGTCGCCGAACGCCCGGTACCCGACAAGCGCCACGTCCTCGTCCCGGACGAGTGGCCGCAGGCCGTCCAGGTCAGTGAGCATCACCGGGCCGCGCCCGGTCGCGAGGGCGAGGTCGAGCGACGCGACCTCGCCGTTCGGCTCGTCGCTCGGGTGCTGAAAGTCGGCGTGGCCGTCGATGAAGACAAGGCCGAAGCGGCCCCGGCGCCGCAATGCGAGCATCGGCCCGAGCAGAATGCTGCAGTCCCCGCCGAGCACGATGGGGAAGCGTTCGCTGTCGAGCGCTGTACCTACCGCGGCGGCAAGGTCGCGTGCGACCGCCGCGACCCCCTGCGGATTCAGGACCCCTGTCCCCGGATCGCGGACATCGCTATACGGCGGCACTTCAATGCGTGCCTCATCGTACGAGCCGAGGCGCGCGTGCAGGCCAGCGGTCCGCAGTGCGCTGGGACCGGCTTGCACGCCGGTCGGCCGGAGGCCGAGGGGAGACGGCACCTCGATGATGAGCGGATTCACCGGTAACACCCCGCCCTTGTCGATCGATTTCCGGGAGATGGGGCACCGGTGAAAGGTCTCATCATCAATCTTGCAGCCTCCCGCACGCAGAGCCCATGTCGCGGGGAGAGAAGCGGTTGTGCAACGGCCCAGTGCCGTCGCTGCGGAGGAAGCTGGCCATCGCGGCGCCGTGGGCGGTGATCGGGAGCGGGCCCGCGAGGACAGTAAGCATGTCCCGCACGTCGCGTTCGGCGGCGGCGACGCGATCACGGCACAGCGGCGCGTTGGGTGGGCGCGGTATCGGTGGCCGACGGTCCTCATGCAGGATGCGGTCCCAGCACTGGGTGAGTTCCCGGCGTCCTTCCGGGGAGGTGATCTCCGTGGCGCGGACGGCCAGGAGCCGGCTGATTCGTGCCCGGCATCCGCCGCGAGCTGGCAGTCCAGAGACGGTGCCTGCATGCGGGCCAGCAAGCGATCCCATGGCCTGGCGTCGTGAGAGGCGGACCGAAGCAGCAGGTCTGAGGTCATGTCCCCATCGTGTCCCTCGACACGTGCTGGGATAAGTGGCAGGACCGACAATATACGCGAATATCCTGCCAACCGGGCAGAGGCATGTCGGAAGCGCATCAGGCCGTGCCATGGGGCGTGACGCCCATGCGGTGGCCATAGTGGTCTGCGACGGTGTCACAATTTTCGAGCTCGGGGTCGCCTGCGACGTCTTCGCCAAGCGCATCAGGTCGCCCTCAGACCGCCGTTCGCCAGCCAGTCATGCGAGAACGTATGCCGCAGCGGGTGCAGGTCGGGGAGACCCACCGCAGCCCCCGGTCTGAGATCGTCTGATAGACGACACTCGCCGTCGGTTGACCCTTGGTGCCGAGCCACAGCCAGGCGTCGGCCGCGTGCGGATGACCGGCGCGCACCCGGATGTGCCGGTCAATGTCCCGGGCGGCCTTGGTGCCGATGGGCAGGACCAGCTCGCGCCAGCCCTTGGCGGTGATCCGCACCACCCGCGATCGCAGGTCTATGTCGGACGCCTCGGGATCTCCGGCGCTGTAGCGGAGGCCGGTCATGCCCTCCAGCCGCATCCCGGTGTCCAGGAACAGCCGGATGATCGCCAGGTCCCGCCGGTCGCGGAAGTCCTTGGCCGAGCAGTCCGCCAGCAGGCGCCGCACGTCGTCATCGGGCAGCACGGGTACGGGCTTCTCGGGGATCTTCGGAGGCCGCGTCTTGGCCATGGGTGACCCGTCGATCTCGCCCTCTTCGTTCGGCCGGCCAAAGAGCTGCTGGAGGGACCGGTAACGCGTCGCGGCGGACGATGGCGCGGTGCGCTCTAGCTCGGCCGCGATGAACGCCTCGACGTGCTCCCGGTGGGCACGCCCTGGCGGATCAGGAACGCCGCGAACAGCGCCCCGTCGTCGGTGTAGGCGCGGATGGTCCGCGGGGACAGGTTCGCCGCCTCCAAGTGGAGACGTCAGGACGGCAGAAGTGCGCTAAGCTCTCCAACGCTGGCGGCGCGCGCTGCAGTCTGGCCAAGATGCTAGATTGACGCTCTACCACCGCTGTGCACGACCGCAAGGTCGACCGGGGAGCACAAAACCCCAGGTCAGATAACTGAAGATAGGCCCCGTTAGCTCAGTCGGCAGAGCGTCTCCATGGTAAGTATCTCGTTCGAAACGCTGTGCTGACTTGCGGAGATGAAGGCCAGCTCCGACCGGTGTGCGCGCAATTAGATTCCCATGTGCCCCTTCGGGACTCAGCCGTGGCGGATGAAAACGGGGTCCCTCGCGCCGCAGGCGGGCTGCCGGCCGTCAGCGGGCTGGGGTTCTTTCCGCGTCCGGGCGGCAAGGGCGGCCTGGAAGGTGCATTCTCGTGGTGCGTGCCGTCCGTCGTGGCCGACCGCCTATGGACCGTTCGTGGCCGTCAATTAGATTGGCGCCGGAGCCCCTTTGCCGGGTAACCCCCGCTGCCTCCGCGTGAGCGTGTGTCAGTCTCCTGTTTCTGACCGGGGCTCTGGCGGGCGGCACGCTTGTCCGTGTCCGGGCAGGGAGTTGCCGCTTGGGAGGTGGCAGGGCGTGAAGTTACTGCATGAGCGCGTCGCCGGGATCGACGTGCATAAGGACATGATCAAGGTCGCGATCCGGTCCCCGGGGGAGAAGCCGTGGACCCGCAAGACCGAGGTCTTCGAGTTCCGGACGTTCTACGGGGTTCTCCAGGAGATGGGCCGCCAGCTGCGCCACCGGGGCGTGACGCACGTGGCGATGGAGGCCAGCGGGGTGTACACCGACCCGGTGTACTACGCCCTCACCGAGCTGGATTTCACCGAGGTCATCGTGGTCAACCCGGCGCACGTCAAGGCGATCAAGGGGCACAAAACCGACGCGAAAGACTGCGCGCGGCTGGCGGAGCTGCTGGAGTGCGGGCTGCTGCACGGTTCGTTCATCCCGTCCGCGGAGCAAAGGCAGGTGCGGGACCTGACCCGGTACCGGATGAAGGTCGTCCAGGCCCGGGCCTCGGAGATCCAAAGGCTGCAGAAGGCGCTGGAGTCGGCCGGGATCAAGCTGGACTCGGTGCTGTCCGATATCACCGGGGTGTCGGGCAGGCTGATGATCGACGCGCTGATCGACGGGGAGCGCCGCGCCCAGGTGCTGGCTGACCTGGCCAAGGGCACGCTGCGGTCGGCGGGCAAGCAGGCCGACCTGTCGATGGCGCTGGCCGCCCGGTTCACTGATCACCACGCCATGCTGTGCCGCCTGCACCGGGACCAGATCAAGCTGCACGACCACGCGATCACCGGACTGGACGGGCAGATCGCGGGCCGGGCCGGCCGGTGGCCGCGGCAGCTGGGCCTGCTCAAGAGCGTCCCCGGGTTCGGGGACGTGGTGTCCGCGGCCTGGCTAGCCGAGATCGGCCCCGAGCCGCACCGGTGGTTCCCCTCCCACGACAAGCTCGCCTGCTGGGTGACCGTGTGCCCGGGGAACAACATCAGCGCCCGCAAGCGCAAGTCCGGCCGGACCGGGGAGGCCGGCACCTACATCAAGCCGGTGCTGGTCCAGGCCGCCTGGGCCGCGATCCGGGTCCGGGGCCGGCTCCAGGCCCGGTACCGCCGCCTGGTCCGCCGCTTCGGCGGGGACAAGAACCCCGGCGCGAAGAAGAAGGCGATCATCGCGATCGCCCATACCCTGCTCAAGATCGCCTACCAGGTCCTCAAGACCGGGCAGCCCTACACCGATCTGGGCGCGGACTTCTACACCCGCCGGGAATCACCCGAGCAGCAGCACGCCTACCTGGAACGCCGACTGCAGAAGCTCCACCCCGGCTGCACGATCACCGTCACCGTCAGCCCTCCGCCCGGTGATCCCCCGCCAGGCACCCCAGCGGAGGCCGCCTGACCGGCCGCCGCTCACAAAGCCCCAGACCCGCCAGCCCCCGGAGCCGCCGCCCTATCCGGCAACCCGCCTACCCGCCGGACAACCCAGTCACCGTCAAGCCCTTGCCGCCACACCGGTCAAGGTCCGCTGCCGCGCGCCCACCGGGACCCAGTTTTCGTGTCAG
>Ga0302179_10000846_pt1 | contig 19306 bp, 46 predicted proteins | sample I_Palsa_E3_1_FD_198788 | JGI IMG/M metagenome (GOLD analysis project Ga0302179, IMG submission 198788) | Peat permafrost microbial communities from Stordalen Mire near Abisko, Sweden - I_Palsa_E3_1 | ecosystem: Environmental > Terrestrial > Soil > Palsa > Peat permafrost | place: Sweden...
GCCTCGGCCCTCCCCCGTCCCTAGGTTTCCCTCCCCGGCGGGTGTCTCACTTTGAGCATACCAGGAAACCAGTATTTGTCGAATTTGACAATACTGCCCCCGCATGAGAGAGTCAGGCCATGAACCTTACCAGCACGAATCGCACACTCGCCCTCTACCTCTGGCTAGACAGGACCATCCGCCTCCGCGCTGTTCAGCTAGTGACCGAAATCGAGGTCGTCCTAACCGCCGTCGCACCGCAGTGACCAGTTTGACAACGTGTACGCCAGGTGGGATGATGAGGATATGAGCATACGAACAGAGCCAATCACAGAGTTCAGGACCGGACGATGAGCTACGAGGGGACCACCGGCAAGGCTGGTACTTTCAAGTGCTGCGAACATTGCCAGCACCCTAAGCAGCTCCCAGCACTCTTGCACGAGGAACCGTGCCCCCGTTTTCACGTGATCGAACACAAATCGCTGTGCGGTTTCTGCGGCTCCAACGGTCACTCTACCGCGAACTGCTTCGACAAGCGGTAACCATGCCTCGCGATGACATCAGGCGCTGGGAGGCTGAGCTAGGCAGCCTCAAGATAGACGATTTCTACGATAAGCCGTTCTTCGACCACCCTGACATCATCCCTGAACCCGCGCAGGATGAGACGTGGATACGATCAGTAAATGAACCCGTCCATCCCTACCGCCGCATGCTGGGCTGGATCTTGTTCTACGGTGTCCTGCTGGGCATCATGTTGCTGATTCTGATTTGACACCCGACCACCAGGTGATACCCTGGGGTTATGGACATAGTCAAGGTCACGCACACCACGACCTGCAAGTGCAACCGGGGGCCTGCGCCTCACGGCGTCGGCGTCGTCTGCGCGGGCGTCTGTGACGCTTGCATCCATGACGGTGCGATCAAGTTCATGACCATGATGGGTGCGGCCGAAGCGGTCATGCCCATGGTCAGGACCGGCACCGCCAAGACCGACCACGTCAAGAACTGGGGATTCTGAGATGAACGCCGAACTACTCGCCAAGCTGGTCACTTCCAGGGACGACGACATCACGCCTTCACTGGGCCTGGTAATCCAGCGAAGCCAGGCAGGCAATCCTACCGACATCACCGTCGAGGAGGTCCGGGAGGGCATCAGGAGCCTCCGCGTGGCTCTTGATCAAGCTGAGGCCCGGCTGGACGTCATCGTACCCCAGCCCAGGCCCGAGTACGTGCCCGTCGTGGCTAAGTACGCCCGTGTCGCCTCCCTCCAGGAGCTTCGCTCTTATGTCGGGCAGTACTGATGGCTAACATCCTGTGGGGCGCGCTGGGAGCGCTCCCTGTCCTCTGGTGCCTGTTCCTGATCTACCGGGTAATGGGTGAAAGCTGATTTGACACCTGCTCAGCAGGTGATATTATTTGGTTGTAGGGCAAGCAAACGGGGGAAATCATGAGGAATCAGAATATCATCGCAGGGCTCGCGGGCCTCGTCATCGCAGCAGGACTAGGGCTCACCGCATGCGGAAGCTCACCGGCTGCCTCTTCTGCCCCGGTCGCGTCTAGCTCGGTTGCTGCCGCATCTTCACCCGGTGTCAATCTCTGCCAGGCGCAGGTCGGAACTGCCGTGGTGAACACCAGCACCGGTCAGGATACCAGCCTGACAGTTGTCAGCGCAACATACGTCGCGGGAAGCTACGGCTCGAACAACGCTGGCGGCAATGCTGGTGATTGCTACCTTACTGAATCGGACGGCCAGTCAATTCTAGCGACTGCCACCCTGTTCGCAAATGGTACCTCTGGCTGGTACTTCGTCGCTAACAACTAGGAACCAGACTGGCGGATGGCCAGCACAGTCACCACGATGATGACAATCAGGATCAGTGCTGACCACCCGTAAAGACTCATCATCCAGCTCAGCCTTCTTGATACCCTCTTCTACGGCTGCTTCTATGGCATATTCAGTAATATTATCCGGGGTCGAGGCATTGGCCGCAGCGGCGGCACCATTGTCAGTTGCCCAGTTAGCATACAAGCTCAATTCGGCAACGAGAAGGATGCCTACCTTAGCCCAGAACACGGGTGCTAGTACCACAACCGGGATAACCACGATCATTCCGATAAGCCACACCCTGGACATGATCTTGTGTATCTGGTACTGAAATTCCGGGTCACCCTCAATCCTCTGTCCGAGACGCCTGAATGGCAGCTTCATACCGCCCCTTCAAGTGGTCAGAGTACGAGGAGCAGGATAATGACGATAATTACCACGAGGAGCACGAACCCGCCACCATAATACATTGCTGTTCACCCTCCCCTGATTCCGGTTGTTGTAGCGAGTGCCTACGTAGGTCCCGGCCCCGGCCACATACAGGACGAGGAAGAACAAGCCAGCGAACAGCAGAGCCGCAGGCGAGATGAACTTGGATACGTGGACAGTCGCGACCTCAAAGATGTACGCCAGAAGGAATGCCAGGCCAGACAGAAACGCAGCTACGTTGTTGAACATGAGAAGATCCTTTCCTTACCCCATTGTAGCAGCAGCGCGAGACCATGCCTGACGGTAAAGATCCGGCTTTCCCCGGCGCTCAGCCTCATCAGCACAAGCATCAGCCTGCCAGTGATAATCACTCCTGGGGTTGTTACTCGCGTAGGCCGACAGCCATATCCTGTTCTCTGCCATCTGCACGAATACGACCTCAGACGCAGCCGCGATCTTATCCGCGAACTCCTGACGGGGATGGCCGTAATTGTCCTTACCTTCAATGGTAAGCGGGGGCTTGACCTGCTCTATCTGGTCGGCTCGCTTCATCATGCCTTCCAGCTCACTGTCAGTGCTTTTCATTGTTCCCTCTAGGTTGACATTCTCAATCGGATGATCCCACCACATGTGATCGTGATTGATACGATGACAGAGACAGTTACCACCACCCCTTGCACGACGACGGGGCTTGATCTTAAGCCCGTAGGGACAGGGCAGGCCGCAGTGACCACCGCAGCACCAGCGACCGTCAGCGTCATTCCTGGGGCCGAGCGGGACCAGTTCGAACGAGGCCATTACCAGCACTCGTCGTCAAAATACTCAAGTGCAAAATACTCAGACGATCCGTATAGTGCATCCATGTTACGGTGGTACTCCACCAGGAGGGGACCTATAGCCGCGCCCCTTATGGTGTCCTCTTCCGGGACTTCATCGCCCGGCAGCGGGACATTCTCGACGGTCCTGAAGCCCCCGCGCCCTCGCACGACTCGCACGACAGGGAGCCGGGCTGGTACGAGGTCATAATTCTTCATCCGCTCTCCGCTACATCCTCGATAGTTTCGAACTGCATAACCCTATTCCACGGGTAATTATAACGGACACGCGGCTGGCCCTTAGCTCGCTCCACGTTGTCATAGGTAACCGAGAAGCCATTGGCGTCGACCCGCGTAATCCAGCCGAAACCGCCAAGCAGAGTGGTATCAATACGCAGGCGGACGCGCTTGCCTGTCTTGATATTCGACCGCGCCGTCACTTGGCCACCGTCTGGATGCAGTCCGGGCAGGGCCTGTCATCATCCTCGACCGGATTGCGCCGGATCTCGGCGACGCGGACGAACGTCTTGAGCTTGATACCTAGCTCAGTCCCGACGTGCCCACACGAAAAGCGAGTGAGTACCACGTGAATCATCCTCCATTTCCTCGAATATCTCATGAGATATCCGCTGACGTTCTGCCTTCGTATCTGTGTACGCCAGGTACTCTAGCTGGTCATCTTCCAGCTCTGTCGTCTGCTCATGGGTCACGCTACATCACCAGAAGTTCATCTCTTCTATTTTACGCTGCCTCTCCTGCTCGACTAGAACCCAGTTGACATTGTGAGCGGACACCGAATGCCCGCACGTGCAGCTCTGGGGGTACTCACACAGAGCATGCAGCTCATCAGCCAGCAAAGTGTCGGTACGGCGCATGAACCCCGCACGCTTGCAAATGCCGCACATCATAAGACGCCCGACCGCCGCCAAGGTGCCAGGTGATAACCTGCCACGACCAGCATGCTGACCAGGCAGATAGCCGGGATGATCAGCCACAGGCAGATCGCGACGATGAACTCCCAGTGCGTCGAGGTATTCCAGTGCGAATTACGATTGGAATCCATCGCCGGGAGTACCCCGCCGAGCACGAACGAGACCACGCCCGTGATGAACAGGACTAGTACCGTGTACCACGGATGATTCTTCATGATTTCTCCTTCGGACATGCTAGTTTCAGCCGGGCATCTGCCCTCGACCTTAGCTTGCGCGACAGGTTCTGCAGCGCTCTGGACATGGCGAACTCGTACCCCAGGTCGGGGTCGAACACGTCGCCCTGCTCTCTCTTGGACGCGCCGGTCGCACTGATCCTGGTCGTCATAAAGCACTTGTCGTCAGACACTACCAGTATGGAGAGCTGGACGACCGCAGCATTGCGATCGAGTAGCGCTGCCACGTCGATTTCGTCGTACTTCATCTGTCCTCCGGTTGCTCGTTTCCTGTCCTCATCCTGCCACGTGTTCCGCCACAGGGCAAGCGCGTCAGACCTCCCCTTCGCCCCAGCAACTTTGACACGGCCCTAGAGCTTCGTTCCACTGGTCTTCGACACCTGAACCGTGACAGTGCGGGCACGTACGTGTCTCAGACATGGCGTACTGAATCTCATAGTCAGCCAGTGGCTCCGGACCATGAGCGAACGCCACAACCTCATCAGAACCGTCATACACGTTGTTCCGTGACATAGTTACCTTGCCAGAGTTACTAAGCCGATTACCTATCTTCATTCTACGACCAATCCTTCATAGATCTCATTATCCTTTATGAAGTCATCTGCATTTACCGGACCACCCGGCAATGCCGTCATCTTATCCGCTACGTCTGATCCCAGGAGAGAGCTGAGATACCCCGGATTACCCGAGGCATGAACCTGCGGCCCGGTTATGGTGATAGACTCGCGCTCAATGTCGAAACGATCCTTGATCATGCGGCGCAGCCTGTCCATCTCAGCGCTAAGGTTCTGATCGGGATAGCCACCCTGGATCTGCTCAGACATCTGCAGGAACAGGACTCTCTGCGTCTGCATGGTGATCAGCGCGTCCCGGACGGCAATGAGCTGCGGCCTTGTCCTGATCTCGATAGGGATATCGTACAGGCAGGTAGAGTCGAACTTGAAACCGGGGCATTTCTCGCGGAGGAAGCAGTCATTACAGACCCTCATGGACTTAGAGCGGATCTCAAGACGGGGCTCTTCGACCTCGATTGCAGTGCCCGCATCATCCCGCCCGGCGAGCTTGAACACGTTGACGCCCATAACCGGAATCAGGGTGGTTTCCCTATTTTCCGTCGTAGTGGGCACCAACGGCCCGTTCACTCCCGTGACGGGAGGGTTATCAACCGGTTCATTTACTGGTTCCGTGGATTCGGGAAAAAGCACGTCAATAGGATTAGTAACTCCAAACGGATGCAGCAGCTTACGGTTGTTGATATCCTGCACGAAATGTTCCCACGACCAGATAGACAGGCGCTGTATTTCAGCCACAGACTCAGGACCAGTGTCAGCCTCGATAGCGTCAGTGTTGAAGCCCATCTCATGCAGGTACGCACGGTGCCGCAGGCGTGACGCCTCCTTACGTGACTTAGGATAGCGGTGCAGCTTACGACCGTCCCAGACAATAAAATCCCCGTGCATTACAGGACTATTCCAGCTCATGGAGCCGACAGAGTCCCAGGCAATGTCAGCCATCGGCTCCATCCTGGTCATGCCTACACCGTGAAGCAGTACACCAGATGATCTGACCAGGCCGTTGAGCACGGCGGGGAGATTGGGGTCGGATAGATCACCCTGGAGGACTCCAACGCGCGAATAACGTTCTGCCAGCGCCTCAAGTTCTCCGATACCATCTCCGGAGTGCCAGACGGGAAGGAACTTATCTCTTGGTATTGCATCCCAGAAATCTCCTCGCATTGCCAGTATCCACTCACGCCCCAGGATCTGGGCGTCGAACTCAGACACCATCGTCAGGCGCGGAAGATTCTCCAGCGCGAACGCCATGTAGGCCGCTGCCATCTCACGCGCTGAATCCTCGTCAATAACAGAGCCGGGCTTGTTCAGCGTGTGGGTGCCAGAGTCGAGGAACACCTTCTGATACTCAGGGAAGTGATCAGCTACCGGCCACGGGCGGGAGAACTTGATCCTGCGCGTGAGTCCTACATAAGACATTGACACGTGCTCGACGTGGTTGATGTCGAACAGCTTGCGATGACTGCTCACTTCCCCGCCAGCGAAGAAATACTTAAGGCTCATGAGAAATTCGTCCTGTGATCCTGCGATCGCATGTACGCCTCATGAGCTACCTGTTCCTGCAGCTTGTCCCAGTCCTTCGGGCCAGCCTTCGGATGATCGGGTCTCCACTCCGGCCGCGAGTACTGCGGAGACATGAAATGCAGCACCAGGTAGCCAGCATTGAACAGCTCGGCGGCTATCTCAGGATGAGGCTCAACCACCACGTCGACTGCGAATCCTTTCATGCGCAGAGCACTGACCTGACGGACACGCTCTCCGGTCGAACCGTGGATTTCCCGCATGACCGGACTTGTGTACTCGATATACTGATGCTTGTTCATGCCGTTCATGGTCAGGAACCGGTCAAGGTGATCCTTGGACCGTTCAGTCTCAGGTTCACCCGAAATCAGAACCAGATTGAACGAGGCCCTGAGAGCGCTGTAGAGGCTCACGCCTGCCACGATGGGCGCATCACCCTCCAGCTTGCGCAACACGCCCTCAACGACCATCACAGCGGTGCCCAGGGGCATTCAGGACCACCTGGGGTTGTGCGCCTGCGCGGCTCTCCGCAACACGACGTCAGCCGGGTCAATGGCTGAGCCCCAGGTGACGCGCTGCTCATCCTGAAGTGCGTCAACGCCAACCTGAGTCATGGCATGCAGGGACTGGACAGTGCCACTCCTTTTTGCGAGTTGCCATCTAAAATTCGCGTAGTCACCGTAGCCGTGTCCCTGCTCCGAGAACGCCTCGCGACGGCCCAGGTGAATGTCCGTGAACAGGGCGTGAGCCTGAGCGGTCACCAGGTTCAGCATGGCCCCGGAATTATGCCACTGAGCCGACCCCGGCGGACTGGCGTTCAGGTTCGCCAGGTGCTCGGCGTACCGGCTGGATAGCCCCTGTGCGGCCACAGTATCGCCGTGGGCGGCCGAATACCATTCCTGTGGGTAAAGTGACCTGGGATCATCCGGGAGCTTAGGAGGGCGTACAGTCCACTCGCCGGTAGTCAGGTTGTAGGCCGCATACGGGTGCAGGCGGGTGTTGATGTTGTCCCCGGTACCAGGGTTGAGGAAGTACGTGACCTCGTACGACTTGGACCCGAATTTCGTATTGGCTGTCTTGGGCCAGACATCTGCCTTCAGCTTCTCATTGACCTCATGAGCGAAATCAGACTCACTGTAACCAGCCCAGTTAGGATTGCGCTGGAGGAAGCGCGTCCACTGGACACCGAACAGGATGTCGAGGTCACCATTGCCCCTGTCTGCGTCCCACTGGTACGATATGCCAGAACCGGCAACCCAGACAGTCAGCCAGTCATCAAGGTCCATGAGATTCATGGTGACCTTAAGAAAATCCTGCAGCTCACCTACCAGCCGGGAACGTACCTCAGGCTTGACCACATCGCCATCGCCAAACAAATTCGGGTCGAGCATATCAGAGGGCTTGCTAAGATAACCCGATTGTCCCTTGTTCACACTGGTACCGGGGTTGGCAGCAGCGGCTGACTTGAGGTAGTTATAGTCCATTACCATGAACTTATTATCTCATCGCCTTGGCTTGAAACCGTTAGGGACAGCGCCGGGAGGCACAGGCGTACCAGGGTAAGTCTTGCCGGGGTGATCATGCTCCCACTGCAGCTTGGCCTTTACCTGGGCATTCATCTGAGCATCGGCCATCGCACGCCCGGCATTCTGCATGGCACCGACAACCTGCCCGGCAGTCTGCCCGGCAATTGAACCAGACGACAGCTTGTGTGCGGCAGTATGCAGCGCGCCGTAGATCTCGTCACCCGAAGCCTCGCGCTGGGGTATGACGGGTGCACTGATATCCGAGATAAGACCGACCTGCCCGTCCATCATGAGGACAATCATGAATGCGGCCCGGACGGGAATTACCTCGACCTCGGCCTTGGACCCGGGTATACCCGCCTGCTCCGCATTGTCCTGGCCGAGATCTGCGGCCTCGGGTACAGGGGTGCGTGCCTTGGCGGCGCTCTGACTAAGGTCTGCTACTGCCATGATTCTCCTTATAGCTGGTCGAGTGACTGCATGGCCTGGAGGACCCGGCCGCGAAGCATTACGTCGGGTGCCTGGTACAGGTTGGCCGTACACTGGACGGAAAAATTATGGACACTCCGCTTGTACGCCTTGAACTCTCGTTCAGACTCCAGCCGCTTGTCACACACCGCATCGTACAGCGTAAGCAGCTTAGCGTAGTTAAGCTCCAGCTTGGCGATTCTCTTGCGTGATACCCACGGCCATTTCATTTTAAGAACTCCAGTTCCGCGTAGACAGTGTAATTAAACCAGTGATTATGCTTGAGTACCACGACGGGGGGCTGGTAGTCATCCTTCGGCAGGAAGCGCATTTCAAGATTCCCGTTAGTGTACAGCGTGACCTCAGCAGCGTCGTATGTCTTGACAAAGCCACTGCGCATCTGAACGCTCACCTGCATCAGTTATGCCACCCCTTTGCCTTGCCTATCTTACTTTGCCTGATCGAGGCCATAGGGCAGAAGTCACACAAGTAGGTGTTCGGCCGGTCACTCGTCTTGACACTCAGGCCGATCTCCTTCCGGTCCTCCCTGGTATCAATGAACAGACGCTTGTTATCGGCATGCCAGTCACCGCAGTCTGTCGTCCGATTATGTCTGCGCCAACACTGGAACGCATCTTCCTTAAAAGTTGCCTTAATGGAATAGAACTCTGCTCCCAGGCCCTCAGCCTCGCCCGGAGCCTTCATCTGCTGGACAATTTCCTTGGTGATCTGAACACGAAGCTGAGGATTATTCCACTGAGATTCGAGGACGTCGCCCCAGTCGACCACGTGACCGGCATGAAGCTGCAGCAGATAATTACGAGTATCGTCATGTTCAGGCGGTGCGTTAAAGGGGTAAAACGGGATTTCCTGAATAGACTGCTCTGTTCTGCACACAAAGAGCCGAACCCGCTTGTCAGCATCCTCGCCAGCCATACGTCTCCCAGTGTTAGTCCAGTACAGCCATCATATGACTGTTTCCGTGTGTTTGTCCAGCGCGTCAGCTTTTAGGGTCCAGGGTGGCTGCTGCGGCCTTGATGATAGGGATTGACGTTGGTGCGGCATAGACCGGCTGAGCCGTTACCAGGCCGAACGAGACCAGGTATTTGCCAATTGAGGGGTATTTTACCTCAACAAAGCGCGCGAGCGCGGCGTACCCGGCCACGACAGCCGCCGTGACGTACACGGTGACAGAGGCCGAGTTCAGGTGGAAGCCGTACTTGACACCGAGAGACACCAGGAACCCGACCAGGATAGGAACGAACGTCCGGATAATCCAGGTCAACGAGGGAGTCATCATGCCCCCGGGACGCACAGCTCAAGGCCCGCAGGCATAATAGCATTAAGATTACCTGCGTTTAGGTAGATTGATATGTTCATTGGCAGGTTTCCCGAATAATGAGCGATGGTATGCTCCAGGATCTGCGTGACAGTGGTCTTTTGCTTCGCAGCAAGCTGCGCGAGTGATCCTTGGCCCGCCGTTACCCACACCGCCCAGGAAGGGCTCGTGCTCACGGCTGGCTCTCCGAAGAAACTCGCAGTGTAAAGTGTCGCATCTAGTGACCTTCCCTCGTAGGCGTCAGTGAACTGGGTAGCGTCGGCCTGAGGATAGCCGCACGTTGACGGCCCGCAGATATGCTGGCCGATATAGTGCGCGGATATGATCTTATACTTATCACGGGAGATCCCGGCTGAGGTCATCGTGGAGATAATACCGGCGACCCAGCTTGCGCTGCCGTAGAGGTAGACGTTCTTCCCGCCTTTGCCCTTGTAGAACTTCGGTGCATCGGCCGGGACCGAATCGCCCGGCTCGATGTCAAGCCCGTCAGCCCCGAGGTCACCGTCTGGCGTGTAGGCGAACGTCCGGGCATTCCCGTGCGCCTTGGCAAAGGCACGGACGGCGGTCATGTTGGCGAAGGAACCGTTCCAGTACCCGGCGTAGGCAGCCGCACCTGGAATGAATTCCGACACGGTAACATCATCCTGCATGATGAAGGTCTCGGTCTCGGGCAGGAGCGCGGTGTGCGAGGTAATGGGGTTAGGACCGGGACGGCGGACGTCAGCCAGCCACGCCGGGTCATGATGCTGCATCATGTGATCAGACCTCACGAAACAGAGCGTCGGGGTTGAACGTATGCTTGAGGCACACCTTGCCGGTCTCAGGGTCACAGACGCAGGGGACCTCGACGCCATCACGCTCGAACCGGTACGGGACACCGTGGCTGTCCCACAGGACGGCGGTCCTGCCTACAAGAGTCTTCTTGTTCATACCCGTATGGTATCAGAGCTTCTGGTCCGACACAAGGATGCCAGGCTGGGGGGTGTCCACGGCGTAGGGCGAGCGAACCGGGCCGACGCCATCGGGGCACGTCTTGTCAGGTAGCTCCACGATGCCGTACAGCGCGACGGAGAGCTGCTTACGAGACTCCCACGTGGCGGTGTCTACCTGGCCGCCACGGTCCTTGACAACCTGCTTGAACGTGCCATCCGTCATGCCCATGGCGAGATCCGTGTTGGCGCTGCGCGCTGGAGCCTTAGCCATATGATACTTCCTTAGCGTAGCCTTCATCTGTGATCTCCAGCCCGGCTGCCCAGGCAAGTACCTCGATCGTGTGAGCGTTGTCAGCGCCGCCAGACTTCTGGTACGGCCCGACGAACTCCTCATCAGGGTCCTCGATCTCACGCTTGATCTGGTCCCTCGGGTTTTCTTCCATACTTCAGTCTACCACGGGAGGTGGCTGGGCACTACCCCTGGACCTGGTTTTCTTCGCCGTGTCCTTGAAATGCTTCTGGACGATCCAGGCCGTGGCCTGGCCGACCTTCGACCTCATGCCCCTGGAGGTAGCGGCCTCCTGCATCACGCCACGGTGGTACTCGTAGCCCTTGTCCGAGGATATCATCGGCAGGCTGTCCTCCCCCGACTTCCTGGTGGTGGTAGTACGGGATCTGTCGCCAGCGGCGTTCTTGCCGGACCATGGCTTGGTCGTCCCGGCCATGACGTCCTGCATGTGCTTGTCAACGGTCCCGGTCATGCCCGTGGTGGTCTCAGCAGTGTCCGGATGCGTCTCCCCCCAGATATCCCGGTCAAAGTGACCGGTCTTCTGGACGCCAAGCGGATTCTTGACACCCTCGTAATCGCCGTGGATTGCCTTTCCGCCCTTCTCGACATTCTGCGTGGTCTGGTGAACCAGGGCGGTGCCCGAGAAAGGCGCACGGGCAATCTCCGACGCAGCTAGCCGCTCGGGAGTCTTGACCGGGAGGGTGTTAGTGTGCGCGACCGCAGCGAACTGGTCCTTACTCAGGTTATGCAGGTCACCGACCGAACGAGGATTGTCCGGCCACGTCATTCCGGTCGGGCCAGCGGGGGACATGCCAGCAATTGCCGTGGAAGCATTGCGGAAGACCGGATTATCCTCCCCGGTCTTGGTGTGGGTGAAAGAGCCGAACGGCATTCCGACATCCGTTGCGTGTGACACACGCTGGCCCTCGTACATGCCCGTGCTCGCGAGAGATTCCGCGTGGGACTGTCCAAGACTGCGGGCGTGGGTCATCTCATCAGCCTTGGCGTCCGCATGAGTATTACGGATGAACTCAGCCCCCCGGCCTGCCGCGCTGGTACCGGGGATATCATGCGTGATACCAGCATTGCTGCCGCTGTTATCGCCGTCCATCTTGCCCGGGGAAATACCCAGCGCCAGGTGCGCGGCATCCTGGGCACCCTTGCGGTACCAGCCTGCCCCGGCAATACGCTGACCCGGATTGGCCGCGTCAATCATGTCCTTAGTACGCTGAACCTGCTGGCCGCGCTCCGGGTTCTGAGCCGGGTTACTCAGGTCCGGTGGCTTCGCCTTGACTACCTTCGGTGCCTTCTTAGCCACGTCAGCCACCTTCCAGGCTAGGCTGCATCGTGGATTCCAGCGCTGCCTGATCGCTAGTAAAATCAAGTATCGAATGCACCACGGGCTCAGGCGTCATGGCAAGGACCGCGTCGATTCCGGGCACAGTCAAATCATACCCCGTCCGGGGCGGAATCGTGGTATTCGTCAATTGCGCGCGGATAACAGCCTCCGGCGTAGCGGGGTCGGCACAGGTAAGAGCGACCGCCATCATCCGCTGCTCAGCTTCAGAACTCTGGAATGCCTTAATGTACTCAGCACGGTCATTTTCTGACTGGTAATTCCAGGTTCTATCCAGTTGCCCATCCGGTATACGCCATGGACTCATTTACCCGCCACGCCCCCGGTATCAATGCTCTTCATCTTCCTATTATCCCAGATGGCAGCCTCATTCCGGTTGCGCCCCTTCCGGATAGCCTCGCCCGGCCGTTTAACCGTGGCCGACGCGTCAATATAAACGTTGCCCTGATCCTGCCAGGCACCGACATTGACACGCGCACGGTTCCCGGTCGCAGCCCGGATATTATTCGTCGCGGTCAGAGCATGCCCGGCATTAAAGTCCTCTGCCTTGACGGTGGTAGTCGGAATAGGCTGACCCTTGGTGTCCGGTTCAGACCCGACCATGTAGACCTTCTTGCCGGGACTGACCAGCTTGCCCGTGCGAATATTCGCCGTCGCACCGCCGGTAGCCTTGACACGATCGACAAACTGCTGGGCGTTCATATTATCCTGTGCGCTCATTCTGTGTGCTCCCCTGTGATCCTCAGAGCCGACCGGGTAGTGTACGAGCCCCCTTGCCGTTGTGTCATATCCGGGTGAATAGGCCCGGTCGGCTCGACCGCATAGACGTGCGGACCACCACCGCTTCTTGCTACAGCCATCCGTGCATACTGGTGTGCCTCTTCAGGATACTTCGTAATGTAGGCAGAATTGGGAAAGGACGCCTGATGGATCTTCTCGTGCGGTTCCGAAGGATCAATAGTACCTGAGAGTTCACGGTTTGTGCCGTGGTAGAACTGCGCAGGCTGAAGGTTCCGGTTCTGCTCGCCCTTGGCCGCCATCATGGCGTCATACCGGGCACTCACTGAACTCGCCTCCCTATTCTCAGCGGTGCCTTTGTACGGTACGAGCCAGGGCCGTCAAGGTCGTCCCCTTCATACTCCCCTTCAGGATGCACCTGATATACTTTCGGCTCCTTACCACTGGAAAAGGCCCGGTAACCTGCTACCGTTGCCGCGTGCCCTGCATCGCTGCTGAAGAACACATGCTCGTCTCCTGAACCGACTGCATGTGCGCCCTCGACAGTCAGCTTCTGCCCCGGCTCGAAGTCATGCACGGACCCGTGGAAGAACTGGACCGGGTTAAGGACTGCCTGGCTCACGGTGTCCACTCCTCATTGTCGGACCTGGCTACATTACACGACTGGCAGGCGGGCCGGATGTTGTTTCGTATGTACCTGCCGCCCTTGGAGCCAGGAACGATCCGGTCAATGGTGATCATCTCATAGCTGAGGGGGACACTGCAATAGAAGCACGGGACCTTCTCGCCATCACCGCCGAAGCCTGACCCAGGAGACAGGAGCCAGTTCTTGCGGGCAGCCCGGTCATACGAGCTTCCCCGCTTCTCGCCACCGCGTCTCATCGGTATCTCTCCGGAATCAGGCTAGGATCATGCGCAGGCATGCCGAAATTCTCCGGGTTGTCCTGCATACGCGGGGGCAAGGGACCGCCGACAGCCTTAGCCCAGGCGTTGCCCTTCTCAGTCCGGTTATTGGAATGAGAGAGGCCAGGCGTAATTCCCTGTGCCGCACGGAACATCTGGGTAGCCATTCCCTTATGCTGCCAGCGCTCACTGACATCGACTGACTTGATCACGCCTGAATCCCACGACAGGTTCCCCAGCACCTTGCCATTGCGGGTAGACGCCGTAATGTTGTGACGGCCCTCTGACACCGGCCCTTCAACCGGATGACGGCTGACATACGGGCTGCCGTGTGCGTCGTGGCCCGAATACTGGTTAGGCACGTCGGGCTCAAACGTTGTATGCCCGGCCCCCTCATGCTTCAGCTTAAACTGCACGGGGTTCAGGACTCTCTGACTCATGGGATCACCTTACCCCACGAACCTTCAATCCGCCAACCAGGTCACGAGCGAGGTAGGCGGCCTCAGCCGGGTCAACAACCTCGGACGCCGGATTGATGTTCGGTCCCTTGTCAGCACTGAACAGCCCGGTCAGGCCAGGATAAATCAGCTTCTCCGGCGGAATACCCACCGGGACCATGCGCTTGACCAGGAAGAGCCCGGTCAGGGGATCGACCTGGGCACGTCGCTCTGCGGCCAGCCGGGAATCAAGGTTGAACTCACGGGGCCAGTAGTACTGTGTAGGGTCCATCTTGGACCCCTTGTGCACACCCCGCTGGTATCCGCGCTTGTTGATCTCCCCCAGAACCGGCTGACCCAGCTTGTCCTCACGCCTGGAGCCTACATTCCCGTTATCAGACAGGTAGCCATCGGGGTAAGTCGCATCGCCTATCCGGCCACGACCGAATGCTCCGGACCTGGCCGCGTCGAGCGGATCACGATAGGAGATAGCCTCAGCCTTGCCGTATCCCCCACCACCGCCGTTAGCCCCGCCCTGAAAGGACGGCAAGGACGGGTCCGAATTCAGCCACGCGTTTGAGGTAGTGTTCGCTGGCACGGCTTACCAGCTATTGTGTGAATCGCCGTTGTTACCGGTGTCCTCGGCCTGAGGCTGGCGGACGGCGTGCATGGTAGAGCGGGTCTGGGCGGCAATTTCGGGCTGGCCAGCCGACTGCACATCGTGAACATGCCCGCTGGACACTCCGGCGACGTCTGAAGGCGACTCTGCCGACCCATCTTCAAAAGCGTCTGAGCGGCCACCTGAGGGCCAGCCAGAAGCCTCTGGGTCAGCCCTGCGCGCGGCATCTTGCCGAGCATTACGGGAATTAGCCATTGCTGTTCATCCCCTGCTGGAAGCTCGCGACCCGGCCGGGGATATCCACGTTGTCGCTGTTATAATCATCCTTGTCAGCCCGGGTCGAAGTCAGCACACCGGGATGCTTGCGGATTCGTGGTTTCCGGACGTGCTTGATCTCAGACTGCTTACCTAGCATCTTAGCCAGCCCGCCCAACCCAGAAATCGCTCACGCCCGCCTTGGACGGGACGATCTGAACGTTGCGGAGAGTCTGGTTAGCCTCGGCCGCATTGCCCTCGAAGATCCGGGTGAAGATAGGCGCTTTCGGTCCCTGCGCGCCCTCGATCTGCGTGGACTTCTTGATAGAGGTAGTAGAATCGGGACCGTCAGACTTACCGCCACCGCCCATGCCGGGACCGGGAATGGTGTACTTCGAACGCTCACCCGACATATTAACGACCGAATCGACCATGCCGTTATCACCCATAGTCGGGAAGTTACTGATTACCTTATCTGACATATTCTTTTCCTTACACTGAAAGTGACGTGCTCAGCATCGGTCGCTTCTGCTCGTACGTATTCGCTGACATCCCATTACTCGAAGGGACGTATGCTCCCCCGTAAGTCATGCGCTGCGCATCAGCGGAAGAGCTGCCATTACCGGACGGAGCCATCTGCTGGTTAACACCGGACGCCCGATATCCCTGGGGAGTCAAAGACTGCTCTTTACCCTGATCCTGGGACAAGCCAGAAGACTCGGACGGCCCGAATCGTCCCGCGACGAACGAGGCATTGCGAGAGCCGAACGTGGTAGGTCCAGAGTCAGTATCAGCCATGCTTCCAGTGTACCCTGTTTAGAGCTGGGGCATCGTTGCCAGCCTGGTCTGGTCAACCCCGCCGATACCGTTGACTGTTCCCTTTCCCCGGCCAGTCCCCCACATCTGAGTCCTCTGTGAGGTTGCTACTCCTGTCAGACCCGCGTTCACCGAAGTAGGCGCTAGGCCGCTCATCCGGTTTGTCCCGCCTGTCGCGAAACCAGCACGCTTGGTATTTGATGCAACCCCCGTGACACTATGAAGCGCACCAGAACGTCCCGCGCCGAATGCGGCATTACGGGAACCAAAGGTGGTGGCTCCAGCGGGAGCTTGAAAGGGATCAGTCGGGTCCATGCTTTAATTATGACACAATTACCTTCAGGACCAATGCTGTGACGATCGATTTATCTGGCATCTCGATCTCGGCAAAGCCAGGGCGAATCGAAAGATCCAGCCCCCGTGGTCCTACATACCCTCTCGCAACTGCCACCGCCTTTACCGCCTGCCCGATAGCACCGTGACCGACCGCCCTCAGGGTGACGCGCTTTCCGTCGTAAACCGCGTGACTCACAGCCGCCGCCAGATTCGGCACAGAAGTCTTAGCCGATACCCTCAGAATCGATTCCGGTGCGTTATCTTCGATAGCAGGCTCCAGGTCATTATGTCAATGGCCTTAGTCTACCCTGCTTTTTCCTTGACTTGCGTTTCTTAACCGGGACTGTGACGCTGTCCCCCAGGACAAAATCAGCCGGGGGGCTGGACAGGTACGCAACCATCTGCCTTGCATGCAGAAGATCCGTATGCCCGAGCACGCGGTGATTACACCAGGCATGCAGAAGTCCCCGTACCCTCCTCAGCTTGTGATCGTGATCGACCACCAGCCTGACTCCCGGTCGTGGGGGCTCGTGACAGAGCGCGCAAAGCCCTTTTTGCCATTGAAATATTTCCCAGTACTGAGCTGCGGTGATCCCGTGAACACGTATCAGCCTGAGTTCCCAGGCACGCTCTTTACGCTCCTCAGGCGTCATAGCCATCTTACGCGTTAGGAGCCGACGCACCCTCAGACGTCAGGACGACGACGACCTCACCGGCCTGCGAGTAGACGGCCAGCGGCTTACTCGGCAGGCGCAGTTCCTCCTGGAATTCCGTCATCGTGTACGTGATTTCCGTCCGCGTACCGCTGACTATTACCTTATCAGGCATATTTCCTCATTCCTTATATGCAACATTCTAGCAGCCTCCTGCCCGGCAGTTTAAGAGCTACCGGGCAGGAAGCTGGTCCTGGGTTAGCGGTAACTGCGGTAGTAGTCGCGGTTCCAGTACCCGCGCGTCCAGCCGACGATGACATCCGCCCAGTGGTAATACACGTGATCCCACGATGCGGCGCACCGCTGGTACTGCGGGATGTTTTCCCACTGGTAGCCGGTATAGCCGGTGTTGACCCACTCCCACTTGTACCCGGTAACGACGGTGCCGGAACACCCGTCGAAGCTAGGCACGTACCGGACGTACTCCCAGCGGTAGACGGGCTTCGGCGCAACATAGTGATTCCGGTAATCCAGCGTGTACGAGTGATGCGGGACGACCGAAGCGCCCGCCTGCGAGGTCAGCCCGAGACTGAGACCTGCGGCCATCACGAGCGCCCCGAGTCCTGCGAGAATCCGTTTTAGCATATGATTCCTTCCTAGTACTGTTGATCTCCGGGCAGTCTACACGACAAGCGTCATGCGAGTCCAGCGCGATCTGCCTCCTTGAACTCCCTCGGGTACGTCGGCAGGACATTCAGCGCCGCGCCAGGAATTAGGGTGCGCTCTTCAGGGGTCATGGCCATCTAGAGGCTGGCCTCAATCATGCTGTCTCCATCCCCTCAAACGTCATGTACACCCAGTCAGCAAACATCAATAGCTCCTCACGAGTAGCGTTGCTTTTCATCTGATTTGCCATGTAACGCCGCCCTGTCGATTGGGCAGCTCCATATTGATCAGGTATACGTCGCCACGGTCCACAAGGACCGTAGCTTAGTCCTCCGGCCGACCTAGTATCGTCATCTGCTCGTCTGCGAGCGCGGCAACGATCTCCGCCCGCTCCGCCTGCTCCGCTGGGGTGTCACTCTCCGTGCTCGCACCTTGACTCGACTCCGCAGCGGCGATTAGCCGTCCTAGGATCGCACCGTGATGCGACGCCTCCACCCACACAGGGGGATTGAACACCGGCTCCTGGACGATGGCGGACCACGTGTTCGCGGCGGCGACGGCAAGGCCGTGCCTAGACGTTGGCGTCACCCACGCCAAGTTCTGTTGGATTCCTGCGGAGTGGTCGGGTGTCGTTGTCATCGGCCCCACGCCTCGGCTCGCTTGTCAAGAAAGTTGTTGACTTGGTTCCTCATAAACTCGTCTACTGACTTGATTTTGCCCTCTACGGCGGTCAAGTCAACAGCTCCCGGGTACTGGGCATCCAGATCAACGTATACGTAGGTTGGGTCCGCGCGCAGAGGCTCGATCGCAAGCGCCATCTGATGACTCCTTTTCAGTCAACTTCAGCTTAACGTACTCATAGGCTGCGATGTTAAAGTAGCATGCAGCAGCGTGGTCTTCCCCGTCCTCGACACCCTGGAGCCACTGCTCGAAATGCCGGTTGGCAGACTCCTTAAAGCGCTCCATTTCTTCGGCAGAGTCAGCCTTCTGCCAGTTGTTCTTGCCGTACTTCTCCGCGCCCCGGGTCATCAGGGCAGCCCAGCGGTTAAGCATGCCCCGGTAAATCAGCGCGTAGTTGGGCTTGCCCTTCTGAGTGTCCCGGCGCATACCAGAGGGGTAGTCCTGCCGGACACCTGAATCCTTGGTCACGAACTCAACGTCCAAAGTAAATCCCCTCTCTCACTTCCCTGATGGACTCAATGTACCGTCTAGCCCTGGCCACTGTCAAGGCGCGCTCCGGGTCCGGAGCCGGGGACAATTCTGGGGAGGTCCTGGACTCCGAAGTTGAACTTGGGCTGGTCCATCTTGCCCGTATCACTCGTACGCCCATCTCTGCTGTCCCCGTCCTCAATCCAGGCGCAGATTACTGCGGCTGACTGGATAAGTTCCTGCCGGATCTCGGCCCACTCCTTCTCCGCGAATGCCTCGCGGACCTCCTCGTGCAAGATGTCCCGCCAGGTGACAATGCCTGCCTGCATGTGCAGGTCAGTCTTGAGCTTCGCCTCACGTGCCGACCTCGCGTCAGTAGCGTGCGTGGCTGTCCCGTCCGGCCAGTGCCGGACACCCCACTTGCTGTCCTGACGGATTCGCTCTATTAGCACATCACCAAAAATGCTGTCAAGAACCTGAGCACTAAGACGATTCATATTTCCTCCTGTTTGCGATT
>Ga0302179_10000847_pt1 | contig 19288 bp, 17 predicted proteins | sample I_Palsa_E3_1_FD_198788 | JGI IMG/M metagenome (GOLD analysis project Ga0302179, IMG submission 198788) | Peat permafrost microbial communities from Stordalen Mire near Abisko, Sweden - I_Palsa_E3_1 | ecosystem: Environmental > Terrestrial > Soil > Palsa > Peat permafrost | place: Sweden...
GCGCGATCCCGACCGCCGCTTCGAGCTCGAGGTCGCGTTGCGGGCGCGGCATATGCTCCGCCGGCCAGGATCCTGACCGTTTCCCGTTCCCGCGCCCACCGGGTCCGGCCCCGGACAACTGGACAGTATTCCCTGGCGGCGTGGCCACTTGAATCCCATTTTAGAACAACCAATCCTGACTCTGGACCGTCTTTGCTGGTATGTGCCAGTTAGACCCGCACATGCGGATAGGGGCCTGGATGACAAGCGACCACCGGCCGGGCAAGGCCACGGTTTCCCGGCGTGTCCTGCTGGCCGCGGGCGGACTGGTCCTGCTCGGTGAGCTCGCTGCCGGCGAGGGCCGGGGCGTTTCGCCAAGAGATCGCGCCGCCTCGCCGAAGCCGTCGGGCCCGGCCGCTCCATCCAGGCCGGACAGGGCCGCCAGTGCGGACGCCCGCGCCGTGGCCGCCCGGTCGCAGAAAGAGCGCGCGGCGGCCCGCGCATCAGCCAGCCCCGCGCCGCGCGCGGCTCATGGCTCCGGTCCCGGCTATACCCCGACCGCCAGCGGCCAGCCCATGTACTACCTCGACGACGGGCCGATGGTCATCGCGCTCACCATCGACGATGGGCCGAGCCCCATCTACACCCCGCAGATCCTCAGCCTGCTGCGCCGGTACGGGGTCGTCGCCACGTTCTCCATGATCGGTGAGAACGTGGCCGCCTACCCGGCGATCGCCCGCGAGGTGGCCGCTGCGGGTCACCTGATCATCAACCACACCTGGACCCACGCCAACCTCACCGAGCTGGCGCCGGCCGCCATGGCCGACCAGATCAGCCGGGCGAGCGACGCCATCGAGGAAGCGACCCGGGCCACCCCCGTCATGTTCCGCGCTCCGTACGGAGCCTGGTCGCCGGCCGTGCTGGCCCAGTGCCGGCAGATGAGGCTTGCCCCGTTGGACTGGTCGGTCGACCCACGCGACTGGGCCCGCCCCGGCGTCAGCGCCATCACCACCAACATCATGCGGAACACGCGCAGCGGCTCGATCATCCTGGAGCACGACGGCGGCGGCAATCGCGCCCAGACCGTCGCCGCGCTCAGCTATGTGCTGCCCCGCCTGCTCGATAAGGGGTTCCACTTCCGTACCGCCTAGCCTCTCCGCCCGTAGCCGTCGCGATCTGGGCGGGACTGGCTACACTCACCTCAGACGCGGGCTGTAGCGCAGCTTGGAAGCGCACTGGCTTTGGGTGCCAGGGGTCGCGGGTTCAAATCCCGCCAGCCCGACCGTTCTAACCGGCAGCCGCCTGCTCGGGCCGGCAGCCGCCTGCTCAGGCCGGCAGCCTGACCGCTAGCCGGCCACACTGACCGCCCCCGTATGTCAGGCTTTCTCCATGGACCAGCCTGCCTTCATGGACAACGACCGGTTGCTGGATTCTCTCGCGTCCGACTACGGCCTGCTGTGCGACGCCGCGTCGTCCGGTGCCCCCGAAGCGCCCGTGCCGAGCTGCCCGGGATGGACGATGACCGATCTGGTGCGGCACGTGGCCGAGGTCTACCTGCACAAGGTCACGGCCATCCGGCTGGGGGAGTGGCCCGACCCGTGGCCCCCGGACCTCTCCGCCGAGCAGCCGCTGACCCTCCTGGACCGCACCTACGAGGGAGCTGACCGCCGAGTTCGCCAGCCGCGATCCGGCGGCTCCCGCGCCCACCTGGTACGAGCCCCAGCAGGACGTCGCCTTCTGGATCCGGCGGATGGCCCAGGAAACGGTCATCCACCGGATCGACGCCGAGCTGGCCGCCGGCCGCCCGCTCAGCCCGGTACCGGACGATGTCGCCGTCGACGGGATCGACGAGGTGCTGAAGCGGTTCCTGGCCTACGGCTCGGTGACCTGGCCGGAAGAGTTCGCCGAGGTGGCGGGCGAGCGCCTGGAGTCCGGCTCAGGCCAGGACACGGTCGCGGTGGCCGCGGGAAGCGGCACCTGGACGGTACGCCCGCGGCCGGACGGGGTCGAGGCCGCGGACGGGTCCAGCGGTGACGTGCACGCGACGGTCACGGCTGCCCCGCCCGCGATGCTGACCTGGCTGTGGGGCCGGGCCGGCGACGAAGTGATCACGGTGTCCGGGGACCCCGCCTGGGCCGCTTACCTGCGCCGCCTGCTCGCAGCCATGACCGGGTAGACGGTAGTTCAGTGGACCGGCCGCCCGGCCGCTCGCTGCCGGGCCGACGGCTCCCGCCACGACGGGACCGACGTGCGCAGCAGGAACTCCGCGTACGTATCCGGAGCAGCGCCTGGCTCCGGCGCGTATCGGTCGTAGGAGAGGCTGTAGGACATTAGCCGCCGCTGCGCTTCGTTGCATTCGGAGATGATCTCGCTGATTCGGTGCAGCAGGTTCATGACTCCAGCCTCGCCCGCCGGACTCCCGACCGATAGTGGCAGTAGTGACATATAGGGATGACATCCTGCCAACCATCCCCTCATACTTGTTTCATGCTCAAGAATGTGGCTGTCGTGGCGCTGGACCGCATCGAGGCCTTCGAGCTCGGCGTGGTGTGCGAGGTGTTCGGCATCGACCGATCCGACGACGGGCTGCCCACCTATGACTTCGCGGTCGCCGCGGGCGAGCCGGGCCCGATCCGCTGCAACGCCGGCTTCACCATCGAGACCCCGTACGGCCTGGACCGGCTGGAGGAGGCCGACCTGGTCGCGGTGCCGGCGGTCAGCGACCGGCGGCTGGGGCAGGCCGAGCTGATCTCCGGCTTCTCCCCGCCGCGGAACCAGCCGGCCGGCGGTCTGCCGGCCAGCCTGCGCCGTGGCCCCGCCGATGGCGGCCAGCTGCCGGGCGACCTGCTGGCCGCCCTGCGCCGCGCCGCGGACCGGGGCGCGTGGGTGCTGAGCGTCTGCAGCGGCGTGTTCGTTCTCGGCGAGGCCGGGCTGCTGGAGGGGCGCCGGTGCACCACACACTGGCGGCACACCGCCGAGCTGGCCCGCCGTTACCCCAGCGCCAAGGTCGATCCCGGCGTGCTCTACGTGGACGAGCAGCCGGTGATCACCTCCGCGGGCACGGCGGCCGGGATCGACGCCTGCCTGCATCTGGTCCGCAAGGAGCAGGGCTCACGGGTGGCCAACGGGATCGCGCGCCGGATGGTGGTTCCGCCGCACCGCGACGGCGGGCAGGCCCAGTACATCGACCGCCCGCTCGCCGAGACATCCGGCGGCAGCCTCGGCGGCGTGCTCGACTGGATGGCGCTCAACCTCGGCCGGCCGCTGAGCGTCGGCGACCTGGCCGGCCGCGCGCACATGTCGCCCCGCACGTTCGCGCGGCGCTTCACCCAGGAAACCGGGACCACGCCGCTGCGCTGGCTGACTTCTCAGCGCATCCTGCTGGCCCAGCAGCTGCTAGAGGAGACGGACGAGACGGTGGACGCCATCGCCGAGCAGGTGGGCTTCGGCAACGCGGCTACGCTCCGCCACCATTTTCGGGCCTGCCGCGACACCACGCCCGATTCCTACCGCCGCCTTTTCCGCGGCCCGGCGCGGCGCGGCCGGCCGGTTCTCGCCGACGCGCCGGTCCCCGCCGCCTAGCGTCCCCGATTTTCATACTAAACAGGCCTGGTGCACCTGGTCCCGCCCTGCGGACCTGCACCGGGCCGGCGCCCGGCTGGCCCCGGGGCCCCCGGCGGGCCGCCCGGGCCCCACGCGGCCGGTAGGATAAACCGCCATAGCCGCGGCGGTTGCCGTGAGTGATGATCTGAGTTCCCGCGTTCCCGGTCGCATCCAGGCGGCAGGCGGTGGAGGGAACCAATGCAGGGGACACAAGGAGTGACGCCGACGTGAAGACAGACGTCGAGGAACTAAGCCCGACTCGCGTGAAACTCAGCGTAGAGGTGCCGTTCGACGAGCTGAAGCCCAGCATCGACAAGGCCTACCGCGAGGTCGCCCGGCAGGTCCGCATCCCGGGCTTCCGCCCGGGCCGCGTGCCGCCGCGGATCATCGACCAGCGGGTCGGCCGGGCGCCGGTGCTGGAGCAGGCCGTCAACGACGCCATTCCCGAGCTGTACGGGAAGGCGGTCGAGCAGCAGGAGCTGTTCGCCCTCGGCCGCCCCGAGGTGGAGATCACCAGCCTGGACGACGGCAAGGAGCTCGCCTTCACCGCCGAGTTCGATATCCGGCCCAAGTTCGACCTGCCCGACCTGAGCAGCATCTCGGTCACCATCGACAACGCCACGGTGACGCCGGACGACGTTGAGGAGTACCTCAGCAACCTGCGCGAGCGGTTCGCGTCGCTGAAGGGCGTGCAGCGACCCGCCGAGAGCGGCGACTACGTCTCCATCGACCTGTCCGCCACGGTTGACGGTGAGCCGGTGGAGGACGCTCAGGCGAGTGGCCTGTCCTACGAAGTCGGCAGCGGGTCGATGCTGGAGGGCCTCGACGACGCCGTGACCGGGATGTCGCAGGGTGATTCGAAGACCTTCAGCACCGAGCTGGCCGGCGGCGAGCGGGCCGGTGACGAGGCCGAGGTGACCGTTACCGCGCACAGCGTCAAGGTCAAGGAACTGCCTGACTTCGACGACGACTTCGCCCAGCTGGCCAGCGAGTTCGACACGATCGGCGAGCTGCGGGCCGACACCCGCAGGCGGCTCGAGGCGATGCGCCAGCAGCAGCAGGCCATCCAGGCCCGGGACCGCGCCCTGGAGACGCTGCTCGACCAGGTGGACATTCCGCTGCCGGACAGCATCGTGGCGGAGGAGGCGCACCGCCTCGAGCACTCCATGCATGACCAGATCGAGCGGGCTGGCGCTGACTGGGGCACCTACCTGCAGATGGTCGGCAAGTCCCAGGAGGAGTTCAGCGCCGACCTGCACGACCAGGCCCGCCGCAGCGTCAAGACCGGCCTGGTGCTCGACCAGGTGGCCAAGCAGGAAGACCTGGGCGTCAACGACGCCGAGCTGTCCTACTTCGTCGCCCAGCAGGCCGAGCAGATGGGGGTCGACCCGCAGCTGCTCGCGCGCCAGATCGCCGAGGGCGGCCAGATCGGCGCCGCCGTGGCCGAGGTGCTGCGCGGCAAGGCCATGGCGCTGCTGGCCAGCAGGGTGCAGATCAAGGACGAGGCGGGCCACGAGCTCGACTACAACACGCTGCTCGGCATCGACGACGAGGGCGGCGAGGACGCTAGCGAGGCCGAAGCCGCCGGCGAGGAGGCCGAGGAGGCCGGGGCCCAGGCCGACGCGGCCGATGCGGCGCTGGCCGGCGACGACGCCGAAGCGGACGAGGACGCGGACGCCGACGAGGACGCGGACGGGGGCCAGGACGCCCAGGCCTAGTCCCTGCGCCGACAGCGAAAACCGCGCTTCGGAGGCCTGCAGCGGTTAGCTCCCGAGCTATCGTCCAGATCAGAGACATCAGCTGCTTGCGCGGCTAGTCAAACGAGGAGAACGCAGTGACCACGGATTCCCCAGTGGACGTGCCGTCCATCGTGAGGGCGGCCATGCCCGATGGTGCCGTCCAGCCGTTCGGCGACCAGCTGTTCCAGCGGCTGCTGCGGCACCGGATCGTCTTCCTCGGTCAGCAGGTCGATGACGACCTCGCGAACCGGATCTGCGCCGAGCTGGTGCTGCTGGCCGCCGAGGACCCCAGGCGCGACATCAGCCTGTACATCAACTCGCCGGGCGGCTCGGTCAGCGCCGGCCTGGCCATCTACGACGTGATGCAGTACGTGCCGAACGACGTCGCCACCTACGTGATGGGCATGGCCGCGTCGATGGCCCAGGTGCTGCTCTGCGCGGGCACGGCGGGCAAGCGGTTCGCCATGCCGCACTCCCAGATCCTGATGCACCAGCCGTCCGGGGGCCTCGGTGGCACCGCGACCGACATCCGGATTCAGGCCGAGCAGATGCTGTACATCAAGCGGACGATGGCGGAGCGCATCGCGTTCCACACCGGCCAGACGTTCGAGCAGATCGAGCTCGACTTCGACCGCGACCGCTGGTTCACCGCCGACGAGGCCAAGGACTATGGCTTCGTCGACCGGGTGGTCCGCAGCGCCACCGAGGTGCCCTCGGCGGGGCCGGTCTCATGAACGCAGATTACGGAACGAAGGAGCGAGGAGTGAGCGAACTCAGCGCCGGAGGCTTCCGGCCGGCGGAGGCCAGGTACGTCCTGCCGTCCTTCGTGGAGCGGACGTCGTACGGGGTCAAGGAGATGAACCCGTACAACAAGCTCTTCGAGGAGCGGATCATCTTCCTCGGTGTCCAGATCGACGACGCCTCGGCCAACGACGTCATGGCCCAGCTGCTGACGCTGGAGGCGATCGACCCGGACCGGGACATCACGATCTACATCAACTCGCCGGGCGGGTCGATGACGTCGATGATGGCCATCTACGACACGATGCAGTTCATCCAGCCTGACATCCAGATGTGCTGCATCGGGCAGGCCGCCTCCGCGGCCGCCATCCTGCTGGCCGCCGGGACCAAGGGCAAGCGGATGGCCCTGCCGAATTCGCGTATCCTGATTCACCAGCCCGCCACCCAGGGCGGCGGCTATGAGCAGGTCAGCGACCTGGAGATCCAGGCCCGCGAGATCATGCGGATGCGCTCGGCGATGGAGGTCATCCTGGCCCGGCACACCGGCCAGGAGGAGGAGTCCATCCGCCGCGACATCGAGCGTGACAAGTTCCTTACCGCCGAGGAAGCCAAGGAATACGGCATCGTCGACGAGGTTCTCACCATGCTCAAGCGCGGCCAGACCGTCTCCGGGGTACTGTCGTCCTAACCGGAGATTTGCCTCTTCCCCGGCATACCCCGGAAGCGGTTTGATGGTTGTGTCTTAGGTTCCCCGGGACCTGAGGCGGTAACGTCGAAAGCCGGAGCGCACGATGGCCTGGCGGGACATGCCCGCTGGGGCAGGCCGCGACCTGCCCCAGCGGCCCCCATGTAAAGGAGTAACTGGGTGGCACGCATCGGTGACGGTGGCGACCTGCTGAAATGCTCGTTTTGCGGGAAGAGCCAGAAGCAAGTCAAGAAGCTCATCGCCGGCCCTGGCGTGTACATCTGCGATGAATGCATCGATCTCTGCAACGAGATCATCGAGGAGGAGCTGGCCGAGCCGTCCGAGGTCAAGTGGGACAGCCTGCCCAAGCCGCGGGAGATCTACGAGTTCCTCGACGCCTACGTGATCGGCCAGGACATGGCCAAGAAGGCACTGTCGGTGGCCGTGTACAACCACTACAAGCGCGTCCAGTCCGGCGGCGAGCGCCCCGGCGACGACGGAGTGGAACTGGCCAAGTCAAACATCCTGCTGCTCGGCCCGACCGGCTCCGGCAAGACGCTGCTGGCCCAGACCCTGGCCCGGCTGCTCAACGTGCCGTTCGCGATCGCCGACGCCACCGCGCTCACCGAGGCCGGCTACGTCGGCGAGGACGTCGAGAACATCCTGCTCAAGCTCATCCAGGCCGCTGACTATGACGTCAAGAAGGCCGAGACCGGGATCATCTACATCGACGAGATCGACAAGATCGCCCGCAAGAGCGAGAACCCGTCGATCACCCGGGACGTTTCCGGTGAGGGCGTGCAGCAGGCCCTGCTGAAGATCCTGGAGGGCACCACCGCGTCGGTGCCGCCGCAGGGTGGCCGCAAGCACCCGCACCAGGAGTTCATCCAGATCGACACGACGAACGTGCTGTTCATCTGCGGTGGCGCGTTCGCCGGGCTGGAAAAGATCATCGAGCAGCGGTCCGGTCACAACGGCATCGGCTTCAACGCGGTGCTGCGGGCCCGCAAGGCGGACAACGAGGTTGACGCCTTCGCCGAGGTCATGCCCGAGGACCTGCTGAAGTTCGGGATGATCCCGGAGTTCGTCGGCCGTCTCCCGGTCATCACCAGCGTGCACAACCTCGACCGCGAGGCGCTGATCTCGATCCTGACCGAGCCGCGCAACGCGCTGGTCAAGCAGTACAAGCGGCTGTTCGAGCTGGACGGCGTGGACCTGGAGTTCACCCCGGACGCGCTGGAGGCCATCGCGGACCAGGCCAACCTGCGGGGCACCGGGGCGCGCGGCCTGCGCGCGATCCTGGAAGAAGTCCTGATGTCGGTGATGTACGAGGTGCCGAGCCGCAAAGACGTCGAGCGCGTCGTCATCACGCGCGAGGCCGTCCTCGAGCACGTCAACCCCACCCTCGTCCCCCGCGGTGTCAGCAACCGCCGCACCCCCCGCGAGAAGTCTGCGTAATTCGGGGGGGCGACCCCCCGAACCCCCCGCGACGCCCCGATGGTGGTTCTCGCCGACAACACCGCCGCTCACCGGGCCTGAAGGCCCGGTTCGCTGGGCGGCCGGGCCTGCGGCCCGTCGGTCGGTAGCCCGCGGTGGTGGCCGAAAGCACCGGCCACTCACCCGAGCCTTCGGCCCGGGATCGCTGGACCGGTGGGCGCCTCGCCGTAAACTGCTGCGGTGCTCGCCGATAGCACCGGCCACTCACCTGAGCCTTCGGCCCGGGATCGCTGGGCCGGTAACGATCGCCTCGCCTTAGCCTGCCGTGGTCACGGTCAGACTGCGCCTTCAATAGACTCGGTCTTCGTGACTGGTGCTATTGAGCTTTCTCCGCAGTACTCTCCCGGCGAGGTGGAGGGGCCGCGCTACCAGTTCTGGGAGAAGGCGGGTTACTTCACCGCCGAACTGGAGCGGGACGCCCCCACGTTCTCGATCGTGATCCCGCCCCCGAACGTGACGGGCGTACTGCACATCGGCCACGCGCTCGACCACACCATCATCGACGCCATCGTCCGGCGCCGCCGCATGCAGGGCTACACCGCGCTTTGGCTGCCTGGGATGGACCACGCGGGCATCGCCACCCAGAACGTCGTCGAGCGCGAGCTGGCCAAGGAGGGACTGAGCCGGCACGACCTGGGCCGCGAGGCGTTCGTCAAGCGAGTCTGGGAGTGGAAGGCGACCTCCGGCGGGAAGATCCTGGCCCAGATGCGCCGCCTCGGCGACAGCGTGGACTGGACCCGCGAGCGGTTCACCATGGACCAGGGCCTGTCCCGCGCCGTACAGACCATCTTCAAGCGGCTCTTCGACGACGGCCTTATCTACCGCGCCGAGCGGATCATCAACTGGTGCCCGCGCTGCCTGACCGCGCTGTCCGACATCGAGGTGGACCACAGCGAGGACGAGGGCGAGCTGGTCTCGATCCGCTACGGCAGTGTTAGCCCGGGGGGACGCCCCCCCCACACCCCCCCGCAGGGGGATGCGGACTCGATCGTGGTCGCCACCACCCGCGCCGAGACGATGCTGGGCGACACCGCGGTGGCCGTGCACCCCGATGACGACCGGTACCGGCACCTGGTCGGCCGCGAGGTGGAGCTGCCGCTGACCGGCCGGCGGATCCCGGTGATCGCCGATGAGCACGTCGACCCGGCGTTCGGCACCGGCGCGGTGAAGGTCACCCCGGCGCACGATCCGAACGACTTCGAGATCGGCCGGCGGCACGGCCTGCCCCGCCTGACCGTGCTGGACGAGCGCGGCGTGGTCACGGCGCACGGCCCGTTCGAGGGGCTGGACCGCTTCGAGGCCCGCCCGGCCGTAGTCGCGGCGCTGCGCGAGCAGGGCCGGATCGTGGCCGAGGTCCGGCCGTACCTGCACGCGGTGGGGCACTGCCAGCGTTGCGGCACGACGGTCGAACCGCGGCTGTCCCTGCAGTGGTTCGTCCGGGTCGGCCCGCTGGCCCGTGCGGCGGGCGACGCGGTGCGGGACGGCCGCACCCGGCTGCATCCGCCGGAGATGGCGGCCCGCTACTTCAGCTGGGTCGACGACATGCACGACTGGTGCATCAGCCGGCAGCTGTGGTGGGGCCACCGGATCCCGGTCTGGTACGGCCCGGACGATGAGGTGCGCTGCGTCGGGCCCGACGAGGAGCCGCCTACGGGAGAGGGCTGGCGGCAGGACCCCGACGTGCTGGACACCTGGTTCTCCTCGGCCCTGTGGCCGTTCTCCACCCTCGGCTGGCCGGACGACACGCCCGACCTGCGCGCCTTCTATCCGACCAGCGTGCTCGTCACCGGCTACGACATCCTGTTCTTCTGGGTCGCCCGGATGATGATGTTCGGCGTGTACGCGATGTCGGACCGGGATCCCGGCGACGCCGTCCCGTTCCGTGACGTCGCGCTGCACGGCCTGGTCCGCGACGCAACCGGCAAGAAGATGTCCAAGTCGCGCGGCAACGCGGTGGACCCGATCGACTGGATCGACCGTTTCGGTGCGGATGCCACCCGGTTCACCCTGGCCCGGGGGGCCAACCCGGGCAGCGACATCCCGGTCAGCGACGAGTGGGCGGCTGGCTCGCGCAACTTCTGCAACAAGCTGTGGAACGCGGCACGGTTCGCGCTTGGTAACGGGGCGCGGGTGCCGCGGGTGCTGCCGGACGCCGCGGCGCTGTCCGTACCCGACCGTTGGATCCTGTCCCGGCTGTCCGCCGTGGCCGCCGAGGTGGACGCGGACTTCGAGCGGTTCGAGTTCGCCAGGGTGTGCGAGACGCTCTACCACTTCGCCTGGGACGAGTTCTGCGACTGGTACCTCGAACTGGCCAAGATCCCGCTGGGCAGTGCCCCGGATGGGCCCGGCTCGGCCGCCGCCGGGACCGCGCGCGACGTGCTCGGGTTCGTGCTCGACCACTTGCTGAAGCTGCTGCACCCGGTGATGCCATTCCTTACCGATGAACTTTGGACGGCCTTGACGGGCGAGGAATCGGTGATGGTGGCCCCGTGGCCGCGGCTGTCCATCGCCGACCCTGCCGCCGAGGCGGAGATGGCATCGGTCATGCGGCTGGTGACCGAGGTCCGCCGGTTCCGGTCCGATCAGGGCCTGCGCCCCGGCCAGCGGGTCGCCGCCCGCCTGGCCGGGATCGAGGCGACCCCGCTGGCCGGCCAGGAGGAGCAGATCCGTTTCCTGCTCCGGCTGAGCCGGCCGGAGGGCGACTTCTCCCCGACGGCCGCCATCGGGGCCGAGGGGGTCACCGTCGAACTCGACACGGCCGGGGTGATCGACGTCGCGGCTGAGCGGCGCCGGATGGAGAAGGATCTCGCTGCGGCGCGCAAGGAAGCCGAGCAGGCCCGCACCAAGCTGGGCAACGCCGGGTTCACGGCCAAGGCGCCGCCCGCGGTGGTGGACTCCACCCGTCAGCGCCTGGCCGCCGCCGAGCAGGACATAGCCCGCATCACCGACCGCCTGGCCCTGATGCCTGCGGCTGGGTGATGTCGTAGCGACAGTTTGTTGCGAATGCCTGATTTGCGCGCCACTATGTAATCGGAGGCGGCCGGAGAGCGACGGGCCTGCAGATCGGAGATCGCCGTGGCGGAGACCGCAGCGCGGGCCCAGATCGCCGTAAGGATCCGTACGCGTTTTAGCCCCAATCGCTTCGCATGGCCTTTCCCTTCTGCCAGAACAACGACTTTCCTAATATGCCCTCAGTGGGTGGTTTGCTACACCTGGCACCAATCGTCCGTTTTATAACGATTCGATCGTAAAGAGTACTAGACGACGTATTCGGCAAACTCTTCCGGCAGGCTGCGGACCGCATGAGATCGACTGGCACGCTCAGCTGGCGCCGCCCCCTGACCGGGGCATCGCTCCGGCACTGGCCCCTGTGGTCGCTGTACGTAATCGCCGTGGTCGCGGCGGCGGCCGTGGCCCTGGCCACCGCGGTGGTGCACACCCACTGGCGGCTGTCCCAGCTCGGTGTCTTCGTCCTGCTGCTGGCCAGCGCGGCGGCCATGGTCGAGGCGACCAGGGACGTCAAGCTGCCGCGTGACACGCTGACACGCTGACCCGCGACCTGCAGGAGGTCTGGTACCTGTCCATCGCGGTGCTGCTGCCGCCGATCTACGCGCTGCTGGCCCCGATACCGCTGACGATCACGAAACAGTGGCGGGTCCGGCGCAACCTCGCCCACCGTCGCGTGTTCAGCCTCGCGGCCAACGGCCTGGCTTACGGCGCGGCCTCGTTCGAGTTCCACAGCGGATTCCGGCCGCTGCTCGCCGGCCTTCCGGCCGGCGCCGCGCACAGCGCCGGGCTGCTGGCCGCCGTCATCGCCGCTGGTGTCACCGGCTGGGCGATGGCCATCTGGCTGGTCGTGGGCGCGGTCAAGCTAACCGTGCCCACCGTCGGGTTCCGGGCCCTGCTTTTCACCCGCGAGGCGGTCACTACCGACACCGTGGTGACCTGTCTGGCCTCGCTCATCGCCTTCGCCCTGTCGTTCAGCCTCGCGGTTCTGATCGTCGCCGTGCCCGTCGTGCTGATGCAGAAGCGATTCCTCATGCATTCCCAGCTCCTGGCGGAGGCGCGCACCGATGCCAAGACCGGCCTGCTGAACGCGACGACCTGGCACCGCGAATCCGTCACCGAACTGTCGCGCGCCCAGGGCAACCGGCCGCCGATCTCCCTGGCCATCGTCGACATCGACCACTTCAAGCTGGTCAACGACACGCACGGTCATCTGGCCGGCGACCGGGTGCTGCGGGTCGTGGCCGACCGGTTCAGGGCCCAGTTGCGCGAGGGCGACCTGATCGGCCGGTTCGGCGGCGAGGAGTTCGCGATCCTGCTGCCGCGCACCACTGGCCCCGAGGCCGGCCGGGTGGCCGACCGGCTGCGCGGGCACATCGCCGACGCGCCGATCGCGGTCAGCGACGGCCGGGACGAACCCATCCTGGTCAGCATCACCGTCTCGGTGGGCGTGGCCGAGCGGGCCAGCGCCCGCCAGGACCTGGACGAGCTGCTGGCCGCGGCGGACGCGGCCTTGTACCAGGCCAAGGACAACGGCCTTGTACCAGGCCAAGGACAACGGCCGGAACCAGATCCACGTTCGTGGCCGCGAGCTGGCCGGGACTGAGGTTCCGTCGCCGCGGGGGCCAGGCTCAGCGGCCGCCGCTCCCCAGTAGCCTGGAAGCGTGACCGACGACGCCGCCCTGCGCGAGACTGAGCGGGAGATCCTCAGCCGCCGCCCCGAATCGTCGATCGAGCCTGCCCTCGACCGGATTGCCACCCTGGTCGATCTGCTCGGCGATCCACAGCAAGCCTTCCCCGTGATCCATATCACCGGGACCAACGGCAAGACGTCCATGGCGCGCATGATCGACGCGCTGCTGCGGGAGCGGGGCCTGCGCACCGGCCGGTTCACCAGCCCGCACCTGACCTCGATGCGGGAGCGGATCTGCATCGACGGCCAGCCGCTGGACCCGGAGCGCTTCGTCGCCCTGTACCAGGAGATCCAGCCGTACATCCAGCTCACCGACGAGCGCCACGGCGTGCCGCTGTCGTTCTTCGAGGTGCTGACCGGGATGGCCTTCGCGGCGTTCGCCGACGCCCCCGTCGACGTCGCGGTGGTGGAGGTCGGGCTCGGCGGCACCTGGGACGCGACCAACGTCGCGGATGGCACGGTCGCCGTGGTCGGTCCGGTCGCCATCGACCACACCCAGTATCTGGGCGACACGGTCGAGGAGATCGCCGCGGAGAAGGCGGGGATCATCAAGCCGGGCGCGCTCGCGGTGCTGGCCCAGCAGTCGCTGCCCGCGGCCGAGGTGCTGCTGCGCCGCGTTTCGGAGGTCGGCGCGACCGTGGCCCGGGAGGGCATCGAGTTCGGCGTCCTGGAGCGGGAGATCGCGCTCGGCGGCCAGCTGCTCACGCTGCGCGGGCTGAACGGCACCTACCCCGGGGTCTTCCTGCCGCTGTTCGGCGTGCATCAGGCGGGCAACGCCGCCTGCGCGCTGGCCGCGGCGGAGGGATTCGGCGGCGCCGCGGAGGATGGCCCCAGCGGGCCGGAGGGCCGCGGTCCGCTGGATGCGGAGCTGGTCCGGCGGGCGTTCGCCGGCCTGCGCTCCCCGGGACGGCTCGAGGTGCTGCGGCGCAGCCCCACCGTGATCGTCGACGCGGCGCACAACCCGGCCGGCATGGCGGCCACCGCGGCCGCGGTGACCGAAGGGTTCAGCTTCAGCCGGCTCGTCGGCGTGCTGGCGGTCAGCGCGGACAAGGACGTGGCCGGGATCCTCGACGAGCTCGAGCCGGTGCTGTCCGACCTTGTGGTCACGCGCAACTCGTCCGACCGCTCGATGCCGGCCGAGGAGCTCGCCGAGCTGGCCCGGGACGTCTTCGAGGCGGACCGCGTCCAGGTCGCGGCGCGGATGGACGACGCCATCGAGCTGGCCGTCGGCCTGGCCGACGAGACGCCCGACACGGACCTGCCCGGCGGCGGGGGAGTGCTCGTCACCGGCTCGGTCATCACGGCCGGGGACGCCCGGCAGCTGCTCCGCCCGCAGGCCGGGACCGGCGACGCGCCGGCGCCGGGCCCCGCTGCCGGCCGGCACTCGTTCACGGCGGCCGATCTGTCATGACGAGCCCCGCTCCCGGCACGGCCACCCAGTCCACCCAGTCCGCCCAGTCTCGAAGGCCGATCCTGCGGCGGCTGTGCGCCAGCGTCCTGGTGTTCGAGGCCATCGTGCTGATCCTGGCCGTGCCGGTGGCCATCACGATCGAGCACCTGCGGCACGGGGTGGCCGGCGGCGTGGGCGGCGGCCTGGCCCTTGCCGCGGTCATCCTCGCGGGGCTGGTCGGCCGGGGCCGGTGGGCCCTGATCGCCGGCAGCATCCTGCAGGTTCTGATCATCGTCGCCGGCGTCGAGGTACCCGTGCTGTACGTCCTCGGCGTGATCTTCGCCGGCTTCTGGTTCGGCGGGATCTGGATGGCGAACCGGATAGAGCTGCCCGGTACGGGCTAGCCTAGGAGCCGTCGCCTAAAGTAGCTAGAGGTGATCGGCCAGTGACGAACGGACCGGAAGGCCCGGAAAGCAGGCACGGCCCTGTATCGCTGCCGACGGCGCCGCCGCCGTCGCCCTGGCCGGTGCCGTTGGCCTGTGGGAATTCGCGTACGCCGGGTCGGTGGCGATCATGATGACGGCGAATTAATCGCTCGCCGGGCGTGCCGGGGCCGTGCCCCGGGCCGTTCGCCCGGGTAAGCTTCGAGCCGCGGGTTATCTCCTCGATCTGCTCGCGACAACCAGCCAGTTGCCCTGCGAGAAGGAGCGGCGTTGCCGGAACGTACTCTTGTCCTCATAAAGCCCGATGGCGTCCGCCGTGGTCTCATCGGAGCGGTCATCTCCCGGATCGAGCGTAAGGGCCTGAGCATCGTCGCGATGGAGCTGAGGACGCTGGATCGGGAGACGGCGACCAGTCACTACGCCGAGCACGAGGGCAAGCCGTTCTTCGAGCCGGTGCTCAGCTTCATCACCTCCGGGCCGCTCGTGGCCCTGGTGGCGGAGGGGCCCCGGGCCGTGGCAGCCTTCCGCGGACTGGCCGGGGCGACCGACCCGGTGCAGGCCACTCCGGGCACCATCCGCGGGGACCATGCGTTGGAGGTAGGGGAGAACGTCGTGCATGGTTCCGATTCAGCTGAGTCGGCCCAGCGGGAAATGAAGATCTTTTTCCCCGAGCTCGCTTAAGAACTTCTGCCAGCACGCGGCCCGGGCGGCGTGACTTTAGGAATTTGTTCACAAATTGCTTCACCCGGCCCACGAGGCTCCGAAGCGCCCGATCGGGAAGGTTGCCGTCCCCCATGAGTAACGCGATGGCTTTCCTCGGCCGCGACATGGCGGTCGATCTCGGCACGGCCAACACGCTGGTGTATGTGCGCGGGCGGGGCATCGTGCTCAACGAGCCCTCCGTGGTTGCGCTCAACACGAACACCGGGCAGATCGTCGCGGTCGGCATCGAGGCCAAACGGATGATCGGCCGGACCCCGGGCAACATCGTCGCCATCCGGCCGCTCAAGGACGGCGTCATCGCCGACTTCGACGTCACCGAGCGCATGCTCCGCTACTTCATCCAGAAGGTGCACAGACGCCGGCATATGGCCAAGCCGCGGATCGTGGTGGCCGTCCCCAGCGGCATCACCGGGGTGGAGCAGAGCGCGGTCAAGGAGGCCGGTCACCAGGCCGGCGCGCGCCGGGTCTACATCATCGAGGAGCCAATGGCGGCGGCGATCGGCGCCGGGCTCCCCGTCAACGAGCCGACCGGCAACATGGTGGTGGACATCGGCGGCGGGACGACCGAGGTGGCGGTGATCTCCCTCGGCGGCATCGTCACCTCGCAGTCCATCCGCATTGGCGGGGACGAGCTGGACGACGCGATCATCAGCTTCGGCAAGAAGGAGTACTCGCTGATGCTCGGCGAGCGCACTGCCGAGGAAATCAAGATGGCGCTCGGGTCGGCCTTTCCCGGCGCCGACGAGCCGCACGCCGAGATCCGCGGCCGGGACCTCGTCAGCGGCCTGCCGAAGACGATCGTGATTTCCGCATCGGAGGTCCGGCGGGCCATCGAGGAACCGCTTAACCTGGTCATCGATGCGGTGAAGACGACGCTGGACAAGTGCCCGCCCGAGCTTGCGGGTGACGTGATGGACCGGGGCATTGCCCTGACCGGCGGCGGGGCCCTGCTATGCGGGCTCGATCAGCGGATCCGCGAGGAGACGGGCATGCCCGTCCATGTGGCCGACAACCCGCTGGATTCGGTGGTCCTCGGGACCGGGAAGTGCGTTGAGGACTTCGACACGCTGCGCCAGGTCCTGGTGCCCGAGACCCGCCGCTGATGCAAGGGACCGCCGCGTAACGGCGGTGCCCTACGAGGAGTCGCATTGCACGACAGCCGGCGAGTGCGCCTGGTCCTCGCTGCTGCGCTGATCGCCGCGGTGGCGCTCATCACCGTGGACTTCCGGGACGGCGGCTCGTCCCCGCTCCGGCGCATCGGCGCCAGCGTCTTCGGGCCCGCCGAGCGGGTCACCAGCGATGTCACCAGCCCGGTCTCCTCGCTCTTCGACTGGGTCACCGGCGGCCCGTCGTCCGACAGCAGGATCGCGGCCCTGCAGGCGGCCAACGCCCGGCTGCGGGCCGAGCTGAGCGCCGAGCAGCTCAGCCGGGCCGATGAGGCCCAGCTGTCGTCGCTGCTGCAGCTGGCCGGGCGCGGTGGCTACAAGATCGTCGCGGCCAGCGTCATCGCAGCGGGGCAGGACTACGCGAACTCGGTCACCCTCGACGTGGGCACCCGGGACGGCGTGCACGCCCAGGAGACAGTGCTCAACGGTGACGGCCTGGTCGGGACCGTGACCCAGGTCAGCCGGGACACCTCCACCGTGCTCCTGACCACGGACGCGTCCGCGGTGGTGGGCGCCCGGATGGCGGGCACCGACCAGATCGGCTCCGTCAGCGGGACCGGCGAGTCGCTGTCCGGCCCGTACCTGCTCCGGCTCCGGCTCTTCAACGCGAACGCGGCGGTGCATGTCGGCGAGCCGCTGGTCACCTTTGGCTCGGTGCAGGACCAGCCGTACGTGCCAGGGGTGCCGATCGGCCAGGTCAGCCAGGTACAGGGCAACGCAGGCTCGCTCACCCAGACGGCGCTGGTCAAGCCGTACGTGAACTTCACCTCGCTCGGTGTCGTCGGAGTGGTGATCGCCGCCCCCGCCCGGGACCCACACGACTCGGTGCTGCCCGCCGCCCCGAAGCCCGCCCCCACCGTCACGGTGACGGTCACGCCGTCCTCCTCTCCTGCGCCGTCGTCGCCCGTGCCGGGCGCGTGACATGCGCCGGTTCCTGATCTCCTTCGCGGTCATCGCGGTGGCGCTGCTCGCCCAGCTCACCTTCATCAACCGGCTCGCCCTGCCCGGCGGGGCGGGACCGGACCTCGTGCTGCTCGCCGTGGTGGCGCTGTCGCTGACCGGCGGCCCGCTGGCCGGCCTGCTGACCGGGTTCGTGGCCGGGCTGGCGCTGGACATCGCGCCGCCCGCGAGCCACACGATCGGGCAGTACGCGCTGGTGTTCTGCCTGGTCGGCTACGGCTGCGGCCGGCTGGCCGAGCTCGGTGACGCCTCCCCCAGCCTGTACGTGGCCATCTCCGCGGCGGCCGTCGCCGTCGGCGCGGCGCTGCACGCCGTGCTCGGCGTCATGCTGAGCGACCCGGAGGTCACCTGGGCCGCCGTGCGGCATGTGCTGCCGCCGTCGCTGATCTACGACGTGATCCTGAGCCCGTTCGTGCTGTACGCCGTGGTCCGGCTCAACGGCTGGACCGGCCGGTCCGCGGCCGAGGAGAGTTCGGCCGCCGCGAGTGCGTCGGCCGCCCGGCCCGTCAACGTGGCCGCCCAGCCAGTAGCGGCCGGGGCGGTCCGCCAGGCCAGCTCCTCAGGGACGCCCAAGCTGAACCTCGGTGACCGGCGCGGCGGCGGCTCCGCCGTCCGTCCCCCGGCCCGGCGTTCCGCCCAGCAGGAACCGAAGCTCAACTTCAGCGGCGCGGGCAAGACGGCCGGGGCGGCCAGGCCGAAGACGCCGAAGACGCCGAAGGTGCACTTCGGCAGCGGCGGGCGGCGCGATGGCGTAGCCGCCCGGGCGGCCCGGCCGAAGACGCCGAAGGTGCACTTCGGCAGCGGCGGGCGCGATGGCGGAGCGGCCCGGGGCGCCGGCGCGGCGGCCCGGGCCGCGGCCCCGCGGTTCCGGCGGCGCAGCATCACCGGCACGGTCGGCACCGGGGGTGCGCTGAGCCGCGCTACGCCACGGCGGCGCACCTTCGCGAGCCCGAAGACCTTCAGCCGTCGCGGCCAGCCCGGCAGTTCGCTGGGCGCGGGCACCTTCGGCCGCCGCCGTTCGTTCGGCAGGCGTCCGTCCCTCGGCGGGAGCTCGCTCGGCCAGGGCTCGTTCGGGCGCCGCTCGGCGCCACGGCTGCGCATGCGCCGCGGCACGCTGAGCGCCCGCCTGCGGCGGCTGCTGCCGCACCGGAACAGGGCTGACAGGTACAGGGGCAGGGGAGGGTATCGGTGATTTCGGCGTCCCGGCGGCGCATGGTGGTGCTGTACGTGGTGGTGGCCTCGCTGCTGATCACCCTGGGCGGCCGGCTCTGGTACATCCAGGTGATGAACGGCACCAGCTATGTGAAGCTGGCGTCGTCCAATCAGACCCGGAACACCATCGTCCCGGCCGTGCGCGGCCAGATCCTGGACGACGTCGGCAACGCCCTGGTGACGAACCGCACCTCGCTGGTGGTCTCCGTCGACATGATGACGCTGTCCCAGCGGCCGGACGGCGGCACCTCCGTGCTGCGCGGCCTGGCGCCCATGCTGGGTATGTCCTACCAGGTCCTGCTGGACAAGGTGCGGCTGTGCGGCCCCAAGGTCAAGCAGCCGTGCTGGGCGGGCTCCCCGTACCAGCCGATTCCGGTGGACCAGAACGTGCCCGACCAGGTCGCGCTGCAGATCATGGAGGAGCAGAGCAAGTTTCCCGGGGTCACGGCGC
>Ga0302179_10000849_pt1 | contig 19279 bp, 17 predicted proteins | sample I_Palsa_E3_1_FD_198788 | JGI IMG/M metagenome (GOLD analysis project Ga0302179, IMG submission 198788) | Peat permafrost microbial communities from Stordalen Mire near Abisko, Sweden - I_Palsa_E3_1 | ecosystem: Environmental > Terrestrial > Soil > Palsa > Peat permafrost | place: Sweden...
CCGGCCTGCCCGATCGGGTAGCTGTTACAGCGCCCGGCGCGGGAGACCATAAGCACTATCAGATTGGCCTGCCCGGGCCTGGGCACGGCAGGCTACTCGCGACCGCATGGCTGCCGACGGCAGTGGGAGATGAGCATTAATGACTGTGACCCTGGACCGGAACGTTGAGGAGTTCCTCGGCGTTCCACGTCAGCTGTTTATCGACGGGCGCTGGGCCGACGCGGCGTCGGGCCGGACGTTCGAGACTCCTAACCCGGCGACGGGCGAGATCCTCGCCCGGGTAGCCGAAGGGGAAGCCGAGGACATCAACCGGGCCGTGAAGGCCGCACGCAGAGCGTTCGAGGCAGGCCCGTGGAGCAGGATGACCCCGTCCGAGCGCGGTCGCATCATCTGGCGGATCGGCGATCTCATCCTCGAGCACCTGGACGAGTTGGCCCAGCTCGAATCGCTGGACAACGGCAAGCCCTACGCCGTGGCCCGCGCCGCCGACGTGCCGCTGGCCGCCGACATGTTCCACTACATGGCCGGTTGGGCCACCAAGATCGAGGGCAACTCGATCAACATCTCGGTGCCCTACATGCCAGGCGCCAACTTCCACTCCTACACGCTGCGCGAGCCGGTCGGCGTGGTCGGGCAGATCGTCCCGTGGAACTTCCCGCTACTGATGGCCGCGTGGAAGGTCGCCCCGGCACTGGCCACGGGCAACACCGTGGTACTCAAGCCCGCCGAGCAGACCCCGCTGACCGCGCTCAGGCTCGCCGAGCTTATCGCCGAGGCCGGTATCCCCGACGGAGTGGTGAACGTGGTACCCGGCTTCGGCGAGACCGCCGGGGCGGCGCTCGCTTCGCACCACGACGTCGACAAGATCGCGTTCACCGGCTCCACCGAAGTAGGCAAGCTGATCGCCAACGCGGCGACAGGGAACCTTAAGAAGGTGAGCCTGGAACTCGGCGGCAAGAGCCCCAACATTGTCTTCGATGACGCCGACTCCGCTGCGATCGCGGGCGCCGCCAGCGCGATCTTCTTCAACCACGGGCAGTGCTGCGTCGCCGGATCGCGCCTGTACGTCCAGCAAGGCAGCTTCGACGAGGTGGTTAACGGCGTCGCCGAGATCGCGAAGTCCATCAAGGTCGGCCCGGGACTTGAGCAAGACACTGAGATGGGCCCGCTCGTCTCCGATGAGCAGCTGCGCCGGGTGACCGGCCTTGTCCAGTCCGGGATGGCCGAAGGCGCCAAGGCCGTGGCCGGCGGCGGCGGGCGGCACGGCAATCGCGGCTACTTCGTCGAGCCGACCGTGCTCACCAATACGCACCCGGAGATGACGGTCGTGCGTGAGGAGATCTTCGGGCCGGTGGTGGTCGCTGCCCCGTTCAGCGACCTGGACGAGGTCGCCGCCGTCGCCAACGACAGCCCCTACGGTCTCGGCGCGGGCATCTGGACCAAGGACATCTCCAAGGCGCACGCACTGGCCAAGAAGCTCAGAGCCGGCAGCGTCTACGTCAACTGCTACAACGTGTTCGACGCAGCGCTGCCGTTCGGCGGATACAAGCAGTCCGGCTGGGGGCGCGAGATGGGTCACGAGGTACTCGAAAACTACACCGAGGTCAAGGCCGTCACCACCTTGCTCTAACACGACCCCCTCAGGAACCTGTCCGGAGAACAGGGCTCAGGCGGCCCTGAGCCCTGTTCTCCGGTAGTGAATTTCCCGGCAAGGGAACGAGAGGCAACACCATGGCAGAAAGCCAGCAGCCGCAGGGCCCTGAGGCGCAGGTTTCCGAGGCGCAGATCGCGGTGCACTGGCGCGAGGAGGAGTACTACCCGCCGCCGCCGAAGTTCGTCGGGCAGGCCAACGCCAAGGATCCGGCCATCTTCGAGCGGTTCACCGAGGACAAATTTCCCGGCTGTTTCAAGGAGTACGCAGACCTGCTGACCTGGGACGAGCCATGGCACACGACGCTGGACTCCAGCAACCCGCCGTTCTGGAAGTGGTTTGTCGGCGGCAAGCTGAATGCGTCGTATAACTGCGTGGACCGGCACGCGCAGGCAAGCCCGGACAAGACCGCGATCATCTTCGTGCCGGAGCTCGAGTCCGACGATCACGTCACGATCAGCTACTCCGAACTGCTCCGCCAAGTGAACGAGTTCGCCGTGGTGCTGCACGACTCGCTCGGCCTGAAGACCGGCGACCGGGTGACCCTGCACATGCCGATGGTGCCGGAACTGGCCGTCACCATGCTCGCCTGCGCGCGGCTCGGCGTCATTCATTCGGAGGTTTTCGGCGGGTTCAGCGGCACCGCGTGCGGTCACCGGATCGCCGACTCCGGCAGCCGTGTCCTGATCACGATGGACGGCTACTACCGGGCAGGCCAGCTTTCCGACCACAAGGTCAAGGCCGATGAGGCGATCGAGGCGGCCCGCCAGGAGGGCCAGGAGGTCGACAAGGTGCTTGTCTGGCGGCGCCGGGCCGGGCAGTACGCCTCGCAGGCCCCCATGGTCGACGGCAGGGATGTCTTCGTCGACGAGCTGCTCGGCGGGCATTCTGGTCAGACCGTCGAGCCGGTGTCAATGCCGGCCGAGGCACCGCTGTTCCTGATGTACACCAGCGGCACGACCGGACGGCCCAAGGGTTGCGTGCACAGCACCGGCGGATACATGGCGTACGTGGCCGGGACGTCGAAGTATTACCAGGACATTCACCCGGACGACGTCTACTGGTGCATGGCCGACATCGGCTGGATCACCGGCCATTCCTACATTGTCTACGGCCCGCTGGCGCTGGGCACGACGACGGTGATCTATGAAGGCGTCCCCAACTATCCCGACGGCGGGCGGCCGTGGCGGATTGCCGAGGAGCTTAGGGTGAACATCTTCCACACCTCGCCCACGGCGATCCGGATGCTGCGCAAGGTAGGGCCGGAGGAACCGAAGAAGTACGGCTACCACTTCAAGCACATGACCACGGTGGGCGAGCCGATCGAGCCGGAAGTCTGGCGCTGGTATCACTCGGAGGTCGGCAAAGGCGAGGCGGCCATCGTCGACACCTGGTGGCAGACCGAGAACGGGGGCTTCCTCGGCAGCACGCTGCCCGCGTTGCAGCCGATGAAGCCCGGCAGCTGCGGGCCGGGCGTGCTCGGCATCTACCCGGTGATCTACGACGAGAACGGCAACGAGATACCGGACGGCAAGGCGGGCAACATCTGCATCCGCAACCCGTGGCCGGGCATCTTCCAGGGCGTCTGGGGCCAGCCGGAGCGGTTCGTCGCCACCTACTACCGGAAGTACAACAAGGACCCGGACAACAAGGACTGGCGCGACTGGCCGTACTTCGCCGGTGACGGCGCGGTCCGGGCGGCCGACGGGTACTTCCGGATCCTCGGCCGCGTGGACGACGTGATCAACGTGGCCGGGCACCGGCTCGGCACCAAGGAGATCGAGTCGGCGGCCCTGACCGTGCCGGAGGTCGCCGAGGCGGCCGCGGTGCCGGTGATCGACGACATCCGGGGCCGCGTGGTAGAGGTGTATGTCTCGCTCAAGCCCGGTTACGAGCCGGGCCGGGAGATGGAGGCCAAGGTCAGCAAGGCGATCGAGACCCAGATCGGCAAGATCGCGCGGCCGAAGAACGTATGGATCGTGCCGGACATGCCGAAGACCAGGTCGGGCAAGATCATGCGCCGGGTGATCGCGTCGATCTCCAACTTCGCAGACGTCGGGGATGTCACCACCCTGTCCAACCCCGAGATCGTCGACGACATCCGGCACTACGTGCAGAGCGAGAAGGTCGCCAGGGACGACGTGCCGCGCGACCTGACCGAGGCCGAGTTCGAGGAGATCAAGAAATTCGGCGACGAGTAGGTCGACTCAGCGCCGCAGGAGGCAATCGTGGAGTTCGAGGTGATCATCGAGATCCCCAAAGGCCAGCGCAACAAGTACGAGATGGACCATAAGACGGGACGGATCCGCCTGGACCGGATGTTGTTCACCTCTACCCGGTATCCGGCCGACTATGGCTTCATCGAGCACACGCTCGCCGACGACGGCGATCCGCTCGACGCGCTTGTCCTGCTCGACGAGCCGACCTTTCCCGGTTGCCTGGTCTCCTGCCGGGCGATCGGGATGTTCCGGATGCGGGACGAGATGGGCAACGACGACAAGGTCTTGTGCGTGCCCGCGACGGATCCGAGGATGGCCCATCTGCGCGACATCGACGACGTCCCGGAGTTCGACCGCCTGGAGATCCACCATTTCTTCGAGGTTTACAAGGCGCTGGAGCCCGGCAAGAAAGTGGAGACGGCGACCTGGGTGAACCAGGCGGCCGCCTGGAGCGAGATCGAGGCATGCAGGGAGCGCGCTCGCAGCACCGGTGATCTGGGCGGCTGAGCGGAAACGGCATGCGAGTACTGATGATCGCCCCGCCAGGCGCGGGCAAGGGGACTCAGGGCGCACTTATCGCCGCACGCTTCGGCATACCCCATATCGCGACCGGTGAGCTGCTGCGTGATCACGTAGCGCGGCAGACCATTCTCGGCCAGGCCGTTCAGGAATATCTCGACCGCGGCGAACTCGCACCTGACCAGATCGTCCTTGACATGCTGCGGGAGGAGATGGTCGCCGCGAAAGCGGCCGGAGTCGGGTTTGTGCTGGACGGAATCCCACGAAACATGGTACAAGCTCGCGCGGTCTACCTGATCGGCCGCGAACTCGGAATGACCGCGAATGTGGCGCTGCACCTGCAGGCCGACGATGCGGAACTCATGCATCGATTGCTCGCGCGAGCCGCGCTCGAGCATCGCTCGGACGACACCAGGGAAATCATTGCCCAGCGCCTTAATCTCTACCATGAAGTGACATCTCCCATTCTTGCGTGGTACCGCGAGCGCGGAATCCTGGTTTCGGTAGATGCGATGCGTTCCGCGAATCAGGTCGGGCGTGAAATCCTGACCGCCCTGGAAGCGATGCGTCCGCTCGTCGACCACGTGCCCGAGCAGGTCCGGATCGCCGTGGACCTCACTAGCCTGGGGGACGCGTTCGGCGCCACCCGGGCCGGCACTTAGCCATAGACGACGGCGGAGGTCCTGGCCACCAGATGCGGTCGCCGATGGTGATGAGCGCGGCGGGCACGAGGACGGCATCCGGGAGGCTGAGGTGTCCCGCACCAGCGCTTACCGACGCTGGCCGCACAAGGACCTGTTCTTCATCGACCTGGTCCTGGAACTCGCCAGGGACCCGGCCCCCGGGACCGTCACCGGCGAGCTGGACCTGATCCGGCGCATCATCGCCTGGCGGCTAGACCGGCTGGCGACCCGCAGACGCGCCGCGCCCTTGTCATCGACAGCCGGCGCCTGAACGAGAGGCAGGCCACGCACCGCCCGGACAGACTCGCAACGGACAGGGCAGCAAAAGAATGACAAATTCCGATTTCCGGCTATCTTTTTGAAGAGCCCCTCGGTACGGATAGCTGGCGTCGCAATGGTGCATGCTCCGCATTAACTGATAACTAGAACGGGCCGGTCGGTAAGATACGTGACTTTATGCGCCATGCTGCCCAGAATAAAACTGGTAAGGTCGTTGCGACCGCGTGAGCTCAGCCTTTCGATATCCTGCTGATGATCTCGCTTAGGATCTCGCCAGTCCCGCAGGTGCCGGCAGGGACGAAAGCGGTGATACGACAGGACCTTTGTCACTACCTGCCGAACGGCCCGCCTGCGAGCCTGCTCCTATAAGGTCCTGCCCTTTAGGGGTAAAGGATGAAGAACGCGGAAGGACCGGAACTGATGTCAGCAGGCAGCACGAATGGCGCGCCCCGGATCGTCGTGGGAGTCGATGGTTCTCCGACATCGCGAGCGGCGCTGCGCTGGGCCGTCAGGCAGGCCAAGCTCACCGACGGCACCGTCGACGCCGTCATCGCCTGGGAGATTCCGATGGTGCTGCAGAGTTATGGCTGGGCACCCATCTACGTGGAAGAGGAAGGCGACTTCAAAGCAGACGCCAGGAAGACGCTCGACGCGGTGATCAGCGAGGAAGTCGGGCAGGCTGACAGCCAGCGGGTGCAGAGCTTGGCCGTCAACGGGCATCCGGCGCAGGCGCTGATCGACGCCGCGGACGGTGCGGACCTGCTCGTGGTCGGCAGTCGCGGTCACGGCAGCTTCGCCGAGGCCCTAATCGGCTCGGTCAGCCAGCATTGCGTGCATCACGCGCCCTGCCCGGTGCTGATCGTCCGCGGCGAACCAGATCGGTAATCACACGCGGCGTCCGCGCCGGTCTGGACGCCCGCGCCAGCGGGGTCCGGGTACCCCTGCTGGCTACGAGTTGGCCGAACCATTCACATGCTGCGCATGCGGTGGAATTTGCGAATGTCATCCTTGCCCGCGAGCAGGGCCACGCCCACGCCCAATGCCACGACGCCGAGCGCCGTTGCCACGATATGCTTCATTGTCCGAGCCTTCCTATGTCTGCCAGGCAGAGCCTTCCCCGCCCAGATCCTGAGTGTGCGATCTGAGTCCAGACCGCTCATGTTCATTTCCCAGGCTGGCTCCCGGCTTCAGCCGGTTATAGGGTCGAAGGCCGGCCCGGCCACGGACTGAAGTCCCGGTTCTGGAGTTTGGCGCCCGGCTCAGGCCAAGGGCCTGTAGATAACGGACATCAGGCAAGACGTTGCGCCTTCACTTGATGTGCGGGCCGCTACCCCGGTGGCAGGAGTAGCCGGTGGATGCTGTCGGTGAACCAGTGCTGGAAGTGGTCTTGGCTCCACCCGCAATCGCGGGTCAGCCTGCGGAACACGACTGGGTCCATCAGGAGCCAGATCGTGTCAACGGCGTCTTCGTGGCGAAGACCGGTTCTCAGCCGCGCGCGCTCGATGATGCCCGTCACGATCCGGGCGGCGGTGGTGGCACGTTGCGCGTCGAGCCGGCGCGCGAGAGCCGCGATCTCTTGGTCCGTGCTCGCTGCTTCGTCCACCACCGCCAGCAGGCCCGCGACGCGGTCGGCAACGATGCGGACGGCGGACGGCCATCCTTATCTACAGCTCTTAAGGGCGCCAGCCCCGCATCCGCCCCGCATCCGCCCCGCATCCGGCGGTCGGCGGTGGCCGTTCAGACGCGCGGCAGCAGTCACACCTGGCACACTGGCTTATTTGTTCGATTCCTGTCACTTATTAGGCGATTTGATTGTAGTAGTGAGACGAATTCGCTATTATGTTTGATGACAGGCATGGGCAGGATCAAGGTCATTTCTCCGGAACGGGCGGTGGTGCGTGACCTCAGGACCGGTTTCCCCGGACCCCGGGCGGGACGAGGACCCCGCCCGGGACGCTGGCGAGCCCGGCGGGTCCCCGTCCGGCGGGTCTGGGCGCGGTCCCCATGACACCCCGGGCGAGTTCCCCGGCGGCTGGCGAGAGGTGCCCAGTTCTGGTGAGGACTGGCTGACCGAGGAGCAATGGGTGGCGTGGCTGTCCTCGATCGAGCCCGGGGAGCCGCCGGCCGAGGATCCCGAGGACGATCCGGGCCCCGATGATCCTGCGCGGCCGGGTGCCGCCGGGCCACGGTCCCGTCCCGCCAAGGAGATCCGCGCCGTGAAGGGGTCCCGCCGTGGTCCGGGGCAGCCTGGCTCGGCGCGGCGGGTCCCGGGTGGGTCGCCCGGCCCGGTCGGCGCGTTCGGCACCGGCCAGCTGCTGGATACCGCGCCGGGCGGGGCGGTGGTGTTCGGCCAGGCTGAGCACGCGGCCGGGGAGGATGGCCGGTTCGCCGGGGCCTCTGATGATGAGCTGACCGGGATCATCTGCGGGCTGGACCGGACCGAGGCCGCCGCGTGCGCGCTCAAACATGCCGCGGTGGCCGAGCTGATCCGCCGCAACCCCGACGATGGGTGCGCGCTGGAGGGCCCGGCGCAGATGCCCGGCAGCTACGACGAGTTCGCCGAGACCGAGCTGGCCGCCGCGCTGGCCGAGACCCGCTGTGCCGCCGCCGGGATGCTCGACCTGGCCCATGACCTGGAAACCAGGCTGCCCGGGACCAAGGCGGCGTTCGGGTCCGGGGTGCTGCGCCTGTCCAAGGTGGAGATCATCGCCCGGGCCACCGCGCACCTGGACCCGGCCGAGGCCCGGGCGGCCGAGACGCTGGTGCTGGACCGGGCCGGGCGGCTGACCCCGGGCGGGCTGGCGGCCGCGATCAAGCGCGCGGCGATCCAGGTCGCCCCGGACAAGGCGGCCGAGCGGCGGGAGAAAGCAGAGCGGAACGCCCGGGTGCAGCGGTGGATGGAGGACTCCGGCAACGCCGCGCTGATGGGCCGCGAGCTGCCCCCCGCCGACGTCCTGGCCGCGGACCAGCGCATCACCTGGTGGGCCAGGCAGCTGAAGAAGGCGGGCCTGGACGGGGACATGGACCAGCTCCGGGCCCTGGCCTACATGGACATCATGCTCGGCCGGGACTCCCGGCCCGCCGTGCCCGCCGGGCCGGACGCAGCCCGGCACCCCGCCAACCCCGAGCCCGCCGGGCCGGACGCAGCCCAGGACCCCGCCAACCCCGAGCCCGCCGGCGCGGACGGCGGCCCCGGCGGCTCGGACCGCGGCCCCGGCGGCACGGACGGCCCGGGCGGCGGGCCGGACGGTGACGGGCCGCACGGGCCGGCAGACGGCGGGTCAGGGCCGGCTGCTCCGGCCGGGCCGGGTCTGCCGCCGGCGGCGGGCGTGCTGCCGGCCGGGTTCGCCGGCCGCCTGCACCTGACCATCCCCCTGGCCACCCTGCTGAACCTGGCCCAACGGCCCGGCGAGATCGCCGGCCTGGGCCCCATCGACCCCGCCCTGGCCCGCGACCTCGCCACGTCCGCCGCCGCCAACCCCAAGAGCACCTACTGCGTCACCGTCACCGACCAGCAGGGCCACGCCATCGGCCACGGCTGCGCCAGACCCGAACCCAAGAACCACACCCGCACCGGCCACGGCCCGCCCGGCGACCACGGGCCGCCCGGCGGACCCGGCACCGGTCTGCGGCCACGGCCCGCCCGGCGGACCCGGCACCGGTCTGCGGCCCGGGTTCACCTTCACCGCCTCCGGTGATGACGGGCCGCCCGGCGGCTACGGGGCCTGGCGGCTATCCACCGGGGTGCCCGGGCGGCCGGACCTGCTGATCGCGCTCGACCCGATCGCCATCGACACGTGTGATCACCGGTTCGAGGCCCGCGGTCATGACCCGGGGGTCAAGCTCCGGCACCTGTCCGAGATCCGGCACGCCACCTGCACCGGGCCGACTTGCCGCAGGCCTGCCCAGCAGTGCGACTTCGAGCATAATGTCCCGTACGAGGCGGGAGGCCGAACGTGCCTGTGTAATGCCGGACCCAAGTGCCGCCATGAGCATCGGCTCAAACAGGACCGCCGCTGGAAAGTCGAGCAGGTCACCCCGGGAACCTTCCGGTGGACGGCCCCGTCGGGCCGCCAGTACACCACAGAGCCGACGCGCTACCCCATCTAGCCGCGCGCAGAACGACACCGCCCGCGCCTATCGCGCCTGTCGCGGTTCTCTAGTTCGACTCTCTTTCCGCGAGCCCGGCCCCGACAGCATCGGCGATCAGGTCAGACAGGTTCATCGCGATGCTTCCGCTCGGAGCCAGTCGCGGGTTGAAGATGGTGATCTCCAGGCCGCGGGCCTTATCGCTGGAGAGCAGGCCGCCGAGGATCTCCGCGGCTTCCCGCCAGGACAGGCCGTCAGGGTGGCGGTAGTCTACGGCCGGCATCACCGCGTCATCAAGGACATCGACATCGAGGTGCACCCAGAATCCGTCGAGGCCGGGCTTGGTCACTGCAGCCGTCGCCGTGTCCAGGGCGTGACTCGTCCCCTGAGCCCTTACCTCGGACAGGTCCATGACGGTGATCGCGGTGCTGCGGATGTGCTCGGCGCCGAAGTGATCGTTGTCATCAAGGACCCGGTAGCCCACTAGCGCGACATCCTCGTCCCGCACCAGCGGCTTGAGTCCGTCCAGGTCGGTGAGCGCATCGGGACCGCGCCCGGTGGCCACTGCCAGGTCCAGGGAGGCGACCTCGCCGTTCGGTTCGTCGGCCGGATGCTGGAAGTCGGCATGGCCGTCCAGGAAGACCAGGCCGTACCGCCCCCGGCGCCGCAGGGCCAGCAGTGATCCGAGCATGATGCTGCAGTCACCGCCGAGCAGGACCGGGAAGCGGCCGCTGTCCAGAGCGCCTTCCACGGCCTCGGCGGTGTCCCGTGCGACGGCGGCGATGCCGCGCGGATTGAGGACGCCAGCCTTCTGGTCACGGACGCTTGAATAGGGCGGTATCTCGATTCGCACCGCGTCGGGCGAGCCAAGGCGCTCGTGTAGGCCCGCTTCACGCAGTGCGTCCGGCGCCAGCTCAAGTCCGCTCGGGCGAAGCCCGAGCGGCGACGGCACCTCGATGACCAGAGGATTCACGATTGCCTCCCTTACCAGTGCGCGTCCGGATTCAAGCTGGTAACAATAACGATCCGCAAGACATTATAAACGTGCCCGGCGGCAGCATATGGTTTACCGGGTTGGCGGAAATCGGGAAGATCAGCCCTGACGGCACCATGAAGCTCTGGCATGAGATCAGCATCGGTTCTGCGGCGGGGTTGCCTGATGCGCTCGCGGTGGGCCCGGACGGAGAGGTCTGGTACACCGACGACGGTGGCTATATCTGTCATATAAGCCCCATCGATAATTTCGGGTGTTACGCCATACATCCGAGCACGAAAGACATCTGGATGCGCGGAATTGCGATGGGTGCGGATGGGGCGCTCTGGTTTACCGAGGACAACCTCACCAGCATCGCCGATACGCAGAATGCTGTTGGTCGGCTAACCACCACCGGTAACTACAGCCAGTGGCTGCTACCGCCGGACTCGGGTCCCACCCGGATCGCTCCTGGCCCTGACGGGGCTCTGTGGTTCACTGAGCGCGGCGGGCAGCGGATCGGGCGCATAACAAGCAGCGGCGTCATTACGCAATTCTCGCTGCCCCGCGGGGTGTATCCGTTCGATATTGTCTCCGGTCCCGATAGGGCTCTGTGGTTTACCACCGATACCCAGGTTGGCCGCATCACGACTGCTGGACGCATCACCCTATGGCCGATACCAGGCGCCCAGCAGTTCGGGGGAATCGCGGTGGCGCCCGACGGGAGCCTGTGGCTCGCGGACGGTGTGGCTAGCGCCCTGCGGCACTTCGTCCCGCCGTTGCGCATCCAGCATCGCCGTTGAGCGCTTTAGGGCCCGCTTGCTCGCGGGAACACCACCAGGTCGAGCGGCCGCCGACCGTGCCGTGTTTCATCTCGGCGCCACAGCGCGGGCAGGTGCCGCCGGGGTGCCGGGCCGCGATGACGTCGCCGGTGTGCACGCCCCCTTTGGCGATGGCAGACCGCAGGGCGGATTCCAGCGCGCGGTAGAGACGGTCGGCGTCCTTGCGCTGGAGGCTGGCCGTCCGGGCGGCGGGCGAGATCTTCGCCTTCCACAGCACCTCATCGGCCAGCAAGTTCCCGACGCCGGCGATCTTGGATTGGTCAAGCAGGCGGGCCTTGACCGCGATCGACCCCTTGGTTATCAGGTCGCGGAACTCCGCGGGCGTGACCCCCGCGGCGTCCGGGCCGAGCGCGTCGATGTCGGGGTTCAGCCGGACACGCCCCAGCCGGCGTTTGTCGAACAGCACCAGGCTGCCGCCGTCAGCGAACTCGAGGGTGAAGCGGTTCCACTCGGCCTTGCGCGGCTGCGCGTCGCGGCGGGCAGGACCGCCGCCTTCGATAGCCTCGCCACCTTTGGACGTGACCACGATGCGGCCGCCCATGCCCAGGTGGATACCGAGGTCGGGACCGGACCCGGTCGAGCGGCCCACGTCAGAGGTCTCGCACCACAGTGTCTTGCCGCGCCGGTAGGCCGCGGTGAGCGTGCGTCCGGTCAGCGCGTCACGCAACTCGCCGGGGGAGTGCGGTCGGCATACGAACGTGTCAGCGTCGTCGACGCCGACAATGCGGCGGTGCAGCGCCTGATCTGCGATCAGGCTGCGAGCGGTCTCGACCTCGGGAAGTTCCGGCACCTCTTCGTTTTACCCGCCCCCTTGACCACGGTAATGCGGATCCGGCGCTTTGGTGCGCAGGTCTGACCGTGCCGGTTCCTAGCGCGGCTGTGTCCGGGAGCTTCTCAGCCCGGTCCCAGAGCTGGCGGGCTAGGACCCGACCGGAAACCTTTGCCTGGGGTCACGTCAGCTCGGGATCATAGACCACAGTTCCTGGTCCGTCTCAGTCAGCAGCTCCCGCGTTGCCACGGATGTCCGCTTGTGGTTGCGACGCGGGAGGCGCGGGCGGCATGCTGGGAGGGTGGCGATCATAGGAGATCAGCGGTGACTCATTCTCCCGCTACACAGTCCCAGTACCGGCGCGCCCCTCTCAGCTCGGAAGAGATGGCCCGGGGCGAGGCGAACCTGGCTCCCTTCGTGGCCCAGATGCTTGTCGCGAGGGGACGGTTCAGGGTGAGCGCCGACACGCCAGACCAGGTGGAGCTGTTTCAGTGGGTCGCCCGCAGGGTGAGCGACATGCTCCAGCGGCCTGTGGTCAGCTATGCCAACGGCAGGGAAATCGTGATCACCTTCGGTCAGCAGGAGGCCCCGGCCCTGGCTTTACGTCCGCCCGGCTGGGCATTTCCCGCGCGCTGAGCCCCGAGACTGGGCCGGTGACTGAGCGTCTGCGGGTTCGTGACATCGACGATGGCGAGGGACGGCGGCTGGCGCGGATCATCCGCCGGGCAGCGGGTCGGTGGTGACCTGGCGGCGGGCGCGGGATGTGATCGCGACTTCAACGCGGCGAGGAGGGCAGTTGAGGCCGCTAGGCTCGTTGACAGGGCAGCGTGGCTGCCGGTTTCAGCGTCCGCGTGCCGACGGCCCCGGTCGCTAGCCTCGGAGAGGATCGCCCAGTGAGCACCGAGACGACCCACCGGGCGCCCCCTCCCCGGGACCGGGGCAATGCCCGTACGGTAAAACTAACTTGCGTTAGTTAGTTTGCTAGGTGGCGGATCGAACCGGTGGAGCTGACGAATACCTTCCAGGTAGGTATCCCGGTGGGGGCGGCCTGGGCGGCGCTGACCGATCTGGACCAGACCGCCGACGCGGTGCTGAACAGGCCCGATGCTGACCGTCGCGCTGGCGCGCTGAGTGTGGAGGCTGGCCCGGTGGCCGCGCGGTACGTCGGCACAGCCTGGATCGCGGAGAAGGACGACACCGCGCATCGCGCAGTCATCAGGGCCGAGGGCGCCGATAGCGCGGGTCATGGCGACGCCACCGTGACGATCACGGCCACCCTGCAGCCGCGTGGCTCAGGAACCGAAGTCTTCCTGCTCACCGACCTAGCCTTGTCCGGCCGGATGGCACAGCTCGGCCGTGGCGTTATCGCCGGCGTCAGCAGCCGGCTGCTGAGTCAGTTCGTGGCCGCCCTGGAGGCCGCTGCGCCCGAGACCCCGCCCGCGGCCCACGATAACCGGCCCACCGTGGACCTCGAGGCCCTGCCCGCAGCCCGCCACACTCTGCTGTCCGCGGTCCGCGGCGTCAGGCTGACCCGGCTGCTGCCCGGTGCGGCGGCCGCCATCGCCGGTGCGGGCCTGCTCGCGTGGGTATGTCATCGGTCACAGTCATGTCGGGTAAGGCAGCCCCCAGCGCTGCCCGGCGATAGGAGATCCAACTCGTGCCAGAGCTAATCCGGGAGCCCTCGCTGCTCATCAACGGTGAATGGGTTCCCGGTACCGGGTCCGAATGCGAGGTGGAGAACCCGGCCACTGTGACGGGGACGGGAACAGGCCAGTGAAGATCGGAGACCTGGAGGTCTTGCCCGTCTTCGACGGCTATGGCTACGAGATTGCCCGCGAGGTGCTGCTACGCCCCGAAGCCGGCCGGGAGGATCCGTGGGCTCGCCACGCCGGGCACCTTGACCCGCAGGGACGGCTGGAGTTCACCCTCGGCGGTTTCCTGGTCCGCACCGGCGACCGGGTGGTCCTGGTCGACGCCGGAGCCGGCACCATCGACAACGGCCAGTACAAGGGCGGCCAGCTGCTTGACAGCTTGCGTGCCTACGGCCTCGCCCCAGCCGACGTGACCGACGTGATCTTCACCCACCTGCATTTCGACCACGTCGGCTGGGCGACGGCCAAGGGCGAAGTGGTGTTCCGGAACGCCACCTACCGGGTGGACGAGGCGGACTGGGCCTACTTTGTCGAGCGCCCGGAGGCCGCGCCGGGCGCGGTCAGGAAGCTGTCCCCGATCAAGGCGCAGCTTGAGACGTTCCGCGGTGAATGCGTGCTGGCGCCCGGGCTGAACGCCAGGCCAGCGCCCGGGCATACGCCCGGCTCGACCATCTACATCCTGTCCAGCGGCACTCAGCGGGCGCTGCTGCTCGGCGACGTCGTGCATTCCACCGTGGAGCTCATCGAGCCGGGCTGGCGGTTCGCCTTCGACGTCGACCAGGCCGCCGCCGCGGTCATGCGCCGTCAGATCGCCGCGGAATTGCTGGAGAGTCAGGACCCGGCGGCGGCCGCGCATTTCCCCGACCCGTGGTTCGGGCGCTTGATCTCGGCCGAGACGGGCCGACAGTGGATCTTCCTGTGAAAGAAGGAGGAAGGGACAGCCATGGACTTGCAGCTGGCGGACAAGACCGTTCTCGTCACCGGGGCCGGACAGGGACTCGGCCAGGCCATCGGGCTCGCCTTCGCCCAGGAGGGCGCCCGGGTGGCCTTCCACTACCACTCCTCGGCCGAGGGTGCGGACAAGGCGGCCGCTGAGGTCAACGCGGCAGGCGGCGCCGCCCTCGCGGTCCAGGCCGACCTGCGTGACGACGCCGCGGTGGACTCGGCCACCGACCGGGTCGAGAGCCGGCTTGGGCCGATCTCCGTCCTGGTCAACAACGCCGCCGCGACCCAGCGCAAGCGGTTTCTTGACACCACCGCGGCGGACTGGCAGGCGCAGGTGGACGTCACGGTGACCGGCACGCTGCGGATCACCCAGGCGGTGGCCAAGCGGATGGCCGGCCATGACGGCGGCTCCATTGTGAGCCTGCTCGGGGACTCGGGCCGGGTCGGCGAGTCCGGCATCCTGGTCACCGCGACCGCCCGGTCCTCGACCGTGGGCCTGACCAAGTCGCTGGCCAAGGAACTGGCCAGGTACCAGATCCGGGCCAACGCGGTCTCCATCGCCCTGGTCCAGACCGACAGCCTCGGCGCGCACGCCGGTTTTGAGGTCGGCGGTGATGACGAACGGATGCGGAAGATCCTGGCTCAGTATCCGCTGCGCAGGCTCGGCCGGCCCGAGGATGTCGTCCCTATGGTCCTGCTGCTCGCCTCGCCGCTATCGTCGTGGACCACCGGCCAGGTCATTTCCGTCAATGGCGGGTACGCGATGCCGTGAGGGAGCCCCGATGAACGGTCCGAGCGCGGTCGGCTCGCCGGTGGCCCGCAAGGAGGACCTGCGGCTGATCACCGGCCGCGGCACGTACGTGTCCGATCTCCAGCTGCCTCGGACCCGGCACGTGGCGTTCCTGCGCAGCCCGCTCGCGCACGCCCGGATCAGGTCGGTGGACGCCACCGCGGCCCGGCAATGGCCCGGGGTCAGGGCGGTATTCACCGGCGGTGAACCGGGATTCGCCGCGGTGTCGCTGCGCGCGCAGTCCGCCTTGCCGTCCTACGTGGAGACCGCGCAGCCGGTCCTGGCCTACGACAAGGCCCGGTTCGCCGGAGAGCCGGTGGCCGCCGTGGTCGCGGACAGTCGCTACCTGGCCGAGGACGCGCTGGGGTTGATCGACATTGACTACGAGGCGCTCCCGGTCACCGTAACGGCATGGAACCCCCCGCCGCAGGTTCCACTGCACGACGCAGCACCCGACAACGTCCTGCTCAGCCGGGTATTCACGGCCGGCGACGTCCATGCCGCCTTCGACGAGGCCGAACTGGTAGTGGAGCGTGAGCTGATCACCAACCGGCACGCGGGCAACCCGATGGAATGCCGGGCCGGCGTGGCACTGTGGGACGCCGGGCGGCGTCGGCTTACATTCTGGTCGGGAACCCAGGTCCCGCACATCGTCCGCAACATGCTGGCCCCACTGCTCGGCATGGCCGAGGCCTCCATCCAGGTCATCGCGCCCGATGTAGGCGGCGGCTTCGGGGTCAAGTCCGTGCTCTACCCCGAAGACGTGGCGTTGTGCCTGATGGCGCGGGCGCTGCCCGGCACGCCGGTCAAGTGGGTCGAGGACCGCAGCGAGCACCTGCTGGCCGCCACCCACGCGCGCGATCATCGCTACCTGATGAAGGCGGCCTTCACCGGGCGCGGTGAGCTGCTCGCCGTTCAGGCCGATATCACCTGCAACGTCGGCGCGTACTCGGTCTACCCGTGGACCGCAGGGATCGAGGCGCTGATGGCCGGCGGACTACTCAGCGGCCCTTACCGGCTGGCGAACTACGAGTGCACCGTCCGCGGTGTGGCCACCAACACCGCGCCGGCCGGGCCGTATCGCGGTGTCGCCCGCCCCGCCAGCGTGTTCGCGATGGAATCAGTGATGGACTCGGCCGCCCGCGAGCTGAACCTCAGCGGAGCCGAAGTCCGCCGCCGTAACCTCATCGGGCCGCAGGACATCCCGTACCGGATGCCCACCCGCCTGGTGGATGAGTCCGGGCACTACGGCTCCTGCCTGGAGAAGGCACTGGCGGCGGCGGCCTGGGACGAGCAGGCCCATCGGGCCGAGCAGCTTCGCCGGGCGGCGGCCGGCGAGCCCAGACTCGGCATCGGCATCGCCTGCTACAACGAGCTGACCGGGCTCGGACGGGCGGCGTCGGCTGGGCCGCGGATGCCGTTCCGCACCGGTCATGACGCCTGCACGGTCCGGATCAACCCGGACGGCACGGTGACCGTGTTCAGCGGTGTGACCTCGCAAGGCCAGGGTCTGGAGACCACCATCGCCCAGGTCGTCGCCGACGCCGTCGGGGTCGGATACGACGCGGTCGACGTCCGCATCGGCAACACCGACGAATCCCTATGGGGTTTCGGCGCGTTTTCCTCCCGCCAGGCGGTCATCGGCGGGGGAGCGGCGCAGCTAGCCGGCCAGGCGGTCAGGGACCGGGCCCTGCGCCTGGCGGCAGGCCTGGCCGACGCCAAGGCGGACGAGCTGACGCTGTCCGGCGGGCAAATCTTCCTGCACGGCCACGAGCAGCCACTGCTCGACCTGGCGGAGGTCGGCCGAGTCGCCTACCTGGAATCCAACCGGCTGCCCGAGGGCATCGAGCCCGGGCTCGAGGAGACACGCTTCTACGATCCGGTCCGGGGCGCGTTCGCCGCCGGGGCCCAGGTCATCAAGATCGAGATCGATCCCGAGACGGCGGAGCTGCGCATCCTGACCTGGATATGCGTGGAGGACGCGGGCCGGATCATCCATCCGCTCATCGTCGAGGGACAGATCGCGGGCTCCATCGCCCAGGGCATCGGCGGCGCCCTGTACGAGCACCTGGTCTACGACGAGGAGGGGAACCTGTCCACCGGCAGCCTGCTCGACTACCTGATGCCGACCTCGGCGGAAATCCCCGACTTCATCATCGGGCACGTGTCCAACCCGGCCGCGAACCCCACCGGCGTCCGCGGCGTGGGTGAGGGCGGCACCCTCGGGCCGAACGCGGCGCTGGCGGGCGCCGTCGGCGACGCGCTGGGCATCGCGGTGGACCGGCTGCCGATCACGCCGAGCCGTCTCTGGGAGCTTATGCAGGGCCGGCTCCAGCAAGGGGAGCTCATGCCATGATCAGCCAGCGCCGTGACGGGGATGTCGCCGTCATCGAGATCGACCGTCATGAGCGTCGCAACGCCCTGGACGCGGGACACTGCGACAGCTTGCGGGCGGCCGTCCGCAAGCAGGCGGCGGACGGAGCCCGTGCCATCGTCATCACCGGGGCCGGGTCCAGCTTCTGCTCAGGTGCCGATCTCGGTGCCGCCTACGACGCGGCGTTCCGTGACGCGCTCTACTCGATGCTCGGCGCTATCACCGGTGCCCGCGTGCCGGTGCTGGCCGCCGTCAACGGCCCCGCCATCGGGGCGGGCACGCAACTCGCCCTCGCCTGCGACCTGCGGGTGGCCGCGCCCGCTGCGGCCTTCTCGATTCCCACCGCGCGCCTCGGCCTCGCGGTCGACCCGTGGACCATCCGCCGTCTGGCCGCCCTGGCCGGCGGCGGCATCGCCCAGGCCGTCCTGATCGGATGCGAGACACTGGACGCCGGCGCCGCGCTGCGGTGCGGGCTCGCCAGCCGTCTGGGCGACCACGCCGTCGCGCTGGCCTGGGCCCGCGAGCTGGCGGCCCTGGCCCCGCTCAGCCTGGCCTACTCCAAGCAGGGGCTGAACCAGGCGTTCGAGCTGGCCTCAGGTAGTGAGCTGGCCAAGGCCTTCGAGGCGTGCTGGGCCAGCGAGGACTGCGCGGAAGGGCAGCGCGCCCGGGCGGAAAAGCGCCTGCCGCGATTTCAGGGACGGTAACCGCCATGAAGCCAGCCCCCTTCGACTACGTGCGGCCGGACAGTGTCGAGCAGGCCGTCGGCCAGCTCGCCGCCGCCGAAGGCGACGGCAAGATCATCGCCGGCGGACAGAGCCTCATGCCGGTGCTGGCGCTGCGGCTGGCTCAGCCCGGCCTCCTCATCGACATCAACCGCATTCCCGGGCTGGCCGCGATCCGGCCGTCCGCCGAGGGTGACCTGCGGGTCGGCGCCCTCACCCGGCACCGCTCGCTCGCTGCGCAGCGCCATCACCCGCTGCTCGCCGAGGCCGCGCGCTGGATCGGGCATGCCGCCATCCGCACCCGGGGCACCCTGGGCGGCAGCCTGGCGCACGCCGATCCGGCCGCCGAACTGTGTGTCGTCGCGGCCGCGGCGGACGCGCTCGCGCTCGTCGCGGGCCCGGCCGGGCGCCGGACGATCGGAATCAACGACCTGTTTACCGGCGCCCTGCAGACCTCGCTGGAGGACGATGAGCTCATCGAAGCGGTTGATTTCCCCGGGCTCGGCCGGTGGGGCTTCGCCGAGTTCGCCCGGCGGCATGGCGACTTCGGCCTGGTGATCGCCGCCGCCGCGGAAGTGCGGGGGCGGATGCGGCTGGCGCTCGGCGGCGTCGCCACGGCACCTGTGCGCCCGGCCGCCGCCGAAGCCCTGCTGGCCGCGGGCCCGTTGAGTAACTCGCGGATTGCCGCGGCCGCCGTGGCGGCCGCCGCGGAGATCGACCCGGCCGGCGATATCCACGCCACCGCCGGCTACCGGCGGCAGCTGACCAAGGT
>Ga0302179_10000852_pt1 | contig 19249 bp, 19 predicted proteins | sample I_Palsa_E3_1_FD_198788 | JGI IMG/M metagenome (GOLD analysis project Ga0302179, IMG submission 198788) | Peat permafrost microbial communities from Stordalen Mire near Abisko, Sweden - I_Palsa_E3_1 | ecosystem: Environmental > Terrestrial > Soil > Palsa > Peat permafrost | place: Sweden...
GGGACTACGCCTACCTCGGCCGCCGGGACAGCATGGTGAAGGTTCGCGGCTACCGGGTGGAGCTGGGCGAGGTGGAAGCCACGCTGTACCGGCACCCGGCCATCCGGGAGGCGGTGGTGCTGCCGGTACCGGATGAGCTACTCGGCAGCCGCCTCCGGGCGGTCGTCACCGCGGCCGGTGCGAGCAACCTCACCCACGAGAACGTGCTGGACCACTGCCGGCAGTGGCTGCCGGGCTACATGGTGCCGGACATCATCGAGTTCCGCGAGGCGCTGCCGAGAACCTCGACCGGCAAGGTCGACCGGGCCGGCCTCGCCCAGGAGCAGCACGAGTTGGAGCCGGCCGGAGACGGCCGGCGGAACACGCACTAGCAGACACGCGGAAGGAACGTGCTTACGTGGAGACAGTCATCAACGACTACATCAGCCGGGAACTCGTCCAGGACCCGGCGCTGCTGCCGCTGGCGAATGAGACATCACTAATGGAGAGCGGCATCCTCGATTCGCTGACCCTCCTCCGGCTGGTGGTCTTCCTGGAAAAACGGTTCGGGATCACGATGGGCGACGCGGACCTGCTCCCGGAGAATTTCGCCAGCGTGAACACTATCTGCGCCTACGTCCGCGCCCGTGAGCCCGGAAAGCGGGAGGCCGCGCATGGGTGACAAGCGTCCGGCGAAGCTGCTGCGCAACCTAGAAGGCGCGGCCTACTGGGCGGCAGCCGCGCCGGTCCTGGCCCGCCTGCCGGCCGCCCTGGGCTACCGCATCGCATGCTGGCACGGCGATTTGCTCTTCCGGTGCCAGGCCGGGAAGTGCACCGAGCTGGCACGTAACGTGCGGCTGGTGCTCGGGAACGAGCTCAGCCCGGCGGCGGCGCAGCAGGTGACCCGGGACTGGTTCCGGCTCGCCTCCTGCAGCACGGTCGATGTGAAGCGGCTGCGGCGCGGGGCACGGCCCCTGCGGCAGCTGGTCGAGATCCGTGGGCGGGAACACCTGGAGGCGGCACTGGCGGCGGGCAAGGGAGCCATCCTGTGCTCCGCCCACTTCGGCTCCTTCACTAGCGGCATCTCGGTGCTGCACGCCAGCGGCTTCCCCACCACCCACATCGGGCGCTGGAACTGGAACTACATGGCCGGCGACTCCACGGCCGGCGACTCCACGGCCGGCGTCTCATCCGCCGGGCGGTGGTTCTGGGACCGCGTCTACGCCAGACCGGTGCTGCGCAATCGGCAGCGGCCGAACATCGAGCCATGGCCGGGTCGGCCCCAGGTCGCGGCGCTGGCCGCCGCCGCGCTCCGCGCCAATGAGGTGGTGACGATCCTGATCGACGCGCCGCTGATTAATGACAGCGACCGGGCCCGCGCCATCGAGGTTCCCTTCCTCGGCGGCCGGGCCCGGCTGCTGCCGGGGGCCGTGACCCTTGCCCAGCTGACCGGCGCGCCGCTGCTCATGGGTTTCCTGTACCGCGCGGCCGATTACCGCCACCAGGTGTGGGAGATCTCCGCGCCCATACCGGTGGAGGGAGACACGGCGACGGTATTCGGGCGCTGGACCGCCGAGGTGAGCGCCGCCATCCGGAGAAGTCCGGCCCACTGGGACCTCTGGGACACAATCAGTCTTGCCGACCTAGGACTGATCCAGCTGCAGGAGGACAGGTCACCGGGCCCGGGGCGGTCGGCAAGCGCTCCACGCTCTCCAGATGCGCCCATCACGCACGGAACCGTATCAGCGAGGGAGACGGCTCCAGTCCCGGAAAGGCCAAAAGAGTGGATACCGGAGTGAAAGCAGTGAGAGTAACAAGCAGCTGGGACGACGGTCATAAGTATGACCTGAGGCTGGCGCGCATGCTCAAGCAGTATGGGTTGAAGGCGACCTTCTACATTTCGCCCAGAAATAGAGAGTTCGCAGAAGGCGATCTACTGACCCAGCAGGAGATCAGAGAAATAAGCAGTGACTTCGAAATCGGATCTCACACGGTGACGCATCCCCGGCTGCCAACTATCCCACAAAGCCAGGCAAGGGAAGAGATCACTGACTCAAAGTCAATACTGGAGGATATAACTGGCCAGGCGATTAGCAGTTTTTGCTATCCTGGTGGCGCCTATACGTCAGCTCACACACAACTTGTGAAGGATGCCGGATACCGGTATGCCCGCACGGTGGACCGTTATGCGTTCACGGTAGACGAACCGTATGAGGCGCCCACTTCCCTGCACACTTATGACCATTGGTCCGACCTCTATCACCATTGGTCCGACCTCTGGAAGATCGCCCGCTTCGCGAGATTCCAGCCAGTAAACCCCCGGCAATATTACAAGTGGGATTCCCTAGGCCGAGCAATGTTCGACCGCGTTGCAGGAACGGGCGGTGTATTCCACATCTGGGGCCATAGCTGGGAAATCGATCAGCATAATGACTGGGAACGCCTGGAGGGCATGTTCCGCTACATCAGTGCCCGCCCAGGCGTTAAGTACGTCACCAACAGTGAACTCACATGAGCCTGCCAAAGGTCCCGCTACGTATCGGTCAGCGGTCACGATGCCAGCCGCAAGCGGGCATTCCCGGTTCGGCTGTCGGAGCGGGGAGTGGGGACTCAGCATCCAGCCGGATACACCAACAGCTCGAGACGGACGGCGACGCGTTGCCATCGGACATTCTAATGAGGATCTCGCTCGTCTCCCCTGGGTTCCCGCCCCAGCTCGGTGGCGTCGAAGTGGTTGTCGGATACCTGGCCGACGAGCTGCACGGGCACGGCCATCAGGTGACGGTCTACGCACAGCGACCCCGTGGCTCCTCGTTTCCGGCTTCGCGCGACTACCCAGTGCGCCGGTTTGCCGACTGGAGTGGCTTCCGGCAGTTTCCGGTCGCGCCCGGGCTCGCCCGCTCGCTGTGGCAAGACAGAGGGATGTTTGACGTCATCCACGCGCACAGCTTCCATCAGGTGCCCGCGATGATGGCCGCCGCCGTACCGAAGGTGCCGCTGGTGTTCACCCCGCACCTTCTTCCCGCCGGTGGCACCAGGGTCGCCTCAACCGTGCACACCGTGTACGACCCGTTGGCAACGTTCTTGTTTCGCCGTGCCGACAAGGTGACCTGCGTTTCCGTGGCAGAGTCCGAGCTGCTGCTGCGGCGTTATCCGTCCGTGGAACGCCGGCTGTCCGTCGTGCCGCTCGGAGCGGATATCCAGGCCCTCCTGGCGGCCGAGCCCTTCGATGCCGAGCGTCCGATCATCCTGGTCGCTGGACGTCTGGAAGCCTACAAGCGCGTCGACACGGCCATACGGGCATTCGCGCGCATGCGTAGTAGGGACGCACAATTGGTTGTCTGCGGGACAGGTCCCCACTGGTCGACGCTCGGGCGTCTTGTCCGGGAACTGGGGATAGCCAGCAGGGTTTCCTTCCGGGGCCAGGTCAGCCAACAAGAGTTGCGCCGCTGGCAGCGCACAGCGACTGTAACGATAAGCCTGTCGTCAATGGAGTGTTTCGGGTTGGTGCTCCTGGAGGCGGCCGTGGCGGGCAGCCGGGTGGTAGCCTCCGACATTCCTGCCCATGCCGAACTGGCGAACCGCGTGGGGCGCGTCGATGCCCGTATGGCTCTCGTGGCGCCAGACGTGGCAGCCGCAGCAGCGGCGCTCGACCATCAGGTCAAGATGGGACGCCTAGCAACGCTGCCGGATCAAAGCTTCGACTGGTCCGCGACGGCTCGGCAGTTCGAGGCGATCTACCGGTCCGTGAGGTGATGTCGTGCGGTTGATCGAGTTGAACGACCTGTACCCGCCTGCGATCGGCGGCGTGGAGCGCTTCGTCGCCCTGCTGTCCGAGGGGCTCGCCAGCCGCGGTCACGAGGTACATGTGGTGGCGAGCGCGGTTCCGGGCGCCCCGGCGACCGAGACGTCCGCTGGTGTGACCGTGCACCGGTTTCCGCTGCTCTACCAGAGGCTGGCGCCCCGGCTCGGCGAAGATGCGGCCCGGCCATTTCACCCGCCGGCTCCCGACCCGCTGTTCCGACGCCTGCTGGCCGAGGTCGTTCAGGAGGTCAAGCCGGACGTCATTCACGCCCACACGTGGGCCGTCTTCTCCTGCCTGGCCCGGACCTTCCCGCGGACGCCCGTTATGGTGACCGCCCACGACTACAGTCTGGTGTGTGCGAGAACGTCGCTGGTACATAGGTCGGGTACCTCGTGCCCCGGCCCGTCCTGGCGGCGGTGCGGGCCATGTGCCAGCTCCATGTACGGCCCGGCCAAGGGCAATGTCCTGGCGGCCGCGTCCCTGTCGAGTCTCCGACTGCTCAAGAAGGTGGGCACGTTCACCGCGGTGAGCGACTATCTGGCGAACCGGCTGTCGCCCATCATCGGCCAGGTTGCTGGCCAGCCGGTCCACACCCTGCATTCCTTCGTGCCCGATGGCCTCTACGAGAGCGGCTGGCAGGCGGAGCGGCCGGAGTTCCTGCCCGCCGAAGACGGCTACCTCCTCTATGTCGGGAAACTATCCCGATACAAGGGCGTCGATGTCCTCATCGATGCCTATCGACGACTCCCATCCCCCCCGCCGCTGGTGATGCTCGGAACGCCAGACCCGACCTCTCCAGCTCCTGAATCCCTCCCAGCTGGCGTCACGATGCGGACCAGCGTCGCGCACCGGAGCGTCATCGCTGCCATGGTGCGGGCTGCCTGCGTGGTAGTTCCGTCGGTGGGGCCCGACTCACTCCCGATGACGGTCAGCGAAGCGCAGAACTGCGGCGTCCCGGTGATCGCATCCGCGGTCGGTGGGATACCTGAGCAGGTCCTCGGCGGGCAGACCGGCTGGCTGGTCCCCGCAGCCGACGAACGGGCCCTGGCGGACCGCCTCGCTGAGTTGCTCGCCAGCGGCGACCGGGCCCGGGCGATGGGTCAGGCCGGGCGGCTGCACGGGCGACAATTCACCGCCGCACACGGGACCGGCCTGTTCGAGGAGGCACTGCAGACGACCTCGCAGACGGCCTGTTAGGTAGGCTGCGTCGGGGGAATCCCCCCCCCCGTCGATGCTCAGGGGCTGTGCCGGGAGGGGCCGATATGAGTCGTGCGCGCACCGTCGGCCTAACGGTAGCCATACTCCTCGTGGCCTCCCTGATCCTGGCCCTCGCGCTGACCCAGCCCGCCTCGCACGGCCCTGCCAGGCAACTTCCGGCGGTCCCGAAAAGCCCGGCGGTCCTGGTACGGGACCTCAAAGAAGTGAACTACTACCCGGCCGCCGGCGGGTGGACGTACATGTGGTCCCGCTTCGACCCGGCGGCGATCGACCGTGACTTCGCGCGGATCCGCGCCTTGGGCGCGAACACCGTGCGCATAATCATCCAGCCATCCGTCTTCGGGTTCCCGACCGTCCGGCCGGTCATGGCGGATCACCTGTCCGAGGTGATCGGGCTGGCCGCGAGGCACTCGCTGTGGGTTCACTTGACCCTGTTCGACTTGTGGTCCCGGTACACCGATATCGACGGCAGTAAGGAGTGGATGTCCTCGCTCCTGTCACGGTACCGAGACGATCCGCGTATCGCTGTTGTCGAGTTGCAAAATGAAGTCGACCCGCAGAATCCCGAGGCCGTGGCCTGGGTGACCACGATGCTCCCATACCTGTCGACCGTCCTGCCCGGCACGTTGCGGACGGTGTCTACCGCGAGTGTGCCGCCTGAGGTTTTCGCCTTGTTCACCCAGGAGCTCAAGAATTCGCCACCGGACTTCTGGGACTACCACTACTACGGTCCGCCAGGGGATGTCTACTCTGTGCTGAGCTGTATCAAGGCGCTTGCGGCTTCCCGCCCGCTGTTCGTTGGAGAAACCGGTTACAGCACGGATGGAACGCCGGGAGACCAAGCGGCGCAGGAGCAGGCACAGGCTGCCTACTACCAGGCCATCTTCACCGCGGCCGCGGCGTTGGGACTGCCCACCCCGGCGCCGTGGATCCTCAACGACTTCTCTCCGGGAGCCATCCCGCCGAGCCAGACGGCGGATGACCCGGCGCAGTACGGCTTTGGCTTGTTCCAGCTAAACGGCACTCCGAAACCGGCGGCTGCCGTCGTTCGCGCGGCGTTCTCCGGAAAATAATCGACTCCATGGCAGCGGTCGTCACGGATGAACCTAGGTCCGAGCTCAAGGTGCGTGTCGTCGGATCGGGTACGAGGTTCGCCAGCGGAATTGGTCATCGGTGTCCCTGCGGGGACGCCCTGCGGGCGGGAAAATCGGGGGTGGTTGCCCGCCGACGCCGGTTCCGCCTGAACCGCGTCGACGCGTTGACCGCCCAGATCCAGGCGCTCACCAGCCGGATCGATGAGGTGATCGCCCCTAACGCACCAGGTGGCCAAGCTGGATGAGATCTCCGGCGTCGGCAAGATCGGCGCCCAGGAGCTCATTGCTGGGATCGGCGTGGATATGGCCCGGTTCCCCACCGCCGGGCACCTGGTGTCCCGGGCTAAGTTCGCGCCCCGGGCCCGGCAGTCCGCCGGCCGGGCTAAACCCGGCACCACCGGCAAGGGCAATCCATGGATCAGCGGCACCCTCGGCGAGGCCGCGGCCGGCGTCGCCCGGACCAAGACCTTCCTCGGTTCCCGCTATCACCGGCTCACCCGCAAGCGCGGCAAGCAGCGCGCCATCGTCGCAGACCGGCAGATCCATCCTCGTTGCCGCCTGCCACCTGCTGTCTGACCCCGAGGCCCGGTTCGCCGACCTCGGCCCCGACTGGCACGACCGCATCGCCCCGCTGCGCCGCAAGCGCCAGCTCATTGCCGGGCTCGGACAACGCATGTCCGGCAAGAAAGTCCTTCTTCAGGAGGCCGCCGTCTGACATTTGCCTTTCACCCCGGCTCCGCGGACGCTCCGCCGGGGCGTTTCCGCCTGCCAGTAACCGACCGATTTTCGATTCCGGCGCAGGGTGCTTGGCGGGCTGATCAACGAGTATGAGCGGGCAGCATGAAGATTCCCGGCTGAATCAGAAAACGGCAGGCCAGAGGCCATGAACGCAGTTTGGCACCCACACCCAGATCCGCTGAACGGTCTGGCAGCGAGTGTGAACCGGCCAGCGGCAACCCTCCGCTGTCCCAGATCCCGGGTGGTCCCATAACTGGCGGACGGGTGGTCCCATGCCACTGGCGAAACTCAGCTCAGCATGGCCCCACGCTTCTGGTGGGCGACAATCGGTGTCACGAGTCGGGCAGATATTTCAAACCCTGCCATCGCGCGGCGCAGCAACAAGGCGAAGGCGAGTAGGGCCCCTGCAACCATAGCCAGGCGGATAGCAAGCCACACGGGTGAGGTCGGCAGTACCCCAATCGCCAAGGTGACAGCGACGGCACCGCCGATGAGGGTGCGGAGCAGGACCGAGGCACCGGGGACCTGCAGCCCGAAACTCTCGGGCGGCCGGGTGAGCCGCGCACACAGGGCATAGGAGAGTACCGTAGCGATAGCCGAGCCGGTGATGCCGAGGAACGGAACCATCACGACGTTCAGGCCTATGTTCACCGCCGCTGCGACCAACGTTGCCACCGCCGCCCAGCCAGTCTTTCCTTCGCTCATTAGCGCTCGTAGGTTGGCCGTGAACTGCCCGAAAGGGAACGTGCCAATGGCTACGATCGCAACAATCGGCGCCAGCTCAGCTGGACGGAACGATTTTGGAACCCACACTCTCAGCACCACTGGGGCCCCGGCAGCCAGGCCACAGACCACAGGGATCAACAGCAGGTTCATCATGTCGCGGCTGCTGGCCAGGAGCCGGGAGCGTGCCACTCGGTCCGCCACGGCGTAGATGCGTGGCATCCAAGCCTGAAAGACAAAGACAAGAATGATGAAGCCGAGACTGCCCATGTTGTAAGCCACGGAGTAGCGCCCAACGGCTGCCGACCCGAGGAGATGGCGAATGACTACTCGGTCGCCGACGCCGAGAATGAAGGCACTGAGCTGCTGCGGCACCATGGGCAGGCCGAAAAGGAATATCCCGCCGTAGCGGCGGATCCCGGCTAGTGCCGACCAGTCCGGCGTCACGGCCAGCAAGCCGACAAAAGCAGCCGCGCCTTGCCCGATGATCATGCCGCAGAGGTAACTCGTAACGGTGGGCCCCCACCAGTACAGCAGAAGCAGACCGGCCGCTTGCGCTCCCACCGACTGCAGAGCAGCGACGAGGATCGCCATCCTCAGCTTTTCTCTGGACCGGAGCATGGCGAGTGACGTCAACGTCAACGCGAAGCAGGTGCCCCACAATGCGGCCAAGCGCGCGTCCAGGACCCGGTCCAGGCCCACGGCGGGGCCCCACGCCGGTGCAGCGAGGACGACGACAAGCGAAGCGGCGACCGCAAGGACGGCGGAGATGGCGAGTACCCCGCGAGACCGACGATCGCCGTCCTCCCCAACGAACACCTTCTGCGCCGCGAAGGGGAGTCCGAGGCTAACCGTCAGCCCTAGGAGTTCCGCCACCGTGATGGCAAGCGCCAACTGCCCGAACTCGGATACGCCGACGAGCCGGGTCACGATGGGCGTCATCGCCGCGGCGAGGACCACCTGTAGGGCGGACACCCCAAGGTAGACAAAATCCCGAGTGAACATGGCACGCAGGGCATTGGTCGCTGCTGGGTGATCGCCCGGTACCTCCAGCACGACGTCGTCATGAGGGTGGCGCCTGCCGCGTCGAGGACTAGGGCTTACCTGTCGGCGGAGACCTCGGACTCGGCCCCAACCGCGACAATCGTGCCGTCCCAAAGTCGCGGCGACGGCCCCGGTGAGGTACAGCCTTGCGTCCGACCACAGATTCTTGGGGTCCTTGATCACCGGGATCGGTTCGGTGTCGCTGAAGTCCGGCTGCCCCCACGGCCCCAGTTTCGGCGGGGGTGGCTGCCGTGGCGGGGGCGGCTTCGGAGACGCGGGCCAGCCGACGGCCAGCTGACGGCGATACGAGCCGGCCAGGAAAAGGGCCGTGACCGCGCCTAGCACCAATCCGAGCGAGAGCGGGCCGAGCCTAATGCCGCTGACGTCGAGAACCAGCGACGCACAGACGGCGAGCACGAGCGATACCGGCACCGCTACGGAGATAGACCGCATGCCGGTGGCCTGCCCTAGCAGACGCAGGAGCGCATAGCCTGGGGCCAGCAACAGTGCCGGCAGGACAACCAGCCGTGAGAGCCCGGGAAGGACCGGGGCGCACATGAGCAGGACGGCTCCGACGCCGACTAGGAGTCCGGGGTCTCGCGCCACCTGGTCTCGCGCCACCTGGTCCCGCGCCACCTGGTCCCGCGCCACCTGGTCCCGCGCCACCTGGTCTCGCGCCACCTGCAGCCGGGTCCGCCATCCCGGCGGCACGTCAGTGATCGTTGGCATGGGCGGCATACCACAAGAAGTACGAGAGGAAATCGATCTTGTACAGGCGATAATGCTGTGAGGAGTACAGGAGCCGCAGCCACGGCCACTGCGCCAGACGGGTGATGTTCTGCAGTGGCACCCGCGTCGGTTCGCCCGGGTAGAACAGGGCCGGGTCCGACCCAGTCGCGGTGTATTGCGCGTCGCGGACATCGACGGCCAGGTAGTCGTCTCCACTAAGCTCCATGGCGGAAATGAGAGCCGGCGTTGGCGGGCCAGGGTTGTACCAGATGTTCGCAATTGGCAGACTATTCTCCGGTAGCGGGGTGACGGCGTCGGCGTGGGCTGTGAGTGCCAGAGCGGTGAAACGATCTGTCACTACGTTCGCCCCGGGGCCCAGATGCGCCTGAACCCAGTCCGCAAACCTGAGGGTCTCGGGGGTGACGCTGCGGGTGTCAGAGCCGAACTGGTAAGGCCCAGGGAATCGAGCGTCGGGCGCTGCACCCACTGCGACATTCCCGACCAACACGACGGCGAGTACGGCCGCGCCTACCGTCGCGGCCGTACGCTTTAGCCACGGCCTGCGCTTGTCCAACTCGAACAAGATGACGAGAGCCGCCGGCAGGAAAGCGACCCCGACGAACGTGAAGGCCCAGGTACGGTGCGCTGATTCAGCCCCATCGCTGGTCAGCGTCACTGGAAGACTCGCCAGGTAGCCCGCTGTGACCACGAACGACCACAGGAAGTTCAACCGCAGGGGGGGCTTCTGCAGCCAGCGAATTCCCGCAAAGAGGAACGCGACCGCAATCATGATAGGCGCGGCGATTGCAGCGGCTTCTTCATAGCTAGGAACCCCTGAACCGCTAAAGGGCGTCCGCGCTGCACCCCTACTAGCCTTGGAGCGAGTGGCCAAGGCGACAACCTCTGATACCGTGCCTGACACGTGAGGGAAGAGGTAGCCCACCGTTATTGGCGCGACGAAGACAATCCACAACCCCAAGCACATCGCCAGCGTCAACACAGGCATCCACCTGATGAACAGGCGGCGCCAGCCACCCTTGCGGTCGGCGAGCCCTCTTATCGGCTTGAGAAAGAGCGCGCCCGCCAAGAGCAGGGCGATGCCGACCATGCTGGTGAGATGGTGTGTCACCACAAGGCCGAAGGAGATCACCGCGATCAGCAGTGACGCCGATAGGCTCTGTCTCCAGGTGGGGCCGCCAGATCGCTCGGCCGCCAAGGCTTCCACGTACAGGCGGACGATCGTCAGCATGAGCAGGATCGCAACGGATTCGTATGAGAACTGCACGTCAAAGTAGACGAAACTTGGATTGGCGGCGTAAACCACGCCGGCCGCCGCCGCCCACCGACCGGGAACCCGCAGGGCTCGCGCTAGGTAGTAGACCTGTACCGGGAGCAGGCAGTGCACCACGGCAATCAGGGTCAGGGCCGAGTCCCACGGGGAAAGGCCGGTCAGCCAGTGGATCGTGGCCGCGGCGCTCTCCAACCCTGGGTAGAAGGTCCCGATCGGCAGCAACGGCGAGTACTGGAAGAGCCGGCCCGCCGAAATGACGTTCCGCAGCAGGGCGACGTGAGCAGTCTCATCGAAGCCGCTTGGGCCACCCGCGTTCATCAAGAACCACGGCAACACGGTGAAGAGCCCGAGCAATCCAAGCCAGAGAACCACATGGCGTCCGGATACCGCCCGCCACGCGACCGCCAGGTAGGCGAGCAGCATTCCTGCCCAGAAGATGGGATCGTAAGACTGGATCCGGGCGGTCGGCGCTACGCGGTATGCCCAGACCACCAGGGCGGCACCGACGGCGACGAGGACGGCCGCCGTCAGCTCCCCCAGCGCGCCGCTCGGGATGGGCACTACCCGCCACGGGCTGTCTTCTTGGACATGCACGGATATCCGCCGTCCAAACAGTCGCATGCCAGGACTCTCCCCCCCAGGACGGTTCGTGCTGTTCCGGCGGGCACCTTGTCCCGACTGAGAACGATCTAGCGCGAGTCTAATGTATAGGGGGGAAAGTGGCGCATTTTTTCCCATCTGCCGACCATCGAAGGTGCCTGCTCGAAACCCTCGCCCTTTACTGTGACCGCCGTAACGCTCAAAGAGTTGCTGGGCCGCTGTATTTAGCTGACTGGGCGTGACCACACCAGTAACACAGTCCACGCTCGGATCCTCCACGAATCCGCGAACCACTTCCGAGGCCCAGTATGGACACGCCACCTCGTCGTCGTCAATAAATGCGATCAACTCAGTTTGACACAATCCTACGGCCGCCCTGTTACACGCATACGAAAGACCGGGCGTCGGCTCCACAACATAGTGCACTGGCACCTTACAATGAGCGGCCTCCACGAACTTGCGCACCCGATCATTGGTCGGTGCGTTGTCGATCACTAGCACGGTTATTCGCGGGTAGGTCTGCTCCTGCAGGCTAGCAAGGCAGAGCCGGACGCCCTCCAGTCCGTTGCGAGTAAACAGGGCAATCGTCAAATCGATAGAACTAGCTTCTGTTGCGTCTCGCCCGACCAGCCACGCCGGACGCGTCGGCACGCTGACGCCTTCCAGGGGCAGACCGGCTGCAAAGTCCGGCCAACCAGCTGACTGCAGGCGCGCACGTACCTTGTCGGCCACCTCAACGTCCACTATACGACCAAGCTCCTGCCGGGACAAGCCAGCGTCGGCAATGGCGACTCACAGTCCGGCGACCGGTTCGGTGAATACCCGTACTAGTACGAAGGCGCCGCCAATTCGCTCTCCCTTGTCATTCACAGAGGGCAAGTCTGGCACGCCGTTCGCGATATCGATGTCAATTGCCATCCAAGGCTGCTCCCCATCCCGAGACGGCTACGAACGGACATTTTAGATTCCTCTATTGTTCGGTCTCCGGTCGGATTTGTTGTCGATCTCATTCTCTGGAACTCCCTAGTTGTATACGGCTGGAATGATCGGTGAAGTCAATGGTCTACCAGAGCGAATAGGCTAAACATACGCAACCTCGACGTTGGACAACGCGACTATCTGCTCGATCCTCATGAGCCGCCCACTCCGTGGGGGACTAGGGAAGACGCAGTTGCTCGGCTGCGACTGCCCCGCATCTCGCACACCTCGCCGATCAGCGCCCGATAGCCATCCAAGGTCTGCTGCCAGGAATGCGGGTTTGCGTAACGCTGGCCCCTTCGCGCAGGCAACTCGAGGAGGGCATCGCGAAGAGCGGCCGGATCCTGCGGTGGGACCAGCACCGCGCCGGCGTAATTCTGGACTGCTTCGACTAGCCCCCCGACCGCCGTCACGACCACCGGCAGCCCGGCAGCAAGGGCGACATGCAACGGGCCCGACATTGAGGAGCGGTGATAGGGCAGCACGATCGCATCGGCTCGGGCTACATAAGCGGCAAGCTCTTCGTCGCTAACGTACCGGTCGACGCGCTCGATCAGGTCCCTGTGCGGGCTGCTGGCGATGGCCTCGTCCGGGATTGTCCATCCCTCCCATGTCTCCCCCACCACGGACAGACGGAATTGGCTGGCCTGATCACGGCCAAGCGACCTAAACGCGGCGACCAGATCCTCGACCCCCTTGAAGGGACGGATGACGCCGAAATAAAGCAGCCGGAACGGGGATTCATCCCCGGCATCAGCCCGCCCGGCGGAGGTGACAATGTGGTCGTATGGACCATGCGGCATGACGCGCACGATGGCGTTGCGCAGCGAGTAAGCGGCTGGAATGGCCTGCAAGTCGAAGCTCGAGTGGACCACGTGCGCATCCACTAGGGACAGAAAGCGGGGCATGAGGGCGTGGACGTAACGGCGAGCGGCCGGCATTGCTGCTTCCCCCGTGTCTTGTCCTTCGTGCCATTCCAGTATGATCCGGGCACCATGCCGGGCTGCGTACCTAGCCAGCCGCAGGTATGTGTGCAAAACGGCACCGCTCCACCACTGAAAGATCACCACGGTGGGGCGCTGACGGTCGAGGTATCGCAGTGCGTCAGTCATGGATGGCCCCCAGTACCAGTCCACGCCGTCGTAGACAGGCACATCCGGCGGATAGACCACTGCGGTAGCCACGGCAGCACCAACGTGATCGCGGCCAGGGTAAAGGCGCCTCGGCACCAGACGTCGCATGAGCAGTGCACCGACGTCATATTCGTCCTTGAGGGCACAAGAGAGCAAGTAGGTGTAGTGACTAATTCCCGACGCAAAGCGCCATCCCGACCCAATTATGACCACTCGCTCGTTGGAACCACGCCAGTCCGTGGCCATCTGTCCGGCGGTCATCTCCGCGTCCTGCCGTTCTGATGAACTGGGCGCTTCTGTACGCTGAGCCACTTCTCTCCTAGAGATGTTTATTCTGAAACGTACAAGGACTGCGTTCCTGATCGCCGAGGATTAGGCATACGGCTTTGGCAAGGTCGTAGACAATGAAATCAGCATTTCGGGACGCTATCTGAGGCTGAGCCGCTGCCATGGGAAGCTGAATCATCGCCGAGTAAACAATGCAGCCTCAACCATCTCGCAGATGACATGGCCAAGATGCATGCACGCCTCCTGTGCTCGAGCGGTATCGGTAGTTGGCACCTACACGGGCATGGTGGCTTGCACTCCGCACGCAACCGCCCTCTGCAGCCGGGAAGGGCGGAACGTCCGTGCCCCCACCGGCGAAAGAGATACGGAGGGTGCCCTCGCGCAGATCCGCGGACGAGTCATCGGCCGAGTTCTCCTTTTGGAATGAGCACGGCTGAGCACTGATGACCCGCCAACGCCAAGGCCTTGATTGGGGAATTCGCGTAGTGCCCCCGGACCCGCCATGCGGACGCGTTTTGGCTCAACCACCGAGGACCTCCATGCCTTCGCGCAAAACTTCCGCTGCGGCCTCTTGGCCGAGCTCTGACCACTCCAGAGCCCGGTGCGAACGAGGCGATATGTACTCGCTGAGCACCGTGCGGAGGACGCGGAGCCCGTCGGGCCAGGCCTTGAGGGAAGACAGCCCATGAAGCCGGTCGCGCTCGAAGCTGGGCACCTCTGCCACTGCGAGGCCAGCCATGGCGGCCCGGATGTTGATCAGTGTTTCTACCTCAAAGCCGTCGCAGTCCACGTCCAGGCTGGGCAGGCAGCGGGACCAGAAGGCGTTGAAGCCATAACACAGATCCGTGTACCTGGTCTTGAACAGCCTATTGACCAAGCCGACCAGCGCCTTATTTCCGGCCCTGCGAAGCGCTGTGATGTCCGCTGAGCCCCCGCCGGGGGCAAAGCGGCTGCCTTTCGCCAAGTCGGCCCCGCTGCACAGTGCCGCGACGAATCGCGGTATCTCTTCGGGCTGCGTCGAGCCGTCGGCGTCCATCATGACGATTACGTCACCTTTGGCAGCCGCAAAGCCGCACGCCAGTGCATTCCCCTTGCCCGAGCCGGCTTGGTGCACGACCCGGATCGTAGGCAAATGCCTGCGGGCCACGGCTATCGTGTCGTCAATGCTTTTCCCGTCTACCAGGATCACCTCGAACAGGCCGCGCGGAAGGCACGCCAGCACGAAGGGCAAATTGCGGGCCTCATTGCGGGCTGGGATAACCAAGCTGACTCGAAGCTGGGATACGGCCAGAAAGCCATCATCGGCCACTGGAGCTATTGATCTCTGCGAGTGAGCCACGAGCTTCTCCCCTTAGCTAGTGCTCATTAGTAGCTAGTGCTCATTAGTTCTTGTTCGCCTTCCCCCGAAGCATCAGTGCCGTAAGCGCCGGGCGGATAAGAGCACTGCGGCGGCTTGTCCATGCTTTAGCCGCTGCAGGTATCCCGGCAAGGGCCCGGTGATGCTCTGGGCGCTCAGGTTCCTGAGCGCCCAGAGCCCTGAAGCGCGCGCAGCACCGGATACAGCAGCCGCCGCGGATAGGAAGTTTCACCCTGCGCGATAGCGTGGAGGACGTGCGGCAAGCGCCGCCGGGCGATGTCTTTGCCCAGATAGCCGTCCGCTCCGGCGCGTGCGGCGGCCAGGGCGCCATCCTCATCGGGAAAGGCGGTGATCAGCACGATCTTCACCGTCGGCAGTGACCGGCGAATCGATCCGGCCGCTGTGATGCCATCGCCCTCCGGCATACGAACGTCCAGCAGGCAAAGGTCAGGCCGTTCGGCAAGCGCGACGCGTACCGCCTCGGCGCCGGTGGCGGCCTCACCGCAGACGACGATCCTGGCCGCCTCCAGGTCCTCCCTGAACGAGTGGCGGATTAAGGGATGGTCGTCCGCGACCAGGACTCGCAGTGGCCGGGGTGGCGCCGTCATCTCCTGAGCGTCACGGTTGGCGACGTTTGCCGCAACCAGCTGCACCGCTCAGGTGTCTGAACGTCGCCCGAAGAGTTCCACGGCGGCGCCCCGGTTGGGAACCCCCAGCTTGCGCACAAGCGAGGCAATGTGCACCCGCACCGAACTGGGCGAAATCACCAGCCACTCGGCGATCTTGGCGGTCGACCATCCCTGCCCGAGCAGCTCGAGTATTTCCCACTCACGGCTCGTCAGCCGCTGCGCGGTCCTGGTACTCGCAGGCTGCCGCCAGCGCGGCCCTCGCTGCCGGAAGCGCTCGAGAACCCGCGTGACCAGAGTGCGCTGCATGGCTGCTTCGCCGCGGCAGACGCCGTTGAGCGCATCAGGGAGCCGGCTCAGGTTCATCGTCTTCAGCAGGTACCCGTCCACACCCGACCGGAGGGCGCTGAAAAGGTCGGTGTCATCCTCGGAAACGGTCAGTACCACGATCTTCATCTGCGGCAGCCGCGCTCTGATCTCCCAGATCGTGGCGAGGCCACCGCCCGGCATTCGGAGATCAAGCAGGCAGATGTCCGGCTTCTGGTACAGCGCCGCCTGGATCGCCTCGGCGGCGTTCGCCGCCTCAGCACAGACCTCAAAGCGCGCATCGCTGCTAAGCGCCCGGCGAATGTCGTCACGTGTCGGCGCATGGTCATCCGCGATCAGGGCACGCATAAAGTCTCCTCCGTGGCGTTCACAACATGACCTCCACCTCAGTGCCGTGTCCGGGTATGGACGAGATCTTCAGTTCACCCCCCGCAGAGCTGGCCCGCTCGCGCATTGAGACAAGCCCGAAACCGGCCGCCGGGGCCCCGGGGTCGAATCCGCAGCCGTGGTCCGCGATGAGCAGCCGCACTCGCGATCCGAGCCGCTGGAGCCTCACTTCCACCCGGGTGGCACCACTGTGCCGAGCCGCGTTAGTCACGGCCTCGCCGGCGATGCGGGCCAGCGCGTCACGGTGTGCTGGCGGAACCCGGATGCCAGAGGCAAGGTCGAAGGACGGGGTGACGCCGGACCGCTTCGCCGCCTCGGCGACCGTCTCCGCGACCGCTTCCGCGGCCATCTGTGGGCGGGAGACCGCGAGGGCGCTGATCGCCAGCCGCGATTCCAGCCGCGCGCGCTCGGTGGCGCGGCGCAGCCGGTCGAGGGCTTCCTCCTCGATGGCACCGTCCAGCGAGTCAAGATGACGCGTCAGGAACGCCAGCTCCTGCGCGAGCCCGTCATGCAGGTTACAGGCAATCCGGCGGCGCTCATCGGCCACCATCGCCTGCGGCACGGACAGCCAATGGGTCCACATCTCGCGCATCGAGCCGACGACCAGAAGCAGGTAGAAACACAAACGAAACACGTAACCAGCAGACACCGTCTGGATGTACAGCGACGGGTAAAAGAAGTTGATATGGGCCGCCGCGGCGAAAACAGCCGCGAACGACAGCCAGCCGAAGAACTCCTCGCCGGTTTTCTGCGCCTTGTAGAGGTAAACGGCTGCGGCCGCGCCGTCCACCACCGCCGTCAGCACCTCAAGCGCGAGCAGTACTGGATCCGTGTCAAACACCGACCGGCCCGTCACTCCGGCCGCCGGCGGCAAGGTGGCCGGCATGCGCAGGTGAACACCGGCCAGCCAGACCAGGAAGATCACCAGCGCAGGGCAACCGGTGGCGCAGGCGAGCGCGGTCGCCCGCACCGCCGGGGGCGGCGGCCCCGGGCTGCGGCTGGGCGCGAACGCTGCGGCCCCGAACAGCAAGCTGCCGAAACAGAGGCTGACCAAGGCTGACCAGGCCGCGAAGCTGCTGGTAGCCGTGCCCGCCAGGGCCGGCACGGCGCCGAAGAACAGATTCGACAGGGCGATCACCGACAGCGCGGCGGCCAGGAGCAGATCGGTCCGGCTGCCCCGCCGCCTCAGCCGGGCGAACGCGAGGAACCCGGCGAGCAGGGCGAGCAGGGCGAGCACGGTCTCGAAGGCGGCCTCCGGACCGGGCCGGGCGAAGGCGAAGCGAAGGCTGGGGTCAAGCGCAAATACGGCGGCGGTCCCCCACGACACTGCCGCCGCCACGATTGCCGTAGCGCGCCCTCCCATAACTAGAGGCAGCATAAAGTGCCGATCTGAGCCAAAACAAGGCTGGATGCTTTGATTTTTCCATATTTCGGCCTGGATAATTTTTTGAAGATCCTTTAATAAAAATAATTAGCGTGACAACGTTGCGCCAAATGTAAACACAACGCAAATGAAGCAGTGATCCCGGGTTTCAGCTGAGCGACGCCGATGCCAGGCGGCCCGCGTTCCTGCCCAGGTCGTCGTAGCGCGGTAGGTAGCGGAACCGCTAGATGGAGCTGGCCACTGCGGCGGCCAGCGCCGGGTCCACCCGGACCGCGCCGGCGAACTCGCTGCCGGTGTCGGCCGGGACCACTTCGACGTTCTCGCCCGTTTCCGGCGCCTGGATCATCTTGCCGTCGCCCAGGTAGATGGCGACGTGTGAGATGTAACCCGGGTCGGTCGGATCGGTGTGGTAGAAGAGCAGGTCACCGGGCTGAAGCTGGCTGACGGGCACGGCCGGCCCGGTCCTGGCCTGATCCGCGGCCACCCGCGGCATGGTCACCCCGGCCTCGGCGAACGACCACTGCACCAGGCCCGAGCAGTCGAACGACGTCGGTCCCGCCGCGCCCCACACGTACGGCATCCCCTGGCGGCTCAGGGCAGCGTTGACCATGGTGATGATCTGGCTCCGCCCTGCGCCCGCGCTGCTGCCGGAGACGCCGGACACCCCGGCCGCGGTGGCCTCGGTCGTGGTCGCACCCGCAGTGACCTGCGTCATGAGCGGCTCGGCGGCGGCGCGGTGCGGGATGACCCGCTTCACCGCGGTGGCGAGGGAGGCCAGGTTGCCGTGCGGCGCGCTGATCACGATGGCATTGGCGGCGGGCATCCCGAGGGAGCGCGCCACGGTGTGCGAGACCACCGCGTCAATGCCCTCGATCCCGACGGTGCCGAGCCCGCCGACCTTCAGGTCCTCCTGCTTGGCCCCGTCCACGCGCACCGTGCCGCCCAGCGGCAGCCTGTCCTGCCTGCCCATGGTGTAGGAGACAGCTACGTCGCCCGCGGCAACGCTCTGCCAGAGTTGGTCGGACGAGGCCGTCTTCTTCGCCGCGTAACCGCGGAACGTGGACGGGTCGACGCCGAGTACGGCGGTGTACTTGCCGTTCACCTGGATCTTGGCGGCTTCCACGGACTGGGCGGCGGTAACCCCCGGGAGCCCCTGGATGGCCGTCAGGGTCCCGGCCGGGAGCGACGACGGCGCAACGACGATGATGTCGGCCTGAAGCAGCCCGTGCAGCGGGGCGACCGCTGGGGCGGCGCTGCGGGCCAGCCGCGTAACCGGCACCGGGAAGAAGGACGTCAGGCGCCCGGCGCCGGGGGCTGCCCCCGACTGTGCCGCGGCGGCCGCGGAGACAGAGTGGCCTGCCGCCGGCGGGCGGGCCACAGCCGATCGCCACCCGGCCGGAACGCCCAGGGCCGCTCCCGCACCCAGCAGTCCGGCCGCAGCCACCAGAGCAGGAAGCGCGCCCACCTTACCCCGCACAGGCTCTCCCTTCGTCGCGGACATCACGGACTGTCCGGCGGCACGGCCGTTGCGGATTGACCGCGCTGCCT
>Ga0302179_10000856_pt1 | contig 19219 bp, 16 predicted proteins | sample I_Palsa_E3_1_FD_198788 | JGI IMG/M metagenome (GOLD analysis project Ga0302179, IMG submission 198788) | Peat permafrost microbial communities from Stordalen Mire near Abisko, Sweden - I_Palsa_E3_1 | ecosystem: Environmental > Terrestrial > Soil > Palsa > Peat permafrost | place: Sweden...
GATTGGCAACAGGGCGCGGCCGGGACGTTACGGCACCCGGCCGTGCGATTTCATTTCGCCGCCGGCGGTTGCTGGCCGCCAAAATTGGTAAAGGGCTTCAGGAAGCTCGCAAACTCCATCGGAAAAATAAATTTCGTGGACGCGCCGGCGCCGAGCACTTTGAGCGTTTCGAGGTATTGAAGGCTCATGGTGTTCGTATCGAGCGTCTTTGCGATCTCAAAAACTTTTCCGAGCGCCAGCGCGTAACCTTCAGCGCGTAGAATAGCGGATTGCTTGTCGCCCTCGGCCTTGAGGATGGTGGACTGCTTTTCGCCGTCGGCGACGGTAATTTTCGCTGTGCGGTCGCCCTCGGCGGCCGTGACCATCGCGCGGCGGCTGCGCTCCGCGCTCATCTGCTTGGTCATCGCGTCCTGAATATCTTTCGGCGGATCGATTTCGCGGATTTCCACCGAAGTGACCTTGCCGCCCCAGCGCTCGGTCACCTCGTCGAGCTTGCCGCGCAGGGTCGTGTTGATCTCCTCGCGCTTCGCCAGCACGTCGTCGAGCGGAATATCGCCGACGACGGCGCGCAGCGTGGTCATCGCGATTCCCCGCGTGGCGCCGCCGAAATCCTGCACGGCGACAACGCTCTGCACCGGGTCGGTCACTTTCCAATACACGAGAAAATCGATCGAAATTGAAGCATTGTCCTTCGTAATGCACGTCTGCCGCGGCACTTCGAGATATTGCTCGCGCAGGTCCACGCGGCTCGCCACGTCCACGATGGGCACCAGAAAAATAATTCCCGGCCCTTTCTGCCCCATGACTCGCCCGAACCGAAACACGACGAGGCGCTCGTATTCGCGCACCACGCGAATCATGTTTGCAAGGAGCAGCATAAATCCGATGATAATTACAGCCACCAGCACCAGCGCGACCGTGGAATCCATTTCGGCCTTCTCCCTTCAGGATATCTTTCGAACGTGCAGCGTCAGCCCCTCGACTGCGACGACGGAAATTCGCTCGCCCTTCGCGATCGGCGGCACATCGGCAAGCGCGTCCCATTCTTCGCTGTTCACCAGGACAACGCCGCGCGGCTCGAGGTTCGTTTTCGCGATTCCCGATGAACCTGCGACCCGCTGCGTTCCCATCAGCACGGGCTGGTGGCGCGAGCGAAGAACGAGCCGCACCACTGCGCTGAGCATCACGGCCCAAACCAAGGCAACGCTGCCAATGGCATAAAATGAAATCCGGAAGCCGGGCATGCGCGGCAACACGAGGATCGAGCCGAACACAAAAGCAATGAGCCCGAGCAACATCAAAATGCCGTGCGAGGTGACCTTCAGCTCCAGCCCGAGCAAAAGCATTCCGAGGAGAAGCACGATTGCGCCGGAAATTTGAATCGGCAGGTTGATCAGTCCGGCGAGCGCAAGAATCACGGCCACCGCGCCGATGGTCCCAGTCACGAATCCGTGCGGTGCGAATATCTCGATCACAACAGCGAGCGCGCCGAGGAGAAACAGCACGTATGCGACGGTCGGGTCCGTCAGCGTCTCCAGAATTCGCTCGCGCGAGTCCATGGCGATTTCCACCTGCGCCGCGCCCGCCAGCGAAAGCGTGATATCGCCATCGGCGCGATGAATCGTTTTCGCGTCGAGCTTCGAAAGCAGTTCAGTTACGTCGTTTGCAGTGAGATCGATGATGCCGAGCGAGAGCGCCTCCTGCGACGTGGCCGAGACGCTTTCGCGAACCGCGCGCTCAGCCCATTCGGAATTGCGGTGTCGCGCCGAGGCGATCGAGCGCGCATAAGCGGCTGCGTCATTCAGAATTTTCTCGGAGACGGTACCGCCCGAAATGTAGATCGGATGCGCGGCGCCCATGTTGGTTCCCGGCGCCATCGCGGCCACGTCCGCGGCAAGAACGATGATGCAGCCCGCGGACGCGGCACGCGCACCGCGAGGCGCGACGAACACGATCACCGGAACGCGCGCGTTCATCTCGAGCTGGATGATGTCGCGCATGGAGGAATCGAGACCGCCCGGCGTGTCGAGCTGGAGCACAAACGCGGCAGCGTTCCGCGCTTCGGCTTCAGAAATGCCGCGCGCAATATATTCCGCACTGGCTGGATTGATGGGCCCCGAATACGTGAGAACGATGACGCTTGGCGGCGTGGCCGCGCCAGCGATGGGCGCAAGTACAAGTAAGAGAGTCGCGCCGCCCAGAACGATCGCAAGGAGAGAGGGCTTCATGCTCAGGGCCGGATGCGTGGCAGTATATACCAGACAAGCATCGCCGCTACAGACCGAGCGTCCGGCCTGTAGCGGCGATTAGACCCTGCGGAGATTTACAAAAAATTATGGAGTCAATTGCCAGCTGTAAATACCGCCCTGCGCGCAAACGAACTGCCGCGGGCCCCAATATTTCCACGTACCGTCGGTAAAGTTGGCGCGGCCGTACACCGCGGAGCCCACCAACGGCGGATATGTCCAGCCGTTGCCCCACGGTCCGACCGTCCCGACGTAAATACCGTTCGAGTAGATGTCCACGAACCAAGCCGTCATGTTGTTCACATCCACCGAACATCCGCGCGCTCCGCGCTGACCGGACTTTTCCGGTGGTGGTGGCGGGGTCTTGGCGTTCGGATCGTTTACCGGCTTGGCATCGGATTTGATGTTGGGATCAGCGCCGCCGCCCCGGCTCGATTGAGCCGCAGCCTTGATTACTTGCTTGGTAGGCGCTTTCATGTCGTCCTTCTTCATCGTGTCGTCCTGAGCGTACGTGTAGCCAACTCCGACGAGCAGAGCGAGCACGAAGGCTATCGCGAATTGCAAAATGGGATTGATTTTGAATTTCATCTACTTCCTCCAGGGAAAAACTGCACGGGTGCCGCGAACGTTACCAAAAGGCTCCGTTGCAGTCAAAGACAGTTTTTTGCTCGTGCGCGCCTCTACGGCTTTTCCACGCTTTGAATGGCGAGGCGCTGCAGCGACCAGTTCGTCGGAACATCGCTGGACGCGCCGCGCGTGCCGACGCTTGAAAGCAAGCGGTCGAGAGGAGAGCCCATTCCTCGCGTGGCGCCGCGCACGCCTTTCCAATTCAGACTCGCCAGATTGATCGAGTCCTGCGGCTGCGTCGTGAGCAGAAAATAGGTGTCGGTCGCGAATGGCGGCGTGATTGTGAACAGGTCTGGCTTGCCCAGGACAATTTGTTCCGGCAGGCCGTTCGCAGTCTGATCGGCTCTCGGAAGGATATTCTGGACGTCGCCAAAAACGGCGCGCGGGAAAAGTGGCGTGCCATTTCCGTCGCTATCGATCACAAACACGTAAACGCGCCGCGGCTCGGCATAGGTTCCCGCGCCGGTGCTCTTTTTGCTCGCGCGCAGGACGAGAGCGTATTTGCGGCCGTCGCCATAGGCTGTCGTGATCTCCGGGCCGTCGTTAATATGCGCCGCTTCCACCACGGCGAGATGATAGGGAAAGCTGCCGTCATCGGGAGGCGCGGGAAGTTCGAGCCATCCGTGGATTCGCGCGAGATTTCCCGCGAGTCTGGTAAGTTCGTCGACGGCGCCATTGAATCCGTCGCTCGAAAGTTGCGCGGACACCCAGCGGGTTTCAGGCGGCAGCGAACTCGACGCATGCAGCGTCTTCTCGCCGGAAGCCCCGCTCTTGTTTGCTGTTTCCTCGAGAGCCGTGCTCGCGTCTTTCGAAGCGCCCGGAAGCAGCCACGCGTACTCGACGCCATTCGCTCCAGCCCTGCCGACGAGAATATAGTTTGCATCACCGAGAGAATTCACCAGCCGCGTCGGAGATTCTTCGGTTCCTATAGCTTTTGCCGCCTGGCTCGCTTCCTGCGGGAGCGGCAGATTCACGAATATTTTTGTTTTGCCTGAAGGCAAAGTCTTCGCGACCGCGGCAAAGTCGGGATTTCGGCCAAGATTTTTAGAGGCGCGTGTGGCCTGATCCGTCAGCAGCCATGCCGAGCCGTTCCATGTGACTACATGCGTGGGCGTAGTTTCGTATGGATCCGTCACGACCGTGACTCCCGGCACCGCGCTGATTTTTTCAGCGGCCGCTGCCGCAGTTTTCAAATCGGCGAGTGGAAGAGTCACCGGAGGGATCCACAGCGCGAGCAAGCCGCTGGCCGACGGCACCCACCGATCCACAATGAACAGAGTCGCGGGCGTGACTTTGTCCGCGCTTCCCGCGATAACCTTCGCCGTCGAACCCGAGGCCGTTTCGTCCGTCACTTTCAAACGCACGCCGCTAGCCGGGCTGTTCTTATCTGCCGGCACAAGTTCCGTGCCGACTCCGAATCCCAGCGTGAGCCCGCCGAATAGCTGCACGGCTTCGGGGCCATCTACTTCAACGACGGGCAAAGTGAATTTGCCCGAAAGATTCCCGGAGCTCGTTCCAAAGAGCGGCCCGGCGATGCGCTCTTCCGTCCCCGAAATGACGGGCACCTGGCTCGCGCCGGCCGAACGCATCAACGCGAATGTCTGCTGGAAAATATCGTTCGCCGATTCGTTGATTGGCGCAGAGTTCAGCACTTTGATGAGCGCCGCGGTGAAAGCGCCGTGGTCCACGCCATGTTCGTCGCGGCCTTCGGCGGCGCTTTCGATATCCTGCGCGGCAGCGAAGACGAGCGCGCCGCTCTTCTCCGGAAACGGACCGCTGTAGTCGTCCAACGAATCGCGCGGGTCGGGATCGGCGGCGCGAACGCGATTGAATTTTGAATAGCCCCGAGTGACCGCGCCGCTATGGCAACTGTCGAAGATGGCCGTAAGCGTCGCGCCCTTGTTGATCACTTTCATGAACGCGCGTGCGTATTCTTTGTCGCGGATATCGGTCGTGCCCTTGTAGGAATCGGAAGGGACGGTGGTTTCATCCTTCTTGTCCCCTTTCCAGCTCTTCGAATTGTTCATCTGCGAGCCGTGGCCGGCGTAATAGAAGAAACTGATATCGCCGGGCGATGCAGCGTCGGCGAGATACGTCTGAATCGCGTGCAGAATATTTTCATGCGACGCTTCGGCTTCGGTGAGGATGTGGATGTTTTTTTCCTCGAAGCCGTATCGAGTGACGAGCAATTGGTGGATGCTGCCGACGTCGTTCAGCGAGCCCTCCAGGTTCGTCCAACTTCCTCGGCCTTTGCTGGGCCCGCCTGAGCTTGCGCCGCCGGAGCTTGCGCCTTCCGCGACAACGATTTTCTGAACGGTTACACCTTCGGGGATGTAAGTGTTGACGCCGACGAGAACAGCGCGGCGCGTCTGGGCAATCGCAGGAGCCGCGAAGAATGCGAAAACGAAAATGGCGGGGAGCATTAAATTCGCCGCGCGCCGGATGAACTGCCTACGTGAATGCAACTCTCGCACCATGAGGATTCCCTCCTGCGAACAGATTCGTTCCATTAAATTGATCATTTGCTTTTCGAGCGATGAGTTTATTCCTCGACGCAGGCGCGCGCAAGATTGGGAATTCGCGGCGTGCGGCTCGAGTAGGCGCGTTCTAGACGGTCTGTTACCCGTCGCGTGGTAAACAACTAATCTATTTAAACTATTTAGGACGCATTCAAGCGCGAGGCTGATGGCTATTGGCTGGACGGCGCCGTCGGCTCATGCAGCGGCAGGTCCACCGTCATCGGCGGGTGGTCAGAAATACGATCATCAACGGATTCGTTCAGCTCGCGCATGGTTTGCCCGAATTGCGGCGCAAACAAATAGGCTTGCCCGTTGCGGCGTGGATCTTCGATGAATGGTTTTACAAAAAACCAATCCAGCTTGAACCGCCCCACGAGTCCGCGATAGTCACGAGCGAATGCATAAGTGGGAACGAAACCTTTTAGAGCCCGCGCGTTGCTGTCGGCGAGCGTTCTGCCTTTGTGCTGCAGCGAGTGTTCCGGATCGCCGCGAAAATCAAACGCTCGCCGGTCTGAGAAACGAAACTTCTCCACTGTTTTGAAGAGCGCACGCTCGCGATTATCCCAGAGTACCGGTAGATGGAACGCGCTCGGATCGTTGTAACCGTGAAAATAATGAACCGGAACCAAGGCGTACTGAAAAATTCCGAGTGGATTGAAGTGGGAAACAGCCTGGCCGATCCAAAATTGATAGTCCGTCACCCGGCTCATAATTTCATTGCGAACAGACGTAGGCGTATTGTCCCTGCTTGTGGTGTTGAGATCACCCGCCATGATCACTGGATTTTGATTTTGATTCACTTCGGCCAGTAGCGCTTTCATCTGCCGAAGCCGGCATGCGGGCGGACATTTATTCTCCAGGTGAACCGCAACGACCGTCGCCTCTCCGGCGGGCAAATCAGGTATCGCCAAGTCTGCGATCAACGCCATTCGACCGCCGTGGCGCACCTCTCGCTCGACTCTCTCTCTAAACAACTGGCGAGCAGCCCATCTTTTGCCTTTCTCCAGCTTCGCGGCCTCTTTCGCTTCCTGCCCGTACCAGTCGTAGCACAGCGGCAGGCGGAAGATGCGCGCACCCCGAATCGGATAGCGGCTCAAGACGGCGGTGCCATGCAGACCGCGGTAGCGCTGACGGTCCACCTGCAAATCCTGCTTCAACCGCATATCTCGCTGCGCGTCCGGCAAATGCACTTGCTCTATCCCCAAGTCAAACACGGGATCCACTTCGACAAACTCCACGCCGTAGACGTAGTTCATGTGGAGAGCGGCAGCGAGCTCGCGAGCCACATCGCGGTACTCGGTTCGCTTCATCCCCAAATCAACTTCATTGAGGACCAGGACATCGACGCTCTGCAAGTAATCCAACTGCGATTCGACCAACAATTTCTGAGCGGCGGTAATTTTTTGCCGGTTCCCGTCCAGATGCTCGAATTCGCTTGTGCTCGTGAGCGCGGATCGGATCAGTTCAAAATTCAGACCTCGTTCAATGTTCCATAAACCTACGCGAAGGACCGGGCCAAGACTTGCCACCGAGGGGCGGTGTGGCACGACGCCGTTAGCGCTCGCTTCATTGTGGATGAAAGGTTTCGCCAGAAGACTGCTCAGACGATCGGCCAATTGCCCCTCCGGCTTGGCCGTCGAAGAGAGCGCGATGAGATCGTCGAACGAGAGCAGCTCGGGATCTTCAGTCTGTTCTGCGTGGATCGGCGCAGTTTTCTCCTGCGCGCGTGCGAACAAGACACACACGGAGAACAACAGCCCCAACGCTATCGCGCGCCTCATCTTGTCACGCCATCGCTTGCTCGGGATGTTTTCGGTCGAGCCATCCGAGCGTGCCGCGCACAATAAAGACGTTTAAAAATATCGAAATCAATGACGCGGCGATCACCGTGGTGTAGACATCGTCGGCCACCATACCCGCCGATCGAGCAACTTGCACGACCACGAACGAGAGCTCGCCGATCTGCGTCAGCCCCGCCGCCACGGCAATTGCGGTCTGAAACGAATACCGGAAGAGCCACACGATCGCCGTCCAGACCACAAATTTACCAACCACGATCAGCAAAAGCATCATGCCGAGCAGCGGCAAACTTTTAACAAGCACTTTGGGATCAATCAGCGTTCCTAGCGAAACGAAGAAAAGCGCCACAAAAGCCTCGCGAAGCGGCATGAGCTGAGTATCCACTTCATGCAAATCCTTCGAGCCGCTGATGGATAGCCCGGCAAGGAATGCGCCCAGAGCGACCGAAAAGCCGACTGCTTGCGCGAGTGCCGCGGTACCAAGGCAGACTGCGATGGCGATCAACAAAAAGAGTTCAGAGTTATTGGTTCGTTTTACTTGCCGCAGTACGCGAGGAATCACTTTTATCGCGAAAAAAGTCAGCGGAACCAGGAGGATCAGAGCCTTGCCCAGAGTCCACGCTACCTTTATGAAGAGGCCCTCCCCGGACCCGCTTAATACGGGGAGGATAATCGTCATGCAGACGACGGCAAGATCCTCAACGATAGTGATACCGATCATCACTCGGCCAAAAGTTGTCGTCATCTTTCCCGCGTCGTTCAGAAGTCGCGCCAATACCATCGTGCTGGCAACCGAAACCGTCGCTCCGATTACAATTCCTTCTTTAATCGTCCATCCGCCGAGCTTGGCCGCAGCGGCCGCGATGCCCACCATGCATAAAATCCCGATTGGCGCGCCGAAGATCGCAACCCACTTCACGCGCATTAGATCCGGAATCGAGAATTCCACGCCGATCGAAAACATAAGTAGAACGACGCCGACTTCGGCGAACACTTCGAAGGTATGCAGGTTAGAGAGGTGCGGGCCGGGGGTGAACGGGCTGACGACGATCCCTCCGAAAACGAATCCTATAAGCAGCGGCAATCGTAGCCGCCACGCCACCAGCCCTCCAACTATGGCAGCCACGAAAATGTAAGTCAGATCGCGGAATAGAACTGGGTTCGCTTCCATTTGCTATCTCTCCCAACCAGAGATTCGGCTGTCTGTCGTTATTGGCATTTCGCCGGTCAAAATATTCGACTTTGAAAGATTGTGGAAGTCTCCCTTCGATCTTAAATCTTGGGCAAGAACCACAATCGTGGATTCCCAAGACCGAAGTTACATTACTTGAGCTTCCTCGAAATTAGGTAGGACTTATGGGATGAGAATCTTCATGGCAAGAATTGGTGGACGTGGCCGGGATCGAACCGGCGACCCCCTGCTTGCAAAGCAGGTGCTCTCCCAGCTGAGCTACACGCCCACAACGTGAACTTTGACTGATATTAAAGCATTTGCAATCATTCGCAAACTCCGAAAACCCAATGATCATCAAAGTGCCAAATATCGCCCTGGCATCACTCCATCCTCACAGCCATCGTCCACGATTCTCCTCTCACTCTTGAACCCCCCACGCCGATAGTGCAGAGCGATCGGCCAGGCTGGAAACACGAGTTGGCGATTTATCGCGAACTGAATCGGAGTGGCGGGTCCTGATCCCCGGAATCCCGGCTATCCGCACACGACGCTGTTCTTCGTTTGTGGAAACAAATCGTCCGAAAACCATGGAAGTTGCGAACATTCCGGGTCATTCGAATCATTACCTGTTGTTTTCCAAAAGGAAGTGTGACACGATGATTCCTGTGGGAAACCCAAAGAGCGACTCTGTTACTGAAAAAGCGGATGTTCTGCAGGGAACGCTGGCGCTGATGGCCCTCAAGACGCTCGATGTGCTCGGTCCACTGCATGTCTATGGGATCGCGCGGCGGATCGACCAGATCAGCGGGGATCTGCTGGCCGTGAACCAAGGCACTTTGTATCCCGTCCTGCTGAAGCTGGAGCAGGAGGGCGCAATTTCGTCCGAGTGGGGCGCCTCGGAGAACAACCGCCGGGCGCGTTTCTATCGCCTGACACGGTCGGGACGAAAGCTGCTCGAGACCGAGACTCGGGACTGGGAGCAAACGGCGGCGATCATCGCACGATTCTTCTCTTCGCGGTGAAGGCGGAGGACTTGACATGAGATTCTTGAGAAGGTTTCTGGCGCGGCTCAAGAACTTTGCCACCGGGCGGCAGGACGACAAACGGCTGCGGGAAGAGATGGAGGAGCATCTGGCGCGGCAGACGGAGGATAATCTGCGCGCGGGGATGAATGTGGAAGAGGCACGGCGGCAGGCCGTGATGAAGTTCGGAGGTGTGGGGACAGTGAGAGAGGATTACCATGCAGAGCAGGGGCTGCCGTTTTTTGAAAACGTGTTGCAGGACTCGCGCTTCGCGATACGTATGCTGGTCAAGTCGCCGGGGTTTACGGCTATCGCGGTTCTGACGATGGCCCTGGGGATCGGCGCGACCACGGCGATTTTCAGCCTGGTCGATGCGACGCTGCTGCATCCGCTGCCCTATCCGCACCCGGAGGAACTGGTACGCATCGAGGACGATCTACCTGGTGCGGGCGCTACCGACGCGGGCATCTCGATTCCGGAGTTTAAAGATCTGCAGCGTTCGGGAATTTTTCAGTATGTTGCGCTGGAGATTTTCGGGTCGGCGAACCTGACGGGTGTATCGCAGCCATCGCGGATGCAGTATGAGGGGGTGTCGCCGGCGTATTTTGCGATGCTGGGGGTGAAACCGGAGCTGGGGCAGACGTTCGATCCTCAGGATCAAACGCCGGGGTTCACGCTGGATGTGGTGATCAGTGACGGGTTGTGGAAGCGGGCTTTCGGGAGCGATCCGCACATTGTGGGAAGAAGTTTGCGGGGGGACGACGATTTGTATCGGGTAATCGGGGTGATGCCGCCGGGTTTTCACGACCCGGGGCGAACCGTGGGCGAGAGGAATACGGAACAGTGGGCGGCGTTGGGTTTTTCGGATGATCCGGCTCAGGCCCCGAACCGCAGTTTGCGGTTGCCCTTGGAAACGGTCGGGCGCCTGAAGCCGGGGCTGACGGTTGCAGCGGCGCAGAGCCAGCTGGACGCGTTGGTTGCTTCGTTGCGGGAGCAATTTCCGGACGATTATCCGGCTGACAGCAAGTGGACGGCGCGGTTGGTGCCTCTGAAGGAAAACGTGGTGGGCAACGTTCGGCAGTCGCTGATCCTGCTGTTGGGCGCAGTGGCGCTGGTGCTACTAATCGGCTGCGTGAATGTAGCGAATCTGCTGCTGGCGCGGGCCAGCGCGCGATCACGGGAGATGGCGGTGCGCCAGGCGCTGGGAGCGGCACACGAGCGGCTGGTGCGGCAATTGCTGACGGAAAGCCTGCTGCTTTCGCTGCTGGGCGGAGTGGCGGGGTTGGTGATTCTGTTCTGCATGAAGGGATTCTTGCTGCGGCTGATTCCGGAGAGCCTGCCTCGGCTGAACGACCTGTCGATCAACTGGACCGTGATGGTGATCGCGCTGGCGGCTTCGATCGCAGCCGGGATAATTTTCGGGCTGGCGCCCGCGGGGCAGGCAGGGCGGTTGAATCTGGCAGGTACGCTGAGGGTGGAGGGGCGTGGGTCGAAGGGTTCCACGGAGCAGACGCGCACGCGGCGCGTGCTGGTGGTGACGGAGTTTGCGCTGTCGCTGGTGCTGATGGTAGCCGCGGGCCTGCTGCTGCGCAGTTTTTGGGATTTGTACAAGGCGCCGCTGGGATTCAATCCGCAGCATGTGATGTCGGTTCAGTTGTGGCTGCCGAGCCCCAACGATCCGAAGACGGACATTTACGGAACGGCTGCTCAGGAGGCAGTGTTTGCGCGCGAATTGCTGCGGCGCAGCCGGTTGCTGCCGGGAGTGCAGGAAGCGGCGCTGGGAGCGGAGCCGTCGATTCCGCTGCGCCACGACGGCAACCGGAGCGCGCTGATCGTGGAAGGACGCCAGACACAGGGCAAGCAGACTCCCTTGGTGGAGCGGTCGCAAGTTACGCCGGAATATTTTCATTTGCTGGAGATTCCGGTGCTGCGGGGCCGTCTGTTCAACGACGGCGACGACGAGAATGCGCCGCAGGTCGCCGTGATTAATCAGGCGATGGCGGAGACTTACTGGCGGGGCGAGGATCCGCTGGGGAAACGGCTGAGGCTTGGCAATGGGAGGGCTGGGGTAGGCCAACCTGCGAGCAAGACTTGGATCACGATCGTGGGAGTGATCGCGGATGCTCGAACCGAGTCGCTGGCGAACGCGAGCGTTCCGCAAATCTATCTGAGCCTGTACCAGGAGACGCCCAAGGAGCTGGCCATCTTTCTGCGTGGAAACCTGAATGCGAGTGCGATACCGGAAGAGGTGCGAGCGATGGTGCAGTCCGTAGACCCGGAGCTACCGGTTTACGGGGCGCAGACGCTGAACGATGCGGTGACGGCGTCGCTGGAGCAGAGACGATTCTCGATGGATATTGTGGCGGCCTTCGCGGTAACGGCGTTGCTGCTGGCGGCGCTGGGAATTTACGGGGTGATCTCGTATATCGTGAGCGAGCGCACGCGGGACATCGGCATTCGCCTGGCGCTGGGGGCGCAGAGGGGGAAGATCATGGGGATGGTTCTGCGCCAGGGACTGGGGCTGGCGACGGCCGGCGCAGCGCTGGGACTGGTGGGATCGGTCATCGTGTCGCACCTGATGGCGGGGCTGCTGTATGGCGTGAGCCCCACGGATCTGCTGACGTTCGCGGGGGTCACCCTGGTGCTGACCGCGGTGGCGCTTGCGGCCTGTTATATCCCCGCGCGGCGGGCAATGCGTGTCGACCCGATGATCGCACTGAGATACGAGTAGTTTTTCGATGTCTTAAATCCGAAGCTTCCCTCTGTCATTGAGATGAAGGTGCGGGAATTGTCGAGGCGATTCGGACCGGGAGTCACCAGCGTCAAGGTAGGCGATCACGTTACGATCCCATTTCGAACATGGGCGGATTGGACTCGAAAACTAGCGCCAAACCTACGGACGTTACCATCGCAAAGGTGTCACCCATAGACTTCGGTCTAGCTTCGGTCCAATTCAAGAGGTTGATTGCACCGCGTGAGTCCGCGCAAGCGACACCAGATGCGGCACTTGTGTGATTTTGCCTACTTTCTTACAAAGCAGGTGCTCTCCCAGCTGAGCTACACGCCCACAGCGTGAACATTGACTGATATTAGAGCATTTGCAATGGTTCGCAAACTCTGAAAACCCAATGAGCATCAAACCGCCAAATATCGCCCTGGCAACCAAATAGCGTCGTAAATCGCTTTCCGGTGAGCGGGTTCTCTGCTAGCATTAAAATTTGTCCGTTTTCGAAAATTTTGGAGTTGGAGCGTCTATGGCAATGGCATGTGAAATTTGCGGCAAGAAGCCGAGTTTCGGCAACACGATCAGCCACGCAAACAACGTCACGCGGCGCCGGTGGAACCCGAATCTTCGCCGCGTGAAGACGGTTATCGACGGCGTCCACAAAAAAGCCCGCGTCTGCACCGCCTGCATCCGAGCCGGCCGCGTCGTCAAGGCTGCTTGATCCCAGCCCGTCCCTCATCCTTCGGAGGAATTTTGAAGAGAAGCGCGGCAATCGCGACGGTCCTGTTCGCGTGCACGCTGTTGTCTTCGTGCAAGCGGCAGGAAATGGCGCCGGGACCGGACGTCTGGGCCGTCGTCAACGGCCACGAAGTGGCACGCGCGGAAGTGGAGAAGTATTTCCGCAGCCGCGTCAATGCCGAAGCTCAAACGCCGTCGCAAGAAGAAGCGCTGTCGCTGAAGCTCAGCATCCTCGACGAGCTCATCAACAATCAAATTCTGCTCGAGCGCGCGAACAGGTTGAACCTCGTCGCGAGCGACGCCGAAGTCGAGGACAAATTCACCGAATCGAAGAGCCCGTACACGGAAGACGAGTTTCAAAAAAAATTGCGCGACGCAGGCCTGACGATGGACGATCTCAAAAGCGATTTGCGCCGGCAGCTTTCGATTCAAAAACTGCTGAACCGCGAAGTCGTCGCCAAGATCACCATCACAGATCAGGACGTGATGGATTTTTACCAGAAGAATCGTTCGCAATTCAATGTGCCGGAGCCGCAATACCACATCGCTCAAATCGTAGTGACGCCTCATCCCGATCCCGCGGTGCACAACCGCAAGAACGACAAGGCCACCAACGAGATTGACGCGCAGCGCAAAGTGGCCTCCATCGAACAAAAGCTGAATGCCGGTGCGGATTTCTCGCAACTCGCGATGGATTACTCGGAGGACACTTCGAGCTCAACCGGCGGCGATCTCGGTTTCCACGCCGAGTCCTCATTCAATCAATCGGACCCGGCGCTGAAGAAGGCGGTGTTGACGCTGCGGCCAGGAGAAATAAGCCGGCCAATACCGGTGCACTCCGGCTACGTCATTCTGAAGTTGATTGCAAAAGAAGCGGCGGGACAGCGGGAGATTGCCGATCCTCAAGTGCAGCAGTCCATCCGCGACACGCTGCGCAACCGCAAGGAACAGCTCTTGCGCGTTGCCTATCTTACGACTGCGCGAGATGAAGCGCACGTCGTGAACTATCTCGCGCGGCAGGTGCTTGAATCCGCCGGCAAGCTTCCTTCTGGCGAACCGCCGAAGTAAACGCCGGGAGAACTTAACCTCGCCTACGAATACGACTCAGGCTACAACCGCAAGCGTTTCTCCCGCGTTTACCGGCTGACCTTCTGCCGCGAGAAGTTTTTCTACGGTGCCGGATTTCGGCGAACGAATTTCGTTTTGCATTTTCATCGCTTCGATAACGAGCAATCCCTGCCCGGCTTTCACCGCATCGCCTGCCTTCACGAGCACGCGGACGACTTTCCCGGGCATTGGTGCATTTACATTCTGCCGGCCCTTGGCTGAGAGTTGGCCGGCGCCGCGCCGAAATTTGCGCGGGTCGCTGATGCCTGCAGCAAATTCGCGCCCGCCGGAAACAACCCGTAAACCCGCAGGGTTCACCTCGACGCGCACATCAAACGAACGGCCGCCGATGAGAATCGAATACGCTCCATCGCTCAGCTCGACGACATCAGCCTTGACGCTGCGGCCGTCAACTAGGCCATCAACGCGCAAGGCCGCGCGATTGAGCTCAACGCGCCGCTTTCGTCCGTCGATTGTAATTTCGAGTTTCAAAAACTATCTTTCTCGCAGGAAGAGTTAGCGCCGCGTCAGCCGCTCAATCTGCTCCTGCCGTCCCTCATGCTTCCAACGCGAATCGCTTCCACCGCCGTTCGACGCAGGCGGTGCAACGCCATTCCGCGCGCTGTGCCAAAGCGCCAGCGCGATTGTCGCGGCGTCTTCCGCGGCCGGATCCGCTTTATGTCGCGCCGCATTTTTGTCGCGCTCGATGAAGTCGTCGAGCCACCGCGTGTGCACGTTCGCGCGTAGAAAATCGTCGTCGCCAAGAATGCGTCGAAAAAAGTTGATGTTCGTCCGGATGCCGCCCACCTGAGTTTCTCCTAGCGCACGCGCCAATCGGGCGATGGCTTCGTTGCGGTCGTTTCCCCACGCAATCAACTTCGCGAGCATGGGGTCGTAATCGCTCGGCACCGTCCAGCCGGGATAGACACCTTCGTCGAGGCGAACGCCCGGCCCAGAAGGCGCGGCAAAACTTGTGATCGTGCCTGGTGACGGAAAGAAGTTATTCTCGGGATCTTCAGCATAAATACGGCACTCGATGGCGTGGCCGCGAAGTGTAACTTCGCTCTGCGCAAGCGGCAATTTTTCGCCCGCCGCGACGCGAATTTGTAGCTTCACGAGATCGAGCGCGGTGATCATCTCCGTCACCGGATGCTCGACCTGCAATCGCGTGTTCATCTCGAGAAAATAAAAATTCCTCGCTTCATCAACGAGGAATTCGCATGTTCCCGCGCTCACGTAGCCGCCCGCGCGGGCAAGCTTCACGGCAGCTTCGCCCATCGCGCGCCGCAATTCTGGCGTCATCACCGGCGATGGCGCCTCTTCAATCACTTTCTGATAGCGCCGCTGGACGGAGCACTCCCGCTCGCCGAGGTAAATCGTGTTGCCGTGCATATCAGCAAGAACTTGAATTTCGATGTGACGCGGCCGCGAAAGATATTTCTCGAGAAAGAGGCGCGAATCGCCGAACGCGTTTAGCGCTTCCGACGAAGCGTCGCGCCAGGCGCTGCGCAAATCGCTCTCGCGTTCCACGCGACGCATTCCTTTTCCGCCGCCACCCGCAACGGCTTTCAGCACGACGGGAAATCCAATCGTCATCGCGGCCTCGAGTGCCGCTTCAACATTCTCACTGGGATCGAGAGTGCCAGGAACCGTCGGGACATCCACGGCGCGCGCCAATTGTCGCGCCGAGGTCTTCGATCCAAGCTGTTCCATCGCCTGAGCGGGAGGCCCGATGAATGTAATACCCGAAGCAACGCATGCTTTTGCAAGAGCGGAATTTTCGGCGAGGAATCCGTAGCCGGGGTGGATGGCGTCGCAGTTCGCCAGGCGCGCCGCGGAAATAATGTTTTCGATGACCAGGTAACTTTCACGGGACGGCGCAGGCCCAATTCGATAAGCCTCATCCGCCATTCGCACGTGAAGCGAAGCGCGATCGGCGTCGCTATAAACAGCAACGCCCGCAATGCCCATTTCACGGCAAGCGCGCAGGATGCGCACTGCAATTTCGCCGCGATTCGCGATCAGAATTTTCTTAAGCATGCACGTCGAGGACAGAATTCTAACACGCGCGAGCGAGGGTTTTCAGTGCCAGCGTTGGCTAAGGGCAGCCCTCAAACTTGCCGCGAGCAGGGCCGCCCCAACAAATATTGCAGGAATGAGTAACGCGCCTAATTCTTGGAATGCGCGCAGCCGCCTTGCGGATAAACCGCGTCGAGTGCGCCCCACAGCGCCTTCAACGTCCGCTCGGCCGCCACCATGATCGGTCCCGACTCGGACGCCGGCTGCGCCCCGAGCCACTGGCGCCAAGCAGCGCGGTGCCGTACATCGGCTTCTTCGTGAACGGCAAAGTAGCGCAACGCCGGCTCATCCGTGACGCCGTAATATTTTTTCAGCCCGGCGATTTTCTGTGTTGCAATTTCCGGCACCTGCGCCTCATAAACGTAAAACGCAGCCACGGCCTGCGCCTTCGAGCAATCCTCGGACAGCTCATCGAACGCATCGAGAAGCGCCGCAACCCCCGGCAGCGGCCGGGTGGAATCGATGTCTGCATCATTCGCGCCTACAGCGTTCGCGAATTGCCGCCAGAGCAGCGGATGCGGTCCCGCGGGATCGAGCTCTTCGGCCAGGTTCTCGTCAACCAAGGTTCGCAATTCACCCTTCGAGCGCGATGCCAACTGCTTTAGATTTTCCGGAAAGGCGCGAACATGCTGGTAATACTGCTCGGCATAAAGCGCCAGGGATTCGCGCGAAAGCGTTCCCTGCGTCCACGCGCGGTAAAACGGGTGCTTCAGAAGATGATATTTTTCAACGAGCCGGTCCAGACCCGCAAGAATAGGATTACAGCTATTCATCATTTGCACTCCGGAAGGATAGTCGCGAAAACCCAAATGAATCGTATCTCAACGCGATGCCAAAATCCAGCGCCCTGGTATTTTATTAAACACCCGCCGTCAACCGACATCATGACTTTCAGTCAAATTCTTCGCAAGAGCTACAGCGGAATGTTGCCGTGCTTTTTGCGCGGATTGACGTCCCTTTTATTCTCAAGGGAGCGAAGCGCCGTGATGAGCTTGGCGCGCGTTTCGGCGGGCTCGATCACGGCATCAATGTAGCCGCGCTCGGCCGCGACGTACGGATTCGCAAATCGTTCGCGAAATTCCTCCACCTTCTCCGCGCGCAGCGCATCTCTCTCCGGCTCCGCAGCCTTCTCAATTTCGCGTTTATAAACGATATTCACCGCCCCTTCCGGCCCCATCACGGCGATCTCGGCCGACGGCCACGCGAAATTCATATCCGTGCGAATGTGCTTTGACGACATGACACAGTAAGCGCCTCCGTAGGCCTTGCGCGTGATCACCGTAATTTTGGGGACGGTCGCTTCGGCGAACGCGAAAAGCAGCTTGGCGCCATGCTTGATGATCCCGCCCCACTCCTGCTGCGTCCCAGGCAGAAAGCCGGGAACATCCTCGAACGTGATCAGCGGAATATTGAACGCATCGCAGAAGCGCACGAATCTCGCGCCCTTCACCGAAGCATTGATGTCGAGAACTCCCGCCAGATTCGCCGGCTGATTCGCGACGATTCCGGCCGGCCTGCCGTCGAGCCGCGCAAATCCGACTACGATATTTCCGGCGAAATGCTCGTGCACTTCGAAAAAATCCCCATCATCCACAATCGCGTGAATCACGTCTTTGATGTCGTACGGCTTCATCGGATCTTCGGGCACGACGGAATTGAGCGCAACGTCCTTGCGGTCCCAGGGATCGGCGCTCTGGCGGCGCGGCGGATCTTCAAGATTGTTGGACGGCAAATAACCCACAAGCTCGCGGATCATCGCCAGGCATTCAGCGTCGTCCTGCGCCACGAAATGCGCGACGCCGCTTTTTTCGTTGTGCGTCATCGCGCCGCCCAGTTCGTTCTTCGTCACTTCCTCGTGCGTGACCGTCCTGATTACATCCGGGCCGGTGACGAACATGTACGAAGTGTCGCGCGTCATAAAAATAAAATCGGTGATCGCGGGTGAATAAACGGCGCCGCCGGCGCACGGGCCCATCACCGCGCTGATCTGCGGCACGACGCCGCTTGCAAGCGTGTTACGCAGAAAAATATCGGCATACCCCGCGAGCGACATCACGCCTTCCTGAATGCGCGCCCCGCCCGAATCGTTCAAGCCAATAATCGGCGCGCCGGCCCGCATCGCGAGATCCATGACTTTCGTGATTTTTTGCGCGTTGGTTTCGGAAAGCGAACCGCCGAATACCGTGAAGTCCTGAGCGAAGACGTAAACGAGCCGTCCGTCAATTCGCCCGTAGCCGGTGATAAAGCCGTCGCCCATCGGCTTCTGTTTCTCCATGCCGAAATCGTCGCAGCGATGCCGGACAAATTTGTCGAGCTCTTCAAATGTCCCTTCATCGAGGAGCAACTCGATACGCTCGCGGGCCGCGAGCTTGCCTTCCTTGTGCTGCCGCTCGCGGCGTTCAGTACCGCCGCCGATTTCCGCTTCTGCATTGTGGCGGCGCAATTCTTCAAGGCGATCGTGGTGCTTTGCGGGACGGTTCATTTGGCCTTTGGTTCGCGGCAAATCGCGAAGCGGTAGCGTGCCATAGCATGCGGCGCGCAGCAAGCGGCCCAGCACTAAGCGGTCGAAGATTTAGTGAAGACCCGACCAATCTTCGGCGATGAGAATGGAATTGCTGGGGTTCGAAGGGTCGTACTTTACGCTCGCGGCCTTGCCGACGACGGCGCGATTGAGGGCCGCGCGCTGTTCCATGCCGGTGATGTCTTGCGCCGTTTCGTAAGTTACGCCGGAGATGGAGTAGGTGTAGTGAAGCAGCATGGTCGCGACGCTTGCGGTCCCGTTTGGCACGTTCTTACGCCGCCCAAAAATTCCGCGAGGCGGTTCGGGGTTGGGCGCGGCGATCTTGTCCTCAATCTCGAGAACTTGGCCCTCCACGATGCGCCCGATACGATTCAGATAAAGGCGCCGTTCGCGTTCGATCTCGTTGGGATCGATTTCGCGCTTGCGCAGAAGGTAATATGCGACGACGAGGAGAGCCAAGCCGACGCCGGCCAGCGGCACATAGTCGCGCCAATTTGTAAGAAGATGTCTCAATACGAATCCCAGAACCGATGGAAATTCAGTCGCTTTCCGCAGCGACTGGATTGCGCAAGGTTCCGATACCATCGATGGTCACTTCGACCACGTCGCCGTCTGTGAGCGGGCCAACGCCGGGCGGAGTTCCCGTCGCGATGACATCGCCG
>Ga0302179_10000862_pt1 | contig 19145 bp, 15 predicted proteins | sample I_Palsa_E3_1_FD_198788 | JGI IMG/M metagenome (GOLD analysis project Ga0302179, IMG submission 198788) | Peat permafrost microbial communities from Stordalen Mire near Abisko, Sweden - I_Palsa_E3_1 | ecosystem: Environmental > Terrestrial > Soil > Palsa > Peat permafrost | place: Sweden...
GGCCCGCGCCCGTAGCGCTGCGCGCGCCGCCGTACGGTCGATGATGCCCGGCGGCTTGCCTGGAGGCGTTGCGCGACCGCGCGTCCACTGCGCGATGGTGACGATGTAGGGCGGGCAGTCCTCCCAAGAGGGCCGCTCCGAGTCGTCAAGCGCGGCCCATCCCTGGAGCGTGGTCGCATTCACGCGCAGATGCCGGCACGAGGTCAGCGCGAAGGACGCGCGCCACAGGCAGTGCATCGCATCTTCATCCGGCGCTCCGGCAAACCAGCGCGCGAGCGCGAGAAAGTCGGTCGAGCGATCCGCGCGGTTCGCCCGCAAGTCGTGCATCCGCCGCACGCGCTCCAGCAGTGCGGGGATCGCGGCCAGCGCGCGCGAGCGCAGGCTCTCGGCCTGTGCGGGATGATTCGCGCCACCGATGAACCACCCACGCAGCCCCGCCCAGCGATCCTCCCACTTTTGCCGTGTGCGCGTGCGCAGAGCCTCTGTGGGCGATAACACTTCCGTCAGTTCCGCCGTCGCGCTCGCGTGGAGGATCGGCTCCACGCCTTTCACTTCGAGCGCGCGAAGCGAGTGGCTGATGCGATAAGTCGCCGCGACAAGCTCACGCACGAACCGCTCAAGATAACTCAGCAGCTCTTCTTTCAGCGCCAGAAACGCGGACTCCTCCGCCGCAGGTCGATCCAGCTCGCGCTGCAAACCGCCGATGAACAGTTGTGCGCGGGCGACCAGTGTCTCGAAGCGCGCGATCAGATCGCCCATCGCGCGCACTGCCTTCGCCTCGTCGAATCCATCCGCGTCCAGCAGCCGCCGCAGTTCATCGAGGGTGTCCGCAATGTCGCGCAACGCCAAGGCGGACAACTCCCCTGGGCGCAGCAGGCCCTCATCGAAAAACGCGAGCGCACGCTCGGCCATATCGCCCGCGTGGGTGAGTTGGTAGAGGAATTTTGGGTGAAGATATTCTTCGATCGTGCGGGCCGAAACGACATCGCGGGTGGCGCCCAGATTGCCCCACTCGCATAGCGATGCGAGGCAGGCGCTCACTTCGTCCTCGGTTGCCCCGTCGAAATGCCGGTCTGCCGCACCGTCGAGGCGCGCCGCAATCTCCGCCGGTCGCAAAGCGATCTCGAAGCGTTCCTTTGCCGCGACGAAATGGCGGAGAATCGCCCGATACGCTGCGGCTTTGGGCGCGGCGAGATAATGAAAAACCTGATGTGACTCTTCCCGTCCGGCTTCACCGGGCGGGTCGCTCGCGTTCACGCGGTTATTCTGTAAATTCGTATCCATTGTTTTGCTCAGCAGACTGGGAAGTGACGGCTCGGTGGGAAGTTCCAATAGGTTGTTCATGCGGTGAGGGACTGGGAAATTGGGTTTGTGGAAATAGCCACTCAAAAACCGCCGCCGCATGGACCCCACATGAAGCCAAACTCGCCGCCCTGAGTCGAGCCGAGATAACCCGACGCATCTTGAATTTCAAGGGATCGCGCTAATGGGCGCAGTAGTAGGTCTTCTGGCGACCGAAAAACCTTAACGTCCATGCTCCTTCTCCGCATTTAATCTTCACTGCCAAATACTGCCATTATCGCCGGTTTTCGAGGGATTTTGAGGGTTGTAAAGGGACGCCAAACCCCCTATTTTACTCTGTAGATATGAAAAACTCCGCTTAAAAGCAGCGGGCCAGCGAGGTCGCGCGCGGAAAGCGTCGGCGGGCTAAATCAATGTCGTCGGACATATCATCAGGCGGCAGTCGTGATTCCGAGTTTCATGGCTGCCGCATGATCTGAGAACCCCGATACCAGCGCGTATCCATCCAGATTGGGATTCGTTCCGCAAACGGTGATCGCGCCGGGAAAACGTACAACAAATGAGGAACCGGTTCCCGGGCCGCCGCTATGCGCGGTAACGCTTCCACCGTGAAGCTCCACCAGTGACTTCACGAGCGCGAGGCCGATTCCAAGGCCGGAAAAGCCGCCCTCGCGTCTCTCGGCGCCTTGACGGAAGATGTCAAACACCCGCGGCAGCGCTTCGGGAGAGATTCCAATGCCAGTATCGCGGACTTCGATGCTGACGAATTCTCGATCGGTTTTCGCAGCCACGCATATGGTTCCGCCCGCTTGCGTATATTTGCAGGCATTTGTCAGCAGATTATTGATGATCTGCTGCACCCTCTGTCGGTCGGCTATCAGGAGAATGGGTTCTTGGGGCAATGAGAGGGTCAAACGATGCTTTCGTTTTGTGAGTCGCGGAAAATTGGTCTCAATCGCCGCGGCAACGACGCTGCCCACATCGATCAATTCCTTGTGCAGGGAAAGCTTGCCATGCTTCGCCTGGCTCGCATCCAGTACGTCTTCGATAATCCCTGCCAGATAACGAGCCTGCCTTTCGATAATTTCACACATTCGCCGGTTGGCGAGTTCGTCGTGCCCCGCTTGATTCGTACAATCCACTGCAAAGAGGATCGACGCGAGAGGTTCACGAATTTCGTGCGCAAGGATTGCCAGCTCGTGGCCGATTGTTTCTGATGCCCGCTCCATAAACCGGTCCCAATCACATGTTCCGTGCCATCTCGCCGAGGCAACTGTAAATGCCTGGATACAAGTATATTAGATGCGCCCCTTCAGCGTTTCGCCTCAGTACGAGATTTCGCCCTGGACGATTATTCGACGGAAAGTGGAGCGAGATTCGGCTTCGAAGCCATGGATATCCTGTCATTCTCCCAACGCCGGATCTCGCATCGGCTTGGGTGATACCTAGGTATTATGGCGTGCGGACCCTTTTTCGATGTAGGGTTTGCGTTTGAATCCCATGAAAAGCAGTCGAAATATCCGGCATGATCAACCTCGGGATCAGCAAGGAAAATCAACGGATGTGATATGGGTAACCACATGAGAAGGGGAGCCCAGGTGAAGGCGGCTGCGGGAGCGCGCCAGCAGGATCCTAAGGGGCAGCCCATCGTTTTTGTGGTGGACGACGACGTATCGGTGCGCGAGGGACTGGGGAACCTCGTCCATTCAATCGGGTGGAGCGTCGAGACCTTCGCTTCGGCATCCGAATTTCTCAGGCGGGATCCGCCTGCCGGCCCCTCGTGCCTGGTACTCGATGTGGGTCTGCCAGGCCTCAGTGGAATGGATCTCCAGCGCGAATTGGCCGCGGCGGGCCGTCATCTCCCTATCATTTTTATCACAGGCCACGGAGACATCCCTACCACAGTCCGTGCGATGAAGGCGGGAGCGGTGGAATTTCTCACGAAGCCATTCATTGAAGGTGATCTGGTGCAGTCCATAGAGCAGGCGCTCGAGCGGGATCGACAGGCGCTCTCCCGGCGAACGGAACTGAACGAACTGCGAGCCCGGTACAAGATGTTGACGGCCAGGGAGCGCGAGGTGATGACGTTGGTGGTCCAGGGACTGATGAATAAGGAGGTGGCCGCGACACTTGGCACGCATCAGACCACAGTAAAAACGCACCGGGGGCGGGTGATGCACAAAATGCGGGCGGAGTCGCTCGCCGATTTGGTTCGCATGGCCCAGAGGCTCGATCGACAGGAATAAGGCGAATTCGAAATGGGAGAAGCGCCTCGTGCGGAATGAGACCAAGGTACTATAGATTCGGCGCCGGAATGAATGTATTTTGAGGTCTGATTTTTTCCCGATGAACGATATTTCTCCAATCTCCGTGGTGGACGACGACGAATCGCTCCGCGAATCCCTTGAAGGGCTGCTCAAGGCGCTGGGCTATGCAGTGGAGGTGTTTTCATCGGCAGAGAGCTTTCTGGGTTCCGATGCTCTCGCTAAAACCAAATGCCTGATTCTGGACGTCAGCATGCCGGGAATGAGCGGACCCGAACTCCAGCGGGAGCTCATGAGCCGTGGAGAGCCGATCCCGATCATTTTTATTACATCCCGTGCGGATGAGGATGTTGTCTCGCGGGTGATGGCGGATGGGGCGGTTGCCTGCCTGCTCAAGCCTTTCACCGAAGATGCCCTGCTAAAGGCGATCAGCCTGTCCCTTTCGAGGTAGAAGGAGGCCTTTGACACTCGTGGCACAGCGGCGAACGATAAGAAGTGCGAAGGGGCAGACTGCCCACGCATACGCTTTCTCGGAAGTTGTACCCACAATTCCATTCCAGAAGACACGCCATGAATAAAATAGATGCTCCTGTTTGCGTAGTAGATGACGACGACTCCATCCGTGAGTCCATCGAAGGTTTGCTCCGGGTCGAAGGTATCTCCGTGGAGACCTACCGCTCGGCAAAAGAATTCCTCGCGCGACCAAGCGGGGAGCCGCCGGGCTGCCTGATCCTGGACGTAAACCTGCCGGGGTTGAGCGGGCTTGATCTGCAGCGAGAGCTTACCCGGACGGATGTGTATATTCCGATTATCTTCCTCACCGGCCACGGCGATATCCCCATGTCCGTTCGCGCCATCAAGGCGGGGGCGCTGGAGTTCCTCACAAAACCGCTCGACCCCGAAGATCTATTGAGCGCAATCCAGGAAGGAATGCTCGAGCGGGAATATCCGGGAGCGCCGGGCTCGTCGCCGCATTCGGATGAGATCGTCGGGGCCAGCAGCGCGTATCGCAAGGTGCTAAAGCGGATCGCAATGGTAGCTCCTACCGATTCGACCGTGCTGATCCAGGGGGAGACCGGTACCGGAAAAGAACTCGTCGCACTCGAGATCCACAAGATCAGCCGGCGCAAGGATCAGCCGCTCGTCCGGGTGAACTGCGCATCCATCCCGAAGGAATTGTATGAAAGCGAATTCTTCGGGCACGTGCGGGGCGCGTTCACCGGGGCATTCAAAGACCGCGTGGGGCGTTTTGAAGCGGCACATGGCGGAACGCTCTTCCTCGATGAAATCGGAGAGGTCCCACTCGATCTCCAAAGCAAGCTCTTGCGAGCCCTGCAGGAAAAGCAATATGAGCGAGTGGGCGATGAAAGAACCAAGCGGGCGGACGTGCGGATCATCGCCGCGACGAACCGCGACCTGAAGCAAGAGGTGGAAGCGGGGCGGTTTCGGCAGGATCTTTATTACCGGCTCAATGTCTTCCCCGTGGAGGTCGCCCCTCTGCGGGAGCGCCGGGAAGACATTCCGCTGCTGGCCAAATACTTCGTGGGACTGCTGGCGAAGGAGCTTAAGTGCCCGAAGCCGCGTCTGACCGAAGCAGGGGTGGCCAGCCTGCAAAACTACGATTGGCCCGGCAACGTCCGCGAGCTGCGAAACGTCATCGAACGCGCGATTATCGTAGCGGGAGGGAAGGCCCTGGATTTTGAACTCCCCATGGCAAATGTCGCGCCGATGTTATCCCTTCCCGTATTCGAGACACGTGATTCCGTTGAGCCAGAGTTTTTGACAGAACCCGAGATCCAGCGCCGCGAACGGGAGAATCTACGCATCGTTCTTCAGAAATCCGGCTGGAAGATCAAGGGCGCCGATGGCGCGGCCGAACTCCTGGGGGTGAAACCGACAACCTTGATCTCGCGAATCAAGAAGATGGGGTTGAAACGGCAGGATCCGCTGCCGTTGAGTTTGCCGCTAGGCTGACTTGAGCTTTGGCATCCCTCACCGCGTAACCGCAACCAACCGGCGGGAAGGAAAGGCAGCGCGGGCGATCCCACTCACATCGAACCATACGGCGCGCAACTCTGCAGCGGTATGGCCAGGATTGAGCGAGCTAATGCCGACTATCCATCGGCCAAGGTGGCGGCGAATGCAGGCCAGTCACAATTCGATTTGAGCTTTACGAACTCATTGGAGAACAGAGCAATTCCGGTCTTCCAGACCGAAGTATCTTCATTCATTTGTAACGAGATCGAGCAGTTCCGCAAGGCGACGTTCGTAATCATCGCAAATGGGGCTCGATCCATCTGGCTCGACCCATTGAGGATTCTGGGAGCGTAGCGCCTCACGCATCCGCTGCTGGAGTTCGACATAGGCTTGGTGCGCATCGCTCATGACATTGGCCTCCTTTGAATGGCTCAGGCTGGCCGCGAGGGCCATTCGCCGTTCAGGGCGCGCCAGGGATGGGCGAACGCGTAACCAAAGGCTGCCGCCATTCTCTGCCGTTGGACGCGACGCCGGCTGCGCGCGGCCTCCATTTGGTCTTGTTTTTCCAACAAGTACCAGAGCATCCGGCTTTGCGTGAGCGTCGGAGCTGGCGCGGTCCACGGATATTGCAGGCGATATTCGTGCAAGGTGGTGGCTGTTGTGCGATAAGTTCTATTCATATGTCGTTCCCGTTGGCTATTGGTCGAATTGGTTGATTGACTTACTCATTATACTCACGTTCCGTGCCAGCCAGGTCGTCCCACCGCATGATACTTTCTACCAGCCTGTTATGAGTGACGGCCACTTGGCGGACGGATGCACGGAAACTTGAACCGAACGGATGTTCGTCCTTTCTTGGTACGATCTTTCACGGCGCGAAATGACGCGCTGTCGGCGAAAAATTGCCCTCGTGACTACTTCGGCGATACGAAGGCCGGCAGGGAGCCACGATGGCAGGCCGTTTTCATGTGCGAGGGTGGATGGCACGATGCATCGCTCAGCCTTGTCGCGTGAATGATTGCCCGGAGCGACCTCCGGGTTTACGCTCTCGTCGCATCCATCCCACGGCGGATCGGATGTTTTGCCATGAACGAGCTGACCAATTGTGAGATCGAGACCCTGGGGGACGACGGCGAGTTCGTGGTTTCGCGGGTGAAACGGGCTGGGGGCCTGCCTCCCTGGCTTATGTTCTCGCCCGCTCTGGAGCGGTCGGCACCCGCCAGCCTCGCGAAGCTCGAGCACTCTTATGCGCTGCGGGGCGAGTTGGACCCGTCGTGGGCGGCCCGGCCTGTGGAACTCGTGACGTACCGTGGACGGCCATCGCTCGTTATCGAGGATCGCGGCGGCGAGTTTCTGGACAAGTGGATCGGCGGGCCGTTGGTCGTTCCTGATTTCCTGCGACTGGCCACAGGCATTGCAAAGGCGCTCGGTCGCCTCCACGCACGGGGCTTCATCCACCGGGACATCAAGCCGGCGAACGTCATCGTGGACATCGCGACCGGCGAAGCCTGGTTGACGGGCTTCGGTTTGACCTCGCGACTGCCCCGCCACCGACAACCTCCCGAACCGCCCGAGGTCATCGTGGGGACGCTGGCTTACATGGCTCCGGAGCAAACCGGCAGGATGAATCGCTCGATTGACTCGCGGAGCGATCTCTATTCCCTCGGCGTTACGTTCTACGAAATGTTCGTTGGCGGGTTGCCGTTCACGGCCGGCGATCCGATGGAGTGGATCCACTGCCACATCGCGAGGCTGCCGCCGTCGCCCAGCCTCCGGCGGAGCGAAATCCCCGAGCCGCTTTCCGCGATCATTTTGAAGCTCCTCGCCAAGGCGTCGGAGGAACGCTACCAGACTGCCGCAGGCGTGGAGGCCGACCTCGGGCATTGCCTTTCAGCCTTGGAAGCGCACGGGCGAATCGAATCATTTCCGCTGGGCGCACGGGATGTGCCGGACCGGCTCTTGATCCCGGAGAGGCTTTACGGGCGGGAAAGAGAGGTCGAACTGCTGCTCGCGGCGTTTGGCCGGGTCGTCACGCAATGCACGGCGGAACTGGTGCTGGTGTCCGGCTATTCCGGGGTTGGAAAGTCTTCGGTGGTCAACGAATTGCACAAGGCGCTCGTTCCACCGCGTGCACTTTTTGCATTTGGCAAGTTTGACCAATACAAGCGCGACATCCCGTATGCTACCCTGGCCCAGGCATTTCAGAGCCTCGTTCGACAGATTTTGGGGCAGAGTGATGCCGAGATCGCTGCCTGGCAGGAAGCCCTGCACGAGGCGCTGGGGATGAACGGCCAGCTCATGGTAAATCTTATTCCCGAGCTTGAACTCGTGATCGGTGAACAGCCTCCAGTGGCGGAGCTTCCGCCAAAGGATTCGCAGAATCGTTTTCAGATGGTGTTTCGGCGGTTCCTCGGCGTGTTCGCGCGGTCCGAGCACCCCCTCGCGCTTTTCCTCGACGACCTCCAATGGCTGGACGCCGCGACGCTCTATCTCCTCGAGCACCTAATCACCCACGACGAAGTCCGACACCTCCTTCTCATCGGTGCATACCGGGACAACGAGGTAAGCTTATCCCATCCGCTCATGCGGACGCTGGAAGAAATCCGCAAGGCTGGAGCGCCGGTCCATGAGATTGCGCTGGCCCCTCTTGGTCTGGACGATGTGAGCCGGCTCGTCGCCGATGCCCTGCATTGCGAGCCGGAGCGGGCACAATCGCTCGCCCACATCGTGCATGAGAAGACCGACGGCAATCCTTTCTTCACGATCCAATTTATCGCGGAGTTGGAGGAGGAAGGGTTGCTAACTTTCGCAGCGGACGCTACGGTCTGGATGTGGGACGTCGATCGCATCCGGGCAAAAGGCTACACCGACAACGTGGTGGACCTCCTGGTCGGGAAGCTGAATCGCTTTTCGGAGGCGACGCAGAATTCTTTGAAACAACTGGCCTGTCTGGGGAATAGCTCGGAGATTGCCGTCTTGAGCATGGTCTATGGGGAATCCGAGGAGATGCTCCACGCCGCACTATGGGAAGCCGTCCGCGCGGTGCTCGTTTCTCGGTCGGACGACACCTATACTTTTGTCCATGACCGTGTTCAGGAAGCGGCCTACGCGCTCATCCCGGAGGGTGAGCGGGCGACGGCTCATCTCCGCATCGGCAGGGCGCTCACGTCGCGCATGGGAGCAGCGGAGATCGAGGAAAACGTCTTTGAAATCGTCAACCAGTTCAATCGGAGCTCGTCGCTGATTGCTTCTGAGGAAGAACTGGATCGCCTGGCCGAGCTAAACCTTATTGCTGGAAAGCGGGCGAAGAAGTCGACTGCATACGCCTCGGCGCTCAACTATCTTTCGACGGGCGGCGCGCTGTTGACGGAGGAAAGTTGGGAGCGACGATACACTCTCAATTTCGAACTAAAGCTCCAACAGGCTGTGTGCGAAATGCTCAACGCCAATTTCCCGGTCGCCGAACAGCTCATCGTCGAGCTGCTGCAGAGGGCGAAAACCAAAGTCGATTCCGCGGCGGCCTATCGACTGAAGATCGAGCTTCATATCATTCAGTCTGAAAACAATCTCGGGGTGGAGAGCGCGTTGGAAGGCCTCCGACTCTTTGATCTTCGGATGTCACCGCATCCTGATCGCATGGAGGTTGACGCCGCTTTTGACGATGTCTGGCGTAAACTCGGTGGCCGTGAAATCGAGACCATGATCGATCTGCCATTGGTCACCGACCCTGAAGTCGAAGCCACTCTGGGAATCCTGTGCGCTCTGTATGAGGCCGCGTTTTATACCGATGAGAACCTTATGGGATTGCTCATTTGCCATACCATCCGGCTCACTCTGGAGCATGGAATTACGGGCGCCTCCGCTCACGCGTTCGGCTTGTTCGGAAAAATGCTCGGGAACTTCTACGGTCGATATGTGGAGGGCTCGCGGTTTGCCCAATTCGCGGTCGATCTGGGCAGTATGCACAGCTTGCTCCCTTTCGAGGCGAAGATCCTCAAGGCAAAGGAGGAAGCGATCATCTGGACGCATCCCGTTACCGTCGCCCTCGATACGATCCGAGCTGCCTTTCGAGCGGCCAACCAGAGCGGCGACATCCTAGTCGCTTGTTATGCGTGCAATCACGCTGTCAGCGACCTCCTCTTGCGCGGTGACCATCTGGATGACGTGTGGGACGAAACCGAGCGTGGTCTCGCCTTCGTGCGGAAGGCGAACTTCCGCGACGTGGCCGATATCCTGGTGGCGCAGCAACGCTTCATCCAGAATATGCGTGGACGCACCGCCTCATTTTCGACGTTCGACGACGACGAATTTGATCAAGCCAGCTTCGAGAGGCAACTCACCCCGCAACGGATGGCGGCGATGGTCTGCTGGTATTGGATCACCAAAGGTCGGGCGCGCTTCATTTCGGGTGATTTCGATGAGGCGACGAGCGCTCTGGAACGCGCAAGACAAATTCTTTGGGTATCGCATGGCCGCATCCAATCTCTCGACTACCACCTATACTCCGCTTTGTTGCTGGCTGCGGGGATGCCATCAGGTGGCGGGCTACCGGAACATCGCGAGAAGTTGAGCGCGCATTGCCGATACCTTGCTCTTTGGGCCGAAACCTATCCGCCGACATTTGCCGACAAGCATATTCTGGTCACTGCCGAAATTGCCCGTGTTGAAGGCCGCGAACTGGATGCAGAGCGACTCTACGAGGCGGCGATCAGGGCGGCGCACGAGAACGGTTTCGTTCAACACGAAGCTATGGCCAACGAAATCGCGGCGCGATTCTACGCGGCGCGCGGGTTTGAGACGATCGCTGATGCCTACGTTCGTAACGCCCGCTACTGTTATCTTCGCTGGGGCGCCGATGGGAAAGTGCGACAACTCGATGAGTTATATCCGCACCTCAGGGAGGAAAGGCCGCTGCCCAGTCCTACAATGACAATTGGAGCATCGGTCGAAAGCCTGGATCTGGCAACTGTCATCAAAGTCTCGCAAGCGATGTCGGGCGAGATCGTGCTGGAAAAACTGATTGACGTAATCATGCGTACGGCGATTGAGCACGCGGGTGCTGAGCGAGGCCTTCTGATTCTTCCGCGAGGTGATGAACTGCGGATAGAGGCGGAAGCCACCACCGGCGGCGAGACCATCATCGTGCGTCTGCGAGAGGCGAGCGTGACCGCTGCCGATCTGCCAGATTCGATCGTCCACTATGTCGTGCGCACCCATGAGAGCGTGATTTTCGACGATGCGTTAGCCGAGAACCCGTTTTCTGCAGATCCCTATGTCCGCCGGCATCACGTCCGTTCCGTCCTCTGTCTGCCGTTGCTCAAGCAGGCAAAACTGATCGGAGTGCTGTACCTCGAAAACAATTTGACTGCCCACGTCTTCACGTCCGCCCGGATAGCGGTCCTTAAACTGCTCGCCTCGGAGGCGGCGATCTCCTTGGAAAACACGCGACTGTATAACGAGCTCACGGAACGGGAGGCGAGGATCCGCCGACTGGTGGAGGCCAACATCATCGGCATCGTCATCTGGAATCTTGATGGCCGTATTGTCGAGGCCAATGAAGCATTTCTCCACATGGTGGAATATAGCCGTGAAAATCTCGTCTCGGGTCGCGTGCGTTGGACGGACCTGACGCCGGAGGAGTGGCGCGACAGCGACGAACGCGCCCTCGCGGAGATCAGCGCAACCGGGGCATTCCGGCCCTACGAGAAGGAGTATCTGCGGAAGGATGGCGGTCGCGTGCCGGTGCTAATCGGCGGAGCGATTTTCGAAGGAAAGACCAAGGAAGGCGTCGCTTTCGTGGTTGATTTAAGCGAACGCAAGCGGGCGGAAGAATCGTTGCGCCGCGCGCAGGTGGAGCTGGCTCACGTGACACGTGTGACAACCATGGGTGAACTTGCAGCCTCGATCGCGCACGAGGTCAATCAGCCCATTGCGGGCGTGATCCTCAACGCCAACGCCTGCCTTCGGTGGTTGACTCGGGTAAAGGAGGATTCCGTGAACGTCACCGAGGCTCGCGAAACGCTTCATCGCATTATCCGGGACGGAAGCCGGGCGGGAGACATTGTCGCCCACATCCGATCGCTTTTCAAGAAAACGGGACCGGCGAGGGAGCCGCTGGATATGAGCGAGGCCATTCGAGAGGTTGTCATCCTGACCCGCAGCGAGATGGACAAAAAGCAAATCGGGCTGCGGCTGCAACTGGCCGCCGACTTGCCGCTGGTTCTGGGCGACAGGGTACAATTGCAGCAGGTGATGCTGAACCTGATCCTGAACGCAATCGATGCCATGAGCACGGTCGAAGGCCGTTCCCGGGACTTGATCGTCATCACACAGGTCACCGAGAAGGCGAACATTCTGGTCACGGTGCGCGACTCCGGCACCGGGCTTGATCCCGGGAGCATGGATCAGATCTTCGCCGCATTCCACACCACGAAACCCGGAGGCATGGGCATGGGACTCTCGATTAGCCGGTCCATCGTGGAAAATCACTCTGGGCGACTCTGGGTTACGGCGCATGACGGTCCGGGAGCCAGCTTTCACTTCACCCTCCTGACAGCACCGCGAGCCGAACTGTAGTTCCCGAGTTTTAGATATATCCCGCTTCGTCAGGTATAGCGAGGCATTCGAGGAGTAGGTTCCGGCGAGCGGGGAAGACCCGGCAGGTCGCCGGGCTTACGAACCGAAATCTCACTATAACAGACTACGAATAATCGTCTGGGCAAAATCTCGTACTGAGGCGCCGTCTTTCTTTGAATGCACAAATAGTTGGGGATAAGTCGGTTAGCCGCGTCGCATGAGAGTGGCACGCAAAGTGTAATAGGGGTTGGTTAGTGCTGGCTTTCGCGTCCCGGGCACAGCGCCACCCATCACCTGCATATCACCAAAACAAAACACCAACATGAAAACCCAAAACCAAATCGAACTCACCCCAATCGCCGTTCCATGGCGAAGTCTCACCGCGCGAGCCGCCGTTGCATTGCTCGCCTTTGCAACCACGATCATTCCAGCGCTAGCTGACGGGGCAGGTGCCGCCTCTGCTGCGGGAGACGCCGATGCAATCCGCCCCTTCCACATCCACGTCCCGGAAGCGGAACTTGTCGACCTCCGCCGCCGCATCCTGGCGACACGGTGGCCCGACAAGGAGACTGTCAGCGATCAGTCCCAGGGCGTGCAGCTCGCGAAAATCCAGGACCTCGTGCGCTACTGGGCGACGGACTATGACTGGCGCAAAGTAGAAGCGAAGTTGAATGCGCTGCCGGAGTTCGTGACCACAATCGACGGCGTGGATATCCAGTTCATCCACGTGCGTTCGCGTGAACCGAACGCACTACCGCTGATCCTCACCCACGGCTGGCCCGGCTCGCCGCTGGAGTTCCTGAAGGTGATAGGCCCGCTCACCGACCCCGTCGCCTACGGCGGGCGCGCGCAAGACGCCTTCGACGTCGTGATCCCCGCCATCCCCGGCTATGGCTTCTCGGGCAAGCCGACCGATCTCGGCTGGAATCCGGACCGCGTGGCGCGGGCCTGGGACGTGCTCATGAAGCGCTTGGGCTACACCCGTTACGTGTCGCAGGGTGGCGATCACGGCTCGGTCATCTCCGACGCACTGGCGCGCCTGGCGCCGCCTGGACTGCTCGGCATCCATCTCACCATGCCGGCCACGATTCCCGCGAACCTGGTGAAGGGCATCAACAGCGGCGATCCGGCGCCCGCTGGGCTTACCGCCCCGGAACGGCTGGCGTACAACACCCTCAGTACGTTCTTCGGAAGAGGCGCGGCATACGGCGCGGAGATGGTGACCCGTCCGCAGACCATCGGCTACGCGCTCGCCGATTCGCCCAGTGGTCTGGCCGCCTGGATGTACGAAAAGATCGCCGACTGGTCCGACAGCGACGGTCACCCTGAACGCGTGATCGGTCGCGACGAAATACTAGACGACATCACGCTGTACTGGGTCACCAACACCGGCGCCTCTTCGTCCCGATTCTACTGGGAAAATAACAACAACAACTTCAGCGCCGCAGCACAGAAGACCAATCAGATCAAAGTGCCGGTGGCCATCACGGTGTTCCCCCGCGAGATCTATCGCGCGCCGGAAAGCTGGTCACGGCAGGCCTATCCGTCGCTCTACTACTTCCATGAAGTCGCCAAGGGCGGTCACTTCGCGGCGTGGGAACAGCCGCAACTCTTCGCCCAGGAGATGCGCGCGGCGTTCAGCTCACTGCGTTGATATCTTCCCGCAACTCTTAAATGAGCCATCAAACCATGGAAATACACCAAATGAATACGATCCAAACATCTGAGACATCCAACACAACCCAAGTCAACAAATTGGTTTACACCGCCAAAGCCCACACCACGGGTGGCAGGGATGGCGGCGCCTCGCTAAGTTCTGATGGCCGCCTGGCCGTCAAGCTTTCCATTCCTGGCGGTCCCGGAACGGGCACCAATCCGGAGCAACTGTTCGCCGCCGGCTGGTCGGCTTGCTTCCTCTCCGGGATGAAGCTTGCCGCGCGCAAAATGAAGGTCAAGGTACCGGAGGACGTCGCCATCGATGCCGAGGTGGACCTTTGCTTCAACGGTGAGAGTCACTTCCTGAAAGCGCGCCTCAACGTCAGCCTGCCCGGCATCGAGCGCGAAGTCGCCCAGGCCCTCGTGGACGCCTCCGACAAAACCTGTCCCTATTCCAAGGCCACGCGCGGCAACATCGATGTCGTCATTAGCCTGATCTGAGGTGGCAACTGCCCAAAGGGAGTTTGCTTACACATCCGACACTCTTGCAAAGCTGATGCAGGACGACGCCGGCCAACTGCATCTGGATCGGTACACCCTCTTCATGCAAGACCATGGCGGCCCCGTCGGATTTCGTATGGCTCTTGTTCATCCGTAAATGGTGCAGGCGATGATTATACAGAACGCCGTTTCGCCCGGGGAGGGGCTCTCCTCGCTCTGGGCCGTCCGGCGAGCCTTCTGGCAGGATAGTACAGCGCATGAAGCCGAAGTTCGAACCAACCTGCTTTCCATGGAAGCTACGAAGAGGCGCCACATCGGCACGTCACCGGATGTCTCGCTGTATAATCCCGACCTATGGACTGACGAGGATTATTTGTTTAAACCAACCGACGGGCGGCTATTGAGCTGGATCTGTTTTATGACTACCAAAACAATCTCAAGTCCTATCCGAAGTGGCAGCAATGGCTGCGCGACGCCAAGCCTCCGCTCCTCGTCATTTGGGGGCCACGATCCGCGGACCGAAGTCTACATCCTCGATGCCGGCCGCTTTTCCCTGCATTTTGAAGCCGCACGAAATCGTCGGACTTATCCAGTCATTTATGCAGAGCCACCAACTCGCTGAACGACAAAGTGTCCGGTAAGAGGCGAGGGTCAGTTTGTGACCCATAGCCAATCGCTACAGAGCATAATCCCCCCAGTACCGTCGAATTTCCAACGTCCGTAGCTGCCGGCGGCACTCTTCCAATGCATCCGCGGTTCCATAATATCGATTCGCGAGATCCAGCATCTGCAAAGAAACTTCCAATTCGTGATCGGCCAATATTTGGCTATCGTGGATTTGGTCGACTGCCTGGCTCATCTCGGACAGGGCGCCGCGAATGGATGTCAGCTCACGCCGGCAATCGCCTTGTCGAAAGCACTCGGCAAACCCATCCAGGATCTGCCCAAATGCCGCATCGAGGCGTTCAAACTTCGATTGCAGAATCGATCGGGTGACCTCCGGCAAAGCAGTTCGCCGGGAAATAAGCCCGGTTATTCGCGTTACCAGCGCCAGCAGCGTTCGAACGAAAGTTAGGACCCTGGCCTTTTCCTCGGCGGAACATCCCGGCATCCTCATCCGTTGCGCGGCTTGCAGCGTTTCGACGGACAGAATCGCAAGTTCCGTTTGAGTCTTCGCGCGAAGGGGATCCCCGCCCAGCAACGCCTGGCTCCGCGCGATAAGAGCGAGCAAACTCTGGCGCAGCATTCTTTGCGGCAGAACCGGCCAGACCAATCTTGCGACCGCGGCCCCGATTCCAACTCCTATGATGACGCCAAGAAACGTGTCTATGATCGTCTCCGACGACACGGGCTGTTGTGGATTGAGCCCGACAAACGCGCTCGTGGTGATTAATGCGAACAGCATCCAAATGTTAAGCCCCGAAACCCTGGCGGTCAGGAATCCGAACGCGAAGAGGATTAAGAACAACGCCAGATTCATTGCGGCGTAGCTCGCGAGAAATGGTGTCGTTAGCAAGAGGAGGACAATCAAAAGAACGAGACCGATGGCCGCCATGACCCCGTTCTGAAAAACCCGCTGATCGCCGCACCCGCCGGCCCTCAGGAACGACCGTCCCTGGACACTAAGAGTCCATGCCATAAATGGAATTGCTGCCGCCCCTGGAGGATTGATCCACTTAATGAGAAGTACTGCAATCACCGCGGCCAGGCCGCCCTTGATCCCGACCTTCACCCAAAACCAGTCGATTTTAGGAAAGAAGTCCCGGCGAGGCTCTTCCTCGGGCGGCGATTGCCCGGAGTCCGGCTGATTCTCCATCGCGCCGCGAATACCGTTCAGGTTGTCTCGGATGGAGCGCAAGGCGCCAAACTGTCCGGCAAACTCCGTCGCAATCCCTGTTCGCCCGGCGGAAACGATCCCCAGATCCCAAACCTCTCGAACCCGATTCTCGAAAGTTGCGAATGCTTCATTTAGGTTACTCAGTCGTCGCCGTACCCACGGAACCCCAGGTTCCGCCAGTATGGCAAACTCCTCGCAAATTGCATTCTCCAGAGCATCGAGTTCTCCGCGCATGCGATCCAAAATGAAAGTCTCTCCATTACTCCACCGGCTCATATCGGACGCCGAGTGAAACAAACGAATCAGATGCACAAGAAAGGAATCGTAATTGGAAAGATGGGCGGAAAACAGGGTGCTCTCCCGGGATCCGGCTTGCAGCAGATTGCTCAAGGCAAATAGCTGTCCGTTAAAAGCATGATGCATTTCTTCCATATCCGGCTGGGACTTCATTGGAAAAATGCGTGCCTGTGTCGCAAATACCTGACCTACCGTCTCGAGAGCCTCGCTCCCAACCTCGCCAAACTCATCCCGCGCGTAGCGAGGCCATACCAGCGCGGTGACCAGGAGCGAACTCCCCACCCCGACCAAAATCTCCAGCGCCCGATCTAGGCCGATCTGCCATGCCTGGTCGGGAGTTAGGACGCCATTGGTAACAACCGCAATGGTGGTGACACCCACAAGGAAGTAAGCGTACGATATCTGGCTGGCTGGGAATTTCCCGAACTGATAGGTGGCGCAAGCAACAATGAGGAAGAACAAAGGCAGGAAGATTGCCGGCGTGGATGTATAGTCGCCTACCAGCCAGATTCCGACGAGAGCTCCCGCGATGCTACCCAATGCCCGCATGGCGCCCTTGACGGCACTCGCACCGACATACTTCGGCAGCATCAGTATCAGGACGGTGAGAATCGACCAGTTGGGACGCGGCAGGCGCAACACCTGCGCGATGAACAGGGCGAGTATTCCGGCCAGCCCAAGTTTGATCCCGAACCGTATTCTCAAGTCGCCAAAAAGATGCAGTGGCGGCTGATGTCGCTCCGCGGGAACGGCAGCGGCCTCGTGGATATGAGCCCCCATCATCGCTGTTGCGACGCGATGTTTTGCGTGGTTCCTACGGAACGATCAACCTCGCGCGTCATCGCCACAGAAACGGTTTGGCCAATCCGCAATGGCACCGGACTCTGCCCGATGACCTGGATACGGACCGCGAAACGCTGGGGGAGGCGAACCCAATCGATAGTCTGGTTGACCGGGGGCAGCAAAGCGGTGGTATCGTTACCCGAGCCATCTTGCACATAAATGCCCCATCCAACGCTCCGGACAATACCCTGAAACGTCCGGTTCTCGTATCCCATCAGCGTGATGTCGGCCTTTTGACCAGCCTGGATTTGCGGCAACTGCGTTTCCTTGAAATAAGCCGCGATCCAAAATGAACTTTCGTCAACGAGGGCGATGAGTTGCTCACCGGCGGTCACATAGGTACCGTCGCTCGTGTTCATGTTGGTAATGTACCCATCCACCGGGGCGAAAACCTTGGTATAAGTCAGGTTTAGCGTGGCCAATTCGAGAGCGGCCTTCGCCGATGCAAGCTGGGCCTGAGCGGACGCGAAGTTATCCTGTGCGTTTTGAAAATCCTGCTGGTCGTTCACCCGAGTCTTATAAAGGCTTGTTTGCCGGTCAAGATTTTGCCGCTGTTGGATCAGGTTTGCTTCGGCATTCTGAACCTCGCCGGCGGCAATATCGACCTGGGCCTGAAAGTCGGCTGGGTCGATCTCGAAAAGCAGATCCCCTTTCTTTACTTCCTCATTGTCATGCACTGCGATGTGGATGATCGGCCCGGAAACCCGCGGAGCGATGCCGACAATATTCGCACGCACCTGGCCGTCCCGCGTCCAGGGGTTTCGGATATATCGGTGGTACAGAGAGACCGCGGCCACGAAGGCCAAGGCTACCAGCGTCAGCGTAATTGCGGACTTGAGCAGCCGCGCCTTTATGGGAACGCCAGCCGAATCGGGCAGGGCAATCGGAGCCCGCGCGAGCGCAGGTTTGAGCAGCGTTGCGTTCATGGCAGGAGCGCCAACCCTATTACGGAGCCAAATAGAACGACCAGAGCCAGAAAAAGAAGCGGAAGATTCCAGACATGGCGGGAGAGGCCGGTGCGTTCCATAATCGCAACGGCCAGCCACGCCACCGCAAAACCCAGTAATCCGATTATCATGCACCAGGGGATAAGAAGATCGTTAAACCCGACTTCCGGCCGATTGAGTGGAATTAAAAAAAAGTTCATCTCGTCAATAGTAGTTCGTCACCGATGTTCAAAGGATGTCCGGTTTCTCATTGCAACTAGGCTGCGGCGGCTGCCAAGGCCGGCACGCTTGTGCGCGAGCGGGTCGATGCTCTCGGGGATTTGAAAATCCATCGTGTTGCGCACAAAGTGAGGCAATAGGCGGTGTCTTCGCAGGCCAGGGAAATCAATATGCATCGACGTCGATGATAGCCTGGGCGAAGGCCTCCGGGGCCTCCTGAGGCATATTGTGACCGACACCGCCCTTGATGAGCCGGAACGCATATTTGCCCGAGAATTTCCCGGCATAGGCGCTGGAGTCAGGGTGGGCTGCACCGTTGGCATCCCCTTCCATGGTAATGGTGGGCACACTGATGACTGGACCGGCAGCGAGCCGCTTTTCCAGATGGTCATATTTCGACTCGCCTTCAGCCAGGCCGATCCGCCAGCGGTAATTATGAATTGCGATGGCGACATGGTCCGGATTATTGAGCGACTCAGCGCTCCGATCGAACGTGGCGTCGTCGAAGTTCCATTTCGGCGAAGCAGTCTGCCAGATGAGTTTCGCAAAATCGTGCCGGTATTTTTCATAGCCGGCACGGCCGCGGTCCGTGGCAAAATAAAATTGATACCACCATGCGAGTTCGGCTTTGGGTGGCAATGGCGCCTCGTTGGCAGCAGGACTGCCGATCAGATAACCGCTCACCGAAACCATCGCCTTGCAGCGTTCAGGCCAGAGCGCCGCGAT
>Ga0302179_10000863_pt1 | contig 19131 bp, 16 predicted proteins | sample I_Palsa_E3_1_FD_198788 | JGI IMG/M metagenome (GOLD analysis project Ga0302179, IMG submission 198788) | Peat permafrost microbial communities from Stordalen Mire near Abisko, Sweden - I_Palsa_E3_1 | ecosystem: Environmental > Terrestrial > Soil > Palsa > Peat permafrost | place: Sweden...
CATTACTTTCGCCGTAGTTGTCGTGGTTGTAGCGGTGGAAGTAGATATCGCCGCTGGGCATGGTCACCTGCACGGTGGAGTTGCCGTCCGACGCCGATGCGCTCGGCGAGAGCGACGTCGACACGTCGGAATCGTTGGGCAGGCGCTCGCCGAGGCGGACGAGATCGAGAAAACCGAAGTCGGTGACGTCGTGAGCGGCGAATGCACCCTCTATGAAGCAGAGCGTTTCGCCGTCGTTCGGGTTGGACGCCTTGTCGATCCGTTCGTAATACTGGTGACCGCCCCAGAAGCCACTGGTCGTGAACGTCCAACCGGCGAGGCTCGACCGCCATAAGTCAGCTTTCGCCTCCCAAGTGGCGGCACTGGTGGTGTCACCATTCTGGCGGGCGATATCCGCTGCTGCGACGAGGCCGGCAATTTCCGCAGCGATCGACGACGGCGACTTGCCGAACTGCTCTTCCCAGCGCTCCGTCGTATCGGGCCCGGCCGTCTGGACGTGGTTCGCTGTCATCTTTATTTTCTGGTAGGTGGTGTTGTCGGTTAGACCCGTCATCCAGGCGAGCAGGATCGCAAAGGCATCCTGATCGAACTGTTCGCAGCAGCCGAGTTGGGTCGGTTGGGTCGGAGACGCACCGCTGGTGCCGCTAACCGGGCTGTAGCGCGGGAACGAGCCGGGCGGATACGTCGTGTTGTCTCCGGGGGTGCTGACGCTAATGTATTGGTTATTCCACATGAACTGCGCCATGCGCAGTGCCTGCGCAGAATCGCCTGCGGCGATCAAGCCCGTGGCCTGCTGGTACAGGTCGCGACCCCAGACCCGGTGGTAGCCGTCGTTGAGGGTGTCCCCATTTGCGAAGTCACCCCACGGGGTGGCGAACCCTGCGATGCTGGCGCCGGGGAATGTCTTGTCCTCTGCGGCGTGCAAGGCCATCGCGGCAACGTAGTAGGCCCGCCGCAGGGTGTCGCTGGAGACGCTGGCGGGCGCGGCGCGGAGCCCGTTCACATAATCGTTCCAGCCGCCACGGTATGCAGCCTCGCGATCGGTGAAGCCTGCGGTAAGCGATCCGTTGGCGGCGTCGATGGCCGATGCGGCGTCGCTGCCATAGCCGAGCGCGACGGTGAACGTGGTGTCCGGGCCGATACTGCCAATCTGGCCGCACTGCACGACGTTGCCATTGGCAGCAACTTTGTCGAACTGATGGTTGAGCACGTCGTTAGCGGTCAAGTCGACGAGGCAGTCGCTCGCCTGCCCGGCGTAGCCGTTGTCGTGCGCGATGAAGCCGTTGGGACTTGCCACCTTCAGTGCCGAGAAGACCGGCATCGGCGAATTGAAGAGCGTCTCTGTCCCGCTGGACAAGAGGGCCGAGTTGGTCGCGTCCCATGAGGCGTTGTCGTTGGCGCCGCCGCCGGCCATGGAGGGGTTTTCGAGCAGGTACAGTTGGTAGGCGCCGCCATTCAGCGACTGGAAGCGGGTGCGGATGAGCAGGGTGTTGCGGCTCGGGTCGGTGATGTAGGTGTTGGTGATGCTGTACCTGGGCATTGCGCGCTTGTCTGTGTTGGTGATCGTATACTCGAGCGCCTTCTCGTCCGGCATCGAGACCACGTGATTGGTTTGGTCGCGCTCGAGGTCCACGAAGGTGGACCCGTCCGTGACGACGTACTGCATATCCTGCATGTTGGCGACGTCGAGGCGGGGATAGAAGACCTCGCTGGTGATGCCCTTTGCTACGGTGAACCAGACCTTGCTCGTCGTGTTTGCCGCAGTGCCAACAGCCAGCTTGTTCCCGGTCGTCCACGCGGCAGCACTGCCCGGACCGTCGGTTGCGGTTGTCTGGGATTTGACAGGCGCTGAGGCCATTAGCGTGAGCAGCGCGACAAGGACAACTGAAGGGCCCGCGATATTGCACCGCATGAGTTTTCGCTCGAAACGATTCACGTGATCCCACTGTCCGCAATTGCCTTGAGAGGAAATTTGTTGGATATGCGCCCGCCTCTGTCTTCAGACCGCGGAGCGCAGCTTCGGATGTAAACAGAGGCCTGGGAGCAGGCAAGCGATGCTATGGGAAGTGACGGTGCTGCCGGGAGCGCCAGAAAACCAAATGCAGATCTACCATCGCTCCCACGGGTATTGTAATCCCGCCTGGATTTCCACACTCCCAAAGCTCGCGATTGCTTATCGATAGAATGACAAAAATAAACGCTGATGTATCCCTAATTCATCGCGGACAGTACCGAGGCTGCGTGCTGACAGGAGCTAGAACGCTTAAATCCGTAAGCCCGGACATGGCCGCGCCCCTTCTTTGAATCTTTTGGGGCAACACTGACGCAACGGAGAGCGAAATCGTATCCCCGCTTATGCAAGGTTATTCAGATAGTGATGGCTCCGTCGACTCCGTTTCACGATGGCTCGAATAAACCTTGGTCTTCGGGCTCCTGCCCGCCGTTCGCGGCTCGCGCACTGAAATTTGGTCCGGAGCCAAATCTATGGATTCAGCGCGCGCGATCCATTCACGTTCGTTGGCTCGGCAGTCGTTCTTACTGTGGCTGCGGGATTGGCCGGCTTTATTCCCGCCTTGCGCGCAAGCTCTCTGGATGCGACAACCGCCTTACGACATGAATGAACGGGTTCGCGATGGGCCACCCTTGTGAGCGTCTCAGCTGTCGATAAATCGCCCAGGCACTCGCCGAACGCGGATAGCTCCTCAAATGCCGGCTTGTGTTTACCAAAAAACGCTGGGGGCTCGATCCAGCGATCCAGCCCAAAGTTTGACGCACTGCGGAACGCCAGACCAAAAGCCAGGTGCTGAGGTGAAGACTTTCATGTTTGCGATTGTCTCGTGATAATTTTTCCTGCATGACACGTCAGCCACGCTTCCGTCGGCCTGGAGGCGCGGAAGACTGCTTGGCGCCGAGGACCATGACTGATGAAGCCTGACGCTCTCTCGAAGGTAGATCGCAGAGACTTTTTGAAATTGGCCGGCGCCGCAACCGCGGGCGGAGTTTCGCAGCGCGCTTTTCGAGCACCGTCTGAACGCTGCACGCTGATTGTTGATCCAGCAAATGCCGCGGCCTCGAGCGGACCTGCAAAGAAAGCCGCCGAGCAACTGCGTCACGCGCTAGCCGCGAAGGGCGTGACCTGCGAAATAGCGTCATCCTCTGGTGCCGCTGCCGGCGCTTCGTTGTGCATCGTCGTCTCCGGTCCCGAGTCGCAGCTCGCTCGCGGTTTTCCCAAAGGCGCGGCGCTCACCGCGGCAGAAAGTCTGCGTCTTTCCTCGGGAAAGGTAGGCCGCACGCCCGCACTTCTGGTATCCGGAGCAGACGTGCGAGGTTATGTCTATGGATTGCTCGAGCTCGCGGACCGCGTTCGTTACGGCTCAAGTCCCGTAGAAGCTCTGCTCCTCACAGATGGGGTGGAGCAGAAGCCGGCGAACGATGTGCGCAGCGTCAGCCGCTACTTCTGTTCCGAACTCGAAGATAAATCCTGGTATTACGATAAAGCCTTCTGGACCGGATATCTCGATTCGATCGCCGCCAATCGGTTCAATCGCTTTACCATGGCCTTTGGCCTGGAGTACGACTTCCCCAGGGGAGTAACGGACGACTATCTCCATCTCCCTTACCCTTACCTCGTGGACGTACCGGGATATCCCGGCGTTCGCGTCATGCAGCTCGCCGCGCCGGATGGCGCCCGGCTGCCTGCGCCGCTGCCCGTCAGCAAAGCAGAGCGCGACCGCAATTTCCAAGTGCTCCGCTTCATCGCTGCGGAAACCGGAGCCCGTGGTTTGCATTTTCAGCTCGGCATTTGGACGCACGCTTACCAATGGACCGATAGTCCGAATGCCTACCACCAGATCGAAGGACTTACGCCGGAAACGCATGCCGGCTACTGCCGCGATGCTCTCGCTGTCATTCTGAAAGAGTGTCCGGAAATTCAGGGACTCACCCTGCGTGTACACGGCGAAAGCGGCATTCCCGAGGGAAGTTATCCCTTCTGGAAGACCCTCTTCGAAGCAATCTCAGGCGCCGGTCGAGAGATAGAGATCGACATGCACGCCAAGGGTGTGAATCAGACGATGATTGACATCGCCACTGCTACAGGAATGCCGGTGAAGCTGGGCGCCAAGTATTCTGCAGAACATCAGAGCCTCGGTTATCAGCAGGCCGACATCCGGGCCCTTGAGATTCCGCACGCCAACCTGACGAAGACAGAATCGGCGCTGTTCAGCCTCAGCAGCGGATCGAGGCTCTTTACCCGCTACGGCTACGGGGACTTTTTGCGCCAGGGCGCCCGGTATCGCCTTCTCTTTCGCTCCTGGCCCGGAACCCAGCGTCACCTTCTCTCCGTTGACCCGGAGATGGCAGCCGCCTATTCGCGCTCGGCCAGCTTCTGCGGCGCTGCGGGCCTAGACCTGATGGAGCCATTGACATTTAAAGGCCGGGAGGGCTCGGGAGTTGCCGGCGGGCGCTGTTCGTATGCCGACGCGTCGCTCGACCCAAAAGCCGACTGGCAAAAGTATGAGTACTATTATCGCGTCTGGGGTCGCAAACTTTATGATCCTGATGCCGATGCTGAGGCGTGGCGCAGGTACCTTCGCTCCGGCTTCGGAGGCGGCGCCATTGCCATCGAATCCTCGCTTGCCGGCGCCAGCCGCATCCTGCCTCTGCTTACTTCGGCTCATCTGGATTCGGCGAGCAATCACGATCTCTGGTACGAAATGCCGACCAACATGCCGATCGTGCAGGGCAGCGAACCGTCACCGTACGGCGACACACCTACTCCCAAAATCTTCGCAACGGTAAGCCCGCTGGACCCTCAGATGTTCTCGACCGTCGTCGAGTACACAGGGGCATTGCTCGCGGATCAACCCAGCGTGAAGTACTCGCCCGTTGAGGTGGCGCAATGGATCGAGGATTGCACTACGGCATCGCGTGCGGCTCTGGACGAAGCACGACGCGCAAGCCGCTCGCGCAATTCGCCTGAGTTCCGGCGCATTGAAGAGGATGTCCTTATCCAGATTGGCCTGGGAACCTTTTTTGCGCACAAGCTGCGCAGCGCGGTACTGTTTGAGCTCTGGCAGCAGACCGGCGATGGTGAGGCGGGCGCACTCGCAACCGCGCAGTATCAGACGGCAAGAGATGCATGGGCAGCGATGGCCGCGCGTGCGGCTCGCGTCTATCGATCGAACGTTTCTTACGGTAGCGTGCCCAAGCGACGCGGACACTGGAGCGACCGTCTGGCCGGCATCGATACCGATCTGGCAGCGATGCGCGCCAAAGTACAGGGGCCACCCGCCGTTGCGCCCGCGGGCCAGAACATCGCGAAGGCCATGCGAGCTGCCATCAACCGCACCCGCCGGCCCGGCGCACAGTGTGCCCATACACCGCCGGATCTCTTTGAGGCGGGACAACCGCTTTCCTTGTCTCTGGGTATCGCGCCGCCCACCGGGCGACTGAGCAGCGTCAGCCTCTGCTACCGGCATGTCAACCAGGCAGAACGCTGGAAATCCGCCGTCATGAGCGGCCAGGACGGCCATTTTTCGGGAGCGATCCCGGCCGAATACACCGATTCCGAATACCCGTTGCAGTATTACTTCGAGCTGAAGGACGAGGAAGGTTCCGCGTGGCTATACCCCGGTTTTAACGAGACGCTCTCGAACCAACCCTACTTTGCGGTGTATAAGCGGATGGCCTAGCCGGAACGAGTCGCGTAGCGAACCGGCCGTGCCCTGAAGGAGCAGCATTATCCTGGCGCGATCCGCGGCGTGGCCACCAAGTGTGGGGTTCAGACCACTTTACCCGGTCTGGGCGCATACGCACTTTCTGGGCTCGCTGTTTGCCTGCAGTTCCATGAGCAATGGCGCTGCTGCGCTTTCGCTTTGCAACTACAACGGTGACGAGAGGGCACCACGCGCTGGCACGGTTTGAAGACGTTTCGGCTGTTGCCGAAACCGCCGCCCTGGGGCTTTACCTTGGTACTGCTCGTAAGGCAGCACGACTTCCTTTGGGGCAAGCAGTCCAGGCTGTACCTGTTTGCAGCGGTGGCCATTGGATTTGGTGTCGCCGATGCTCCTGCGCCGCAGCAAATCGCATCTGCTTCGCTCGGGCGTGGCTCCGCTCCTTACCGTGGCGGCTGGATTGGCGCTGAACTGCATTGACCGGATCGGGCCATGCTCTTACTATTGGAGAAGTCACATCTGCCGCATTGCCCCCTCGTTCAATGGTAGGACAGCTGCCTCTGGAGCAGCATATCGGGGTTCGAATCCCTGGGGGGCAACCACTAGCGCACTTCCCCGTCCCTTCTCGTACTATCTGGTTCACTCTAATCCATTATAAATCAATGGTTTAAAGTAAAGTTGCGTTCGCGGAGGCTCGCGCAAGTGCGCTTACAGCCCTTCAGAAAGTGGGGTACGGATGGGGGTACAATCCCTTTGAAAGTGGGGTACGGACAAATTCGCTCAAGGGGCTGGAAAAATGCCACTCTCGCATATCGCGGTTAAAGCATTTAGACCACGCGAAAGGGCCTACAAGGTTTACGACCGCAACGGACTGTTTCTGCTCGTCAATCCTAGCGGGTCCAAATTATGGCGTTGGCGGTATCGTTTCGATCAAAAGGAAAAACTGATGGCGTTGGGCGAGTATCCAGTTGTGAGCCTCGCCGCCGCCCGCGACCACCACCTTAGCGCCCGCAAGATTCTCGCATCGGGGATTGATCCTATGGCGCAACGGAAGGTCGAAGCTGAAGCGAAACAGAGAGAGGCGGAAGCGCAGGAGCGAGAAGCTGAAAACAGCTTTGAGAAGGTGGCCCGCAAATGGTGGCACTGGTGGGCACCCGGCAAATCTGAGCGCCATACTGGCTACGTCTTGCGTCGTCTGGAAGCAGACGTTTTCCCGCCGTTCGGCCACAAATCCATCAACGTTATAACGGCTGCCGACATCCGGAGTCTCATGCGTACGATCGAGGGTCGCGGCGCACGAGACGTTGCGAAACGAGCGCACGAGACGACTGGGCAAGTTTTCCGCTATGCGATTGCCCATGGTATAGCCAACCGAAATCCTGCCGCCGATTTCAAACCCAAAGACATTCTCGGTGAAACCAAGGAAGCGAATTTTGCTCGGGTGGATGCCAAGGAACTGCCGGAACTGCTGGTGCTGATGGAAAGCTACGACGGAGATGCGCTTACGCGTCTTGCGATGAGACTAATGGCATATACGTTTGTGCGCACATCGGAACTCATTGAGGCAGAGTGGTCGGAGTTTGACTTGGACGGTGCCCGCTGGGACCTACCAGCTGAGCGAATGAAGATGCATACGCCGCATATAGTTCCGTTGTCGCAGCAGTCGATAGCGGTTCTGCGTGCTCTCCGCCTTCTGACAGGGAATGGAAGGTTAGTATTCCCAGGTGCGAACGATAAACAGAAGGCGATGAGCAACAATACGATTCTGTTCGCGTTATACCGCCTGGGTTACAAAGGCCGGATGACCGGCCACGGTTTTCGTGGGCTGGCATCCACGATATTGCACGAGAACGGGTTTCAAGACGAGCACATCGAGTTGCAACTCGCTCATCAGAAGCGCAACAAAGTCGCCGCTGCCTACAATCATGCAAAGTATTTGAATCAGCGTAAGGCGATGATTCAGTGGTGGGCTGATTATTTGGATGCGCAGCTCGCGAAAGGCCGCCAAAGCATTATCGGCATTCACGCGGATCGATTTTCGGTTCCAGCAATAACCCCTAATCGCAGGAAATCGCCCAACCCCATTAAGCAGCCGATCGCGATGCGCGCACGCGCTGTACAGCCCACTGTCTGATTTCGGACTTGACCCAAGCGACGGCGCGCGGTCCCAACCGGACGGGTGCAGGAAAACTCTTTTCCCTGATCAGCTCATAGATGCTCGTTTTCGAAAGGCCTGTGACCGCTTTCACTTCTGGTAGACGCAAGAAACTCACGTCATCTAGAGTGTCGGAAGTTCCGTTGGAACTTGCAGCCGATGGCTTCTGAGAGTGCGGCATTTTCTTGGCGATTGGCTGTTGTGGTCGAACCGTTCGCCTGCTGTTCTTCGCAGGAAGCTGAACAGAAATCATCGGCTCTTGAATTGGGGCATTAGGCATTTCCATCTCCACCACGTCCGATACGCCTGGTCGATTTGAGGGCGCATTCTTACAGCGTGAATGGTTGTAATCCCCGTGTCCAAGACTTCCTGTCTATGGAGGAATACTCTGCAGCTATGGCAATCATTAGGCTGCAATACGGTGCCCCAAGACTAGTCGAAGGATGGGCACCTGAAAGTGCCCTATTGACGAGCAGAACCTTGCGATCGAGCCTAGATTCCAGGTTTCTCTATGACGTGATCTATGTCAGCAATCTGCGGTACGTCGTTTTTGAGTAATAGGAGTTCAGGCCATGTCGGATCTCGTGGAGTTCAGGCATTTGAAGTACATCGTGGCTGTCGCTGAGACAGCCAACTTCACGCGAGCTGCGGAGCGCCTATTCCTCGCTCAGCCATCGCTCAGCAAGCAGATCAAAGACCTTGAGGATGAGATCGGATTTCCTATCTTCCTCCGCAACCGAGGTGGCGTTCGAATCACGCCCGCAGGACAGATGATCATTGCGTATGCACAGGAAGCGTTGGCAGCGCGAGTGGAAATCATGACAATGGCTCGTGCAGTTCACAAAGGCGAAGTGGCTCCTTTTAGGCTCGGCTTTTCGCCCTTCGTGAATCCAGAACTTCTTGAATTCTTTCGTAACGCTTATAGCAGCCTCTTCCCCAATTGCCCGATCCATTTGTCAGGCGGCAATTCCTCGCATATCCTTCAGCGGCTCGAACAGGAGAACCTCGATGCCGCGCTTCTTCCAATGCCGGTCGAGGGTCTGGATTGGGTGACGCAGGAATTAGCACGAGATCCACTGGTAGTTTGTATGCGAACAGACGACGCCTTGGCACGTGCACCGGAAGTTTCCATTTCGGATCTATCGGCAAAGCTGAAGATATTTCGTGATCCTGAAATACACCCGACTGCGCACGACAGGCTAGTTGAACTGCTTACGGAGGTCGGAATCGATCCAGAAGCGTCTTGTTTGGCCGCGACCCCCGCTGATATTCAATGGATGGTTCGAGCTGGGTACGGAGTCGCACTTGTTGACCAAAGAACCATTCTCGATCCAGGTCTTACTACGAGACCAATTGCAGGGATCAACTGGACTGCCGACACCGCTTTTGTTCACCACAAAAAAGGTGATCACTTTGCTCTGCCTTTTCTCATTCGATCCCTCGAGCGGACACCTGCAATTACGCCTGCTAAGAGAACTTTTCTCAGAAAGCAAGAAGGCACACTTCAGTTAAATCTTCTTGCATAATTCATAGACCTGCCTGTTTTCATCTACGGAAGCCATGTCGAGACCTGCGCAGACCTGCCGGGCTATAGACAAAATCTATTGCACCATAGACAGGAAGTCTTGGACAACGAACGCCTCGTCGCCTAATTTTCGACATTAAGCAGCTGACTTCTCGGTCCTGCTGGAGGTGTGAATGTCACGTTTTTTCCGAGGTAAATTCTCTTTGCATATCGCGCCCGTCCGCTGGACTAATGGGACGCGCTTGACTGCTACTCTACTAGCCTTTTTACTCGTCGCTTCTTCGGCTGCTCTGGCGCAGGGCGCCTCGCCTTTTGACACAGGATTCACTGCAATCCAAACCCTTTTCACTGGAACCATTGCTAAGGTCGCAAGTCTCGTCGCCATTGTGATCGGAGGCTATGGGTTTGCCCACGGGGAACCAGGCGCAAAAAAGGCGCTCGCTGGGGTAGCAGCCGGTACAGGTATCGCTGTGCTTGCTGTGAACGTCTTGACTTGGCTCTGGGGTGTCTGAGCCGGTTCTCCACCCGTTTCGTTCTGGACCTATGTCGCTCGTCGCTGGAGGGGCTCTATGACAGGCCAAAAAACAGCAAGGAACCGAACAAACCGAGTCTTCAAGAGTCTGCATAAGCCCCTTACCTATCTAGGCGTAGAGCGCACGCTGTTTTATTTCGTTTGCGTCGCGGCTGTTGGAGCCTTCAATCTCTTCAACTCTATCCTCTCTGGCATGGCAGTTTTTGTTGGCGGTTTCGCTTTCGGGCACTGGGCCACAAATAGTGACCCTGCCTTTCTCCGCATCCTTGCCAAGTCCGAGCACTACAAAACCCGCTACGACGCTGCCAAGCAGCAAGTCCCACGTGTGGAGGTCCGCTGAATGCTGCGACTCGATAAGATGATCAAGCCGTGGAAAGAGGCGTCTGCGCTCAACAACCATGTCAACCTGTATGGCTTTTGGAACGCAACAACCTTCTTAACCAAGAGTGGGGATCTGGGCATGATTTTGAGCGTGCCCGGCATGGACTACGAATGCCTAGACCGCGCAGCCCAGGACTATGGGGTTAAACGGCTCGAAGCAGCGCTCAAACCCTTTGGTCCGGGATTCCATATCTATCAGTACCTTTTCAAATCGACTCGTCCGGACATACCGTTCGCGCACTACGAGGACCTCCTCGTGGAGGCTGCCATCGAGCAGCGGCGGCAGTTCTTTGAGGCTAAGAAGGACCGCCTATACCAAATCGAGATCTTCTATGCAGTCGTCCTCGAGGGACCTCGCTCGAAGACCGGCGTTGGAGCCGCTCTTGGCCAACTAGTCCGAGATCCCGCCGGCGGCGTTGCAGAACTCAAAGCCCAGTTCACTAACAGCGCAATGAAGGTCTTGCTGCGCTCCCATATCGAACAAGACTTGGGGCACCTGGACCAGCGAGTAAGAACCTTCATTCGGCAGCTCAGCGACCTCATGCGCATTGAAGTACTCGACCAAAGCGGACAGTTGACTTTTTTCCGACGATTGCTCAACTACGACGCATGGCGCATAGAAGGGAAGCCACAGAACACGCAATTTCTCGACTACCAAGTTGTCAATTCCAGCATCGAGGCGGAGCGTGATCACCTGCGCGTTGGGGACCAAATGGTCCGCGTTCTCACTCTGAAAGAGGTCATCGGCGAGACACGGCCCCTAGTCCTAGATCAACTGTTGAAGATACCCGGGAACTTCTACGTAGTGACCGAGTGGACGCCGCTCTCAATGAATAAGGCGCGAAAAGAGATAACGAAAAGACGCCGCCACTTCAACGTGAGCAAGACAAGTTTCGTGTCGCAGGTGGGTAATGACGGTACGAAGATCAACCCTCGGGATGTGCTTGTCGACGAATCTAAACAGCACGACATCGAGGATCTTGGCGACTGTCTACGCGCTCTCGGAGATGGTCAATCGCTGGGCGATTTCTCGCTGACGATCGTGATGTACGCGACTACCAAAGGAGAACTAGACCAGCTTGTGGGCGAGTTCAGCGGGGTCTTTAGCAATGCGGATGGCAATTTGTTCGTTGAGACGTATAACCAGCTCAATGCGTACTTTGCCGTTGTGCCGGGGAATTACTCACAAAACTTACGCAGGCTCTATTTGTTAAGCGCCAATTACGCCGACCTGTCTTTCTTTTTTACGATACTCGCCGGCGAGAAACACAATGCGCATCTGGATACCGAATATCTCGCAGTGCTCGAAACCGAAAATGCGACACCGTACTTCCTCAACCTGCACAATGGGGAGGTACCGCACACATTGATTCTAGGCATGACCGGAAGTGGCAAAAGTTATTTCTGCAACTTTGTCTTGCAGAACGCGCAGAAATATAACCCGCTAACCTTCATATTCGATATTGGCGGTAGCTTCCAATCGCTCACGACGATTTTTGGCGGTTCCTACTTGAATGTTGGACAAGAGTCGCGAGATTTCGCAATAAACCCCTTTTCTCTCCAACCCACGAAGGACAATTTGCAGTTTATATTCTCCTTCCTCCGCGTCCTCATCGAAGGCAGTGACGATCGTTATCGCATGGACTTCAAGGAAGAGCGCAAGCTGTGGGACGCCATCAACCGGCTGTACGTCTTGGAGCCGGAGCAGCGTACCATATCAAACTTCGGTAGCATCGTCGGCGAGCTGAAGGAACGCCTCCATCGGTGGACTCGAGGCGGTCAGTATGGCTTTCTTTTCGATAATGTCCACGACACGCTGACCTTCTCTCGCTTCCAGACGTTCAACTTTCATGGCTGGGACGACGCTCCGGAGATTCTAGAGCCGCTGCTTTTCTACGTGCTCCACCGCGCTACCGCTGAGATTACCGATCCGAGCATGCTAGCCACGTTTAAAGTATTTCTACTGGACGAGGCGTGGCTTTTTCTTAAAAACCAGACCATCCGTGACTACGTCGTACAGGCTCAAAAGACCTGGCGTAAACACAACGGCGCCATGATCCTCGCTACTCAATCTCTCAAGGAGTTTGAGGATTCTGGATTGTTACCGATCGTTTCTGAGAGTTGTCCAACCAAAATCTTCCTTGCCAACCCTGAGATGGACCGCGATGTATACCGCGACGCTTTCCACTTGAATGATACGGAATTGGATTTGATCGCGGGGCTCGTACCGCCCGGGCAAATGCTTATTCGTAAGGCGCAGACTTCCAAAAAAGTGCAGTTGAATGTCGATTCCATCTCGCACTGGATGGCCACCAACAATCCTCGCGACAATCTAAAAAAAACGAGACTATTTCCTGCGTTTCGGTATCGCTGATGGTTTGCGCCATCTCGCTCAGGACCACCCGTTCCAGCCTCAAAAGCTGGCCGTTGCTGACTCGAACTCAAACCGCAATCGCTAAGGAGACCATTCTATGCACCGCTTGGGATTTACCACCGGGATTATCCTGGTTCTCTTGTCAACCAGCCTGGTTGCTCAGGAGGCGGCCCGCACCGTCCTATATCACACGGAGGACATCATCCCTGTCCGCGCCAAGTTAAGGTATACAACACTGATCGAGCTCCCAGCGGCGGAGAAGATCATGGAAGCGGCCACCGGGGATAAGGATTTCTGGATTGTCGATGTAGTTGGGAATTTCTGCTTCGTGCATCCGGCCAAAGCCGGCATCAGTTCGAACCTCAATCTCATAACGGACAAGGGCAATATCTACAGCTTCACCTTGCAAGATGTATCCATTTCGAGTGGAGAACCCGACCTGAAGGTAATTGTCCAACCCGCTGACCGTTCCGCCATTGTGACTTTGAGTGGAAAGCCGCAGTTTGTGTCTGCCGCACAACTGGCACAGTCTCAGGAACAGCTCGCGAAGCTCCAGTCTCACATGACACAAGCAATCGATGAGTACAAAAGCGCCTACCCGATGAAGTTGAAATTCGACTACAAATTTAAGACGAACACAGCACCATTCGATATTCAGTCGATCTACCACGACGACCAATTTACGTACATTCGTACTAACGCACCCGAGAAGTTTTCCGTCTACGAGATCAGAGATGGCAAACCCAACCTCGTCACTTACGACCTACGTGAAGGTACGTACATCATTCCGAAAGTCATGGACAACGGGTATGTCGAATTGGGTAAGAAGCGCATGCACTTCTCGCGCTCTTCGAAGGGATAACCGGGATGACTGGAGACAACTCTACCCTCAAGGTCGATCCGGAGCCGGAACTCCGTCGGACGCAAATCGAGCCCAGGGGGGTGCTGCAAAGAAACCTCAAGGTGCTCGTGTACTTGGGTGGCGCCATACTCGTTATTGTGGCAGCTATCTTCAGCTCAACTGGAAAGAAGACTCAGATGACCAAGGGACAGCCTCCACAGCCGGTGGTCCAGGACAATACGGACAACAACGTGCAGGACCTGAAGAACCAACTGCAGGCTGACCAGCAGAAGGGCGAGCAGCAGGCCACAGTCCCGAATCCCGACTACGCACCCGGAGGTCGCTACTTCGGGTGTGTGCCCGGGCAGGTTTGCACCCCGGAAATGATGCGACAAAATCCGCAGGCGCAGCAGCTCACCCCGCAGCAGCAGCAAGAACAGCAACTTGCCGCAAAGGACCGGGAATTAGCCTATAACGCCCGGTTTGCGTCCAATATTGCCTACTCTCGACCTTCTGATCCACCGCCAGGATCGACGAATGTCGCTCCAGAAGGCTACCGACAAGCCATCAGTCGGGCTGCGGACCCTGATAGCAGCCTAGTTGGCCCCCGAGCGGCCACTGACGGAGCTGCGCAGGACCAGGAGCAAAAGCGCCCTCCGGAGGTCAACGTTGACTCGGCTGTCGGGCAGCCTTATGTGTTATATGAGGGCACAATTCTGGACACGGTTCTCATGAATCGACTGGATGGCGACGCGGCTGGGCCGGTCAAGGTGCTGGTGTCCAACCCAGCGTATTCTCACGATCATCAACACATTATTGTTCCTGACGGAACCGTCGTACTTGGTGAAGCCAGGAAGATTGGTACTGCAGGGTTCGGTCAGCAGCGGCGTATGGCCGTCGTCTTCCACAGGATGATTATGCCGGATGGCTACAGCGTCGACCTCGACCAGTTTCACGGCCTCGACCAAATCGGGGAAGAAGGATTAAAAGACAAAATTAACAATCACTATCTACAAATCTTCGGCACGTCCATTGCATTGGGCGTGATTGCCGGAGCGGCCCAGATCGAACAGGGTGGTGGAACCCTCACTGGCAGCGGTTCTCAGTTGTTCACCAACGGCGCATCTGCCAGCGTCTCGGAGTCGGCGACGACAATCCTCAACCGCTTCATGCAAATTCCACCTACGATTACGGTTCGGGAAGGGCATCGAGTCAAGGTGTACTTCACCCAGGACATGCTGCTGCCGGCCTATAGTAATCACAATATTCCTCAAACGTTCTAAGGAGATGCCCATGCGGAATACGATCTTTGCGAGAGTGATCCTAATGGCCACAATTGTAACCATTACCGGCTGTAGGAAACCGAAACTGGAATGCGCCCCGGGAGACTCGCCGGCGGTGTGCCAGGAGGTGCAGAAGTGTTTCCAATCAGGCACTTCGGTCGAGGTATGCAGGGAAGGTGAAAAGGACGCCAATGCCATCGATTCGAACAAACACAAGCCTTAGCTGTTTGCAACGGTAGTCGGAAGCACTCAGCGTAACCAACGTAGCCATAAAGGATTGCCAAATATGAAAAGCTTCTGGTTTGCCACCGCAGTTTTCACACTCCTGACGGAAGGAGCGCCCGCCCATGCTCAGTTCGGAGGCGTCGTGTTCGATCCAACCCAGTCCGCTCACGCTATCGAGCAGATCGCACAGGGGGAGCAAATTTTTACAAACACGGTGACGCTGGCGAAGAATGCCATCGCCACATACAACCTGGCTTACCAAATGTCACTCGCTCCGCAGAGTCTCTACGCGGCTTATCTCTCGCCGTCTACCTACTGGATGCTATTGAATCAAGCAGCCAACACGTACGGCAATTCCGAGGCGCTTATGAATACAGCCAACAGCGGGGCGAACGCGCAATATTCGTACCAGTTGGCGAGTATTCCTCGAACTGGGATCGTTTCGGGTTATCCCACCCTCAGCACTCCTGGTCAGCAGCAGATTGCCGCGCAAGGAGCGACCACCGACCTAAGCGACGCTGTCACCGAGAGCAATCTCCAGACGCTAGGCACGATGCGAGCCAATGAGATCCAGCGGGAGCAGGACATCGAAAACCTCGGATCCGCAAGCCATTCTATTGATCCTTCCGAACAAACCGATATGGCCACCATGCAGCGGGTCAACCAGGCAATGCTTCTGCAGCTCCGTCAGCAACAGGAGGCCAACCAGCTACAGCAGGCCATTGCCTTGCAACAGATTGTCGCCCAAAAGCAGCAGCAAGATGCAATGAAGGCTGGGTCTCAGGATGCGGCGGACTACAACAGCAACTACCAAACGAACATCGCACCCATCAATTTTGGCGCAGCGCAGGCCCTTAGCTATTGAGACTCCATTCCCGAGAGGGAGGCGGATCATGGGAATACTCAACTGGATTACTCAAGGATGCGATTCGTTGACCACCACCGCGGCCCCGCCGATTGATGCACTTGGTCTTCACATCTGCATCGCGCTTGCCACGATTATGCTGGTGTGGTTTGGCGTACAAGAGTCGTTGGCGTCCGCTCAGGGCGGCCCAGGTTTCAATATGGCGAAGTTTATGAACTTTTTCATGCTCATTACCTTCGCTTACGTGATGGTGAGGTTCTACGACAACACTATTCCAGGTGTGGGCTATTCCCTGAGGGGCTTCATCAACGGTGGTGCGCAATATCTGGTCACCATTATTGGCAATCAAAGTCTGACCAACATCCTGAGCATCCTGGATCAAGCCCAGGCAACGAGCGGTCCGGGGGTAGTGAAGGCCTTGATGAATCCTTATTACGCCATTGTCTACGTGCTGATTCAAGTGATCCTGGCGTTTTTTTCCGCTGTAGTCAGCGTCATCGTAGCGTACGGCGCGATTTCGACCGCTGTAGTGGGTCTGGTTGGCCCGGTCTTTATTCCGTTCTTAGTGTTCGATAAGCTGGAGTTTCTGTTTTGGGGCTGGCTCCGCGCGTTCATTGGGTTCTGCTTTTACAAAGTTCTGGCTGCGGCGGTTCTCAGCATCATGGGTACTCTGCTAGCACACTATTACACGGACATCGTTGCCTTTTCAGATCCTGGCCTAATGGTCAAACAGCTTCCGCTGCTCATCATCCTTGTGACGGTAAATATCTACATCTTGTTTAAGATTCCCGCGTTGACCATGAGCATCTTCTCGGGCTCGACGGGCGGCCATGATGGGGGCCTGGGTTTTGCTACTGCAGCAATCGTCAGAATGAGATAAATGAAAGGCGTGCATCAATGAGCACAACCGCAAAAGCGTCCCCTGAAATCACACGTGCAGCAGAACGCTATCTCGAGCAATACGGCGATCCGCTGGTCATGAATACCTATTTGAAGATCACAATTCTCGTTCTCGCCGTTGTCTGTCTGACGCTCGCGGCGCTAACCTTCGAGAGCCAGAGGGCGCTTGCCAATATGCACCCGATGATCGTCAGAATTAACGACGTGGGACGGCAGAAGCGATCGACTATCGCAACTTTCAATACCGTCCTCAAGAAGCAGAAGACAAGTATTACCTCACGCGCTGGACCGAACTCTACTTTAGCCGCAATCGTTTCACAATCGAACGCGATCAGACGAGCTCTCTCTACTTCCTGAACGGAGATGTTCAGCGCGCTGTCATTGAGCAGGAACGCAAGAACAAAATCATCGAGACCTACGTGCAAGACAGCCTGCTCCCGTATGTGGATGTCGAGGTCAAGAATGTTGCTCTTGACGATCTCCGGCAATCGCCCTACTCGGCCCGCATCGAATTTGAAAAGGTGTATACGAATCCATCGGACCACACCGAACTCAAAAGGGAGCGATGGATAGCCAGCGTCACATACGTCTTCCGCGAGAACGTCAAGAACAATGAGCTGGCCGTTAATCCTCTCGGACTAACCATCGTGCGCTTCCGAGCGGACCAGGCGTTCAGCTAGAGGATCACACCAACTTTCCCACGAGCTATGCGATGTTCAATGCTGCTGCCAACCCGGCCGTAGTACCCTCACTGTGCCCGTGCATGGTGACGCAGGCGAGCCAGAGCCTCTCGACGGGCAACGGCAACGGTCGAGTGCACTCTCTTTTCGGAGTCCTTGATGGCTCGAAAATAGCTGCAATCACGGCAAACTTCCGTCGCCAAGGCGAAGATGAAAACTGTGGTCTGGGATGTGTCTGCCGTAGTGCTTCCCGTCGTATGTTCGGTCACTGCTTCGGGGGACTACCGGCGCCCGGCGGCAACTCGCTCTTCTGCTTCGGCTTCGCCGCCCATCGGGTTACGGTTTCCCTCCAAATTATCGGCAAGTACACCGAAAAGATTTGTCCGGACCCTCCGTAAATGCAGAGCTTCGGCACTTGGGAGCCGGCCCCACTCGCAAGGCTTCGCCCGGTGTGACCCGAACAAGATCGGGAAATTCAACAAACGGAGACACTATCATGTACCAGAACAAAGTAACCCTCATTGGCTTCCTCGGCAACGATGCAGAAGTTCGCACCGCAAACGACCGCAGCTTTACCACCTTCTCGCTTGCTACAAAGTCCTCCTACAAGGACAAGAACAGCAGCCAATACATCTCGCATACCGAGTGGCATCGTTGCGTTGTCTTTGGGAGGCTCTCGGAATTCGCCAAAACGCTGACCAAGGGCGCGCATGTGCAGGTGGAAGGTGAGCTGCGCAGCCGGGAATATACCAGCAAGAAGACGGAAACTGAACAACGCATCTGGGAGATCCGGGTGGGTACGATCCTGAAGCTGGATCGCGCTGAGAATTCGCCGTCGGAAGATCAGGGGCAGGATGATGCAGCCCCAGAGGGAGAGGCCGCGTAGGCCTCTCCTATCCCCCTCGTGGAAGCTCGGCGAAACGCTGGGCTTCCATTGATCGGTGCCTGCTATGAGCTTTGAGCTAATTCTTCCTTTTCTCCGACCGATTGAGCCGCTGTTACTGGATGACAGCATCAGCGAGATCATGGGCAATCCCGATGCGTCGTGGTGGTATGAACGCGACGGAATCATTCACCGAGAAGCGACTGTCTCTTTCGACTCGAGCAGGCTACGCACTGGTCTCGAAGTCATTGCCAACCAGCTGGGAAAGAGACTCGACGAGGACAATCCAGTACTGCACGCTCAATTGCCCGACGGAAGCCGCCTGGCGGCCGTAATTCCTCCTGTTGTACGGCCGGCTCCTGCAATGACGATTCGCAAGTTTACAGGCCGTCGATACAACGTCGAGGACCTGATTTCTCGTGGAACGCTCACGCGTACCCTTGCAGACTTTCTGGAGGCTCAGATTCGCTGTGGAAAGACACTGCTCATTAGCGGGGGAACCGGCAGCGGGAAGACGACGCTTCTCCAGGTCATGGCTCAGGCGATCCCCGAGCATGAGCGCATCGTGGTGATTGAGGATACGGCTGAGCTTCGAATTCGGAAGCCGAATGTGCTGGCCGCTGAATGTCAGGCAGACACGTTCAAGTCCAATATCTCTTTCGACGATCTTCTGAAGTCGGCTCTCCGTTGGAGACCGGACCGAATCATCCTCGGGGAAGTGCGGGGTAAAGAGGCGCGGACTCTGCTCGACTCCTTAAACACGGGTCATGACGGTTCTCTGGCGACGATCCACGCTAATTCGGCTACCAGAG
>Ga0302179_10000865_pt1 | contig 19117 bp, 13 predicted proteins | sample I_Palsa_E3_1_FD_198788 | JGI IMG/M metagenome (GOLD analysis project Ga0302179, IMG submission 198788) | Peat permafrost microbial communities from Stordalen Mire near Abisko, Sweden - I_Palsa_E3_1 | ecosystem: Environmental > Terrestrial > Soil > Palsa > Peat permafrost | place: Sweden...
AGCTTTCGCCATAAGCAGGCTAAGTAACACGCCAAGTGCAACAGTAACTTCGGCGCTGTACCAGGCCTGCATAGCGAGGCTGTTGAGAGAATACACAGCGGTATATAGCAGCAGGATGAGGGATCCGCTCACGCCGAGGAAGAGGTCGCAAGGGTTGACCTCGGCGCGAGCCTTGCGGAGAGCGCTCGGACCGAACCGCCAGAAAATGTACACGAGAGCAGCCAGCCCCGCAAGGAGCAGGAACAAAACCAAAGCATGCCCTCTGGAGCTGTGCGCAAGGTCGTTGACGATCGATTTGTGTTGAGAAGGAAGATAAACGAGGGTTCGTAGTAGCACCCAAAAGAAGGGCAGCGGACTAGTTCCCCAGGACTTGCCCCACAGTTGCTTCATGTGGGCTGAACTTTGTAGCCACTCCCCGCTTATGTTGTAGTCGCGCCACGTGGCCAGGCCAAGCCCGAAACATGCCCCGAGGGCCAGGACGAGGGACGGCAAAAGATATCGTCGATCGCGGCGCAGCAGCCAAAGGAAAATTGCAGCGGCGAGATAGCCAGCCGCCTGGCCGCCGAAATCGCTGCGCGCGAGCGAACCGAGAACGCCCAGTGAGGCGAGTCCTGCCAGCGTAAGATCCACTCTTCTAGTGGGAACGCCCAGCATCAGCCAAAGGGTGGCAGCGCTGATCACAATGACCAGGCACCACTCCATGGCCGAGATCGAATTATTGAGAAACGAGAAGGACGTGAGCAGCAGCGCGATGATCGGGAGAGTTGTGGTGGCCTTACCCCATGCAAGCCGGCCGGCTACTGCAGCCACCCCCAGAGAGAGCACGCCGGATAAAACGATCATCTCCCGTAGCATGCGCATTGGTTGGTAACCGCCGGTCCATCCCAGAAACTGGCACGCCCAGGCCCATAGCGGATGATAGCCGGTGGTCAAGGTCTGACCGCCGTCGAAGCTGGACTTTCCGAGCAGCCCAAGATTGCGGGAGATTCCCAAATAGTAAAATGCGTCGTCAGGCAGGTACTGCACGATCAGAAGCAGCGGTGCCGTGACGACGCGAAAGAAATGCCAAGTGGCTAAAAGAAAGCAGACAACGAAAAGCGCCCGCCCCATTGACTCGATAGATCGATTCACTTTTACCTCCCGTTCGTCTTTCGAAGTCCCCTACAGCGAACTTCGTCCAATAACTTCGAACTCACCTAAATAGTCTGCGCAACGATCACGGTCGCTGGAGCATTCTGTTTTTTCATTGCGCGAGAACCAATGATCGGGTGCCCCATCCTTCGCGCTCTTTGCGAAGGGTGGGATACCACTGCTCTGCCCCCGAGGCCCTTCCCCGCGCATTCTGCTTATCCCACCCTTCGCAAAAGAGCGCGAAGGGTGGGGCACCCGATCATTGCTATGAAAGGGCAATAGATCACTCAGAAAGCGTGGGTTACCGCCACGTAGCCAGTGGCCTGGCAGGAGGAGTAATACGGTCCTCGGGGCGAGCGAAAAGAACAACGATCGTCTGGGGGAGCGTCTGCTGTGGCAAGCGGACCACAAGATTTGTGACGCCTTTGTTCCGTGCCTGCGGCGGTAGCATCTCGGCGTTCGCGGTGGCGAAGCGGCCGTTCGACGGAGAAAGGATCCGTGCGCTTAATGTTGCCCCACCTTGAGCGAGACTAGCCGAGCGGCCATCTGCTGAAATCTGCACGATAGCCGACGTGTGGAAGTTCCAGACGACGTCGACTGAGCCGATAGGCGTCAGCTCGTCTTGGATCAGCATTCGCTGGCCATCAAGGAGCATAACGCCACGTTTCCATGATTGAAGCTTGCCCTTATACGCCTGCTCAAGATTGGCGATTGCAAAGCTGGATCCTACTGTAGTCAGAGGAGCCTTCGCGTCGAGGCCATCATTCTCACCGTTGATCGTAATCGTATTGTGGCCTTCCGTGCGCAGCCGATAGTAGGTCCAGCGTTGATTGTTGTTGAAGTAGCCCGGCAGTCCGTAATTATCCGTCCCGAGGTCGATGGCCCAACGCTGACCGAGAGCATCGAGTACAAAGGAGCCGAGGTCGAGATGTGCATGCCCTGCTTTGGCATCTCCACCTTTGAAGCCGATGTACCAGGCTCGGGGATCGTGCCACGCGCTACGGATATACGCCTGGGCGACCCGCGAGAAGCTCTGCGCTAGCGGAGGCTCAGACGTCCCGCTTTGCTCGGTCGCAAGGGCCGACCAAAAGAGGCCGAGAGCGGCGAAGCGCTCGCTGTCCTTCAAGACATACGACTCCATGTGGCCATCGAGCGAGGTCGTAAGTTCGCGTTCCAGCACCGCGTAGGCAGGACGATGAAAGTGTCGTGCAAACCAGAACACCTGTGGGGCCGGAGAGGCGGCGGAATTCGCATCGCCGAAGTTGGCATATAGGTTGGTAGGGCCGGTGGCTTGGATGCGGTATTCCGGTGTGAGGGAGAAACCTGGGCTATCAGCGGCTCCGAAATCCGTGCCGAGCGCAGTGTCCAATGAGTTGATATAGAGGACGTTATAAATGGTAGCGTAGGTCCAGTAACCGGGACCTTCTTCAAATCCGCCATCAGGTGCGAAGAGTCGCATGATCTCCGTCATTGCCGGTCGAGCGTAAGAAATCACCTGCTCTGCCCGGCCAGACTCCTCATCCGCGATCGCGAGCGCACCAATCGTCTCGCCCCCGTTGCATACCTGCGCCCAGTTATTCAGGTAGTGAGCCTTGCCTGCCGCGTTGAGAGCCAGCCACGGATCGATACTTTTCGTGACGAGCGCGTCGCGGATGGTCTTACGATCCTGCGGAGACAGCGTGTTGTAAAGCCAGTCGTAACCGATCCCGACTGCCGTAGTGAGCTCAGCCGTGTCCAGAAAATGCCAGGGAAACCAGTTTGGGTAGGACGCCGCCGAGAGCATCTCCTGGGTGGCGCGCGTTGCGAAGCGTCGATCACCGGTAATTTGGTAAAGAGCGGCGAGCGTGATGACGCGGTCCTCCACGTCGCGGGCGACGGCGAGTAGTGTATGCTCAGGTCCGCCAATTTCGTATTTGTCCGGCGGGGCCTCCAGAAGAGCTTCGCCCCTGACAAGAAGCTCCTGGTACTGCTGTTTTGCAAATGCGTTCGACTTGACGGCTCGTCTGATCGCCGGGAGATCGTTGTCAGTGAACAAAAGACGAGGATGCGCCTTCTTCAATGTGTCCAGCGTTCCATCTGCCTTGCAAACGGGAGCCGATGCGAGGCCCATCAGCATGAAGAGCATTGCAGCAACGGCAATACGGAGCCTGGAAATCATGAGACCTCAGAAGAATGGTAAAGAGCGGCCAAGCGGACCGCCTCCTGACCGGATCATACAGATGTGCTGAGTTCCATCGCACCTGTTTGATAGATAGGTGATTCACCTGCGACTTAGCAAGATCAGCCCGCCAACGATACCCAGAGTCACTGTCCCATACGCAACGAACATTGTCACTTTGGCGATCCTTCGGGAATAAAGCTGTTTTCTGCGTGCGAGCAATTGGCGATCGAAGAACCAATAAAGTAGAGTCGCCAGCAAAATGCTCAGAATCAACACCAGCGTCTCATGTACGACGACACTCTGGAACCCGAAATGCTTAAAGATCGCGTTTACTGTGAAAACAGCGATCCACGCGTTTAGATAAAGAGGGTATGAAATCCCCCCGGCGAGTGCTCCACCCGGATGCCGCTTGCCGCGGATAGCGAGCAGAAGGACGAGCGAGAGGGCACAGGCCGGGGCTATCAAATCGTAGTCCACGTGTTTAATGAAGCCTACGATCGATAAAGCTACGATGAGCCCGCTTGCGATTCGGCTGATCCGGTGCGTATAGAAATCTCCGTAGCGATTTACGAGAACAGCGGCAAGAACGCCGAAGGCGATGCTTGCATAGCCCCTGGCCGTCCATGCCACTAATGCGATGCACACCCAGGTGATTACACGCCGGCCATAGCGTGACGGTATGAGCACCAGGATCAGGGGCGCGAGAAGGTAGAACTGTTCCTCAGCGTTGACGCTCCAGAAGTGTCCCCCGGTGCCATCGAGAGGCATGGCCTTCTTGTATTGCGCCAGGCCTTGACCAAACAGATTAAAGACAGAGGCGAAGTCGTAGAAGACGATCTCTGCCCACGTCTTTGTTATGTGATCATGTGCCAAACTCGTGGCGGTCAAAATGGAGACGGCCAGAAAGTACGGTCCCCATATCCGCAAAGCACGATTGAAGTAAAATCGCGGCAGCTCTCGCCGCGGCAGAACGACCAGCTGACCGCCAATGAGCCACCCGCTTAACGCAAAAAAGACCTGGACGGCAAAGTTCCCGGCATTGCGCCACCCTATAATGCCCTCGTGTCCGAAGAGCACGACGCAGGCAAGTAGAAGGCGCAACCAGTCGAACCACGGATAGTAGTCTGGCCTGCCGGTTTCGGCCTGCGAGGTGCTCAGTCTTATCGGTTCTTCTACGGCAGCTTGAACAGGCATGGAGACTCTATAAAGACTCTTTGTTGTGAGTAGAGGTACGTTATCCGACGGGATAGCCTGCTACACGCCTCAGTCGTACGTGTTAAAGTTGCGCGGGTCAAAATGAGCCGGCACCGAGATGCCTGACCCGATTCTTACAGCGATGAGATCGTGGAAACGACGCATATCGGCAGGGCTATCTATCCGGCTGATTCGCAAACGTAGCGGATCGCGGTCGAGCCCGAACAAGGTCGTGCCCGACTCCCGGATTTGGCTGTAGAGCATGTCATGGTTGTGAGCCGCTTCAAAGATCAGGAAGCGGAGATTCGGCTGGGCGAGCAGCCAGGGCATCACCTTCGGTTCTGCCCCTTCAACGTCGAGCTTGACGCCAAAGCTGCGGCCCGCGATAAGTGGGCCTGCGTACGACCCAATCTCACGTATCGGACATTCCTCGATTACTTCGAAGTTCGATGCCTGGTCATGCATGACAAAGGTCGCACGCCCGGAGTGATGTGATGGCGCCTTGATAGGCAGCGTGCCATCCTCGTCCATCAGGCCTAACCGATGAAGCCGAACATTCTCATACCCGCCCGCGCGGATGGCCGCTTCAACCCGATCGGCAATCCGCGTCTGTGGCTCAAAAAGATGGACCACTCCTGTCGGCCCCACCGTGGACGATGCAGCCAGCCCTATGGTCGAATAGTTAGCCCCGATATCCAGGAAGATGTCGCCCTTGCGCAGGAACGCTTGCGCGTTCATCGACACTTTTATGTCATTCGTGCCAAATAGGTATAGAACCCTGCCGTGGTAGTCCGACGGATCCACAGCAATTCGATTGCCGTCCTTCATCTTCGCTACCATCGGATCGTGGCAATCGTCCATTAGCCGGTTCATGACGGGATTGAATGAGAGCCTCGTGACGCCGCTCTTAATAGGCAGGCGTCGATATACAGCGGCAATGATTGGTACCAGCATAAGTGCCTCCATGCGAGATCGGCTCGAAACGAGTCTTAACGGGATATGATCCCCTCGAGCCGGTTAGGTGTCACACCGTCAGAGATCATAGGCGCAGTCCTCCCAAAGACACCAGCGTCTATCTCGGTGCCTTGGTCCGGAATTGTCGGCAAACTTCCATACTGCATAACAGCATTGATCGCCGCGCGCATCTTCCTGACAAAAATGCTCGTATCAAACCCCCTCGCATGGTGCTGAATAGCTCGACGATCAAAACGTTTCTCAATTGCCTCAAAGCTGCGAATCGCGTCACATACGCATTCAACTGTCTGCTCTCGATAGAGCACACCCGTAAAGATCCCACCTTGTGGAAGCTCGGAGTCGATGACCGTCTCGAGAGCCCCGCCTTTTCCGTAAGCGATTACCGGGAGCCCGTATGACTGGGCTTCGACGGCGGCTATCCCGAAATCCTCCTCAGCCGCAAACAAAAACGCTCTTGCCCGCGCATACAGCTCCGGCAGCGCTGTGTCATCCACGCGTCCAAGAAGCCGAATGGTATCCCCCGCAATCGCCTGCAGAGTATCGCGCTCCGGTCCGGCGCCGGCTATCACCAGGTTTATTCGCAGCATGTTGCAGGCCCGAATGAGCAAGTCAACGCGCTTATTCGGCACGAGTCGCGCCACGCAAATAAAGTAGTCTTCACGTTTCGTCGCGATATAACCTCGACCGGTATCCACGGGCGGATAGATAACCACACTAGGCTGCCGGTAATAAGTCCGAATCCGCTGCGCGACAAACGCCGAGTTCGCAATGAACTCATCCACACGTTGCGCGGAGTTGAAGTCCCACTCACGACCCCTGTGGGCGGCTAGCGTGAAGGCAGGCCGCAGTGCCGGGGGCAACCTTCTCTGCCAAACCGGAAACTGATCCCACAGAAAACGCACCGGACTATGACAGTAATGAATATGGCGGGCGCCCTGGTCGACGATTACGCCTTTTGTGGCTGGCCCGCCGGAGCTTATTACCAGGTCGTATCCGCTGAGATCAAACGTCGTGGCCGCCATAGGATAGAGCGGCATCAGATGCTGATAAAACCGTCCGGCTCGGGGTATCCCGCTAAGAAAGGATGTTCGTATATTTCGATGACGCAACTTCGGAGACAGGGTATCTCGATCCAGAATCAGTGTAAATAGATCCGCCGTAGGGCAGATCTCTGCAATTGCCTCAATGACACGCTCTCCGCCGCCGTCTCCTATAAACCACGGATGTACGATCGCTGTGCGCATAGATATCTCCCTGTTATAACTGCGTGTCATTTACGTCAACTCGAAGCCGATGTCGTCGCGTTGCCATGTTATTCTGTGCGGGATGCGTACAGTGCTTATCTATCGCAACGAGCTGCTGCCCGTCAGCGAAACGTTTATTCAAAAGCAGGCATCTGAATTGACGAACTTTCGGCCGGTATATATTGGCCTGAGACGGTACGAACCCAGCTTAACGTTTCGAGACAAGCCACTCCTCCTGTGTCCAAACACTGCCGCTGCAAAAACTCGTGGGATGCTCTATAAGGCGACGGGCTTCGCGCCACTTTTTCACCGGCGGGCGAAGCGTCTTGATGCTGCGTTACTGCATGCTCATTTCGCTGTGGACGGCGCCAATGCACTGCCGCTGGTCGGCGCAATCCAAAAGCCCATGATTGTTACGCTTCATGGCAATGATGTGACCACCACTGACGAATCGTACGGTCGCTCGACTGCCGGAAAAATCTACCTTGCTCACCGCCAACGGCTGTGGGATAGGGCTTCGGCTTTTGTGTGCATATCTGACTTCATGCGGCGCAAAGCGCTGGAGAGTGGCTTTCCAGAGCACAAGCTGCGCACACACTATATTGGGATTGACACCAATTTCTTTAGGCCCTATGTTCCGGAATATGTCGTGTCCCTCAGAAGATCCGTTCTTTTTGTCGCTAGATTGGTCGAAAAAAAGGGATGCACGCATCTCATTCAAGCAATGCAGCAAGTCCAGAATCGGTTTCCAGATGCTCGATTGGTCATAATCGGCGATGGACCGGAAAGATCCAGCCTCGAGGCCCAGGCGCGCAGGTTGGGTGTCCAGTGCGATTTTCGCGGAGCGCAGCCGAGTTCGGTGGTTCGACAGGAAATGAGTTTCGCGCGCGTGTTCTGTGTACCAAGTGTGACGGCCAGGAGCGGAGATAGTGAAGGCTTGGGAATCGTGTTTGCGGAGGCTCAGGCAATGGGCGTTCCGGTTGTCAGTTCTTTGCATGGCGGTATACCCGAAGTGGTTTCAGACGGTGTAACAGGATTACTGGCGCCTGAAAGGGACCATGACCGGCTGGCGCAGCACATCATCCGGTTTTTTTCGGACGATACATTCTGGAACGATTGCAGTCGAAAAGCAGTCTCATGGATTGCCGATAAGTTCGACCTTCAAAAACAAACTGCATACCTCGAAAAGATCTACAAGGACGTCATTCAATCAGGAGGACAGTCGCAGCAATGATCAAAATAGCCATTTACAAGACCGGCATGCTACCGCCCACACAGACGTTCATTCCCGACCAGGTGAATGCAATGCGCGACTTTGAACCTTGCTACGTAGGGCTTGAGCGCATCCCCAACGGACACCAGTTTGAATCCGAGCCCATCATCCTCATGAAGCAACGGTCTGCTCTGTCCAGGCTCGGCAAGGTGGCATTCAAAACAGCCGGCTTCGCTCCGGAGTTCTTGAACAGCGTCGCTGAGACGCACCCGCAACTGTTACATGCGCACTTTGTTCTCGACGGCGTACATGCCATGCCGATTGTTTCGAAACTCCAGATACCTTTTGTTGTGACCCTCCACGCCCACGCCCCAACCAGTTTTGGTAAGGCGCTGCCTCGAACCTCGTTGGACAATATGGTTTATTCACTCCGGCTCCCAACCTTGTGGAAGCGGGCATCCCTGTTTATCTGCGTGTCCGAGTTCGTCCGCCGGCGCGCTCTTGAACTCGGCTACCCTGCGGCCAAGCTTCGTGTCCATTACATCGGTGTCGACCGGAGGCTCTTCAAGCCCTCAACTCAGCCCCGTGACCCCCGCTTGGTACTGTTCGTCGGTCGTCTCGAGGAGAGGAAAGGCTGCAATTACCTGATCGAGGCCATGGCCGAGGTGAAAAGCGTAGTTCCCGACGCTCATCTCGTCTTCATCGGTGGTGGATCGAAAAGAGCAGAACTCGAGCAGATGTCTCGCGAGTTAAACGTAGATGCCGAATTCCTTGGTAGAGTGAGCGACGTTGAGAAGCGGGAGTGGTTGTCACGGGCCAGGGTGTTTGTTGGCCCCAGCATCACCGCACCCGATGGAGATGCTGAAGCGCTGGGAATGGTGTTCGCCGAAGCTCAGGCCACTGGGCTGCCGGTGGTGAGTTGTTACCATGGCGGCGTTCCTGAAGTTGTTCTTGATGGACAGACTGGACTACTGGCGGCCGAGCGTGACTCCCATGGTTTGGCCAAGCACATTCTTCGATTGCTCCAGGATGACGTGTTCTGGCAGTCGTGCAGCAATCGTGCCATGAGCTGGATGGAAGAGCGTTTTGACCTGGTTAAGCAAACTCAAGAATTGGAGCAGATCTATTTTTCTCTCTTGAGATCAGCCACCGAATAACAACCCAATCAATGACTCCAAGACCGCCGTCTGTTGCCAGGCTGGCCCAGGCGGCGCCAAGCCAGGAGAATCTGGGTATCAGAATCAAGTTCAAACCAAAATTGAGCAGTGCCGCGCAGATGCGGGTGACCAGCCTGTAATTCTGGTAGCCGGCGCCCGCCAGCGCATCGCCCGCGCTCAGATGGAAGCAACGAAAAAGAGGAATGAGGCAAAGCCAGCGCAGCGCCAGGACCGAGTCGGCGAAACTCTTGCCCAACAGATGAGGGAGTACCGGTGCCGCGACAAACATTCCAATCGCGCCGGCAACACCAAAGATAGTAGTCTTCCGCAATACCTTCCTGGCAAATGGCTCTGTGGCTCTCGCCCCTCGAACGCCCAGCTGGAAGAAGCGCGGAAAGGTTGCGTTGTGGATTGAAGTAATGGGCGTGGTGCAGATGTTGAGCACCCGGTAAGCGGTTGTGTAGATGCCGTTGGCCGCATTCATTCCGTAGTGTCCCAGCATGACCTTGTCCAGATCGTTGTAGATATAAGTCGTCGATCCGGAAAGAGAGAAGACAAACCCTTCACTGATATTTTCAAATACCGTGCGAAGGCTGAACGTGGGCCGGCCAAAGGTGACCGAGACGGCGACGATTGCACAAAGTGCTGCGATAACGGAAACCAGCATCGAAGCGAAGGCCCATTGGTAGGCGTTCGCATGATTGATGCCAATGAATAGCCCAAGCGCCAGGCCGAAGCGGAGCACATTCATGCTCATATTCAATGTGGCCATCGTCCGCAGGTTCTCAAAGGCTTGAAAAACCTGGCCGACTGTGCTGATCAGTTGCTGGCAAACGGTATCGCCGATGGCAATAAACAATATGAGAGATGCGTGCACGCTGCTGATGGCAAAGTGCCCAACCAGCACCAGCACTCCTACAAGAAGGCTGCCAAACGTGACTGTGGTTAGGAGGATGTTTCCCCAGTACTGTGAAAAGGAGCTGGGGTCCGCGCTTACGCGCCGCAGAAATACATATCCGGATCCGAGTGAGCTGTACTGGCTGACAATCGAGACGAGTGCAAAAGCGGCCGTGTAAATCCCATAGTTCGTGCTTCCCAGAAGACGTGCAATGATGACAAAGTAACCGGCCTGTAGAACGATAGAGATCATTTGGCCGAAGAAAGACCAGCTTGCGTTTCGCGCAAGCCTTCCGCTCAGCAGTACCTTCGCTCTATCGAGCCATGACCTCACTGAACCTCCCCCAATACGTGATGCCATTCCATGCTCTTTCCTGGAATTGTGTGTCGACACGGCGCAGACGAAATGTTTGAGTGGGTGGCCCAGGTCTCGCTTTTGAGACCTGGGTTTCTCCTCGTAAATGGTCCCAGCCGGAACACCCAGGTCTCAAAAGCGAGACCTGGGCCACCCACTCAAAGTCGGGGGTTGCAGTTTAAACCGCCCCAGACCGAGCGGATCGAACTAACATGGAATTCATCGTTAAACGGTCCCGGCCTTCTACCTGTTGACGGACTTCCTGGTACCTCTTCTGAATACTTCCGGCCGCAATTACAAAGATGAGCCATTCCATACTATTGGGGGAGGCAATGTCGCCCGCCTCGATGTTGGTGATGGCGGCCAAGAACAGCGTACTCCCATACCAGAAGAGTTCCGCCGTGCCGCTCGACCAGGAGAGCAGGCACTTCAGGCGACGATAGCTCTGGAGGTACGCCAGGAAGTAGAGGCCGACGCCCACCGCTCCCAATTCGAGCGCCAATTCCAGCACACCGTTTTCAGCATAGCCAAGCCGTGGCCAGTTCAGGGCATAGATAGCATTCGCCGATTCTCCCTTGGTGCCGACCCAAAAAGCGGAGTACCCATATCCGAGCCATGGCCGCTTGACGAAAGAAGTTAACAGCACAGACCAGATCGTCGTCCGCCCCGTGAGGGTCATATCTTTGTGTAAGGCGCCTAGTATCACCGGCAGAAGGGCCCAGACGGTCGCTGCGGTGACAACGAGTACGACTCCCAGAGCCCAATAGGCGGCCGCTCTTTCTCCGGGTTTCAGGCGGCTCCCTACGGTGATGATCAGGGCGAAAGCCAGCAGAGATGCGGTCATGATCCACGCCCCCCGCGAACGGCTCATTGCCACCAGGAAAATCGAAGAGCCTATATAAAGAAATCGCCACAACTTTTCTCTCGTTCCATTCACCGGCAGAAACAGCGCTGGAGCGAGGAAATACATAGTCATGAGGCCGAGCGTGTTTTTATGCGAATAAATGCCCTGCCATCCAGACGACTCCTCCGCGCGGCCGGTGAAAATGCCGTAGCGGGGAAGGGCGACAGCAAGAAAAAGGCTGCCGATGATGGCAATTGCGCCCGTAATCATGACAACCTGCATCAGTTGCCTTGGTGAAAATCGTTCTACCAGGTAAAGCCCGAAACATGTGGTTACAAGCAGGTAGGCGACTCTTTGCAGGCTTGCCGTTGGATCCTGCGACCACAAAATCGAGGCCGTGGCAAGCACAACAAGAGCAGCTACATACCGGTTTCGACTGAATAGCGAGAGGACGCTGCTTGCCAAAGGGAAAATCAGCAGTACCGCAAATAGAGTGGATGCCCCTACAATCAGGCGGGTGGGTCCTCCCCCGGTGTCCATGTCAGCTACGGTGCTTCCTGCTACGGACAATGCCCCGTTCGGAGAAAAAAATGAGCAAGCTCCGTGAACGGCATAAAAGAGCAGCGGTAACTGCACGAGCCAGGTGATTACCTGGTGCCGCAAAGGGGGCGCTCCGGCACTCGCTCGTGTCATGAGCAACGTAGCCTCCAAATGTACAGGTAGCTGTCGTCATCCCCGAAAACCCGAGCATCGAATTTGGCCAGATCTCCGAATCTTCCGACCTCATCCTGTCGCTCGACCTCGATTCGCGGGGCTGGAAATTGGCTCAGGGTCCTGCGGATAGTTTCCACTTCATGAGTCTGATAAGCTCCAAGGTCAGCCTCATATGAGAGCACGAACCGGACGTCTCTTTGGCAGAGCAGGCCTTTCACATCACCCTTTTTGCGCAGTACTTCGAGGTATGCCCTGTCATTCATCAGCCCTTCCAATTGATTGATGCCACCCGCATAGACAAAGGCGAAGTTACCCGCCCGATCTCCCATGGCAACTCGTGCGCCCCCTAATATAGGGCCATACTCGTTAATCGCCCCTTGATTAATCTGATATACGTCAACTCCGTCGGCCGACCTGGCATGGACAATGGCTCTGGAGTAGAAGACGACAACTAAGCCGATGACTGAAATAGTCGCAATGCGTCGCTGCCGCGAGGAGAAGATCCTTCGAAAGATATTCCGAGCGTCGAGCAAGAGAGCTGGGAAGCACGCGACATAGCATACGAAAAGCGGATAGTCGTACCATGACCAGATTTGCCAGGAGGAAAAGAAGCTCAATCGGGCGCAATAGACGAGGAGCCCGATTGCGAATGCGAGGACCCTGGCTTTGGGTAGAAGGCTTCTTGTCTGCCTTCTCGCGATGCTGATGAGAAGCAGCACCAAAGTCAAGTAGAAGAGCTGAGTGGAGGCTGCACGAAGGTTAACCAATTGGTGAAACAAGGCATGATTAAACTGCAGGCCTCCTAACGATTTCACCTCCCCAGAAACTGGCAAGGCAAGCCCAAAGATGTGGTAATTCACGGCGACGTAGAAAAGCCCGCAGCCCAACGTTACGGCAACGGCAACGGCCTTTCGCCGCCATGAGGCCGCGGCAAGAAACAACGCGGGAATGACGAAAACGAAAGCATCAATGCGAGCCGCGATAGTCGCCGCGGCGACCAAGCCGCTTATGGCCGCCCCTCCTTCAGGTTGGGAGTTCAAGCGCCGATCACAGAGCAGAGTGAAGAGCCCAAAGGAGCAGGCGAAAAGAGCTGTTTCCATTCCGTTGAACGAGATCCGGGAGAAGATCGAGAAGAGCCCGGCCGTGAATAGAAGGTTCAGCCAGATACCGGGTAGCCTGACTACAGGAAGCGTTGTTAGCAGGGCTCCAAGGCCGAGCAGGAATTCTATGGTACGGGTAAGTAGTTGGCTGTCACCCAGAAATTTATACTGAAGGGCGAGGAGTGCCATCCAGAGCGGATGATAGCCGTTTGTCAACGTGAAGCCGTCAAACGTACTCTGGCCGTTGTAGACAAGATGTCGCGCAACTACGAAATAATAGTAAGCGTCATCTACAAAAGCTACCCGATGAATTTGCTGATATTGCACAAGTAGGCTACGTAAGCACAACAGAGAAAAGAGCGTACCGCAAAATAGAAGCGTTACACCGAAGCGGTGTGCTCCGTAAGACTCATAGTCTGAGTCTTGCTGAGTAGTAGAAGGATTCATGATGGCCGTTGTCACTTGCATTCGACCTCCTTCTCCTCGAACCTTGGTCTCGGAGCCTGCGACGTGACAACACTCACGCGCTGCTTGAAACCTGATATCCAATTCGCTAACCCACGCCTCGTTTTGTAGGTCAACAGGCTATAGGCAACAAACATCAGCAGCGACGAAGGCGTGGGAGACCCTTTCCAAAGAATCTCGCGCAGGAGCCGAAACTTGTCCCGGGCCGCCGCCTGTTGGCTTGCCGCCCTGGGGACACATACCTTGGCAACGAAGCTCGAGTAAGCTCGTGGCGTCATGAGGAAACAATGAGACTGGCCCCACTCCAGGCACGTCTGCCAATCTAACTTGCTGGTGATGGTATCAATGCTCTCTGTCCAATACACGCAGAGAGCATCGGGAACAATTGCCAATTGAACATCCGGATCGGCGGTTGCTCTCAGGAACCAGTCAATATCCTGCAGCCCTTTCAACCGCTTCCATGGCTCCTGCAGCATCAGATCGCGCGAGCAGAAGAAGCCGGATGTCTGGAATCCATTACGCGGGGAACCGAAGAGATATTCGCTGATCGGCTCACCTTGCCTGGGTAGCCGCCTGGGCGCAACCGACTCCATCGTTTCTGTCTTGAGGATGAAGCTGCATACAACCAGCGCAAACCGGGACGTCGTGGCTTCCGCTGCCAGCAGTTGTTTCTCAATCTTGGTCGGCAGCCACTCGTCGTCATCGTCCAGAAGTGCGATCCATTGGCCGCGTGCTTGCTGGGCGCCGATATTTCTCGCTTCAGAAGCTCCGACGCTCTCGGCCAGTTCAATCACGCGCACACGCGGATCGTTCATTTGCTCCAGCACCTTGACCGTGATGCTGTCGGGGCCATCGATAACGACTACCACCTCCAGATCCGTACAGGTCTGCGCAAGAGCGCTCTGTACGGCTCTGCGTACAATCTGCGGGCGGTTCCGCGACGGGATGACGGCGCTGACCTTAGGCGTGAATTGTTCCACTTTTTCCTCGCAGTGTATTGCATCGAAGTGCGGATCGGGCCGCCGCCCATCCCTTTGTCATCTCGACCGAAGCGCAGCGGAGATGAAAATGGCGCGGACGAATTAATTGAGTGGGTGGCCCAGGTCTCGATTTTGAGACCTGGGTGTTACGGTGGGACTCATTGCGAGGAGGAACCCAGGTCTCAAAATCGAGACCTGGGCCGCCCACTCAAAGTCTGCGGGTTCCATGCTTTATTTTCATCGAAGCTCGATGAGCTGGTGCTGCGTTTTCCATTCTGCCGGAACAGCCAGGTGCATCACTAATTAATGTTTGGGATGGGTGATCATTCCGCCCTGCGTTTGCGGGTCAAAATCAACGCTGATGTCCGTGGTCACGTCCATCGCCTCGCCGTCGCGAAGAAATGGTTTGTAGCGCCAGAGCCGCACCGCATTCGTCGCCTGGGCTTCCAGAGAACCCTCTCCTGAAACGACTCTCACGGGAGAAACACTGCCGGACTTCCACACCACAACGCGCACCACGACGGTTGCCTTTGTGCGAGGGATCCCGTCAGTTTGCGGGTAGACCGGGCTCACCTTTGTGATGCAGTGACCTTCCATCACTTGCGGGGCCACGACGAGCTTCCCCAGGGGCGCACCGGCCCCGCTCTCCTGCAAGTAAGCCGACGTGCTGGCAGAGCGGATGGCCGCGGGCGGCATCGCGCGTGACTGGCCGGCAAGCACACAAAACGTCGTGCTTGCGATAAGCAACCCGCGCACCCACATGGTCTTCGCATATCGTCCGCAGCCCCGAGACCGTTTCGGCATCAATGCACCACGTAAACGGCGGCTCCTGCTGTCGAAGCCGCAATGTTTGCGCTGCTCATGGCAACGTTCTTCATCCAACTGAACGGCACATAGACGATGTCGTTCGCCTGCAGCATCAGCGGTGGCTGCTTGCCTTTTTCCATCTTATCCAGACGAACCGGCAACTCCACCTGGCCCTGATCCGTCGTCCGGATAAGGCGGACGTGTGATTGGATCGAGGTCTTATTGGCGGATCCTGCCATGGCAATTACCTGTAGCACGCTCAAGCGCCCGTCGTTGGTGGCGATCGCATATCCTCCCGGACGGTTCACGTCACCCATCACGTAAACCATAGGCGCTCTCGAAACCAGCACGGTGTCGCCAGGGTCGACCATCACCACCCCTGACAAGGCTTCCTCCGAGTCGTTGGAGACGTAGTACTTCAGCTGTTCCGAAGATTTCGCTCGTTTCACCACCACATTGCGATCCGCCTCCTCCGTAAGCCCACCGGCAAGAGACAGCACTTTTAGAATCGTTTGCGGAGTGGTGATGGAGTAAGTCCCGGGTGTGTGCACCTGGCCCAGTACCGAGACATCCTGCGTCGCGAGCTCGATCATTCTGACCGTGACCTGGGGCCGATGCATCACATGTTGATCGATCAAGGCTGTCTGGATACCAGCGGCAGCCTTTGCCGGCGTTAGGCCGGCTACATGGATGCTTCCAACGTAGGCCAGCGGTACCGAGCCGTCATCGATTACACGCACCTGCTGCTCCATCTCAGGAGTATCCATCACATCGACCTGGATCAGGTCCCCAGGCCCAATTAAGAGGCTTTCCTGCTGCGCAAAGCAAGGCGACGCAAGCGTGCCCAGCAGGAACAAGGCGCCGATCAGTTTGTGTCTACGCATACAGATCGCTCCCGGAGTAAGACATGTGTTTGTATCCGTAATATCTCTGACTGGCTCCGCCCGTTGCCTTCACTCCATTCAGAACCATACCCATGTGACGAACCCCCTGAGAGCGCAGTATCTGGCAAGTACGTTCTACCGATCTGCGGTCAGTCACGTTGTGACGGGCCACCACCAGGGTGTAATCCGCGTATTGGCTCAACAGGGCCGAGTCGGTGACAGGCAATATCGGCGCGCCATCGATCATGATGTAGTCGTATTCTTCCCGCCACAGGCGCACCAAATCCGCCATGCGGTCGGAGGCAAGCAACTCCGCAGGGTACGCAGGCAAAGGACCAGCCGAAAGAACAGAGAGGCTTGGGATGCGCGGGAATGGAACCTCCGGCGCAATCACCGCATATCGGTCGTTATCTCCCATAAGCAGTGAACTCAGCCCGCTCGTCCCTGTCAGATTCAGCTCCTGGTGCAGCACCGGAGTGCGCAGATCGCCGTCGACCAGCAACACATTCTTGCCCCGTTGCGCACACACAATCGCCAGGTTCGCAGAGAGCATGCTCTTGCCCTCTCCAGAAACAGAACTGGTGACCAGGATGACCTGACCGCGCGGTCCGCCATTTCTGCCCTGCATAAGCGAGGTGCAAAGTACGCGAAGCGCTTCGGTATAAGCAGCCCTTGGCTCAGCGGCGGCAATGGTCGCATTGGATGTGGTCAGCGCCGGCGAGGGGGAATCCAGGGGTGAGGCGAAAGCGGTGGCCAGCAACGGCGTCCTTGCGCTGGAAAGACGCTTCCGTTCAGCTTTCGGATCGTGGAAGGGCAGCATACCAATGGAGAATTCCGCAAACAGCATCTCCAGTTCGCCTAGCTCCTGGATGCGATTATCGGTAGCGTCGCGGAAGAGCGCGCCGCAAATTCCGAACAGAAGTCCGCCGGCAATCGAAGCGGCTGCGTAGAGCAGTAGATTCGGCTTGGCCGGTCTCGATGGCACGTGGGCCGAGTCCACCAGGGTGATATAGCTGGAACGAATCCCGGCCACAAGGTCGGCTTCCTTCATACGGCCCATGAGGTTCTCATAAAGCGTCCGGCTTTGTGTGGCTTCCTGGCGCGCCACCTGGTATTGCACGGCTTTATCGTTTTGCGCTTCCGCTTGCTCCTTTTCATCCAGATAGATGGAACGATCTTTATCCTCGATCTGTTGCGCGACCATGTAGTCGTTATGTACCCGCGAGGCCACGCGCGCCGCCTCATCGTGGATGGATTTCTGTGTGCTCTCGAGGTTCGATTGCAGCTCCGCCAGCTTCGGATATCCCGGTCCGAACTTTTCCGAGAGTTCATTCAATCTAGCCTTGGTCTGCGCTTCCTCGCTGCGCAGGTTCTGTAAGAGTGTTAATGACCCGCTGAGTCCCGGTGACGCCCCGCTCAGCATCCCGTTGCCTGCAAGCCCGGAGATTAGCTCAGGATCGCCGTTCTTGACTACCTGGTAAAGGGCGCCTTTCATAATGCGCGCGGACTGTGCCTGTTCCAAATCAGTGGTTGCCTGCTGCAGGCGGTTGAGCTCGGGTGTGAAGACCTGGTCGTGGCCTTCGGTATCTGTCTGACCGAAGGAAAACACTCCGGAGTCGCGCTGCAGGTCGGCCACCTTGGCCTGCAAGTCTTCGCTCTGCTTACGCAGATCGCTCAGCTGGCTTCCCAGCCAAACGCTCGCCTCGCGGGTAGCGTTGTGACGCGTCTGAAAGTTATAGTCGACCAGATTCTGCACCAGGTGATTGACCACTGCCGCTGCCGTCCGCGGATCTTCATTCAGGTATTCAATGTCGATCAGGCGAGTGTTTGGCACAGGCTTTACTTTGAGATGGGATTCAAAGATCTTGACCACCCCCGCGCGGCGGCCAGGAGCGTCTTCTAAAGGCACATTGACCGGATCCTCGATGCCCGCGGGCGCAAACAACCCCAGCACCCAACCGATAGGACTGAAGTGAGGGCGAAAGCCCGGGGTCTTCTCCAGGTCCAGTTCTTTGATCACTTGCAAAGCCAGTGTCTCCGACTGCAATATCTGCGCCTGTGTCTGTATCGTGATATTTGCTTCAACCGCGTCCGATTGAGACTCGGGCCCCATCACGGTGTCCATACTTAACGCGTCGGCGGACTCTTTTTGTACCTGGATCTCTGCGAAACCCATGTATAGGCGGGTGGACACTGCGAACAAGCCTGCTGCGGCTCCCATCGTGAGCAGGAGCACGCTAAGAACGATTGCGCGGCGCCGGGACAGGATCCCCCAAAGGTCCTGAATGGTCATTTCTTTGCGCGGGAGCAACGGCGCCGGTGTGCCGGTGATCAGCGCGGGAGCAACCACAAGATCATTTTTACTGAGCATCATTCAACCTCGGATTGAAGTTCGGTTGAGCAGAGCTCTTCTCGTAAGCTCTGGAAGTGAACGGACTATTCAAAGTTGCGCCCCGTCAGGCCATCCAGGTCGCGGGTGGTGACGTTGGGCAGAATGTTAAGGGAACTCTTCCGCAGCAAGGTCAGCTCACTGAGCTCCGCGGCGAAACGATCTTCGTTCACAAACTGCACAAAAGTGTCGAGCAGAGAGCGGCGAATGCGTTGCCGAACAACGATGACCGCAAATTCCAGGTTGCCGATCAGATAGCGCCTCCACATCCGGCGCGGCTCACGGCATAGGCGGTAAAGCCACTCGCAACCGATGTCTTGCGCCCACATAGGGGCACGAGGAACAACTCCGCCTACGATCTCGAATGAGCCGCCGACGCCGATACACACCGGAACCTCGAGCTGGAGACCGTGCTTGTAAATCCAATACTCCTGCTTGGGCGCGCCCAAAGCAACAAACAGCAGGTCGGGCTGCACCCTGGTAATCGCGTCTGCCGTCTGCCTCAGGCCGGTCGCACTCTGCTCGAAGCCCAGGGGTGGGCAGTAGGTGCTGCACTTCAAACCCGGGTAGTCGCTCTTCAAAGAGGTTGCGGCAAGTTCCGCCGACC
>Ga0302179_10000866_pt1 | contig 19098 bp, 22 predicted proteins | sample I_Palsa_E3_1_FD_198788 | JGI IMG/M metagenome (GOLD analysis project Ga0302179, IMG submission 198788) | Peat permafrost microbial communities from Stordalen Mire near Abisko, Sweden - I_Palsa_E3_1 | ecosystem: Environmental > Terrestrial > Soil > Palsa > Peat permafrost | place: Sweden...
CACCAAAGAAATAATGCGACAAAAGATTTTCACAGCAATGACGGAAGGATCTCAGTCTTTCCACCTATCTTAAGTATAAAAAAGCACACTGACTTCTCATGGCGTGCGACATTGCTCATACTTGGAAACCTTGTTTTGCTGGGATAAGGGGGAGATTAATTGCTGCTGCGGAGAGTGACGAGGATTGATTTTGTGTTTTGTTGGGTAGGTAGCATATGCATCAAATGGTTATAGAATGTAGTTCTCTTCGCGGCTTGATAAGACATGTAATGCAAAGTCAATTTAAATGGAATAAGCTCAACAGGGTCTTTCCGATGACGCCAAGCCCGTTCCCTTGGCTGTGGGTTCGCTGCGAATGATTTATGTGTTCCAGAATTGAAATGGTATAAACTATGCTAATGCGGCTGTGATGCTATGCGGCTGTCCATGATATCCATATTGATATCCCTTTGAGTGTCTATTAAACTCTTCTGTGTTTGAGTTGATATGCGGCTTCCCATTGTTGTAATTCCTTCTCTTGTTCTTTCTCCAATTTATCTAGATCTGGCATATTCTCGTAACTTCTCCTTCTAGGCAATCCATAAGCCAATGTCATCCCAAGTGGTTCTGGGACTTTCGACAAGTCATTTTGACTGCTCAACGGCATTTGAGATGGCGGATTGGCCATCGGCGACAATTCAGTGACCGCGTCCACGGGGGTCTGTGTAGGCTGAGAGGACGCCCAGTTATGATGTGCAAGATGCACCGAGGCAGTATCTGAATCCACGGAATAAATGCGCGCGAAGGGCTGAGAGAGAGATTGAGAGGTCGGTCGGGGGCCGGGAGGAGAGATGTATTCTTGACTTTGGCTCTGGGTGGAATGGATGGTGATGACCTCTGGGGTTTTCTTGCGCATCGATGGCGGTGGTTGAGAGAGAAGAACTACCGAATCTTCCAATGCTAATAAATGTGGTGGGTCATTAATTTGGAGTTGAGAAAACGACGTTTCGGTGGGAACAGAATCGGGTATCTCGGTTATGCTAGATTCTCTTTTGCGTTTCCTCGCTGAGGCGTGCGCGTTAAGTGGAGAGTCGTCCTGCGTAAGATCTTGAGTCTCGTCAAGATCAATAGTAGGCGAAGAGGCAAGACGAGGACTACGAAACAGAATGTTCTGTGTCCTTTGGGGAGAACGTTTAGACGGAGAATTCTGTAATAATGCAGTAGCAGAAGAACGACTATTTGGTCGACTCGATTGTGACTCGCTGGTAGATCCTGTTCGTAAGGGGGGGTCAGGTACACGAAATCCCTCATCATAGCGTGGCTGGGTATCATGTATGGCCGTTTTAGCCTGGGAGGACTGTTCAGAAGTTCGGTCTGATTGCGAGGAAGGCCAGGTATCGCCATAGCCATCGGACGGAGTATTCTCCCACGGGATGCTGCTCGGAATTTCCTTTTCGTCGAAAGATTTGGGTTTCTCCGGCGTTAGGTCTACCCCTGGACGACTCATGGATGCTTTTGGGGAAAGTGGAGGGTCTGGGGATGCGTCGACGGGATATGATAATGCTGTATGGTAGGAAGGTGTAGGCGCGGATGCAGAACTTTCCATGTGAGAGGGACGCGCAACGAACTGCAGGGACGGCGAAAGAGATTGTGGTGGTGTTGTATGAGCTGTGTCGATAAGTCCAGCGCCGTGACGTGTCAACGGGGGCGATAGGACGACTGATAACGACGACTTTGGTTTGAGTCTACTTCTTTGTGCTTGTAGTCTAGGAGACTGTCGTGTTGACGACAAAGCCAACTCACTCCTGTCGGCTTTTCGTTTTTTGCCAGACACCTCCGCCTCCTTATCCTTTTCCTTTGAATCCTTTAAGGGTGAGGATAACGGTGTGAGTGACTCGATAGAATCATTATCCTCCCCCTTGTTGTCATGTAGACATTCCACGCTTTGACCTTCAATCTGCGCGTTGCCCTTCTTCTTGACAGCCATCCCCGGCCGCGTGAAATATTTGTCCAAAGTAGCCTGTTTGGACGACGACGACATGGGTGACTGCAAACCAGCTTGCTCCTTCCATTTCGGGACTCGTCTTACTTGGTGCAGCTCCTAACAAACAAAGACATGTCAGCATGCTAAGACTGTGCACGAATAGTTTTCGCGCACGCACAATTAAGGTTTGCAGGCCCAATCGAATTTATGACCAAAGCTGCGCTTGGACCGCGTGCTGGGGAATGCTTGGGGGAAGGGGATACAGGACGACGTACCACGTTTGGAGGAGTGAGATAGAGCTGTTGAAGGGGCTGGCGCTTCTTTTTGGAGAGCCATTTCCCTGTTGTCGACGTTGGGCTTGGAGTTGCCATGTTTGGACGAGGCCCGAATTCGTCGCGAACGTTGAGGCCGTGTCCCTATTGACCTTTGAGCGACGCCCATGAATGCGCGCCGATGACAAATCATGCATGAAACTAAATTAAATGAACTATTGAGGTTACTTATATCTCTTATACTACCTGCACAACCAAAGAGTCCAACGGATGGCATGCTTTCATCGAGCTAATGCTTTTGACGTTGAACAGAAGGCTTCCGATTAATGCGAGTTGGACTTGGTCGATTGGAATTACTTTGTCCTTCATTTGAATAACTTATGTACCTTTATCGTTGATCCTCGATTAAAATCGCTATGAAGCACCTGTTGCAGTTTTCGTGACATTGACCCCATAATGGATTTCCCAGCGCCTTGCATCCTATGACCTTTCCCCTCTGATATGATACTCCGTGATATTTGACGCCCGATACCGATGTGAAATCGTTTTATTTTCGCGTAGTTGAATTTCTCGTTAGATCACGACCTCGCTGGCTTCCTGGCAACGAAACCAAATCTATGTTCATTAGCGAAAGAGACAGTACTCGCTTACGCATTGTGTCTTGCTGTAAATGAGTCATCGTACAGCTCTCCTCTGGCACAAGCCATCAAAATTTCGGTCTCTCTCAGGTCCATAACGATACTAGAGAGCAAGGGCCGACTTGATTCCACAACTCCCAGCAGATTCTGCCGCAAGAGCTTCCCAGCTGCGATATGGCCCGGCGCTTGTGATATCAGCCAGCTGCAATAACGAAGGATGGTACGTATCCGAGAATCAGCCAAGTCCCCGACAGGAATCTGGATGTTTATCGGATAGATATCAATGAATCCGATCTCTTGAGCCCACTGAAGCAACCAATGCTCCAAATTCGAGAACGCGACTCCCTTGACGGTCGCCAAGTATGGAAAAATCCGTTCGCTCCAGCTCTTGTATCCTCCCCCTTCACCATCGGGGTACTGGCGCCATACACTGCATTCGAGAACTTGTATCCATCCGCCCGAATCCAAAATCCGATACAGTTCCTGCAGATACGGCTTCCAGTTCTCCACCCTCATGGACGACGATACATCTCTCGACTGCACGAAATGACAGGAATTCGAAGCAAACGACGTCCCCGTGACTGGATCCTCGACCCCGAACACACAGTTCGCAGGCCGGTTGGCCGGCAGATTGTGTTGCCTTCCAATCCCATAGACACGTGAATTTGGAAATTCAGTGGCGAGATCCGCGACATACTCGCCCGCCAGACAGTTTGCATCCACAAACACTGCATACGGACTATCTATCAGAGGCACAAGATGATTGCTGCCGAGAAGCATCTTCCAGAACTGCTGGCTTTGTTCCATCGCTGGATGTCAAATACCAAGCTGCCGGATCGGCGACCTTATATACTAGTCCGTGTTCCGGGACTAGTATAGACGCCCGTGGGCCCGACACAGTGTAAGCCTCCAACAAAGCAACAAATCCCACCAACAGAAACGCCACAATGCGGCACCCCCAAAGCAGTCGGAGGCATGATTGGCCCAGAGTTCGGAGGGCGGATCATTGCACGGGGCAATTTTGGCCCCTCTACATCTTCATTGGTGAGGCAACATTTAATAAATTTGTAACTGGCAAATTCTCATTCGAGGGAGGTCCAAGCCACCGTAAACTTTATTTCAGACTAGTCCCGCAGTCTCGGCCATTGGTACCCTTGTACTGTACTACATATACTGTATTCCGTAGATAGTATCTGTATGTAATTACACTACGGCTGGGCTGAAGTGGTGAAATTGATTATCATGCCACGAAATTAAAAATGCCTCCAAGGTCCACATATCTCCTCCCACACTTCTCAAGATACTTTGCAATTACGCCTTTGACGATTTCAAACCCCTCACGATTCTGTTCTGCCAGCGCCAACACAATATCTACATCAGTCAATGATACAGCGAAGGGTACATACCTCTATCGTCATCCTTGGCTTTGCTCTTCGTCTTCTCAATATCGAACAGCATATCGTAGTAGAGGAGCTGGTTATAGAGCATTTTATCATTATACTCTTGACTCATTTGGCCTCGACAGCCGGTGATAAGACACCGTTTTCCATAAACGTTCATTTGTCGTGTACGGGTTGCACATGCCGGTTCATCACAAAGCAGCCAGTTATCGTAGTACCTCGTAAGGTGTCTTCGAATTTGGGATTCGAGTTGGGCGTTTACGGCAAAAAGTGGGATAGCCGCATTACACGCTTGGTTCGGACAAACAAAACCCCGGGCATTCACGCGCGCCTATGATTAATCGCAAATACAGAGAGACAAAATACTTTTGAGGATGTTATCCCTGTGAAGGGATGTTCTTCAGAACATGTAGCGCAGCTCAGGAGGAGCGGATCGGCATCACGGAATCGCTCTTCATCTGAGATTTGCGATTCAAGAGGCTCAATAGTCGTCTCCGTTGGATTTATTGGGCCCACTGACCGGAATTGACGGGGATCAAATCCAAGGCACTCTGCTATCCTCGCAGAATCGGTACAGTCAATAGGTGCGCATAACCGTTCAATTGGCGGAAGAATCTGTTTAGCCAGATAGTAAGTGTAATCTACCAAGTTAGTGTCAATCTCAGCTTTTACATACCGATTGTAAGACCGGAGCCTGCTTTGCTTACATCTTGTGGAGAATAGGCTCGTTCGGCGACGTTCTTGTTGTATTCTTGTCCGTCGCCAGTGATAACATAGGCAATAACATCGTTCGCCCGAACAGGTTCACCGCGGGCCTTCATTCGTAAAGCAACCTGAACTTGTGGTTCAGATTTCGCATTCGGATAATCTTCGGGATTCTTCCCAAGTTTCTAATGTCAAAACACTTCCCAAAGCCATTGAGGTACCGTATAGATGATAAATTTTTGTACTGGAAATTCGCCATTGCGAACCTTGGTCCCTAATTCCCTTAGATAATCGTGAATCTTGTCCACCACTATCTCAGGAGCTTCACCGCTCAAAATCTGGTTCAAGCAATACTGACTCGCTTCTTTACTCAGTGCACAGTACTCCCGTCGTCTCATATCCAGACCCTTGACATCGACTTTCGGTTCCAACACGCCATTGACATCAACCAGTTGCAGTGCCGCATACTTTTTCTTGGCATGCAGCAGTAGTCGCTGATAAACATTGTCGATATCAATCTCAAGCAATCGATATCGTTCATTGACGGTCTTTTTGAATTCGTTACCGATCTTAAGGGCCTCAGTATATGAATTGACGTTGGTGTTGATCATGACTGAATCTGTGTCTCCGTAGATGACTTGTAAATCTAGTCCCTCGGCGAGATCTTTTGCATTTGTAAGGACTTCACGACCTTTATAGGTCGTCAACATGGCTAGCGGACGGGCATAGAAGCGGGATCTTGTATATCCGAGACAACCGTACATGGAATTCGCAGTCAACTTCAGAGCTTGTTGTTTTGTATCCCACTGTTCATTAGTCTAAAAGAAACAGAGTGAGATGGTACTTGAGCTTTCTGGACTTCTGTGGCCCTTGGATCTTTCATCAATTTCTTGACTTCCTGTCTCCGTTTCACGAGATGCGAAATCAACCGTGGAAGTATCCCCGGAGCAACCGCCTTATCAGGAACTTCCGGAATACTATCCTCGTCCGTCTCAGTCTACATCAGCACCCTGACCTTCAAAAGCAACATACAAAATCCGCTCTATCCACCGTGGTGAAACAGATGTTATATTCCTGGATGATACTCGGGTATAAACTGTTGAAATCCATGACCAGGATGAATTTGTCGTATAACCCTTTAAGTGGTTCAAGAACCAAACCTCCTTTATATTTATCTTTCTTCTTTCCGCCCGTGACTACTACGTCGCCATTCTCGTCTTCCTCTTGGTTTTCTTGGGCGGCAGCAAGTTTTGCTTTCCCGTACAATTTGTCGGGACAGATATAATCGTTCTTAGTAAATTCGTGTAACAAGATGAACTCATTTCGTTCCGCTCGAGTTCCCGTCAATGTCCTCGCCCTGCCCATGAGAATAGCTACAAAGGTGGATTTACCAAGAGTTTCCGGCAATGTTGGTAAGTTGTCTCGTCAACGGAAGCATCATCAACTTCAACGCAATGGCAACAATGAAAAACGTATCCGCCTCAGCATGGCTCACAAAATCCATCAATCCAGTAGAATTAGAAGTCCATTTCCTGACCGTCTTCTCATCCCCGATCTCAAAACGTTTCGTCCCAAGTTGAAGTTGACACAGTTCCGTCAAAGTCCATGATTGCGCTCTCACTAAACTCTACACATCAGATCATCTCGAAGAAAGAATGATTACTCTTCCCATGTCATTTGATAAATCACACATGAGACGACCTCCAATGATTTGACGTTCCCCCCAACTTGCGCCTCCCCGGCCGAAGCCCTTTGGCCAATCTGTCCGTCTCAATCGACCTAATTTACTCCAATGTGCAGTGGAACAATTTTTCATTCTGTGCAATAAAATCCCGTAATCCACGCTCTCAAAGTTATGTCCCAGAATCACATCCGGATCAATGATTTGTAGTTTCGCTAACCATCAGCTCCGAAAACCGCAATAGTAATACCAGTGAGAAGATTGAGTAAAGCCGCTTCAGTACGTTGCACTGCAACACGGTTCGTCCAGCCTACTCTTCGTAACTCCTGTTCGAATCCCACAGGAAAGACTCCCCCTTCTATAGGCCGGATTAACGTGAAGCCATAGCAGGGCAGTTTGTCTGCAGGTGTAGGATCATCCAGAGACACATTCTCATACACCCGTCCCGCGACAAGGACTATTTCCTGCCGGTTCTGTTTATGGTTCATGGTCGTGCGGAGCGAAAGGGACATCAATGTCAACGGCGGCGCGGGCGGCTGGTTTACTGGCGGTGTTATCTGATCTGGCGAAGACACTCCGAATTCCAGACGTGTCCATGTAGACTATTTTGTTTAGATTATCAATTTGGAGGAGAGGTACGTTCTGCGCTTTGGAAAAGTCGGGGTCGACGATTTGCAGCCAGCATGGGCCCATTACTTTTCTTTCGAGGACGAACCTTTCGAAAAGGGCGGTCGAAGTCCCGAAGACGCGACTGAATGTCTTTCCTTGGAGATCAAACGGCAGTGCAGTTTCTGATGTTAGTATAACTCGATGGATGGGTGCAGTACTTGAGAATGGATATAAGACTTCTAGGTAATCGCATTCACGAGGGACATCGGTCAACTCGAAGGCGTATTTCTTGGATACAGGCCGATTCCTGAACTCACTTATGCGGTGTTTCATGAGAATCTCATTGACTTCATTATACACGTCCTCCATCGTGACTTCCTCATCCGTGTCTTTAAATCAGTCAAATCGTGCAACAAGAGGGAATGTAATACCTTGATTGGTTTCCCGAGGTAAGAAGTAAAGACATCGTTCCAGTCCCTCGACTTTGACGAAACAGGAAATCCACTGTTTAGTATTCTGATTGAAGACTTTTCCAAACAGACCGAGGACACCGTTGAATTCGCCGTAGTCCAGCCAGAACATATTCACCACGTGTTTCTCGACAGATTTCTCAATCTCAAGGACCGTGCCGTCTTCTTGTTCAACAGCCTCTTTGACTGTGACATTGACGGTTTCGAGAACATCGGCTGGGGAGGCCTTGGAAGAGGATGAACTGGATGGTGCGGAAGTAATGTTTAGCGTAGAGTCGAGATCTCGCCAGGTTGCATCGGGCATTTCAGGGACTGGAGAAGGCTCTTTTTTGACTTCGACTTTTGGTGCCGGGACCGGTTTTGAGGCAGAGATGTTGACGCTTTTCGAAGTATTTGTCGAAGGTTTTGTGGCTGACAGTTTCTTGACTACTGGCATATCATCTTGAGCGTCGTCGGATGTCGCGTTGACTCCATTCGTCTTCTCCTCGCGCTGAATCTCTTGTACATCATCGTTCTCAATGTCCATGAATCCACCACCGTCAAGGAAGTCGCCATCATCTCCTCCAAAGCCTGCATCATCGGAGTTCAGTGTCAGGGCGTCCAAGGGTGGCGATGAAGGCATTTCCGTCTTTACCGCTGTATGCGTTACAGTCTGACGGTTGGCAATTGAAGAAGTCCTAAGAGGTGGAGTAGGCGACGAGTATCGTTTCTTGGTAGGTCGGGTTTCTGAGGTAGTCTGACGATCTCGTTTGAGTTTGCGAGATCCGGAAGGAACCGTCTCATCCAACTCGCCAAGAATTGACGCCATGAAATCAGCGTCCTCCTCCGTTGATACAGCCGTCTTTTTCGTCATTTGAACCGCCGGCTTGCGAAACAACCGATCGATTGCGCCTTCAGAAACCTTGACTCCGGCATCTCCCTTCTTCGCACCATTCTTGCCCTTCTTACCCCGTCGCCGCGCCTCCTCCGCTTCGTCCTCCTCGCTCGAGTACCGTTGATCGTCCTCGTCGTCAAGTCCATTATCCACATATCCCTCGCCACGGTCATCCACGACAAAATCATCCTGCAACTTTGCCCGTTGATAGTCGACCTCATCGACTTCGTCGTACAGAGCATAGCTGTCCTCTTCGGGCTTGTACTGGTCCAGACGAGACTTGCCGCCTGCGCGAGCAGCTTTGAGTTCCTCGAATTTGGAGGCGGGTGCTCGTTGTTTGATGGTGCGACGGGAGCGCTCCATCGTCGCTGTGCTTGAGTGACCGCGGAGGGATCAGTAATTTGGCGGTTGAACGGGATGCGCGTTTGACGCGTCGGGAAAAGCAATTTAGGGCGAGAGCCCTGTATGGTCTCGTGACCTGGATAAGGCACGGCCCAAAATTGTCTAGCTTGTTGCAAGTACGACCCAGCAAGTGTAAGCGTATTTTAGAGAGATTGTAGATTTAGTCACTTGATGTAAGAGATTCTTGCTTTCTTCGTATTTGTTCTTGGTGTTGTGCTCGACGGATCTGATGGACGCGCACAGACCTCGTTCCCCACAGGAAATTGACCCGTTGATTTTGGTGACCACTCGCTGTGTCTGTCTCCTTTTCCCACACAACACACACACGCACAACACACCCTGCGCAGCCGCCTTGAATGGCTGGCCTTCCATCGAACAAATACGATCTCCTGCCATACTCAACCACACTGTCCACACCCATTGCCCTCAACTACACACAACATCGGCCCTCCAAACGCGAGCACATCGACTCGTCAGACGTCGAGGACATTCCGTCGTCGCCCCCTCGTAAATTCAAACACAGACGAAGAGCGCGCGAATGGCGTGACAGCAGCGACTTGGGCTACAGCAGCGATGTCGACGACGAGGACAGTCGCAAGGCGTATCACTTTGAACAGCCTGTTCCAAGGCAGCGGACCTGGACGGTTGCTGGAGGAGAGACCATAGAAGATATACTTTCCAGTCAGGCAAGTCAGGAGACTCCAGTAACCAAGTTTGAGAGAATCCTCGCAACCGCAATTACAGATGGCTTGGAATCTCTCGACTTTACGTATCATTCTCTGATGATGACGGCTAATGCTAGGGAATGTGGATTGCAAGAACTTCCTGCTGATATCGGCGAATTGAAACATCTCGTACGATCCGCAGCTTTACAGCACGAGGCCCCTTTAGTTCCCCAGTTGAAAGTCTTCCTCGGACGAAATCAACTGACCACGCTCCCATTCGAGTTGTTTACCCTCTCAAACCTGACAGTGCTCTCTCTCTGTAACTTTCACATTTCGGCAAATTGACTGACATCAGGGAATAATAAACTTACTTATGTGCCCGAGGCCATTCAAAACCTGACTTCTCTTCGGGAGTTAAATTTAGCAGGGAACCGTCTGTCGTTCCTGCCACACACACTTCTCGATCTAAAAAATCTGCAACGATTGCTTCTTTATCCGAATCCATTCCTGGCTCCTCCTCCATCGTATGCCCCCCTGCCAACGCCTCCCAGTTCTCAAATCGCCACTCCGGCAGCATTACGAGCGCACCAGCTCCCTCTTCGACCCCCTAATACATCTCCCATTCCTACGCTCGTCGAATTTTCATCGAGAACCTTGGCGGCAAACTTTATTCTCGCCGATATAAGTAAGGCACCTGAACTGCCGGAGTATATTCGAAATAAGGCGATGCACGCCGAGCTGCGACATCTATGGCGTGACACTTGCTCGATATGTGGAACTTGGTATGTGGATGGACCAACGGATGAAGATGGACTAGGATGTATTGAATGGTACGATACGTTGTATGGGAATGATGCGGTTCCCATTTGGAGAGGACTTTGTTCATGGCGTTGTGTTGAGAAATGGGATACACTTTGTGAGGATACTCTGCATGATAAGAGTAAAGGCATGTGAGAAGAATAAGTTTATGGACTTACATGATGTCCTTCGATGATAGCATACCGTACCCGTAATATAGCGAGCAAGGTTGCCAGGCCATCCATTGCACTCATTAAAACAATTCACCAAGACTTCAAGACAGCAAAGGTATTGCAATGATGGTATTCCTCAAAGGGCTCTACGTTCCAACTCAGCAATCTCATACAGACGCTTAAATCCAATCGAATTACCAATGACAGCGAAAAGAACGATGCACAACACCCACATTTCCCCGTGCCTAATAACACCCCAATAGGTAATCCCCCCCACTCCGTATTCGAGGCCATGATAAAAATACTACATGAATAGGTATAATATACGCTTATCGCCTCGCCATAAAATCCCAAACTACTTCTTATGATTTTGAGCGTGCTTGTTCCCTTGCAGCACGGATTAATCTGCTTGTTAGAAAGGGAGGAAAGGAAAATACGGTGAAAGAGAGCGCAGAGAATCCGTTTTCTGGAGGAAGGGGTCTTGTAAGAGAGCTTCGGCGCTCGGTCGCTTCTCTGGATCCACTTCCAAGCATTTTAAGAGGAATCTACTGAATAACGGCGAGAGCGCTTCGGGTTGCTGGACCTTTGGTGTCCCGGTTGTTGCGATGAGCCATAGCGCCTGGAATTAGAGAGGTTGCACCCGGGAGAGTACCCTGATGGGGTTTTCATTGAGATACGGGGGTTCACCCTCGACCATCTCAATTGCCATTATCCCCAGACTCCATACGTCGACTTTGGCACCGTATGGTTTCTTGGTAACAACTTCTGGTGCCATCCAGTACGGAGTACCGACCATCGTCGTCCGTCGAGCAGAGGTATCGTTGATCTGAGCACAGAAGCCAAAGTCCGTCAACTTGATATCTCCTTGCATTGAAAGCAGAACATTGTCCGATTTGATATCCCGGTGAATCACTCCCTTCGAATGCAAATGCCGGAGTCCCTCTAAGGTCTACTATCAGCATCTCTGGAGAATAGCGCGGACCTCTCTGCATACAGCCGCGATCTGTCCTTCTGTCATAATATTTGCCGTGACGACATCTGTCAGACTCCCTCCTTCCATGTACTCCATGATTACCCACAAATCGCCCTTGTACAAAAAGCTATCTATGTAATTGACAATATTCTTGTGTTTGCTCTCTTTCATCACCAGAATCTCATTAATAATTAAATCCTTCTTTGGCTGAGCCTCCAAGTTCATTTGCTTGATGGCAACAAGAGCATTCGTTCCTACTTGGTACGCGGTATACACTCCACCGGACGCGCCTTGTCCAATCTTCTGCAGGTTCCTGTATAATTTTGTCGGATCACCTTCGGAGCAAATTTGCTGGAGTTTGGCGAGGACTTCGAAATCTTTTTGGGTAAGTTTCTTTGGCTCACGTCGTCGAACGACGGTCGACGGACCTTCCGCACCGACTCTGGGCCCTGTTTGGGCTGGTGGGGCAGCGGCTGGAGGTGGTGCAGCAACAGCGACCGGGCCAGTCACTCTTTGAGGTTCGATTTCGGGTTGTTCCTGTGCGAAATCCTTGGGTTTTTGAGGTGGGCTTCGGATTTTCTGACCAGACGTTGAAGGGGGCTGTGACGATAATTGTGATTGACTGACAGGCTTCTTTTTCAAGACCTGTGGAGGTGCTGGTGCTGGGCGTGGTTTCGCGAACTCCTCCTCTGGCGGGGAGACACCACTCGAATCTTGCGCAGCATTTGTTGCGCCTGGCGGTGGTGGTTGTTGTTTCTTGGTGAGGTTGAACTTCTGGAAGGCCTCTTCATCTGGTTTCGCTTGCGCTTGTTCAGAGTAAAATGCAACAATATCCATGACGGCTTGCGGATTTTGCTCTTGCTCTCTTTGTGATACACCGCTGTTCTCCAATAATCTTTGCCATTCCGGTGGAAGTCCCTATGGTCAACAGCGCAATTGAGAGATGATACAGTAAACTCTCCAGTATGGTAGTTGAAACCCACGTGCGTCAGGTGCACGGGGTCGTACGGCGTGCTGATTTCCATCCTATCTTTTTTACTTGAGCTTGAGCCGAGTCCCTTGGCCATTCCACTGACAAACTTGCCAAAGATGCTCTTATCCGATTTCGCGGAGCCATACTCATCACTATGTGCGCGTGGGCTATTTCGCGAATTTTGCGGGCTTGTGCCATCCGATTTTCTCGAGTCGGACCGTCTTGTCCGCATGTTGGGTGTTGCGGGACTCCCATTTGGGGGAATGCGCGCGGATTGGGGTGCACTGGCGAATTCTGGATTATATTGCATTGGCGGTGTGATGGGATAGGAATTGGTTGCCAATGGAGGCGGAGGCCGTCTCGGGGGAGGAGTGAGCTTTGACGTCTCCTGCAGAGGCGAGGAAGCAATGGACGACAGGGACTGCGAAGTAGTATGGCCTCGATTAGACAAGCGCTGGGCGCCCGGGGGAGGTCTGGGCGCAGGTCGTTGTGGAACGAGCTCTGAAATAGGAGCGCCGGCGGTGGGAATGGTTGTGATAACAGGTCTGTTTGCGTCTGATCTTGACGGATACGGTGAGGATGGCGATCGTTTCACAGGAGAGCCTGTCGGCGACTGCTGGACACCCACAGGCGGACTGGGAGCTGCACGGGACGGCTGCATTGAGCTACGCTTGGGGGGCGACGGTGGTACTGCCGGCATTGAGTGCAATTTGCCACGCGCCTTGTGAAGAAATTGGAGCTGCTGTTCAGCTGAGTCTGGATAGGCCAAGTTTGCTCCCGGTCTTTGACAGGTGGCTAGCTGTGGGATTGTGCGCTGCGCGAGGAGGTTCGTGCTCGGTTATCCCGATGGAGAACAGAACGGGGCTGGCTTCAGCTGGCCTCAGGGGCGCACGATATCCATCCTGTGAAGCGAAAATACACAGGCCCGTTTGAAAATGAAGACAGCGTCCACAATAGCAAGCGTGAATAGCCGCTCAAGTGTCTTGCTGCAATCCCCTTGTTGCTTCACGCCCAGGGACAATGGCTAGTTTCGCAGCCAAACACAAGCTGTAGCACCAGCCCACGGCAAGCAAACTCCCATTCCACAACTTAGGTCAGCCGCCGCTTGCTGGCCAGTCGTCTCAGTCCATACCGAAATACGGCACAATCCACTGTCACAATGCCCAGAACGGCTGTCAGGGCCCTGTCCAACCATCTCGCTGCCCAGACCGTTTAATATAGTTTACGCATGAACTGGCATTTCATGTGCTTAGAAAAGAGTACAACCCTCCAGAACTCTGAATTGAGGCATGATAAAGTGCTCAGATAGAAACGAAGACGCCGAGATCCAACGCGGCGGGTTCAGGAATAATGCAAGTACTATAAGATGAGTTATCTCAGCTCCCACAGAATCAAATATGTTTATAACTGCAAGAAAGGACTATGGAGGAGTAAGATATATATCCTTGTTAACCCGCTATCGATGCCAATTTCCAAAGCCAGAACCCCTAGTTACCCCGCCTAAGATGTATCACAATGTAGTCTGATTTCAACGGCTCAACATGGGAACCATGTATCTACTGTCAGACTTTCGAATCGATGGCTAACCTCGGTATGAATGGGACGACACAACAGATCCCCAAGTGTCTGCCCTTCAAATACTACGCTGAATTTCTCAATCCTCCAGCTGCTTTCCACGGCCGCGCTTTTGATCTCCGATAGATGGTCATTCAGGATATCTGCGGTCCCAGGGGCGCAACGTAGCGCCCAGAAGAAACTCTGGTCGCCATTGTTTTGAATGCGCCAAGTCCTGGGATTCCTGACTGTTTCTTGCAGACGAAGGATGAAATTGTCAGTAACTGCCCTTGGATTTGGTTTGTCCGTTCCAGGAGGCAAGCTGTGACTTGTCATACTTTCTGGGGCTGCACATCCCTCGACCGTCATATACGAAGGAGCAGGCGATGGAGGTCTCTCTGTCTGGCTTGAATTGCGGGAATAGGGAGGAAGGACGGTTCGAATGCTTGCGCTGTCATCGTCCTGATCATGAAGGCGCATATCGAAACGATCGACAGTTGTCGGTAAGGTACGATTGCGCGGATTTGAACTGTTCCCGCCGAAGCGCGCCAATATGCCTCTTCGCAGGGAAGACATGATCGACCACCTCTTCTGAGTCCAGCAGATAGAGGCCGCGTGTCCCAAACCGCGCAGGCTGGGCTTCAGGGCGTTCCTTTGCGACCGGCCACCTGGTGGCTGTGCAGGAGCCAATGACTTGCAGTATTGCGATGCACGCTGAGTAATCTTGCTTTGTGTTCCTGAATACGCGACCCTCACTCAAAACGGCAACTCATCAAATATTAAAGGATTAGATTAGAAGTGCGAAAACTACCCCCCCCCCAACTAACACACGCTATTGATGCAGTTCTTCCGTCCTAACAAATTCCCAAAAGCATCCAAGCTCGCTATAGATATGACACATCCCCTTAACAAATATAAAAGAAAAACACTTTTTCGCCCGCCAGCGCACCAATTAAGCTCCTTGCAAATTAATCCCAAGCCTGGGCAATCTGGGTTCTCCCTCTTTATAATCTTCGTCAGTATCATGTCTCATTAAATCATTCACCCATTGCCCTTTCATCTTCAATGTCTCCCCCTTGGCCAGCTTCGAAGCCATCCACAACCAACTGGCAGCACTCCCAACAGTTGAAACCTCATCGGTAACGGTTGTCTTGGCGTAATCGCTCATCCTCTTATACAACTCCTTGTTTGTCCAGAGCTCGACGATATGATGTGCGACGGCATCAACATCTCCGACTTCAACAAGGAAACCAGATTTTCCATCCCTTATCTGTAATGGAATTCCGCCTGCATTCGTAGCAATCACTGGAATTCCCTTGTGTAGAGCTTCGGATACTTTGATCTCGAAGCCCTCGCGCAACGACAGTTGCAAAGCAATCTTTGCATTAGACATTATGGAATTCAGAACTAACTGTAAGTCTCGAAGAAGATAGGAACATACGTTGATCACTGGCCGGAAGCCTCATGACCACAATATCGGATGCAAAAGGAGCCACGTCGTCTTCCTCCAGAATACTCATGACTTGGTCGTAAATAATAGTGGCATCAGGATCATCAACTGCGCCATGTCCCACAAGACAAAGTTGAGGATGTTTGGATCCCGGAATTTTGTCATCGAGCAAATGTCTTGCCTTGACATACGAGCGGATGACATGAGGAATGCCTTTAGATGGATCGAAACGGGCCGCTTGAACAATATAGTCTCTTTGCGGGAAGAGAAGTTTGCTTGCTCTCTTCTCGTTACACAAGGACCGGAACATCTTCATATAATACATGTGATCAAATAGTCGCATTGGTTTGTTTAAACCATCAAGCCTGCCGTTAGATCTATCAAGAAGGCAAGATACCAGTCAGAAGTAGCTGGAAGGAGCCCAACGATTTCGAGAGGGACAGATTTCGGCACAAATTTGCTGACAGGGTGGCTGATGAACACATCTGCACCTTGTATTCGCTCCCACAAATAATCCCAGACTTCCTTCTGAGCAGAATCAGGCTGGTGAACGAGATCACTGCGGATCTCGATATGGGAACGATAGATGATCGGAACATTCGAGCGGGTTTGTTTGATCAAAGGGATAAGTCCGGGCATTTGCGGATCGTCGATAATGACAACATCCGCACCGCCATGGGCAAGTGGACCACCTTCAGAAGTCCAATACCTAGCAGCATTGTATTGAATCCAATGATCCATCTGCTTTTGACGATCCGTCGTCAAACGAACGTTATCGGCTGCGACGCCTGCTCCTTTAGCATTCTCAGCAAGCGAACAGTACCTTGAAGGATATTATGATTGTCCTTAGTGATGCGGAAGACTTGGGGATTTGGCTTTGGAACATACCTAAATCAGCGAAACCCTCGGGAAAGACTACCATTTCGCATCGACGCCAAGAAGTTTGAATAAGCGGATTAGCGCGTGGCGCATCAGAGCAACCCCTCCACCTTGAGGAGTACTACTGAAGAAGGCAATTTTAGTTCCCATCGTTTTGATTTCATTGGTAATCTTAAGCAGAGAGCGCCAAGTCGGTTCTCTAACAGTCTTCCTGTAATCATCGAGGCTCTCAACGATTCTGATGAGACCGCCCTCGTCGACCTCAACGAGATTTCGGAAGCCGATTTGGACCCTAATCAAATGACGTGGTCCAAAATGCATGATAAGCTTGCGCACCACTGAATCTGCTTGTTCATCTGCAGCGGGTGGCACGGGGGTCATGAAGCCGTGCTCCTGCATGTAAACGCTCAACACCATCGCGACAATGTCAAGCTCCTTCCAAAGCGCCGAGCAAATATGTGGCGCAAGGTCAAAAAGTGGCTTTCCAATACCCGCGCCGATGAACTTTGCGCGATGTTGCTCGGAAAAGCCGCGAACCAGCTTGAGACAGTGGTGTGTAAGCATTGTTTCGCGTTCCTTGGCATCTCGGGGGACGGTGAGTCTGTGAAGACAGAAGTCGATAGAGTAGTTTGTATCATGCATCGTGAGACCCACTTCGACGACATCCTCATCCTCGATGAGGCGGGCGGACATGCCTAGATATAGCTCCTGTAGAGGGTCAGCGTGGCAGATTCAGGGGCAAAGAACCTCAAAATTTGGACCGGCCCATGTTTGGATGAGGCCTTGTTCATGTATGCTCTTGCGCCTATGGTCGACAGCCGAGCGAAACTCAGCTACCGGTTCAGCAGAAACAGTGTCTTGCAAGCTTGGAGCCATGAGCGATAGATTTGGTTGGGGCGAAGAGGGAGGGGACGATGTTATCAGTTTCGTGGGATGCTTCGCTGACCAGGTCTTTCAGCTAAATTAAACCCTAACCCAGGTACCCCTTACATAGGTGGGGATGACGTTTCGGGAAAATCAACCGCCGCAAATCTCAGATTCGGTGGGACGATCAACCTATTGTTTCGGTGGCTTTGCGGCGTAACACACCTTAATCGGTTGGATGTTCTTGTTCCCATTTCGCCCGAACGTCGACAATGGCCATTGTCCCTTGAGGGGCCCTGTATTGTCAATGAAAGATGAATTTGTGTCCGTTCTCCACGTGGACGAGAGATGCAGCACTTAATGGTCACTCCAGCCCCTTTCTGACATTACGAAGTCGGCCGCGGTCAATGCTTGCCAATTGTCGGCTGCATTGGCAACACGCCCCTTATTGGATTAATTTACCAGCAACATGGCTGCCGAATGAATTGCGACAGATCCAATTTCCCCCGCTACAGCTTCCCCATCCCATCTCTCCCATCCAACATCCCACACAGATCTCCTACGCATCGATCCTAAGGTTCCAAGGAGGCGTACATCCGACCCAACCGGCCAGCCTAACCGCCCGAATTAAGGCTTGTGGATCGCCAGATCGACATGCCAGAGCGTGGCCTTCGGAAGTAATTTATAATCGTTTCGGGAACGAAATATTAAACTGTCAAACTTACCCGAACTTTAAGCGGCGCCCCCGGAGAAACGGAGCGCCTCGAAGAGTTTTCAAAACTAGCAAGAAAGGAGGCGTAGAGGCCATCTGAGCCTCAATTTGACGATCCGGAAGCGACAGATCACGGTGATTGTTGCCATCTCTCGTTGATGCGGCACCCGGGTTTTTCCGTCGCTTGTTTTTCACTGGGGTTGCCTACCAAAAGCTTTTTGGCGGCTACGCAAAAGTCGTGGGGGGCTTTTCGAGGGCCTGAAGTTTAAATTTAATTAAAGAGCCGCATGACCCGCCGCCATTTCTGACTAAGACGCACAGACCGCGGGATGCCCGAGACCGCTGTCAGTATGTTCAAGGGATAACTTGGCGCGAAGCTCATTGTCTATGGTATGTGTCGAAGCGAAAGAGATTATCGCTTGCCGTCAACTGAACGAAGCACCATCGGCCTATCTTGTCTGCGACATTTAGGACATTTAGTCCTCGGATTTGTCAAGCTTGGTCGTTCCTTCTAGTTTCTCAGTTACAATTTTATTAAAAAGACTTGGTCACAAGGTCATATCGGATATTGTGCGTGATTAGACTGCTTTCTTGCACAGTGGCAACAAGTGGGGGTACTGTTTAGCCGAAGTCTTTCTGTGCTAAATGTGGACACAAACGCATAAGTTAGACAATGGAAGACTACGAATGCGACGAGCACCCCAACCCTGACAAAGCTAGTTCATCCCTTGTAGCCGTCCCGTCATTCCAGCGTGGGTTTGGTCTTTCGAAACATTGACCTAAGGGCTTCTGAAATCATAAATAGTCGGGACTGTGAGTTATTTCAAGACAAGCCAACGACACCCATATATCAAAAATGCAATCCAGATTGTCGGTATAAAACTGAACGCTATGCAAGTCCACCACCCTATTACGCTCCACTGGCTTTGCTAGTCGGCCACATCCAATAAATGAAAAACAACGCCACGGTGAAGATGGCGATCATACTCGGGATCCGTCGCGGTGAGTTCGTTGTCACCATACGCGTTAATCTCCCCGCGGAG
>Ga0302179_10000867_pt1 | contig 19096 bp, 19 predicted proteins | sample I_Palsa_E3_1_FD_198788 | JGI IMG/M metagenome (GOLD analysis project Ga0302179, IMG submission 198788) | Peat permafrost microbial communities from Stordalen Mire near Abisko, Sweden - I_Palsa_E3_1 | ecosystem: Environmental > Terrestrial > Soil > Palsa > Peat permafrost | place: Sweden...
GTTTTTCTGGAGCTTTACGTGAAGGTTCAAGCCGGCTGGCGTGACTCGCGAACCTTCGTCGAAGAGCTCGATTGGCGCAGGCAAATGGAACATAGCCTGTGGCGGCAAACGAATAGTCGTGCGCTCGGCAGCGGTGGTGCCAATGATCGATAGTAAGATTGGATAGCTGAAACAGAGGTGTCTGAACAGTAGTCTCCTGTGATGTTATGCCAGGCGGGCGAGACCGTGGATCATTGCTGTTTTCGGGGTGCGACCGCTAGAATCACAAGACCGGCCAGTCACGGCGGAAAAGGACCGAAATATATATGGAACCCGGCGTTCCTTCTACGGAAGATGTTCCCGAGCACGATTTCGATCCCGACAAGTTGGACCTGCGAGTGCGGGTCACATTGGCTGCCGATCGCAATGCCGTTGAACCAGTCGTCACGAGGGTAATGCAGACGATTCGCGAATTAGGTTGCGTTGACGGCAAGGAAGACGCAATCGAACTGGCCTTACAAGAGGCGCTGGCCAACGCGGTGGTTCACGGTGCTAAAGAAGATTCCACCAAGACGGTTGAATGCCTGGTAGCCTGCGAACAAGAACGCGGCATTATTATCATTGTGCGCGATCCCGGCCCCGGTTTTAATCCTGAAAGTATCCCGCCATGCACGGTGGGCGAGAATGTTTATTCCAATCACGGGCGCGGAATCTTCCTCATCAATCAACTCATGGATGAGGTTAAGTTTCGCAAGAACGGCACCGAGATTCACATGGTCAAGCGCTAGCTTCACACCGATTCTAGCGTGGAGCCTTTTCTATTCCTTCGCGGCAATCCCCAGAGTCTTCATCTTGCGATACAGATGGCTCCGTTCCAGTCCCAGCGCTTCGGCGGTGCGGCTTACGTTGCCATGATTGTCATCCAGTTTCTTGAGGATGTAATCGCGCTCGTACGCATCTCGTGCCTGATGCAGAGACGAGAATTCCGTTCCCGAGGCGCGTCGTCCACCGTCGCGATAGACCAGCGGTGGCAGGTGCTTGCGGTCGAAGCGTGTGATGGTCGGATTCATAATCACGATGCGTTCGATTAAATTGCGCAGTTCGCGAACGTTGCCTGGCCAGGAGTAGCGCATCAGCGCGTCGATGGCATCATCCGTTATTTCGCGCGGCCGTCGTCCATAAGTTGCGGCCAGCTCCTTGAGGAAGTAACGCGCGAATAGAGGAACGTCTTCTTTGCGTTCGCGCAGCGGAGGTACCACAAATGGAATCACGTTCAACCGATAAAAAAGATCTTCGCGAAAGTTGCCCCGCGAGATTTCTTCTTCCAGATCTTTGTTGGTAGAAGCGATGACCCGGGCGTCGACCGTGATCATCTCTTCTCTGCCGATAGGAGTGAAGCGTTGCTCGTCGAGAGTGCGCAAGACTTTCGACTGCGTTTTCAAACTCATGTCCCCCACTTCATCGAGAAAAAGCGTTCCTCCGTTGGCTTTCTGAAATTTCCCGTCCTTGTCGCTGGCAGCGCCCTGAAACGAACCTTTATAGTGCCCGAAAAGCTCGCTCTCAATCAGATCCTCGGGAATAGCGGCGCAGTTGACTTCTACAAAGGCCTCATCTCGGCGGAGGCTCTGCACGTGAATCGCGCGCGCCACCAACTCTTTGCCCGTCCCCGATTCTCCGTAAATCAGCACGCGGCCATTGGTGGGCGCCATCAGGCCGATCTGCTGGCGCAGTGCCTTCATGGGAATACTATCCCCCACGATCAGGCTCTTGGCATGAAGCTGCTTCTTCAGATCCGCGTTCTCTCGCAACAGCTTCTTGGATTCGATCGCGTTCTTGATCAGGATCAGAGTCTTATCCAGCGTTAGAGGCTTCTCCAGAAAGTCGTATGCGCCGAGCTTGGTTGCCCGCACAGCCGTCTCGATGTTGCCGTGGCCGGAAATCATGACGACTTCCGGAGCATTGTCCAGCGAGCGAACTTTCTCCAGAGTTTCGAGCCCATCCATACCGGGCAGCCAAATGTCGAGAAGGATGAGCTCGAAAGACGCCTTGCGCAGCAAATCAAGACAGGCTTCCCCGCTGTCCACAGAAGAAACCGAATAACCCTCGTCGCTCAGGGCGCCCGATAGCGCTTCACGGATTCCTTCTTCGTCGTCGACGATCAGAATCTTATGCATGTTGAGTGACGGAACCGGCAGTTACCGCTTCCGGCGCCAGCGGAAGTTCCACGACGAAGCGCGAGCCGACCGGCTTATTCTCTTCCACGCGAATCGAGCCATGGTGATCTTCAATTACCCGGCTCACAATGGCCAATCCCAGGCCTGTTCCCCGCTTCTTGGTCGAAAAGTACGGTAGAAATAGTTTCTCCTTGAGTTCGCGCGTCACACCGTGCCCGGTATCGGCGATAACAATTTCAATCGCATCCCGGCTGGCCACCAATGCGGACGAAATTTCAATCTCTTTAATTAAGGAATCGTGCAGAGCTTCCGCCGCATTATCCACTAAATTGGCAACCGCTCTTTTGATCGCTTCGGAGTCGGCCATAACTTTTGGCAGTCCGGCCGTGAACGCTTTGTGCAGTTGAATCCCGTCGAGCCTGCCCTGAAACATGGCCAAGGCATCCTCAAGAATTTCGTTAATATCGGCTGGCTGCGGTTTTGAGGCCGGAAATCTGGCGAGAGTAGAAAATTCGTCGACGAGACGGCGCACTGTTTCGACCGCTCCGGCGATGGTTGCCGCACACGCGCGAACCACATCGAGCGACGAGGGATCGGAAGGCCGGTAACGTTCCAGGTGCCGCAGGATTCTCTCTGCAGAAAGCGCAATGGGAGTGAGCGGATTCTTAATCTCGTGCGCAACCCGCCGTGCCACTTCCCGCCAGGCGGTTTGTTTCTGCGCCTTGAGCAGGTCGGACAAGTCTTCGAAGACAATAACGTATCCTGCGCGTTCGTCTTGATGCTGCAATGTGGCAGCGGTTACCGCGACGTTCAGAGAAAGACGGGGTAGTTGCGCTTCCACTTGACTGGTGGTCATGCCCATGCGATCGGCCCGGCGAAGAAGCGGTTCCAGGTCTTCCAGCACCTCGGCAGGAAAGCACTCCGTTAGCAGCGCTCCGCGATGTATATGAGATCCGTTATCCGCCGCTGCATCCGGTTGGAACATACGCAGCAGCGCTTGATTAGCGTGGGTGACACGCCGCGAAGCATCCAGAGACAGCACGCCGGTAGGGATGCTTTCGAGAATCGTTTCCATCTGGCGGCGCCGTTGATCGAGTTCGGTGTTGGCCGCACCGAGATCGCGGCTGGAGGCCTCAATCTGCACCCGGCTGCTCTGCAACTCATCCGCCATGCGATTAAACGAACGGACGAGATCGCCAATTTCATCGGCGCCGCTCACATCTACGCGGTAATCCAATCGTCCTCGTGAAATCTCCTGCGTTGCTTCCGCCAGCGCCGCCAGTGGACGCGTGACCAGCTTAGAAAGAAATAGTGCGAGCCATGTGGTGACAAACAAGACGGCTAGAGTCAGCAAAAGCAGAAGGCCCATGTAAGTGCGTCGCACCAACCGCCTTTCATGCGCCAAATCGTAATAACGTTTTTGGCTGGCCTCAACCTGGCTAACCGTCTGAGAGAATTCTCGGGGTAGCGGCAAAGCGATCAAAATCAACCCGCCACCTTCCACCGTCGCGCTGCCCAGAGTGTAGTCGGTCTGCTTCCACGTGAATTGAGCGGGTTGGCCGGCAGCTGCCTTGTCGACCGGAAGCTGGGGCTTCAGCATCACCCACTCCGCGGGCGCGTTGAACGAAGCCTCGAGGTTGCCGTGTTGAACCGCGAGTGCGAATCCTCCCTGTAATGTGGGCTCGTGTTCCTTGAACTCGGCGTCGATGGGGGCGAACCCATAGCCGGCGAACGCGCGCCGCGTCTCCGGAGCATCGGCGATCGCTAAAGCCTCGGCCCGCGCATTTTGCGCCGCGGAGTTTGCCAGAAGCGACGCCATGGCGTGAATGTCGGAGCGCACTTCTTCCACCGGCGTTGAGAACCAACGCTCGATCGAACGATTCATCAATCCGTAAGCGAAGAAATACATCACGATCAGCGGCACGGAGGAAAGCAGCAAACCGCCCACCACCATGCGCGTGCGAAACTTCGATCCCAGCACTCCCAGCCTGCGCTCGGCAAACAATTTCAAAAGATTCCGCGAGAGCACGAAAAACAAAGCCACGAACAGCAGGAAGATCAAAATCGAAATCGCCGCGAATACAACGATTTCCTGATTGTTGCCCGGCGTGAGGAATTTCAGATCGAAAGCGGTTTGTGAAACTAAGATGGCGAGCAGAAGAAAAACGGCAACCGCCAGCAGAATGATCGCCCGCTTGCGGTTGGAGGTCTTTGGCCGGGTTGGGATAGGTTGTGACAAGGAGACTCTAAAAGGTCTTGTATCCGCGCCGAGAAAACATTATAGCTGCACCCTCGAACGGCAACGGGCGCGGGTAAGTCGCTGCTTGCTGCGGAAGGCAGAGCCTTCGAGACGTTCGCTAAAGTTCAAGCCGGGCCACAGCCTCTCTGGCCGTTACGATTGGGATGCCTTGCACGAAAAGCAATGAGAGCAAATCGACCTTGTCGCCACTGACCAGCAGGGTTGCCTCTCCATCCACCGCGGTTTCCAAAAACACATCATCATCGGGATCGGCGCTCAGCCTGATCGTGGAAACCACTTCGACACGCTCGGTGTGGTAGAGGAGGTACGCCGCAATGTCAGCGACGAACGCATCTGTGACCATCTTGAATTTCCGGATGCGAGGGTATTCCAGAACCCGCAAGTATTCTTCTACGATCGGATCTGAGACCAGGTGTACGGCTTTCTCGTTCTGAATGGCGCGAAGAATCCGGGCGGGCGAGCCGACTCTAGAAATAAGTCCGCTCACAAAAACATTGGTATCAATCACCAGTCGTGGCGAGGCCGTTCTTCTGGCATCGTTCATCTCCGGCGGTTCTTCCTCACCGCTTTCACGGCCTTTGCGACCTCTATCTCAACCCCCGCCGCAGAAGCTCTGCGGTTGGCCGTCTGCACTTCGGCGATTGATCTCCAGGGATTGACTGCTTTCAGGGCTCGCCGGACGATCAGCGCCTGGGCAAAGATTCCGCTGATCGAAGTCCCTCGGTCGAACGCTTCCTTGGCGACCTCCGCATGGACTTCGGCCGGAATCCGTACGTGAACTTGGCCGTTGAACGTTCGTGTCATCTCAAAGCTCCCTCTATACCAGCATACCATGGTATACAGACCCTCCCCACCGACCGCAATCGCGGGAAATCGAAATTGCTAAACGCGGTTACTGGTTCGAGTTGCGGCGGCGGGCCAATTCCTCTGCAATGGCGTTATAAGCAGGTTTCGTTCTGTAGCCACGATCAAAGGGTAGCGCCCAACCCTGCGAGCCTCGCGAATGAGATCCGATCCACGAGTATTTGTCAGTGAATCCCCAGGTTTGAATCGCCGTGCAGGTGGGCTGGTCGAGACACATTCGGACGATTCCGCCATATATTTGAGCCTGACGGTCGAGATCCTCCGGATGGGCCAATTCGCCGCCCCAAACGCCAGTCGCATTCACCGGCACCGGAACGTCTAGCTCCGTGATGTGAATCTGCAGGCCTAGAGACGCGATACGAGCCATGTTAGCGGCCACGGATTGCAGATCCACTTTGAGGCCGGTAACGTGCATTTGCAAACCCACGCCGTCTATAGGAACACCCCGCTCTTTGAAGTCGCGGAGCATGGCGTAGATCGCATCCGATTTAACGTTCATTCCTTCACCTTCGGCGTCGTTATAGAAAAGTAGCGCGCGCGGATCCGCTTCATGGGCCCAGCGGAAGGCCTGCTCGATGTATGTGGTATCTTTCTTGCCCAAACCAATGTTGCCCAAACTGATGCCTGGCTGGTTGTACCAGATGGAATCGCGAACCTTGCCGTGCTCCTCGAATCCTTCATTCACCACGTCCCAGGCGAAAACCTGGCCCGCATAATGCTTTACGACCCTAACAATGTGGTCCTGCAATAACCGGGATAGCTGACTGGGCGTGAAGCCCCCGTCCACCAGCCATTCGGGATTATTGTGATCCCACACTAGGCAATGTCCGCGGATTTTCATCCCGTGCGCTTGAGCAAAGCGAACGACTTCGTTTCCCTGCCTGAAATCGAAACTGCCGCGATCAGGACGGAGCGTCAGCCATTTCATCGCATCCTCCGCCTCTATCATGTTGAATTCCCGTGACAGGGTGGCGGCGTAAGCCGGTTCCTGCAAAAGCTGCGGGCGAACCGCCGTGCCGACTAAAAGTCCGGCGCGATCGGCGGCTTGGCGCAGGGTTGGCGCATTCGTTGGCAGGACTGCAAAGAGAACCAATGCCCCCAGGCGGCTGTGCTTAAGTGTCAAATTCATTCCGAACGGCGGAACCTCGATGCCGATGTGTGCTTACTTACGACAAGGAAGGAATGGTTGTAAAGGGCATTGGTCACAAAGAGGCTGTGATTTTCTGCAATAATTCTTACCCACACCCACGATCAGGCCGTGCATTTCGTTGTAGACCTGCACCAGCGCCGATCGCCGGCTCATACTCATGCGCGATGGAATGTGCGCTGCGCCTCGCAGTCCGGATTCCAGACTGGAGCGAACCTCTGGAGGCTTGCCTTGCTGCAGGTCAACAACGGGCCTGAGTGCTTTCTCGAACGATTGACGAATTTCTTCGTAAGAAGCGCTGGGGTCCATAATCTGATGCCGCTCCAGAATGCGCCGAGTATATGCATCGACCACAAACACGGGATGGTTCCCCGCATAGAGCAAGATCGAATCGGCGGTCTCCGGCCCAATTCCGTTAAGGCTGAGCAACTCCTCGCGCAATTTGCTTGTTGGTTGAGAGAACATCTTGGTGAGAGATCCCTCGTAGGCCTCATCCAAGAAGGCGACGAAAGTTTTCAACCGCAGCGCTTTTTGCCGAAAATATCCCGACGGACGAATCAGGCGCTCAAGTGTCGCCAACGGAGCACGGCGAATTCCATCCAGGCTCAACAGCCGCGCAGATCGCAGGCCGGCCAACGCACGTTCGACGTTGGTCCAGGCCGTATTTTGAGTGAGATAAGCGCCCACGACAACCTCAAAGCGCGTGTGAGCCGGCCACCAATGCTGTGGTCCCCAGGCACTCGCAAGGGTGTGGTAGTACGTCCGAAGTGCTTCTTCGTCACCAGTTGCTGATCGTCGAGTCTCCTCACGCTGAGGCAGTCTGAAACTCCTTCCGGTTACTCCCGCCACATCGCGTGGCAGCGAGCAAGGCCTGCAACCCCACACGAAATCTTACCGAAGTGCATGTACCCCGGACCCACGAAATTCTCCGACTGACGAAAAACGTCATTTGGCGTGCAGTCCAGAGAACCATGTCATCGAGCCTCATTCCCACGGCCCGGTTCAAGTACCAAAGTTACTGGTACGGTAATCGCCTTGCGTTGACAATTTGTGTCAAGCCGAATGCGCTGTGCTTCTCTCCCATTAAAGGCCAGCCATTTGCGCCCCTTATCGCCGTGGTTTGACTTTGTGGATAGGAGAGTAAAGCATGTCTCAACGGCTGGGCGATCTTCTGGTTAAAGAGAAGATCATCACCCCAGAGCAGTTGGAACAAGGGAATAAGCTGCAGAAGGAGCAGAACTGCCGCCTGGGTTCTGCTTTGGTGAAGCTCGGCTTCCTCACGGACGAGGACGTCACCAACTTTCTCTCCCGTCAGTACGGCGTTCCCGCCATTAATCTTTCTTATTTTGAAATCGATCCTACCGTCGTCAAGCTGATTCCCTTCGAGACCGCAAAACGCTATCAGATTCTTCCCCTGAGCCGCGTCGGCGCATCCCTCACCATCGCCATGGTCGATCCCACCAACGTGTTCGCCATGGACGACATCAAGTTCATGACGGGCTTCAATATTGAGCCCGTGGTGGCGTCGGAAAGTTCCATTCAGTCGGGGATCGAGAAGGCTTACGGCACCACCAAGGAAGAGAATCTCGAAACCGTAATGCAGTCGATGTCGGAGATGGGCGAGAGCGACGTCGAACTGCAATCCGAACAAGAAGAAATGCAGTTGTCGGAGCTGGAAAAAGCTGCCGACGAAGCACCCGTAGTCAAGCTGGTGAATATTGTTCTGGGTGATGCCGTAAAACGAGGCGCCAGCGACATTCACATCGAACCCTACGAAAAGGAATTCCGCGTCCGCTTCCGCATTGACGGAGTCTTGCAGGCCATCATGTCGCCGCCGATGAAATTAAAAGACGCGATCACTTCGCGTCTGAAAATTATGGCCAAGCTCGACATCAGCGAAAAGCGCCTGCCCCAGGACGGCCGCATCATGCTGAAGATGAACATCGGCGGGCGCAAGAAGCAGCTCGATTTCCGCGTCAGCACGTTGCCCACGCTGTGGGGCGAAAAAATCGTGCTCCGCTTGCTCGACAAGGAAAACCTGCGGCTCGACATGACTAAGCTGGGCTTCGAGCCGGAATCGCTGGTCAAGTTCGAAAAGGCAATTCTCAAGCCTTACGGCATGGTCCTGGTCACCGGGCCCACTGGCTCGGGCAAGACGAACACTCTCTATTCTTCCATCTCTCGCCTCAATCAGCCTGACACCAACATTATGACCGCGGAAGATCCGGTCGAATTCCAGTTGGGCGGCGTCAATCAGGTGCAGATGAAGGAGCAGATCGGATTGAACTTCGCCGCCGCCCTGCGCTCCTTCCTGCGGCAAGATCCCAACATCATTCTGGTCGGCGAAATCCGCGATTTCGAGACCGCCGAAATTGCCATCAAAGCCGCGCTCACCGGCCACTTGGTGCTGTCCACGCTCCATACCAACGGCGCTCCCGAAACTATTACCCGTCTCATGAACATGGGCATTGAGCCTTTCCTCGTCGCTACCTCGGTTCACCTGATTTGCGCCCAGCGCCTGGTACGCCGTGTTTGTAAGGACTGCGCTGAGATCGTTGACGTTCCCGTGCAGACTCTTATCGAAGAAGGCTTTACGCCGGAAGAGGCCAAGACCATAAAAATCCAGAAGGGCAAGGGATGCGCGGTTTGCAGCAACAGCGGATACAAGGGCCGCTGCGGCTTGTACGAGGTCATGGAAGTGGATGACGAAATCAGAGAACTGGTTTTGGTGGGCGCATCCGCGGTTGAACTCAAAAAGAAAGCCATTGAACGCGGCATGATTACGCTGCGGCGAAGCGGATTGATCAAAGTTGCGGCGGGCATGACGACTCTCGAGGAAGTTGCCCGCGAAACGATTCATTGATTCGGATTTCACTGATCCGATAAGGAGCCTTTATTTATGGGTTTGTCGTTAAGCGATCTTCTCAAACGCATGCTGGAGATGAGTGGAAGCGATCTCCACATCACCACGAATTCTCCCCCACAAATTCGCGTGCACGGTCATTTGAACCCGCTCGATCTGCCGCAGATGACGCCCGCCGAGACCAAGCAACTGGCCTACAGCGTCATGACCGACTCGCAGAAGCACCGCTTTGAAGAAACCCTGGAATTGGATTTCTCTTTCGGGTTGAAAGGTCTGGCCCGCTTCAGGGCTAACGTGTTCAACCAGCGCGGAGCCACCGCGGCGGTGTTCCGCCTGATTCCTTTCGAGATCAAATCGTTCAATCAACTCGGCCTGCCCGCAGTGGTAAGCAAATTGTGCGACAAGCCGCGCGGACTCGTGCTCGTGACAGGCCCCACGGGTTCCGGCAAGTCCACCACCCTGGCGGCCATGATCGACAAAATCAACGGTGAGCGCCACGATCACATTCTGACCATCGAAGATCCCATCGAATTCGTTCACATGAATAAGAACTGCCTGGTCAATCAGCGCGAACTGCACGCCGACACCAGGAGCTTTACCGACGCACTGCGCGCCGCGCTTCGCGAAGATCCCGACGTGGTGCTGATCGGCGAAATGCGTGACCTCGAAACCATTGAGTCTGCCCTGCGCATCGCCGAAACCGGTCACTTGACCTTCGGCACTCTGCACACCAATTCGGCCACGTCCACTATCAACCGCATCATCGACGTGTTTCCTGCGCACCAGCAGCCGCAGATTCGGGCCCAGCTTTCGCTGGTGCTCGAAGGCATTTGTTGCCAGAGCTTGTTGCCCAAAATCGACGGCAAGGGCCGGGCCATGATCATGGAGGTTCTGGTCCCCAATGCCGCCGTGCGCAATTTGATTCGCGAAGACAAAATTCACCAGGTCTACTCGTCCATGCAGTCGGGCCAGGAAAAATATGGAATGCAGACCTTCAACCAGGCGCTCGCTACCGCTTATTTCCAAAAGCAGATTTCGCTGGAAGTAGCGCTGCAACGGTCGAGCAACGTGGATGAGTTGCAGGAAATGATTAATCGCGGAGCTGGACTGGTTAACCGGCCCACCGCCGCGGGAGCAACCATGGCGAGGGCCGCGGCTCCGGCCAAGCGCTGAATTTGACCGCAGTCTTAGCGGTGCCGCATTAGCAACGTCACGCACAGGACAAAATGCCGCCAGGACTTGAGGGATTCGTTACATCGGTAAGGAGAGGGTAAAAGCCATGCCAGTCTTCACATTCTCGGGCAAGGATGCTTCCGGGCAGAAAGTTTCCGGAGAGCGGAACGCGCCAAACAAACAGTCTTTGACGCAACAATTGCGGCGGGAGCGCATCACGCCCGGTTCGGTCCGCGAAAAGGGCAAAGAGTTTTCCATGCCGACCTTCGGCACCGCCTCGGTCAAAGTCAAGGACATCGCAGTCTTCTTCCGGCAATTCTCGGTCATGATCGATGCTGGGTTGCCGCTGGTGCAGTGTCTGGAAATTCTTGCGGCCAATCAGGAAAATCCGGCATTTCAAAAGACGCTTACCGGCGTGCGCACCACCGTGGAAGGCGGCTCAACTCTAGCCAATGCCATGCGCCTGTATCCGGTGGTGTTTGACGATCTCACCACCAACATGATCGAGGCCGGCGAAACTGGCGGTATTCTCGATGTCATCCTGCAGCGTCTCGCCACCTACGTGGAAAAGGCCGTCCGCCTGAAAGCCGCGGTGAAGTCGGCATTGATCTACCCCGTCGCGGTCGTCAGTTTGGCCGTGCTCATCGTGGGCGCCCTGCTCAAATGGGTCGTTCCCATTTTCGCCAACCTCTTTGCCGGCTTAGGCGTCAGCCTCCCGTTGCCCACGCGCATAGTCATGGGCCTCAGCGGCTTCGTGCAGAGTTTCTGGTGGGTTTTCTTTGCCGTGATTATCGCCCTCGTATTCGGAGTCAAGCAGATGCGCAAGCATCCTCGAGGCCGCTACTACTTCGACAAAGGTTTGCTCATGACTCCCATCATCGGATCCCTGTTGCGCAAAATCGCAGTAGGACGTTTTACGCGCACGCTAGGCACGCTGATCACCTCCGGCGTTCCCATTCTCGAAGGATTGAGCATCACCGCGAAGACCTCCGGCAATGCGGTTCTCGAAGAAGCTCTGATGAAAGTTCGCAAAGCCATCGAGGAAGGCCGCACCATTGTCGATCCGCTGCGTGAATGCGGCGTGTTTCCCAACATGGTCACGCAAATGATCGGAGTCGGCGAAGCCACCGGCGCCATGGATTCCATGCTTCAGAAAATCGCAGACTTCTATGAGGAAGAAGTCGACGCGGCCACCAGAGACATGCTCGCCATGTTGGAGCCGGTCATCATCGGCTTGCTGGGCGTCATGATCGGAGGCATCGTCATTTCGCTCTACATGCCGCTGTTCGCCATGATCGCCAAACTGGCAGGCTAAACAGGATTGTCCAGGAAGCCAGTCCTCACCAGGGCTGGCTTCCGGACTGCAACCGGACGTCAAAAGCAACCGGCATCCACATTGGTTCGAGCGGCCGCTGCTTTCGCCCCACTGGGATTTCCATGCAATCGACCTTCGACGAACGCAGCTGGCTGGCATGGTTGGTCAAGGTTCGAATTCTCATCCTTACATTCCTCCTGGGAATTGAACTTGCGGTTGCGCAATTCACTCCTACGCCGCTGCCCATGCGGCTGTTCGTCAGCACGATTATTTTTTGGTACAGCCTCTCGCTGTTCTATGTGTTGCTGCTCTCCGTTTGGCAGGAGCACCGCTTGCAGGCTTCCTTGCAGGTTCTGACCGATTTAGTTTTGGTCAGTCTGGTGGTTCACGAAACCGGAGGATGGGACAGTTCCCTCAATTTCCTGTATCCGCTGGTTATTATCGTGGCCAGCCTGCTCTTGCCAAAGGTGTGGTCCCACCTGGTGGCTGCACTGGCCTTCATTCTTTATGGCACGGTGCTCGAGCTGAATTATTACGCCGTAATCCCTTCTTACTGCACCACGCATCCTGGTCTGAAAGCGCTGCTGGCGATTATCTTCGTCAACCTCTTCGCATTCTTTGCCGTCGCTTACCTCGCCGGCTTGCTCACCGCGAAATTAACCCAGGTACGTGTGCAGCTGAAGGATGCCAGTGGGGCGCTGGAAAATCTTCAGGTTCTGCACGACTACATTATTCAGTCCATCAGCAGCGGACTGATCACCACCGGGCTCGATGGCCGCATTACCCTCACCAACGCCGCCGCGCAAAAGCTGCTCGAACGATCTTCCGATGAGTTGACGGGAAGCCCGGTTCGGGATTTCTTTGTCGACTCTCTACCAACCGTCGAGTCTGACAAATATCACGGTGAAATTCGCTTCGATACTCCGGGTAACTTCCGCAAGACGGCCAGAATTCGCGTTGCCGCACTGCTCGTGCCTGACGGCGCAGTGCTCGGATACGTATATGTCCTGGATGATCTAACCGAAGTCCGGCGGCTGGAGCGGGAAGTGCGCATGCAGGACCGCTTGGCAGCAGTCGGACGGCTGGCCGCGGCCATCGCCCACGAAATTCGTAACCCGCTGACCTCTATCGCCGGTTCCGTCAGCATGCTCTCGGGCCTTCCCGAGATGAACGAAGAACACCGGAAGCTGTTGGGCATCGTCACTCGTGAATCGCAGCGGTTGAACAGCATCATCACCGATTTCCTCGCCTATTCGCGTACCAAGCAGTATCACTTCGACAAAGTGGATCTGGTGCAACTGGTGGAAGACACCCTGACCTTGATGCAGCACCGCATGGTTTCGGAAAGCACCGGCATCACGATAGAACGCCACTTCTCAGAGTCCCACGCCTGGACCATTGCCGACGGCGACAAGATCAAGCAGGTGTTCTGGAATTTTTGCGAGAACGCAGTGCGCGCGATGAAAGGCGGGGACGATGGCAGCGGCGATGCCAAGCCCAGCGGGGGAACTCTTACCGTCGGTCTCGATCTCATCGGAGACGACTGGCAGGCCAGCTTCACCGACACTGGAACCGGCATGAGTCCGCAGCAAACGGAAAAAATATTCGAGCCCTTTCAATCCGGCTTTGAAGGCGGCACTGGCCTGGGATTGGCCATCGTCTATCAGATTGTGCAGGCCCACGAAGGCAAAGTCTGGGCACGCTCCAAGCCGGGGAAAGGAACGACTTTTGTCCTCCGGCTTCGGGCGATCGAGACCGCACGCTCCCTTTCGCCCGAGCCTGTCTCCGCGGGTTCAACCACTCCCAGCGCCGTGGCCACGCGAGAGCAGGGCGGCAAGGCCGCGTTCGTTGCGGCCGGAGGCAAAGTGCATGGCTAAGATACTGGTCTGCGACGACGAACGCTCCATCTGCGAAATGCTCGACATCGCCTTACGCCGTGAGAACCACCGCGTAGAGACCGTGCAATCCGGGCAGGCTGCCAAGAGCAAGATCGACGGCGCTCTTTACGACGTGATCATCACCGACATCAAGATGCCCAACATCGACGGCATCGAAGTCCTGCGTCACGCCCATCGCGTTTCTCCCGACTCCGCTGTCATTCTGATTACGGCGGTCGACGACCATGAGGCTGCGGTGCAGGCGGTAAAGGCCGGTGGCGCATCCGATTACATTCGCAAAACCCCCGGGCTTGTGGATGAAATCAAGCTGGCCATCAATCGTGTGTTGGAACGACAAGTTCTAAGCAAGCAGAACTTCGCCTTGCGGCGCGATGCCGCGACCCGCAACTCGCTCGACAACATCATCGGATCCAGCGTGCCCATGGAAAAATTGAAGCAGACCCTTCGCACGGTTGCTTCAACCGCCAGCACGGTTCTGATTCACGGCGAAAGCGGAACGGGAAAAGAACTAGTCGCTCGCGCCGTCCACATATGTTCCCCGCGCGCCACCGATTCCTTCGTCTCCGTCAATTGTGGGGCTTTTCCCGAAAGCCTGCTGGAAAGCGAGCTCTTCGGTTATCTCAAAGGCGCTTTCACCGGCGCCAATCAGAACAAGCGCGGATTGTTTGAAGTGGCCGACGGCGGCACGATTTTTCTCGACGAAATCAGTGAGATGACCCTCGCCATGCAGGTGAAGCTGCTGCGCGTGTTGCAGGAGCGCAGCGTGCGGCCGGTGGGCGGCGCCAGCGAAATCGCCATCGACGTGCGGGTTATCGCCGCCACCAATCGCGATCTCGACAAAGCGGTCGCCGAAAACCTGTTTCGCGAAGATCTCTACTACCGCTTGAACGTGATCCCGGTCCGCGTTCCTCCATTGCGCGAACGCCGCGAAGACATTCCTTTGCTGGTGAATCACTTCCTGAAAAAATATGCCGCCGCCGCCGGTCGCGGCATTCTCCGCGTGCATAAGGAGTCGCTCGACAGCCTCTGCGGTTACGAATGGCCGGGCAACGTGCGGCAACTGGAAAACACAGTCGAGCGTGCCGTCGCCCTCGAAACAACCGACGAGTTGCACGTCGAACTCCCGGCAGAGCGTCCCAAAACCCGTGCTGCCGCTGCCGGTGCTGGCGGTTCCGTCGCCACATTTGAAAACGGCGCAGTCCTTCCGGAAGGTGTGGGCATGGAGAACTACGTTGCCGGCATCGAGCGCGCTCTGTTACAGAACGCTCTCAACCACTCCAGCGGTGTGCAAACGCGCGCCGCCGACCTCCTGGGAATTTCCTACCGCTCCTTCCGCCACTTGATGAAAAAGTACGACCTCTAACACGAGTATCTCTCAACAGGTCTGATTAAGAGGTCCGAGTTGAGCAAAATGTGGGAACAGCCGCCCTCGGCTGTTCGCCAGCCGCAGGCTGGCTCTTTTGATAGCGTCGACCATTCGGTTGACTCTCCGGCTCATACTGCATAGAGTGGCCTTAACTTATGCGCTGCGCCCTCCGATTCCTCTGGAATGCGACCAAAGGTCATCGCTTCACTCCTTGGCGAAGTCCTTACCTACTGTGGCGCATGGAAACCTACTGCGGCGTGAAAATGACGCAGATCGGTTTCATCGAGTTCTGGGAGTTCATGTGGCGCGAACGCAGCAATCTCTGGAGATTCTTAAAATGGGTGGGCGAGATGGAACGCTATGTCCGCCCCAAGCCCAAGGCTTCCTGAACAATCCTTGATGAGCAGCAAGCGGTTCGGCCATTTATGGGGCATAGCCACGCACGTGGAAGATGTGTCGCCCAAAGAACTCGAAGAGCGAATGAAGAAAGTAATGCAAGCGGCGTGGTTTCGTTGACGGGAGGCGGGCCAGAAATGTCCCGTCTCGATCTAATTCGCGGGAAGACGGGAAAATGGATTTTCCATGCGAATGCCTGCGATGATTTGTTGAGCATTCAAGTCCTCGGAAAGTACTCGAACGGCACCGCTTTTGGCCGCCGATGCGATAATGAGCGCATCCCAAAACCCGATCCGGGATTCGTCCTCAATGCGAAACGCGGCCACCATCTCCACGGGAGTGGTTTCCACGCACCAGATCGAGTAGCTGTTTACCACCAGCCGCGCAGCATCTTTGCTAATCGGAGTGGCAATTTTCCGCGTAACGTTCACATAGAATTCCTGGAGCACCTGCATGCTGAGCACACCAGTTCGTTGCCTCCAGAGTTCGCCCAGAACCATCTGAGCCACCTCGCGCTTGGCTCCCGCATCCACATCGTGAGCGTAGATTAGAACGTTGGTATCCACGAAGGTTTTATCGCTCATGCCAATCGCCCCGGCTGGAGCGGATCACGCCGCCCAGATGAAAACCCTTTTCGAGCAGTGCGGCAGCCTGGCGCTGGGCGCGTTCATAGGCCTCATCCTCTCCCACGAGAATCTCAATCTGCTGAGCCAGTAATCCGCTGATTGAGGATCCCCGTCGGGCAGCCAGGATTTTCGCCTTGCGGATGGTTTGAAGAGGCAAACTTACCGTTATATTCTGCTTGTCTGGCATTTAATCCACGTGCATTACGTGTAACACGTATTATACGTGTAAACTCCGACAAGTGCAATAGATTCATGCGGAAGTCGTGCTACCAGACTTCCAAGTGAAACTTGCAATGGCGGTTGATCAACTCAAAATCTGTCCAGCTGGTCGTAATCAGGCGCGCTCCGTGCGAGCGGGCGGTGAGAGCGATCAGGACATCGAAGTGCAGGTCGCGGAAGTTGTGCGGCTGGAAGCCATGATCGGCACGAATGTTAGCCAGAATTTCTCCCGACTCGAGCCAGTTCTTTTGCGTCGGGGTCAAGATCGCGTGGTTTCTAGCTAAGGCGCGGAGGAATTTTTGCTCAGCGGCCCCGATTACACCGCGCAACAGTTCCGCGAGGACAACCGACGAAGTACGAACTAAGCCGTCTACCGATGCGATCCTTTGGCGGTGGCGCCCAGTGCGAACCTCGTCGACCAGAACCGACGTGTCGAAAATGACGATCTCACTCATCAAGTCCGGAAAACTTGAGTTTGCCGGAGTTCTTCTTCATCAGGGCCTTAAAGCGCTTCAGCGCGACGATTTCGCGCAACGCGATGTGAATCGCTTCGGTGCGGGATTTGGCGCCAAACACCTTAACCGCCTCATCGGCGAGGTCGGTATCCAAGCGGATCGATGTCATCGTTACGGCCATAGCTATCTCCCCTTATATATACATATATTTCATATGTATATACGCCAAGGAAGTTTTTGTTTGACGGCGGACGATTGCAAACCCTTAACGGATGGCCCAGGGTGACGATTGAGTTGGTCTCCCGGTGTCCTGGACGCGGCCGGCCCCTAGCTGGGCGAATATGTAAGGACGACCTGCATCTCGGCATCTCCCGGAACGCCGGCGTGATCCATATGGAAGACCAAGTAATCGCCTTCGTTCAGAGAGAGGGACGGATTCGCAAGAACCTGCCGAGAGGCAGACGAAGCGCTGCCATCGACCGGAACCCAGCTCTTGAGTATCACAGCATAGAACTCGTCCTGCCCGAGGCCCGATTGCGCGTTGACCGACAGTCCGTTGGGATTGTAGACAGTGATCGACCCAAAGTTCGAAGTCGTCACCATATCGATGTAGGCGTGGCCTCCGGCATTGTTGAAGGTCGGAACGGCTCCGCGCGAGACTGACGCTAGACATAGCACCTCAGCCAAGCCGACCTGCCCCAGTGAGGTTGGCACAAAGGCGACGTCTATATTTACCGATCTTAGGCTCATGGCATTCTGTACGGGAAAATATACGTCGGCGCCGTTGCCATTGAGATTGGTTACTTCCCAGCCAAAAGCCGCGACGCGCGAACCGGGACTGGGCGAAGGGACCTCCCGCAGGGAGGAAGCGCCGGACGGAGTCGCGCTTCCGGTGGCCATGGCGCCAATCACGGATGTACCCGCTTTGAGGAATATTCGTCGGCTATCCGCGTTCATCTCAACCCTCCGCTGGAGAACCATTGACGGTCTCAGGATGCCGGACAGCGGCAATTATATACCCGCTTTAACATGTCATGGCCCTACTGCCTGATCCTCGGGTTCGCCACCGAATAAAGCACATCGGTCAGAAAGTTCACCGCAACATAAGTCAACCCAATCGCCAGAATGCACCCTTGCACCAGGTAGTAATCGCGATTCGAAATAGCCTGAATAGTCAGCCGCCCAATCCCCGGCCAGCTAAAAATGGTCTCCGTTACAATTGCCCCCGCCAGCAGCGCTCCGAATTGCAGGCCCAGCACCGTGAGGATGGGGATCATGGCGTTGCGCAGCGCGTGGCGATAAACGACGGCGCGTTCGGTCAGGCCTTTCGCCCGAGCGGTGCGGATGTAGTCCTGGCTGAGCTCTTCCAGCATCGAGGTACGCACCATTCGCGTTAGAATCGCGGCGAGCGCGCTACCCATGGTGAGCGCGGGCAGGATAAGGCTGGCGAAGGAGTCCGCGCCGGAGACGGGCAGCCATCCCAGCTTAATGGCGAACAGGAGAATAAGAATGGGGCCGAGGGCAAAATTAGGAAACGACAGGCCGAACAGGCTGACGACCGATAGCAGGCGGTCGTCCCAGCGGTTGCGGCGCTGCGCCGAGCGCACCCCGGCCGGGATGGACAGAATAATGGCGACGAACAGCGACGCCAGCGTCAGCTTCAGCGTATAGGGATAGCGTTGCGCCACCAGATGCGTGACGCTTTGGTTGTAGCGGAACGACGGTCCAAGGTCGCCGTGCAGCACCCCCCGCCAGTAATGGAAATACTGCTGCCCGAGCGGCGCATCGAGCCCATAGAGATGGCGCATGGCCGCGATGTCAGTAGGCAGCGCGCCTTCGCCCAGCATTTGCTGGATGGGGTCTCCGGGGACGAGATGGATTAGAAGGAAGACGAGGCTGACCACCAGCCAGATGACTGGCAGGGTGTAGAGGACGCGTTGGAGCAGGCGCTTCAGTTCAGCTCTCGGTTCTCGATTCTGTCGGCATCGTCAGTCGGTCCACTGAGTCCTAAGCGGACGCCAGATTCCTGGTCGTCAGATATAACCCAACAGGTCGAAACTCTGTGAGATCTCCTCCTTCGTAAAGTGCGGGAGATAGACTCTGCAGGGCTATCATGTCTCGTAGACAGAGGGAAGCAAGCTCGACGTCTTGGAAAAGCCCTTGGCCATTCAGCTGAGGAGCGTAGTGCCGACTCAGCAGATCAACAATGTTTCGGACTGGCTCCGCGAGGTGGGTGATGCCGACGCCCAGCGTCAGTCCCGATGACAGGAGCGAATTGTTGTAACCCGAACACAGATCGAACCCGATGAACTGGCCGATGCTCTCGGACGGCGCGAGCCGGTCCACCACCTCGACGACTTC